>Ga0307374_10012960_pt1 | contig 11611 bp, 10 predicted proteins | sample OX3MG_FD_202532 | JGI IMG/M metagenome (GOLD analysis project Ga0307374, IMG submission 202532) | Soil microbial communities from Risofladan, Vaasa, Finland - OX-3 | ecosystem: Environmental > Terrestrial > Soil > Coastal area > Acid sulfate soil | place: Finland: Risofladan, Vaasa | collected...
CCTTCACGCGCGCCGACCTCGCGGCCCTCATCGACCGCCTCGACCAACCCGCCGACGCACCGCCGCTACCACTCGCCGCCTGATCACGACAGGACTTACGGCGGGGACCACTTAGTCCGTCCCGCCGGCCGGAGGCTCGCCCTCCTCCTCGACGAAGTGGTTGACGAGCCGCCCGTCGACGTAGACCCAGATCAGCGCGCCGTCGCTGGAGCCCATCGGGCTGTGGAGCACGTGGCGCGGGCGCCAGAAGTAGCAGTGACGGAGCATCGTCCCGCCGGCGCCGCCGTTGGCGCGGTCGTGCCAGAGGTCGCCCTCGAGCATCAGCGCCGCCTCGGCGCAGTCATGCCACTCGGTGCGGTGCTCGCTCCAACCGGCCGGGACGCGCAGGAAGAAGCCGCGCGCGCCCTCGACGTCACCGCGCACGATGCGCCGCGTGAGCCCGGGCATGCCGCCCGCGGTCCACTCCTCGTCGCTGAAGGGCAGCGCGTTCGCGCCGCTCACGTCGGCGATCGCGTCGACGAAGACGAGCGCGGCCCCGGCGCTCGCCAGCGCGAGCGGCTCACCCGGGACGGCCGAGAGGTAGCCGTGGCGGCCGAGCGCCGTTCCGTTCGCGTCGAGCTCCCCCTCGAGCACGACGAGCTCGAACGGCGCCGCCGCCTGCGGCGACGAGCGCCAGCCTGCGGGCAGCTCGACGAGCGCCGCGCCGTCACCGCCGGCCGGATCGCCGACCAACCGGCGGGCGCGCAGCGGACCCGGCGCGAACGGCAGCGCCAGCTCCTCCCACGCGAGGTCCTCGGGACACACGAACTCGATCAGCAGCCGGTCGGCCATCGCTTCATCCTTTCGCCGCGGTGTCGGGGGTGCGGCGCCGGCGCCGGCCCGGCCGCTCGTGGGGGCCGGGGAGGGCGACGGGCTCGCCGCCGGGGTCGCTCCAGTGGTAGGCGCTGCCGCGCATCGCCGACGCGACGGCGGCCAGCAGGCACGCGACCACGGCGAAGGTGAACGCGGCGGACAGGGCGCCGGCGAAGGGGGCGGTCGTGACGCTCGGGAAGAACCGCCGCCCGGTGAGCACCGCCGCCTGGTGGGCGCTCAGCGTCGCGAGCACGTGGTGGCCGACGAGCGCGCGGATCGGGTTGTAGCCGAGGAAGGTCGCGAACAGCGTGGTCACGGGCGGCAGCTGCGCGAGCCGCACGGCGGTGTGCGGGTTCACGCCGTGCGTGACGAGGCCGTGGTAGAGCGCGTGCGGGAGCCGGCCCGAGAGCCCGACGATCATCAGCGAGAAGAAGATCCCGATCGAGAAGACCTGCGCCGAGTTCTGGAAGGTGTTCATCATCCCGGCGCCGACGCCGCGGCGCCACGGCGGCAGGCTGCTCATGATCGCCGCCGAGTTGGGCGAGATGAACAGGCCGATGCTGATCCCGTTGATCCCGAGCAGCACCGCGAAGAGCGGGAAGGGGAAGTCGACCGGCAGCCGCGAGAGCAGGAAGAACGACACGGCCGCGAGCAGCGCGCCCGAGGTCGCGAACACGCGCGCGCCGAAGCGATCCGAGAGCCGGCCCGAGAGCGGGCCCGAGACGAGGATCCCGCCGACCAGCGGCAGCATGTAGATGCCCGCCCACAGGGGCGTGTCGCTGAAGTTGTAGCCGTGCTCGGGGAGCCAGATCCCCTGCAGCCAGATCACGAGCACGAACTGCAGGCCGCCGCGCGCGGTGGCGGTCAGGAGGCTCGCGAGGTTCCCGGCCGTGTAGGCCCGGATCCGGAAGAGCCGCAGGTGCACCATCGGATCGGCGACGCGCGACTCGATGATCGCGAAGATGGCGAGGAGCACGACGCCGCCGCCCAGCTCCGCGATCACGACCGGGCTCCCCCAGCTCATCGCGTGGCGGCCATAGGGGCGGATCCCGCTCGTGATCCCGATCATGATCGCCACCAGGCCGGCGGCGAAGGTCAGGTTCCCGCGCCAGTCGATCCGCGCGCGGCGCCGCTCGCCGAGGTCGCGCAGCTTGCGGTAGGCCCAGACGGTCCCGAAGACCCCGACGGGCACCGACACGAGGAAGATCAGCCGCCAGGAGACGGGCGCCAGCAGGCCGCCGAGCACGAGCCCGATCGTCGAGCCGGCGACCACCGAGATGTTGTTGATGCCGAGCGCCATCCCGCGCTCCCCGGGCGGGAACGCGTCGGTGACGATCGCCGCGGCGTTGCCCAGCAGCATCGCGCCGCCCAGGCCCTGGCCGATCCGCATCGCGATCAGCCAGCGGGCGCCGTCGACCCCGCTCATCCACGACACCGACAGGAGGATCGAGAAGATCGTGAAGACGACGAAGCCGAGGTTGTAGATGCGCACGCGGCCGTAGATGTCGCCCAGCCGTCCGAGGCTCACCACGAGCACCGCGGTGACGATCAGGAACCCCATCACCATCCACAGCAGGTAGCTCGAGTTGCCGGGCGCGAGCGGGTTGATGCGCACCCCGCGGAAGATCGACGGAAGCCCGATGAGCACGATCGTCGAGTCGATCGAGACGATGAGCACGGCGAGCGTCACGTTCGACAGGGCGATCCATTTGTAGCCGTCCCCGCGCGCAGCCGGCGACGCGGCGACGCTGCCGCCCCCGATGTGCGCCCCCCGGCGATCCACGCCCGACATGCGTGTCCTCCTCGATGTCGCCCCGCTTCGAGCCGCGGGCGGATGGCAGCAACGCGGCGTGCCGAGCGCCTGGCGATCCGAGCGCCGCGCGGGCGCGCGGCTCAGGGCCGGGGGCGTACCCTATAGAATATGTCCGCCGGCTCGCCGGGTCGTCTGCCCTCTCCGGCGACATCGATGGCGCTCGACCTCGCTGACAGCACCGCCCCCGCCGCCGGGCCCGCAACGGCGATGACCGCCGTCGAGAAGGTGCTCGCGCGCGCGTCGGCGAGCGAGGCCGTCGCCCCTGGCGACATCGTCGTGACCGCGGTCGACCGCGCCGTGCTCCTCGACATGCAGTTCTCCTCGACCGCGATCGGCTGGCGCGAGCCGCGCCGCCTCGCGCATCCCGAGCGCCTCGCGGTCGTGATCGACCACGCGGTGCCGGCGCCGAGCGTGAACGACGCCGACGGGGCGCGGCGCGCGCGCACCTTCGCCCGCCGCTTCGGCGTGCGGGACTTCTTCGACGTCGGCGATCACGGCATCTGCCATCAGGTGATCGCCGAGCGCGGCCTGGCGCGCCCCGGCGAGCTCCTGGTCTGCTCGGACTCCCACACGACCGCGGCCGGCGCCTTCAACTGTGCGGCGCGCGGGGTGGGGACGCTCGAGATGCTCGCGGTCGCCTGCACGGGGTCGACCTGGTTCATCGTCGCGCCGACCATCGAGGTCGTCCTGACCGGCGAGCTCGCCACCGGCTGCGAGGGCAAGGACGTGTTCCTCGCGCTCGCCTCTCGCTTCGGCTCCGCGCACGGGGCGAACCTCGAGTTTCGCGGCGACGGCGTCGGCGGGCTCTCGCTGCACGACCGCCGCACGGTCGCGACGCAGTGCGTCGAGCTCGACGCCGAATTCGCGCTCTTCCCCTGTGACGAGCGCCTGCGTGCGCACTTCGCGGCGCTCGGCATCGCGATCGCCACGCCGGTCGCGGCCGACGAGGGCGCATGCTTCGCGGCGCGCTGGGAGCTCGACCTCGCGACGCTCGAGCCGCTGGTAGCGCGCCCCGGCGGCGTGCTCGGCAACGTCGAGTCGGCACGATCGGCGGCGGGCGTCCAGCTCGATCAGTGCTTCGTCGGGTCGTGCGCGAACGGCCACCTCGAGGACCTGGCGCTCGCCGCTCGCCTGCTCGCGGGGCGCCGGGTCGCCTCCGGCACGCGCCTGATCGTGACCCCGGCTTCGCAGGGCGTGTACCTCGAGGCGGCGCGGCGCGGCTATCTCGAGCCGATCGTCGCCGCCGGGGGGGTCGTCACCAACTCGACGTGCGGCGCGTGCTTCGGGCACCACATGGGGGTGCTCGGCGAGGACGAGGTGTGCCTGACCTCCTCGACCCGCAACTTCGCCGGCCGGATGGGAAGCCCGCGCGCGGCGGTCTGGCTCGGCTCGACCGCCACCGTGATCGCATCGGCGCTCGCGGGGCGGATCACCGATCCCCGCGACCTGGAGCCCCTCGATGCGCGTTGAGGGGCGGGCCTGGACGTTCGACGAGGACGTCAACACGGACGCGATCTACCCGCAGAGCGCGTACCGGCTGGCAGCCGACGAGGCGGCGCGATCGCTGTTCGGGTCGCTGCGCCCGGGCTGGGCGCAGGCGGTGCTCGCGGGCGACGTGATCGTCGCGGGCGCCAACTTCGGCATGGGCAGCGCCCGGCCCGCGCCCGTGCTCCTGCGCCGGCTCGGGATCGCGGCCTGCGTGGCTGACTCGATCGCCACCCTGTTCCTGCGCAACTGCGTGAACGCCGGGCTGCCGGTGCTCGCCGCCCCGGGGGTGCGCGCGATCGTGGCGGAGGGTGACCGGGTGAGCATCGACCTGGCGTGCGGCGCGATCGAGAACCGCACGAGCGGCGCCCGGATCGAAGCCCGGCCCCTGCCGGAGCCGCTGCGCGCGATCATCGCCGACGGAGGACTCCTGGCGGCACTCGAACGGAAGGGATACATCATGGCGGAGCCGGGCGAGCAGGCGGCGGCGCGATGAGCGCCCGCCCGTGGGAGGCGCTCCTCAGCGCCGAGGAGCGCGCGGTCATCGAGGGCGGCCGCTACGGCCAGACGCGCGGGCTCGGCCGCGCCCCGGCGCTGCTCGTGATCGACTGTCAGTGGAACTACATCGGCGAGGACGCGCCGATCACCGAGCAGCAGGCGCGCTGGCCGGCGGGCGGCGGGGCGCGCGCCTGGGAGGCGGTGCGCACGATCGAGCGGCTCGTGCCCGCGGCGAGGGCCGCCGGCGTCCCGGTCATCTACACCCGCAACGTCCAGAAGCGCACGACCCGCTTCGACATGGTCAGTCAGAAGGCGGGCTGGGATCACACGCGCACCCTCGACGAGGACGCGGGCTCGCAGATCGTCCCGGGGCTCGCGCCGCACGCGGACGACATCGTCCTCGACAAGGCGTACGCGAGTGCGTTCTGGGCGACGCCGCTCCTCACCTACCTGGTGAACATGCGCGTGGACTCGGTGATCGTCACCGGGGTATCCACGAGTGGCTGCGTGCGCGCGACCGCGGTCGACGCGGCGAGCCACGGCTTCCGGCCGGCGGTCGTGCCCGACGCCGTCGCCGATCGGATTCAGCTCTCGCACGCGGCGACGCTGCTCGACCTGTGGATGAAGTACGCCGACCTCCTCGACGGCCATGAGATCGAGCGCTACCTCGCCGACCTGGGCGGCGGCGAGCGGTGAGCGCGGCGCCACCCTCGGCCGCGGCGAGCCTGCGCGCGCGGATCGCGACGGGCGCGCCGCTCGTCGCGCCGGGGGCGATGAACGCGCTGTTCGCGCGCCTGATCGAGGAGGCCGGCTTCGAGGCCGCCTACCTGACCGGCGCGGGGGTCGCGAATGCCACGCTCGGTGTGCCCGACCTCGGCCTGACGACGATGACCGAGATGGCGCGCGCGGCGGCGCAGATCTGCGACGTGACCGCGCTGCCGGTGATCGCCGATGCCGACACCGGGTTCGGCGGGCCGCTCAACGTCGCCCGGACCGTGCACGCCTACGAGCGCGCCGGCGTCGCGGCCATCCAGCTCGAGGACCAGGAGTTCCCCAAGCGCTGCGGGCATCTGGACGGCAAGCGCCTGATCGGTGTCGAGGAGATGCGCGTGCGGCTGCGCGCGGCGCTCGAGGCGCGCCGCGACCCCGACACGGTGATCATCGCCCGCACGGACGCCTGCGGCGCGAGCGGCGTCGAGGACGCGATCGAGCGCGGCCGCGCCTACCGTGAGGAGGGCGCCGACGTCCTGTTCTGCGACGGGCCCCGCAGCGAGCGCGAGCTCGAACGGATCGGCGGCGAGCTCGGCGCGCTCGCGCCGCTCATGGTCAGCCTCGTCGAGGGCGGGCGCACGCCGCTCATGCCCGTCGGCGCGCTCGCCGAGCTCGGCTTCCGGATCGTCATCTTCCCGGGCCTGTTGATGCGCGTCGCGGTGCGCGCGGCGCGTGACGCGCTCGCGGTGCTGGCGCGCGACGGTGGCTCCGCCGCGCTCCTCGACCGCCTCGCCGACTTCACCGCCGTCAACGAGATCGTCGGGCTGGGCGCCTACGAGCGTCGCGCCGCCCGCCTGGAGGAGGGACTCGCCCCGTGAGGACCGAGCAGGATCGCTACGTCTACTCGGCGATCACCGAGCGCCCGCCGCTGGCGCTACCGGGCGGCGCGCGGCTCGCCGTGTGGATCGCCACCAATCACGAGTTCTACGAGCTCGACCCGCCGCGCCGCGGGTCGCGCGCGCCCTACCCGCGACCCGCGCCCGACGTGCTCGCCTACAGCCACCGGGACTTCGGCAACCGTGTCGGCGTCTGGCGCATCTTCGAGCTCCTCGACCGCCTCGGCATGCGCGCGAGCGTCTCCCAGAACGTCGCCGCCCTCGAGCACCACCCCGAGATCGCGCAGGCCTGCGTGGAGCGCGGCTGGGAGATCTTCTCCCACGGCGTCTACAACACGCGCTACCTGCTCGACCTGGACGAGTCCGAGGAGCGGGCCGTGATCGAGGATGTCATCGAAACCGTGCAGCGGTGCGCGGGCACGCGTCCGGTCGGCTGGCTCTCGCCGGCGCTCACCAATACCCCGCGCACGCTCGATCTGCTCGCCGAGTACGGCTTCACCTACACCTGCGACCTCTTTCACGACGACCAGCCGTTCCCGGTGCGCGTGCGCTCGGGACGCCTGATCAGCATGCCCTACACGCTCGACCTCAACGACGTCGTCGTCCTGCAGACCTATCTCTACTCGCCCGACGAGTACGCACAGATGATCATCGACCAGTTCGACGTGCTGCACGCGGAGGGCGGTCGCGTGATGTGCGTGGCACTGCATCCCTACCTGGTCGGCCAGGCCCATCGGGTCGCGCCCCTCGAGCGCGCCCTCGCCCACATCGCGGGCCGCGAGGACGTCTGGATCGCGACCGGGCGCGAGATCGCGGATTGGTATCTGCGCGAGCACTACGACGAGGTGGCGGCCGCGGTCGGCCACCGTCCGCGGCCATGAGCGCCGACGGCTACCTCGACTACCCGCGGCGCGGTCCGGGTCTCGACCACGACCGCTTCGAGCACTCGCCCCTGCCGCGCCGTCCGCGCGTGCGCTGGCCGGGCGGTGCGCCCGTCGCGGTGTGGGTGGTGCTCTCGATCGAGTCGTTTCGCCCCGACGCTCCCGCGCCGCCGTTTCGCCCGCGCGGCGCGCCCACGCGCGACTGGTTCGACTACCGCGAGTGGACCCTGCTCGACTACGGCCCCCGCGTCGGTGTCTTCCGGATCCTCGACGTGCTCGACGCGCTCGGCATCACCGCCACCGCGGCGATCAACGCCGACGCCTGCGCGCGCACGCCGGCCGCGGTGCAGGCGGTCCTCGCGCGCGGCTGGGAGGCACTCGGCCACGGCCTGTCGGGCACGCAGCCGCTGCACGAGGGGCTCACGGAGGACGACGAGCGCGCGCAGATCGCCGAGAGTCTCGCGACGCTTCGCGCGGCGACCGGACAGCCGGTGCGCGGCTGGCTCGGTCCGAGCATGAGCGAGTCCTCGCGGACGCTCGACCTGCTCGCTGCCAACGGCATCGATTACGTGTGCGACTGGGTCAACGACGATCTCCCCTACCCGATGCGCACGAGCCACGGCGAGCTCCACGCCCTGCCGTATTCGTGGGAGGTCAACGACCTCACGATCACCCAGGAGCTGCGCCAGCCGCCGAGCGAGCTCGAGCGCGCGATCGTCGAGGGGTTCGACTTCCTGGCCGCCGAGGGGCGCCGCGAGGGCGGGCGCGCCATGTGCATCGCGCTCCACGCCTGGGTCGCCGGCCAGCCGCATCGCATCCCGGCGCTGCGTCGCGCGCTCGCGCACGTCGCGGCAAGCGGCGAGGCCTGGTTCACGACGGGCTCGGGGCTGCTCGGCGCGTTCCGCGCCGGCGATGCGCCCTGAGGCCCGGCCGGCCCGCGGCTCAGAAGCGCGCCGCGCCCGCCTGACCGCCGTCGACGAGGACGGTGGTGCCGCTGATGTGGCGGGCGCGTGGCGAGGCGAGGAACGCGGCGATCGCTCCGATCTCCGCGGGCTCGGCCGGGCGCCCCGCCGGGATCGAGGCGAGCAGCTCGGCCTCGGCGTCCCCCGGTGCGCCGGGCCCGCCCGCCGCGAGCGCGCCGAGCAGTGCGTCGTAGCGCGCCGTGCGGACCGGTCCGGGGCTGAGGCAGTTGACGCGGATGCCGGCCGGCGCATGGCGGCGCGCGAGCTCGCCGACGATGCGCTCGAGGGCGCCGTTCACGACCGCGGAGGTCGCGAGCGCCGGACGCGCGACCCGCGAGCCGTTGCCCGCGATGATCACGATCGCACCGCCGCGGGGCATCTGGGCGGCGGCGATCCGCACGCCGCGCAGCACCGCGAGGAACTTGCCGGCGAACGCCGCCTGCCAGCGGTCGTCATCGAGCGCGTCGAGGTCGCCGAGCGGGGTGCCGCCGATGCTGATCACGACCGCGTCCAGCCCGCCAAGCTCGGCGCTGGCCGCGCCCGTGAGCGCCGCGAAGCCCGCCTCCGTGGCGAGGTCGGCGCACGCCGTGGCGACACGCACGCCGCGCGCCGCCACCGCCGCGGCGGCCCCGGCCAGCGGTTCGGGGCGCCGGGCGCCGAGCGCGAGGTGCGCGCCCTCGTCGGCGAGCGCGAGCGCGCTCGCCAGGCCGATGCCGGCGCCCGCCCCTGCGACCGCCGCGACCGCGCCCTCGAGCCCGAGGTTCACCGCTCTCCCCGCGCGCTCACGCGGGCGCGAGGGGCCCCTCGCCCGCGCCGGTCCGCTTGAGCGCCGCACGCAGCTCGGCGAGGTCCTCCTCGGTGAGCTCGAGATCGGCCGCCGCGATCCACTCGTCGACCTGTGCCGGGGCGCGCGCGCCGACGATCGCCGCGGTCACGCCCGGCCAGCTCGTCGTCCAGGCGACGGCGACCGCCGCGGGCGAGGTGCCGTGACGCCGCGCGATCGGCTCGAGGGCGCCGGCCAGCTCGAGGTTGCGTGCGAGGCGCGGCGGCTGGAACTCCCGCCACCCCGACCGCCAGTCCTCGGCGGGCAGGGCCGCCGCGCGCTCGGCGGTGAAGCGGCCGCTCAACAGACCCGAGTACATCGGGCTGTAGATGATCACGCCGACGCCGTGCGCCGCGCACCAGGGGATCACGTCCGCCGCCGCCTCGCGGCGCATCAGCGAGAAGGCCGGCTGCAGGGAGGCCAGGCCGCCGAGCCGCTCGCAGCATTCGAGCTGCTCGACCGTGAAGTTCGAGGCTCCGATCGCGGCGACCTTGCCGGCGGCGACGAGCCCGAGCAGCGCCTCCCAGGTGTCCTCGAGCGCCGTGCCATCCTGCGGTGGGAAGTGCAGCTGATACAGGTCGATCCGCTCGACGCCCAGGCGCCGCAGCGACGCATCGCATTCGCGGCGGATCCGCTCCGGATCGCCGACGCGGCGCGCGGGGACCAGCGGGTTCGCCTCGTCCCACGCGAGGCCGCATTTCGTGAAGAGGAGCGGCCGATCCGCCGCCGGGATCTGCCGCAGCGCGCGGCCCACGACCTCCTCGGAGTGCCCGAGCCCGTAGACCGCGGCGGTGTCGATCCAGTTCACCCCGCGCGCCACGGCGTGACGGATCGTGTCGATCGAGGCGCCGTCGTCCTGACCGGCCCAGCCCAGCGACCAGCCGGCGCCGCCGATCGCCCAGGCGCCGAGCCCGACCGTGGTGATCGCGGCGCCGGTGGGGCCGAGCGGGCGGGTGGGCAGGCTCACGACCGCCATCATGGCACGCGGCGATGGCATCTTGTATACGCTCCCGGGGCGGCGCCCCGCGCCCTCCCCGGGCGGCCGGGCGCACGCGAAACCCCGCGCGGCACCGGTCGGTCCGTGCGGCGCGCCAGGACCCCGATGCCCTCCCGATCCGTCATGCCGACAAGCGCCGCGAGCACCGCCCGCCGGCCGCGCAGGCCGCGATGAGCGAGGCGCAGCCCGGCGCCGGGCCGCTGGCCGGCCTGAAGGTGGTCGACGTCGCCACCCTCTTCGCGGGGCCGCTGGCGGCCACCCTGCTCGGCGACTTCGGCGCCGAGGTGTTGAAGATCGAGCACCCCAAGCGCGGCGATCCGGCGCGCAGCCACGGCCACGCCAAGGACGGGGTGGGCCTGTGGTGGAAGATGCTCGGGCGCAACAAGCGCTGCGTGACGCTCTACCTCGGCGATCGGCGCGGGGCGGAGCTCTTCCTCGAGCTCGTGCGCGACGCCGACGTCCTGATCGAGAACTTCCGGCCCGGCACACTCGAGCGTTGGGGGGTCGGGCCCGAGCGCCTGCACGAGATCAACCCCGGCCTCGTGGTCACCCGCGTGACCGGCTTCGGCCAGTTCGGTCCGCTCTCCTCGCGTCCCGGCTTCGGCACCCTCGCCGAGTCGATGAGCGGCTTCGCGCACATCACCGGTCAGCCGGACGGCCCGCCGACCCTCCCGCCGTTCGGGCTCGCCGACGGGATCACGGCGCTGACCACCGCCTTCGCGATCATGACCGCGCTCAACGCGCGTGCGCTGACCGGCCGCGGGCAGGTGATCGACCTGGCGATCATCGAGCCGATCCTGACCATCCTCGGCCCGCAGCCGACGGTCTACGACCAGCTCGGCGTGGTCCAGAACCGCACCGGCAACCGCTCGGTCAACAACGCGCCGCGCAACACCTACCTCACGGCCGACGGCCGCTGGCTCGCGATCTCCACGAGCGCCCAGCCGATCGCCGAGCGCGTGATGGCGCTGGTCGGGCGGCCCGAGCTGATCGACGAGCCGTGGTTCGCGACCGGGCGCGAGCGCGCCGAGCACGCCGACGAGCTCGACGAGGCGGTCGGGACGTGGATCGCGCAGCACGACGCCGCCGACGTGATCGCCGCCTTCGAGGAGGCCGACGCCGCGGTCGCACCGATCTACGATGTCGCCGACATCATGCGCGACCCCCAGTACGCGGCGCTCGGGTCGATCGCGACCGTCGACGATCCGGAGCTCGGCCCGCTCAAGATGAACGTGCTCTTCCGCCTCTCCGAGACCCCCGGCGCGATCCGCACGACCGGCGCGCCGCTCGGCGCCCACAACGCCGAGGTCTACGGCGAGCTCGGGATCGATGCGGAGCGGCTCGCCGCGCTGCGCGCCGAGGGCGTCGTGTGAGCGACGCGCCCGCCCGGAGCTACCTCTACGTGCCCGGGCATCGCCCCGATCGCATCCCCAAGGCGCGGGCGAGCGCCGCCGACGCGGTGGTGATCGATCTCGAGGACGCGGTGCCGCCCCAGGAGAAGTCCGCCGCGCGCGATGCGCTCGCCGACGCGCTGGGCGCCGGGGCGCCGGGGCGCGCGGAGGTCTGGGTGCGCGTCAACGCCGTGAGCACGGGACTCGCCGGCGAGGACGTCGCGGCCGCGGTGAGCCCGGCGCTCACGGGGATCCGCATCGCCAAGGTCGAGTCCGTCGAGGACGTCCGCTTCGTCGCCGAC
>Ga0307374_10012964_pt1 | contig 11610 bp, 6 predicted proteins | sample OX3MG_FD_202532 | JGI IMG/M metagenome (GOLD analysis project Ga0307374, IMG submission 202532) | Soil microbial communities from Risofladan, Vaasa, Finland - OX-3 | ecosystem: Environmental > Terrestrial > Soil > Coastal area > Acid sulfate soil | place: Finland: Risofladan, Vaasa | collected...
ACCGGCGTGGTCGTCTTCGCCACGCTCGACCGCCCCGGACCCGACGCCGCGCGACGGGTCCCCGGCGAGCCGGGCGGCCGGGCACGACCCGCGTTGGCGAGGGTCGGCGGGACACGGTCGACGACGCGCACGGCCCTCACCGCGGCCACCGGGCACCGAACGGCCGACGTGGCGGTCCACGACTGGCGGCGTCGGGCTCTGCGCAGCGTCTCCTGGCTCCTCGGTCGCTGACCCCGGTCCACCCCGGGCGCGGCCGGTAGCTCGCGCCGAACTCACACCGCCGAACTCACACCGCCGAACTCACACCCCCGGGCCCGGGGCGGGTGCCCGTCGTCCGCGACGCCGGGCCACCACCAGGCCGCCGACGAGGCCCGTCACCGCCACGCCGGCCAGGACGAGCCCGGCCGTGAACGCCGCCGGCCAGTAGTGCAGCGCCACGACGTGGCGGCCGGCGGGCACGCGGGCCTGCAGCATCGTCCCCGCGTCGGGGGCCAGACGCAGGGGACGGCCGTCGATGCTGGCGTGCCAGCCGGGGACGTCGGTCAGGTGGACCCGCAGGACCGACGGGCCGGCCCCGGCGGTGGTGATGCGCCAGGACGCCGGGCCGGGATGGGTCACCGCCACCGGCGTCTCCCGGGCGCCGCCCGGGGGAGTGGTGCCGCCTCGGCCCAGGGGTGCCAGCGTGGCCGCGGCCGCCCCGGGGACCCGGTAGAGCTTCTCGCCGCCGACCGTGGCCACCAGCACGGTGCCACGGGGCTCGGGCCCCCGCCCGTGCTCGAGGATGAAGCCGATGCCGTAGCGGCGGGCCGTGGCGGCGTCGCCCACGGCGGGGCACAGCGTGAGTGGGGCGCCCACCGCGCCGGCCGGGCGGCCGGTGGCCGCCTTCAGGGAGCGGAAGGTGGCCTCGGGGACCATCGGGTCCCAATCGGCCAGTTCGTGCACCCGGTACACGACGTTGACGTCCTGGTGGATCCCGAGGGTGGGCGGGACGTGGCAGTCGCGCGCCCCGAAAGCCACGAGCGCGGGCCCCACCGCCCGCTGCAGGGCCGCCTCGGCCGCGGTGGGCGCCAGGAAGCCGGGGCTCGACGACACGAGCGGGGCGCCCGCCGCCACCAGGAAGGCGGTCTCGCACGCCAGGAGCACGACGCCGGCCCACCGTCCGGGGCGGGCCCCGGCCCCGCCCGCGGCGCTGGTGGCGCTGGTGCCGGGGGAGTGCCGGCCCCGGCCCCGCCCGGCCGTCATGACCAGGGCGCCGATGACGAGGAGGCCCACCCCGACGGAGACGGCCGGCCAGACGAAGCTCCGGGCCCGGATGGCCGCCTCGGCCGACGGGAGGCGCCCCCGGCCGGCCAGCCACATGAGCGCCACCACGGCGCCCAGCGCGCCGAACGCCCCCGCCGCCCACCGCCGCACGGCGCGCCGTCGGTGGGCGGCGACCAGCGCGTCCATGCCCACCCCGGCCAGGACGGCCAGGGCCAGGGCCATGGGCTGCACGGCGCGGTGCCAGGCCACGCTGCGCAGGCCGGTCACCGAGACGATGGCCGACACCACCGGTGACGCGTAGGCGACGGCCGCCATGGCCAGGGCCACCGCCGCCAGGGCGGGGACCTCGGGCCGGCGCCGGCGGGTCCCGACGGCCACCACGGCCAGGGCCAGGGCCACGACGCCGACGTAGGCGGCCGTCTCGGGGTAGATGGAGTTGCCGAACCAGCGATTGCCGGCCACCGGCAAGCCGTCGAACCCCTGGAAGAGGAGATGGCCCAGGTCGTGGGGGGCCAACGCGCCGTAGGTGCTCACCACCCGGACCACCGAGGTCGAGGCCAGCTGCAGGCCGGGCAGGGCCAGGGGGGCGGACAGCGCCGCCCCGGACAGCGCCGCCAGCACCAGGGCGCCGAGGGGGCGGAGCACGGGCGGCGCGCCCCCGGGGCGGCGGGCCCGGACGGTCAGGAAGACCGCCAGGAAGACGGCCAGGGCCATGCCCACCAGGACCACCGTCTCGGGCTGGCCGGCGTAGACGGCGGCCGCCAGCACGACGGCGAACAGCGCCACGTCCCGGGCCCGGTGGCGGCCGCGCACGATGAGCACGGCGGTGGCGAAGATCCACCCCGCCCACGACATCGCCGCCGCGTTGGGCCACCCCAGCCAGCCCATGAACGGCCCGCTCAGCTCGTAGACGGTGGCCGCCGTGGCCGCGCCCAGGGCCCCGAGGCGCAGCACCCGGCCGAGCACGAAGACGCCGGTCCCGGCGACGACCAGGGTGGCCACCTGGGCCACCGTGTAGGCCAGGCGGACCGGGGCGAGGTACCCGAGGAGGGCGGGGAGGCTGAAGGTGGCCGACTGCCAGTTGAAGGCCAGCGGCATCCCCAGCGCGCTGTAGGGGTTCCACAGCGGGAGGTGGCCGGCGTGCACCTGGGTCCACGCCAGCGTGGTCCACGGGATGAGCATCTCGATCTGGTCGCCGGGGCCGGTGTAGTGGACGACCACCCCGGGCCGGCTCGACAGCCCGTAGCGCGACAGCTGGTCCAGGGGCCCGAGCGACGCCCCGTGGGCGAGGGCGGGGACGAGGACCGCCACCGCGGCGGCGAGCACCCAGGCCACGCCGAGGGTGTCGGGCAGCCGTGGTGCCAGGCGCGCCCGCATGGTCGTCACGGCCCGGCCGGGGGGTGGGGCGCGCCCCGGATCACGCGTGCGTGCCCCCGGCGCCTCGGCATGGCAGATGGTATGCCGCCGGGTCGCCGGCCCCGGGCCATGTCGTCGCCGTCCGGCGCCGGGCCATGTCGTCGCCGCCCGGCGCCGGCGGCGCCACCCCGGTGGGTCGGGGCGCCGTGCTCGGCGCGGGGCTCAGCGGGTTGCGGGTGCGGGGAGGGCCCCGGCGGCGCGGAACCAGTCGACCGTCGCCCGCAGCCCGTCCGCCAGCGTCACCGGCTCGACGTCGGGGAACAGCTCGCGCAGGCGTCGCTGGTCGGCCTGCGAGTCGCGCACGTCGCCGGCGCGTGCCGGCCCGTGGGCCAGGGTGAGCGGCCGGCCGACGACGTCGCCGAGGACGGCGGCCAGCTCGAGGAGCGAGGCCCGCCCGCCGAAGGCGAGGTTGACGGGGCCCGCGGCGGTGACGCCGCGGTCGACGGCGTCCGCCAGGATGCGCACCACGCTGCCCACGAAGGTGAAGTCCCGCGTCTGGCGGCCGTCGCCGTGCACGGGGAGCGGCTCACCCGCCAGGGCGGCGGACACGAACGTGGGCACGACCGCCGCGTAGGCGTGCCCGGCGCGCTGCAGCGGGCCGAAGACGTTGAAGAAGCGGAAGACGAGCACCGGCAGCCCGAACGACCGGGCGTACGCCAGGCAGTACCCCTCGGCGGCCAGCTTGCTCGCCGCGTAGGGGCTCAGGGGGAGCGGGGCCAGGTCCTCGCTCGCCGGTAGCGAGCGGTTGGCGCCGTAGACCGAAGAGGAGGACGCCACCACGACCTGCGGCCCGCCGGCGTGCCGGGCCGCCTCGAGGACCCGGAGCGTCCCCGTGGCGTTGACCTCGTGGGTGGCGACGGGGTCCTCGAGCGACCGGGGCACCGACGCCCGCGCCGCCAGGTGCACCACGGCGTCGGCCCCCTCGAACACCCGGGCGAGGAGCCCGACGTCGAGGATGGACCCTTCGACCACGTCGACGCCGTCGACCCCCGACAGGTTGTCGGCGTGGCCCGTCGTCAGGTCGTCGAGGGCCACCACGCGGGCGACGCTGGGGTCGGCCGACAAGGTGCGGCACAGGTTGGCGCCGATGAACCCGGCCCCGCCGGTCACGACCACCCGTCTGCGGTCGGTGGGCACGGTCACTGGCTGCGGCCGGCGCCGGCCCGGCGCCCGGCCGTCACGCGGAGACGGGGTCCTGGTCGACGTCCACGGCATGGGCGTCGAGCGGGGACAGCCGGGGCTCCGGCATGGCCAGCTCGAACAGCAGCTCCCGCACCACCGGCGCGTCGCGGCGTACCGACGCGTCGCGCATGGCCCGCAGCCCCTCGGCCACCTCCTCCTCCGGCGAGCTCACCGGGACGAGGCGGTGGATGAAGGGATGCGAGGTGGGGCAGACCTCTTCGTCGGCGCTGTGGAGCTCCTCGTGCAGCTTCTCGCCCGGACGGCACCCGATCATGCGGATGGGGATGTCGGCGCCCTCACCGGGGCCCGACAGCCGGATCATGCGCTGGGCCAGGTCGAGGATCCGCACCGGCTTGCCCATCTCGAGCATGAAGATCTCGCGTCCCTGCGACAGCACCGAGGCCTGCAGCACCAGCTGCACGGCCTCCTCGACGCTCATGAAGAAACGCGTCATGCGGGGGTCGGTCACGGTGATGGGGCCGCCGGCGGCGATCTGCCGGGCGAAGGTCGGGATCACGCTGCCGCGGCTGCCGAGCACGTTGCCGAAGCGGACCACGGAGTAGGCCGCCCCGGCGGGCGCGTGCGCCAGCACGACTTCCTCGGCGACCCGCTTGGACGCTCCCATGATGCTGATGGGGCGCACCGCCTTGTCGGTGGAGATGAGCACGAAGCGCGAGGCGCCCGCGGCCGCGGCCGCCTGGACGACGTTCTGCGTGCCGTAGACGTTGACGTTGACGGCTTCGACCGGGTGGGACTCCAGCACCGGGACGTGCTTGTGGGCCGCCGCGTGGAACACGACGTCGGGCCGGTGCCGCAGGAGCGCCTCGAACACCGCGGCCCGATCGGAGATGTCCACCAGGAGCTGCTCGCTGGCGCCCGGGAGGATGACGGCCGTGTCGTGGAGATGGGTTTCGTCGTGGTCGAGGAGCAGGAGCTTCTCGGGGTTGAACTCGGCCACCTGGCGGGCGATCTCGGAGCCGATGGAGCCGCCCGCGCCGGTGATGAGGACGCGCTGACCGGCGAGCGAGCGCCGCACGGCGGCGAGGTCCGTGCTCACCGTCGTGCGCCCCAGGAGGTCCTCGATGCGAGGCTCGCGCGCCAGGCGGAGGGGCGCGGTGTGCTCCTTGCCGATAGCCATGTCGCGCGCCGAGGGGAGGATCTTCATGGCCACGCCGGCGGCCTCGGAGGCCTTCAGGGCCCGTTCGACGAGTTCGGGGGCGGGGTTGGGGATGGCCAGCAGCACCTGCTGGATGGTGTAGCGGTTGGCCGCCGCGGGGATGTCCTCGATGCCGCCCACGACGGGCACACCGATGAGCGACAGCCCGTGGCCCCGGCCGTCGTCGTCGAACACCGCCACCGGCACGAGACCGGCGACCGGCGTGCGCAGCATCTCGCGGATGGCCTCGGCGCCGGCGTCGCGGCTGCCGATGACCGCCACGCGCAGGCCCACGTGGTGCGTGCCGCGCTGCCACGCGAAGAGTCGGGAGTGGAACCGCAGCGCCCCCATGGCCATGGTGACGAACGCGCACCCCACCACGACGACCTGGAGCGGCACGCGCTCGAGGTCGACGAGCCGCCACAGCGGGCGCAGGGCGGCCAGGAGGACGAGCGCGGCCACCGCCGACAGCAGGACCTGGCGGGCCTCCTCGATGCCGGCGTAGCGCCAGATGCGGCCGTAGAGGCCGAAGACCCAGTTGGCGGTGAGGTGGACGACGAGGGCGAGGACGATGAACAGGGTGAAGTGCTGCCAGTAGAGCGCGGGCGGGCGGTCCCGGAAGTAGGTGACCATGGCCACGCCGTAGGCGGCCACCACGGCCACCACGTCGAGGACCATGAACAGGGCCCGCGCCCGGACGTGCGACGCCCGGGCTGCCAGCCGGTCGCCGCGCAGCGCCGGCCGCCTGCGCCTTCGTGTGTCGGATCCCCCCCGCCGAACCGCCATCGCCATGCGATCTGCCCCCCAGGCTCAGGCCCGTGAATCCAAATGCGAGCGCGCCCCCGCTGGCCCCTCCAGCACGTTATGAGACTACGCTCGAAACCGGCATCGTCACTATTGACGATTCGCTCAGCGGGAATTCAGGCTTTCCTGATTCCCGGGGCGCGAATACGCTGACACGGGGTAATGTGGGCTGGTCGGCCCAGAGGCCAGAGGGCGGTCGACCGGGGAAAGATGGCAGCGATGGACTTCAGGGGGGCAGTGCTTCGCGGCTGGCGTCTCCTCGTCCTGCTCGGGATCCTGGGGGCGGTTGCGGGGTATTTCTCCGCGCCGGCGCCCCCGACCGGGGGGGCGGCAGCCGGGACGCGGTTCTACGTGGGCACCGCCGTCATCGCGCCCACGATCGGCAAGGGCGGCATCAGCATGGGCCGGCTCTACCTCGACGTCAAGAGCCCGCAGGTGCTGGGGATCGCGGCCGCCAGCGCCAACGTCGGCGTTCCCGCCACCCAGCTGTTGGGTCAGGTCACCGTCGAGAACGGGCGGGCCGCCCTCGGCCTCGGCAAGCGCGGCAACCGCGGCATCCCGATCCATGCGCTCGGCGTCTCGGTGTCGTGGTTCACGCCCGCGGCGGCGACGCTCGCCAACGCGGTGGCGGCCGCGGTGTCCACGTACATCAACCAACAGGCGGAGTCCGCCTACGCCGTCGACGTGGCGAAGGTGTCGAAAGACGTCGACGCCCTGAAGGCCCAGCTCAACACCGTCGACACGCAGATCGCCGCGGCCGGTTCCGGGGACGGTTCGCTCCCGCTGCTCGAGACGCAGCGACGCGTGCTCGCCGCGGAATTGAAGAACCAGGTCAGCCAGCAGGTCCTGCAGCAGGTCGACGGGCCGAAGGTCCCCGGGTACAACGTGCTGCGGCCGGCCGTCGCCATCCCCGTGGTGGCGGGCAAGCTGACGGTGGCGTCGGTGGTGAGCCACCGGTCGACGCGCATCCTCGGTGGGTTCGCAGTGGGGCTCGTGGTGGCCGTCGGGATCATCCTCCTCGTCGAGGTCCTGGACCGGAGCCTGCGCACCGTGCGCGCCACGGAGGAGGCCTTCGACCTTCCGGTGGTGGCGGAGATCCCCGCCCGCGGCATCGGGAGGCCGTCGCTGCAGCGAGCCGCCGCCGAGGCGCGTCTCGAGGTCGTCGCCGACCCGTTGTCCCCGGCCGCCGAGGCCTACCGGCGGTTGCACACCGCGGTGCTGTTCGAGCCGCTGGCGGCGGAGATGGCGTTGATCGGCAACGGCAACGGCTACGCCAACGGCAACGGCAACGGCAACGGCAACGGGAATGGCCACGGCAACGGCCACGGGAACGGGAACGGGAACGGGAACGGCTACACGCAGTGGACGCCCGGACAGGGGGCCGGCCCCGGCCAGGCCGTCCAGCCGGCGTACCCGACCGATCCCGCCAACGGGGGCGAGCTCGTCTACGAGGGCAACGGTCGCAGGTCGCGGCGCCAGGTGATCCTGGTGGTGTCGCCGGGCACCGAGAACACCCGCTCCACGGTGGTCGCCAACCTGGCCGCGGTGTACGCCGAAGCCGGCGCGCAGGCGCTCGTGGTCAGCATGGGGGACCTCCGCTGGGGGCGGGCGTCGCCCACGTCGGTGTCGGCGTCCGAGGGTGAGAAGGACATCGACCCCGAGGACCTCGTCCCGCTGTCCACGCCGTCCGCGGTCGACGGCGTGGCGCGCCTGCAGTTCGACCAGCTGCTCGCCAGCCGCGGCCAGGTGGTCACCCAGGGCCCGGCCATCATCACCGCGGCGCGTCAGGTGGCCGACACGGTGCTCATCGACGCCCCGTCGCTGCTGCGGGCCCACGACGCCATCGCCCTGCTGCCCGCCGTCGACGTCGTGCTGCTCGTGGCGCAGTACTCGGTGACACGGTCCGACGAGGCCCGCGAAGCCGGGGACATGCTGCGCCGTTTCCGGGCGCCGGTGCTCGGCGTGGCCTTCACGAACGTCCCCGGCCGGACGCGCGGTCCGCGGGTGAAGGACGTCGAGCCCCAGGACGCGCCCCGCGAGGTCGTGCTGGAGAGCTACGACGCCCCGCAGCCCGCGCCGACCGCGACAGCGACCGGCAGGCTCTGGCTCTGATCGCGCTCGTCGCGACCGACCCTGCCCGCCCGCCATGGTCCACTCCAACCCGCTGGTCGCACTGCCACTGGCGGTGCTCCTCGCCCTCGTAACCGTCCCCATCGCCCGCAACATGGCGGCGCGCGAGCGCGACCCGCGCCTGTTCCGGCTGCTCATGGTGGCGGTGGTGACCCACCTGGTGTTCAGCTCGGTCCAGCTGTGGGTGGTCGACCACATCTACCACGGGGTCACCGACTACACGCGCTACATCAACCAGGGCGCCCGGCTGGCCAAGCGCTACGACTCGTTCAACTTCTCGACCGCCGGGATCAACCCGCCGGTGAAGATCCTCGGCCAGGGCTCGGTGTCGATCGCCGCCGGCGTCGTCATGGCCATCATCGGCGTCAACAAGCTGGGCCTGTTCTACGTGTTCAGCTGGTTGTCGTTCCTGGCCACCCTCGGCTTCTACCGGGCGTTCTGCGTCACGTTTCCCGAGGGCAGCCACCGCCGCTACGCCCTCATGGTCTTCTTCCTGCCCTCGCTGCTGTTCTGGACGGCGGGGATCAGCAAGGAGACGATGATGTACCTGTCGATGGGCATGGGCGCCTACGGCGCCGCCCGCATCCTGGCGCACCAGCGCGGCGGGGCGGTGCTCCTCGTGATCGGGACGGTCGTCGGTGTGTACGTCCGGCCCCAGGAGCTCCTGCTGTTCCTGAGCGCCTTCGCCGTGGCGGGCCTGTTCCGCCGGCGCGGCGCGGGGAAGTCGCTGCGGGGGCTGCGCCGCATCGCCGTGATGGGGCTCCAGGCCGCCCTGCTGCTGGCGGCGGTGTCGTTGTCACAGCAATTGGCCAAGCATGCGCCCGTCTTCAACCTGACGCAGCTCGCCCGGAACAACGTCGGCCAGGCCAGCAGCGTCAACTACCACCCCGGGCCCGCGGGGTACCCGCGCGACATCTACACCGTGCTGTTCGACCCCCTGCCCTTCAACGCCCACGGGACGGCCCAGCGCGTGGCCGCCTTCGAGAACCTGGTGATCATCGTCCTCATCCTGGCGTCACTGCGCCGGCTGCGCCGCGTGCCGCGCGCCGCGTTCGTCCGGCCCTACGTGCTGCTGTGCGTCATGTACTCGACCGCGTTCCCCTACGCTTTCGCCGCGCTCAACAATCTCGGGCTCATCGACCGCGAGCGCGTCCTGCTGATGCCGTTCTTCCTCGTCCCGCTGGCGATCCCGGTCTCGCCCCGGGGCAGCCCACCCGCATATCCGTGGGAGTACAGCGAAGGCAAGCGCAAGCGCCAGTCCCGCCAGACACGGTGGGGCGCGGCACCGGCCGGGGCGCGGCGCTAGGGGCGAGGCGCCAGGGACGCAGCGCGCCCCGGCGGCGGCCGGCCCTCGCCTCAGGCGCCGGGCGGGCGGGACTGGGCGCCCAGCCACGCCTGGAACATGAGCACGTCCCACAGCTCGAACTGCCGGTCGCGCCGCCCTGACAGGTGCTCGCCCCACAGCTCCTGGACGACCGCGGGGGCGAGCAGCCCCTCGTCCCCCATGCGCCGAGGGTCGAGCAGCTCCTCGGCCCAGGGCCGCAACGGGCCCCGGAGCCAGTCGCCCACGGGGATGCCGAAGCCGGCCTTGGGGCGCTCGACGAGGGCGGGGGGGACGTAGCGGTGCAGCAACCGGCGCAGCAGCCACTTGCCCGTGCCGCCCCGGACCTTCATGTCGGTGGGCAGGCGCCAGGCCAGCGCGGCCACGGCGGGGTCGAGGAAGGGCATGCGCCCCTCGAGGCTCGAGGCCATCGTGGCCCGGTCCACCTTGGTGAGGATGTCGTCGGGGAGATAGGTCATGGTGTCGAGGAACATCATCCGCTCGACGCCGTCCGCGTTCGCCGGCCACTGCTCGGGCCGGGTGAGCAGCGTGGGCGGTTCGACCGCTCCGGGCACCAGTCGGCCCGGGTCCTGCAGGTGCGAGGCCAGGGCCACGTAGGTGGCGTGCAGGTCGGCGGCCGGCAGCACCTGGGCCACTTTCGCCAGCTTCGTGCCCGGCATGCGGACACCGCCCACCCGCGGCACGACGCGCCCGGCGCCGGCGAAGGCGCGGTCCCACCAGCCCGGGGGGACGGCGCCGAGCGCGGCCGCCGCCGCCCGGCGCAGCGGCCGGGGGACGGGCTCGACGCGCCGCCAGAACCGCTCGGCCCAGGCGTAGCGGTTGTAGCCGCCGAACAGCTCGTCGCCGCCGTCGCCGGAGAGGGCCACGGTGACGTGCGTGCGGGTCAGCCGGGCCAGGACCGCCGTCGGGATCTGCGAGGAGTCGGCGAAGGGCTCGTCGTAGACGTCGGGCAGGAGCGCGACGACGTCGAGGGCGTCGGCCGCGGTCACGAGCAGCTCGTGGTGCTCGGTGCCCAGGTGGCCGGCGACGGCGCGGGCCTCGTCGGCCTCGTCGTAGGCGGCGTCGTCGAAGGCGATGGTGAACGTCCGCACCGGTGCGGTCGCCTGGGCCTGCATGAGCGCCACCACGAGCGACGAGTCGATGCCCCCCGACAGGAAGGCGCCGAGGGGGACGTCGGCGTGCATGCGCAGGCGCACGGCGTCGCGCAGCACCGTGTCGAGCTGGTCGGTGACGGCGTCCACCGACCCGGTGACCCGGTCCGCCACCCCGGCCTCGGCCACGGCGCGCAGGGACCAGAAGGGCTCGGGCGTGGGCATGGTCCCCGGTGCCGCGGCGGCCTCGAGCGTGACGATCGAGGCGACCGGGAGCTTGGCGATGCCCCGGTAGATGGAGAAGGGAGCGGGCACGCAGTTGTGGCGGAAGTACAGCGCCACCACGTCGCGGTCGACCTCGGCGGCGAAGGCCGGATGGGCGCGCAGGGCCTTGAGCTCGGAGCCGAAGAGGAAGGCCCCGCGCGACCAGCCGTAGTACAGGGGCTTCTCCCCGAACCGGTCGCGGGCCAGGTGCAGGCGCCGCTCGCGCCGGTCCCACAGGGCCAGGGCGAACATCCCGTTGCAGCGCACCAGCGCCTGGCGCAGGCCCCACGCCTGCACGGCGGTCACGAGCACCTCGGTGTCGGAGGTGCCCCGGAAGCGCGTGCCGGTGGCCTCGAGCTCGGCGCGCAGGTCGGCGAAGTTGTAGATCTCACCGTTGAAGGCGAGGACGAAGCGCCCGTCGGGCGACACCATGGGCTGGTGCCCGTGCTCGGACAGGTCCACGATGGCGAGGCGCCGCGCCCCCAGGGCCAGCCCGGCGGCCTCCTCCACGAAGTCGCCGGCGTCGTCGGGGCCGCGATGGCGCAAGGTGTCGGTCATGGCCACGATGCGGCGCCCGGACTCGTCGGCCCCGGCCGGGCCGCGGTCCCAGAAGCCCGCTATCCCGCACATGGGCCAGGGGTGCGGGTGCGCATCATCGGTCCGTGCGCCCCCACCCTTTGTAGGATAGGCGGCGCACCACGAGCACAGACGGGCTCGGGCGGGCCGGGAGCCTCCCGGTGGGCCGCCCACCCGGTGGGGGGACGGGTGGAGCAGCGGACGGGGGTGTCGGTCGCCCTGCGGGGGTGCCGCGTCGTGACCACGTCCATGTCGGCCCGGCTCCTGCTGGGCCACCAGCTGCGCGCCCTCGACGACGTGACCTGGAGCGTGGTCAGCGGCGACGCCTACGAGGACCCCCCCGGCAACGTGGCCGTGGAGGTGGTGCCCATCCGGCGGGAGTTCGC
>Ga0307374_10012966_pt1 | contig 11607 bp, 15 predicted proteins | sample OX3MG_FD_202532 | JGI IMG/M metagenome (GOLD analysis project Ga0307374, IMG submission 202532) | Soil microbial communities from Risofladan, Vaasa, Finland - OX-3 | ecosystem: Environmental > Terrestrial > Soil > Coastal area > Acid sulfate soil | place: Finland: Risofladan, Vaasa | collected...
CGCCGTACTCGGCGCCGCCTATTTGCTGATCCTCAAGCGAAAGGTCAATCCACCGACGTTGGAGGAAGATGCGCTACTGGACCGTGCGCTGACTGAAGACGCGACGCCTACAGTGCCTGTACTGACACCGAAGCCGAAAACGCCAAGGAAACCTCGGCACGGCAAACGTCGTCATAAATAATGGTGAACGCTATGAACGAATCCGCCAGCCATCGAGAACTCGTCACTTTGCGTGATTACGTGGACATACGTTTTGACTCACAGGATAACGCGGTCAAGCTCGCGTTGGATGCGCTGCGGGAAAATGTCCACAGAAACGACAAGCACACGGCGCTGATCATCTCATCAGCGTCGTTCGTCGTTTCACTCACGACGCTCGTCGTGGTCCTCGTCTGGGGGCACCTGTGAGTTTGCTCGACCCCCTCAAGGATTTGCCAAAGCTGCTCATCCCGCCGAAGCCGCACGATATCCACGCACTGCTGCGTTGGCAGTGGGCCATCGCCGCCAGCGTCATTGGCTTGAGTGCCGCGCTGTTAGTCCACGTCGCGCTCGCCTGCGGCTTCGTGCCGAGCGTGTTTGCGGGGTTCGCGTCGTCGGAGCAGATGACGAAGATCGAGAGCGAAATCAGCATGATCACCGTCCTGAACCTCAGTCAGGAAATGCGCGAGGATCAAATGGAGCGCTGCAAGACGAAAGACGACGACATGAAGTTCAAACTCTCCGGCGACCTCGATCGAATGGAACTCTACTACACACGTATGACGCACACGGCCTACGCATTGCCGGCGTGCGGGGATTTGTGAGCCGCCGGTACCATTACACGGCCCCCGGGCAACGCGAAGCTCGCAATGGGTGGTGAAAGATGAATCGTACTAAACTGGCACTCCTAATCGCACGCCGCGAGGGGTTCTACGTCAAGGGTTCCATCCCGCAGACGCACAACAATCCCGGCGATCTGCGGCACAGCCCGCACTCCATGCACACGGCCGATGCGCCGGATGCTATCGGCATGATAGATACTGTGGAACACGGATGGGAAGACTTGGAACGTGAGCTGGGCCTGTATGCCGGGCGCAATGCGACTCTTCAAGATCTCGTCTACGCCTACGCGCCGCCGGCCGACGCGAACAACTCGGCGGCCTATTTGGAATTCGTCTGCAAGGGGCTAAACTGCCCGTCTGCTACGCTCGTGTCGGATGCACTCAAGATTGGAGGTCCAGTGATTACTACGCCCAAAGTTTCCGCCGGCAAAGTCGGCGCCGTCGCCGCCGGCACCTATCTCGGCACGCTGGTCGTCGGTGCGCTGCAATACTTCATGAGCATTCCTGTGCTGCCGACCAAGTACGCCGATGCGGTGATCGCGCTGTGCGTGATGCTCGCCGTTCATTTTCAAAAGGACACCCCAAGCGGGTAGTGGTGTCTCTAGTTAATCCCGCTTCACGTTTAGGAGATTTTGCTATGTCTACTCCGAATCCTGTTCCCGCTGCTCCGAGCCCCGTTCTCGTCGCGGCAGCACCGGCGCTTAAAGCAGCACTTACCGATTTGAAGCAGCTCTTGACCACTGTCCTCACCGGCGATCCACTGCAAATTGGTCTGCGGGTTGGCCCTGCGCTGCTTATCTTCAACGGACAGCTGCAGTTGTTACTGCCAGAGCTAGCCACTGCGGAGCAAGGTGTCGTGCTGCAACAGGCTACGACTTCGATTGACAATCTGATTGCCAAACTGCCATAAAATGAAGATCCGATTTAGATTCGCTAGAGGTCCTGCATGGACCAGTCGACTAATTGAGTGGTTTGGTGGAGGACTTTATAGCCACGTAGATGTTTTTCTAGCTAACGGAATGCTGATAGGAGCAAGATCGGACTCTATCCCTAAAGGTACTCCAGCAGGAGTACAGATTCGTCCGCCGGATTATCTCAAAGGACAGGCAAGTAAAATACTCAGCCTCGAAGTTTCTTCAGCAGAGGCAGGAAGCTTCTATAGCTTTTTACTGCTGCAGAAAGGAAAGCCGTATGACAGAATCGCTATCTTAGGATTTGCAACTGGAAGAGACTGGAGATCTAAAGATTCGTGGTTTTGCTCTGAGTTAGTTGCGGCGGCTTTGGAGGAAGCGGGAATAGCTCCTCATCTGGCGTTTACTCCAAACAAGATTAGTCCGAATGGATTGGCTTTAATACTGAGTGCTTTGGGGGCGCAGGTAGATTGAGGATAGTATGTGTATATAATCTCACGATCGTATACACATATCTCTCACACTTTACTCAACACATGACTCGCAGGATTAATCTTAATCAACCCGGCATTGACTGCACCCATTACAATACCTTCGAAGTCCTTGACGAATGGGAATGCTGAATGGACATACGCATAGGCAGCGGAGTAACTAACCGGCGAGTTCTTTTGGACGAACTGGATAAACCGCTCCGCTTGAATAGAGTCTTCAGTTCGGCCTATGCGAGCGAACACTTTAGGCATGTCCACTTCTAAATCGGTTATCATCGTAGCCGCGAGCTGAAGATCTTCAGGTAGCAAGATTAGCTCGTCGCGGCAGGAAGCTGCAATAACCATTGCGAGTTTATGAAGATGAGTTTGCTTCCTCGCAAGGTAGCCGCCGAACCGATCATCTTGAAGATGCGCTGGTGGATTAGCGTAGTGGTAGTTATACCAAGTTTCTCCCCAAGTACGGGCTTCGAGGGATAGCTTGTAAGGGCCGACAATCATGGTAGCTATATGCTCGAGGTCGGCGGCTAGCCGAGCTTGCTTGTCTAACATTCCCTTAGGAATATGGTAGATAGGATAAGCGACTAACTTCTCTTTAGTATCAGCATAAACGAATAAACATCGTGAAGTAAAGCCTCCGCCGATTACGTATTCGGGAAAGTTCCCTGCGATCCAGCTTGGTGTAGTACAAGCGATAAGATTAATCCAAGGATTTTCTACCTTATCGGAGCCTGAATTCTTTGTAACCTTCGCGAATCCACCTTGTTTGGAGTCCCATAGGGTAACTAACAAATCAATCATCTCTCTATCAGTAGGGTTGACTAGATTACCGAATTCTGCGCTCTCAAGAGTAAGCGCACATTGAGTATGATACTCGCCTTCAATATCAAAGCTCTCTGTTGCCGCCGCGAAGGCGGAGACGAGAGCAGGCCAAGTAACTATATCCGGGCCGAAGTTAATTCCAGGAACTTTGCGAAGAATATCCATCGCGATGGCTACGGTTGTTGACTTGGAAACGATTCCAGGAGGAGCTACGAAGATAATATAGTGATTTACGCACCATCTGTAGTAACCCATACTCAGCCAAACTCGGCGTCGCAGCGCTCCTGCTATTGCTGCGACGCCACTCCAAAAGTGCATTCGTTTAGGGGCCTCACTGAAACCTGCATATTCAACATAGGCAGAGAGCCAGTCATCGAAGTTCCTCACAGTTCGCTCACTTACAATCACCCCAACTTATATCTGATGTCTTAACACTAAAAGGGATAACAAGTGGATCTTCATAAGGAACTACAATCTTTCCAGCTTCCTCAATTTTAGCCTTATAACTTGATTGATTCTTTGGATACTGACCGCCGAGTGAGTCGTGGACTTGCAAGAGCACTTGAACTTCAGGAAGCGTTTCGTAGATTTGCATCCAGATCTTGTTGATAACGATCGAGACAGTTGACTGTGGAACCCAGGCTATAGCTCCAGGAATTATAGAATCTATCCGATCAAAGATATACCAGCGATAGCCAAACTTATTCTCTACGAAGCGTTTAGCCTGAACTTGCAGCTTCGTTCGCTCGTGCCACTTTTCAATTCCGGGATGTGCACTAAACCAAGCTTTTTGCATTTGAGTAGCTTGTTGTACTGTGAGTCCACAGTTAGCCGCCATAGTTCGCGGACTGCCTCCGTAGTTACAGCCGTGAACCCATACCTTGGCTAGCTGCCGAGTTGTCTTGAGCGTTTTAGCATTCTCGCTATGAATATCAACTCCCTCGCGAAGCATCTGCTTTAGTTCTTTATCATCAGCCTCCCAAACAACTACTTGGAGATCAGCTCGATCCAAATCGCCGTCGAAGAAAGTGTACCCCGGATCTGGTATGAACATTGATCTGATATTGGGATAGCTATATGGATCGCCAAGCCCTGTTGTGGAACCCCTAGCAGCAGCTTTTCCAAGACTTTTTGATTTTTCTGAAGGAACGTTTTGAAGATTAGTTCCAGATCCGAAGGCGTTTTCGGAGCTAGAGAGACGGTAGGTCTTTGGAGCACTTTTACCACTAGCTGATCCTCCAATGTTATAAGCGCAGCGCATTCGACTATCACTATCGAGTGGAGCGGTTAGGAAGTGGGATAGAAAAACACTCATAGTACGAATATCACTGATTGCGTTGATTAGCGGTTTTAGCAGAGGCTCGCGGCGAGAGATAGCTTGAAGAGCATCGTCGTTTAGAGTAGGACGAGCTGGAGTTCCCTTTTTCGCTCTGGTCATTATAGTAGGTTGTTTGAGATCCTCGTAGAAGAGGCTCATCATTTGCTTAGGCGAAGCAGGATTGAGCGGATGGCCTAGAAGGTCTAGGATAAACTGCTCGCGGCGAGTAACTTCATCTTGAACTTCATTAATTAGTTGATCCCTACGCTTTACGTCTATACGAACTCCTCGCTGCATAGTCTGCAGAACAGGCCAGAACATTCGCTGTTGAAATGCATGGACAGTCTCCAGCGCGAGCTTCTTAACCAGGTCTAGTTCCACTCGGCCGACTTCATCGGTATAGACGCAATCCTCGCAGTTGTAATACCAGAGTTGTTCTTCACCGAGCGTGGGGTTCCAGTTCTTCCCTTCGTCTTTCCAGTACACATAATACTTGCAATACATGGAAGCTTGAAATGCTAGTGACTTCGGCAGATCTGAGAAGATGGAATGCTGGGAGATCATACAATCTTGGACAACATGCGGGACAAAATGCCAGTGGCGCCAGGTGTACTGGGAATCGTAAAGGATGTTTTGTCCCACAACCTGGGCATTTGAATGTGTTAAGATCTGGTAGAGTAACCAAATTATTTCCCCTTCATGGTCGGCGGACCAGTATTCTCTGAATCCGTTGTGGATAAAGGGGATGCAGATGGCGTCGACAAGGGTCCAAGAGAGGCCTGCGCAGGCGATGTGGCCGCCACGAGTTTCGAGGTCGAAGCTAAGTCGAATGCCCTGTTGAAGATTTCCGCTGCTAGCTGTTCCTTTAGTTCCTGCGGCATTGAGGCTTTCAAGGATGCTAGTAAGGCATCGTATCGTTGTCTTGAAATCTGGTCGAATAATGAATCGCCAGGTAGGTTTGAGGTAAAACGTTCCGTCTCCCCGGTACTGAGCGGCTCGGCGGAGATCGTTGACCGCGACGGCTCTCCAAGACCACTCGCGGAGGACGGCGGCTGGGTGGTAGGTGGGGATGACTTTAACTTCGCCCATAGCTCGATCTGAATAAAGCATAGAACCACGCCACTTGGTGATTCCACTGATTCCCGTAAGAGCCCATAGAGGAGTGTTGCCCAACGCAACGATAACATTAGGCTTGACCATCGCGATTTCTTTGGCCAGAAGCTCTGCACCGTCGATGACAGGAGGGAGACACCATCGTCCTCGATACTCTCGATGTGCATTGGTGATTTCCTTCTTGGATTTGGCGATGAAAAGGTTGAGGTCGTTGTTGGCCGGACGAAGGCGGCAGACGTTAGTGATGAAGCATTCCGAGCGAGTGATTCCAGCCTCCGCGAGCATTCGGTTTAGTTCCTGGCCAGATACACCTTGAAACGGCAGTCCAAGACGTTCCTCGTCGTAGCCAGGAGCCTCTCCAACCAGCATGATACGAGCTGGAATAGGCCCTTCGGGGCGACAGGTCATTTTAATTCTTCTAGTCTTTTAACTGCTATCCCGTAGGCAGTAGAATCTATTTCGATTCCTGTCGCTCGGACTTTCATACTATGTGCTGCAGGAAATATAGTTCCAGTACCAGCGAAAGGATCGAGAACACTATCACCAGCACGACAGCTACGAGATAACAAATCTCGATAAAGATCGACAGGTTTCTGCGCTGAATAACCAAGGTTTTGATCAGAGGCATAAGTCACCATATCGGAAGCTAGTTTGAGAACGGGCCGCTCGCCTTTCATTGCGTAGAGACACATTTGCCAGCGGCGGTGAGGACCGTTCTGTGGCCAGGGAGCACGCTGGCTAGATGGGTTATACCAGACCAAGGGGGTCCTAAAACACTTCCAGCCAGATAAAGTAGCGATACCGCGAAGCTCCACGAAATTATCAATGTCACAGAAAACGTATAAATGGGCTTGAGATTTAGCCAGTCTAAAAGTACTGCTGCAGAAAGGGCGAATAAGCCTAAGCCAATTGTCATAAGAATCGTCGTAAGTATGACCGATAGCATCTGCTTTGCCTCCAGAGTCGTTGAAGTTTTGGGCATCTATACCGTAGGGAGGATCGGTGAGAATTACGTCGAACTGATCGCTGGACATTTTAGCCATTAGCTCAAGGCAATCGCCTTTGAGAAGTTGATGATCTTGAGCGCTAAAGGTCTTGCCAACTGATTCGCCTAAGGCGGCGTTACGAGCGCTTTCTTCCTTGCGGCGGATGATTTTAATACCTTCGTCCATTGAGCGAGCGGCAGCAACGTCAGGGTCCTTAAGATGACGAGCGAGGATTAACTCTTTGCGGACAGCCTCTTGGGCGGCAGAGGGATGATGCTCGGGATAGAGTTCGGCGGCAAGCTCTTTCGCCTGAGGTTCAGGCTTAGATTGTTTTTCCGCCTGAAGACGGCGGAGTTCGAAAAGCTGGGAAGTCGCATCACAGCGATCTTGCCAGGTTAGATCGGTCCGTCTGATGTTTTCCTCGAGTTCTATCTCCATAGCGTCGAGGGGAGAGAGTTCGCTGAGGAGTGTGCAAGGTATATAGCCTTCTTCGACGGCTGTGCCGCCGTGGGAGTAGCTCTGGCCCATACCCCAAAGGGTTAGAATCGCTTTGATTCGTCGCTCGCCGGCGACCAGAATTATCAGACCCTCCTCCCTTCTTACTACTATCGGATGAATAAGCCCGATAGAGCCGATAGAGTTAGCTAAGTCTAAAAGCTCCGCGGAGTCTATCTCTTTACGCTGGCGGGTTTGAAGTATAGTAATGTGTTCGACTAAAAGTAAATGCACGGTGTTCTCACTTAAAAAAGAAGGGCAGTTTGTAGTCCTGCCCTAACGGGGGAAAGTCTTAAGCTTTAGCTACCGAATCAATCTTATCGTAGTTCTCTCCTTCATACGGCTCGTGCTTGACCTTCACACGAACCTGCCGACCTTGCATAGCACGTATGCTGAACGCTTCACCAGGATTGTTCATCCCAAGGGCCTCCCGCCACCGCCGCAAGGCTCCGTTCTTGCCAACACCCCAGTCAATCATCTTGCCCTCGTTCAAGTCGAGCATGATACCGGCGGTCAGCTGAACGCTGTCGATGCCGCCGAGCGCGGACTGCGCGTCTGGATATGAAGAGAGATCAATCTTTACCGGAACGTCAATAGCTATACCAGCCTTGACCTTGGCATCTTCCTTCTTCGAAGTCCATGAGCGAGACTTGGGCTCTCCGACTGTCCCGATGTAGTCACCTACAGGGAGCGGCGGCCGGCGAACTAGAGCTTCGGTTGTAGTAGCGTCGAGGAAAGTCGAAGGATCGAACGAAGAAATATCTTCACTCATTTGAGGATTCCTTTAATTAAAGTATCGAGTATTGAGTATCGAGTTAGGTCTTGACTTTTGCTGTGAATGCACCTCCGCGGCTGAGCCACTTTTGTAAGATAGGTTTAAAGTCTGGAGCGATATGATCAGCGATTGGTAAGTTTCGAGCTTTGAGGTCGGCTTGAGGATTAGCGGTAGACCAGAAGAACTTGGTCCCTTCGCGGCTCGACAGAATCACATCACTAAACATCGGAGGGATCTTCGGAGCGAGCTTAGCTCCTAGGGTGGAAACTGTTAGCTTTACTCCTCCGAGAACTTGATCGACTTCTCTCTCTACATGGGAGGTGAGGACGAAGTGACACTTGCATCCGTCAGTAAGTTGTCTGATGAGCTTCTCAATCTGATCCATCGAGATTCCCCAATCGCTCTGCGATTTAACAGGTTTCCCTCCAACCACCAGACTAAGAGCAATGGGATTGATACCAGTGAGACTATCCATAGCCAGACAACGATCAGGACCCCAAGAATCAACAGAACTAAAACGCTGGCCAGTTCGATCATCAGGGAAATCGCTGAGTGCTTTAAGCAATCCCACAAACTGATTGTGTTTTGCACGATTTACATCTTGCATTTTATGCAAGGCCTCCTGGGCTAAGGTGTTAATGGTGAAAGCTGTTTGCGCCATTGTTGCAAATGAGTCTGCAGCGCGGCCGAGCACATGCCAGTGCACGTTTCCGGGTACCTCAAGTCCTCTATCTGTCCAGTATCCGAGTGTCGTTTCCATTCCACTTTCTGTAAACAGAAGGAACAATTCCACTCCTGCATCAGCAATGGTTCCAAGTGCATAGGTTTTTCCTGTTCCGGTTGGGCCTTCGAGAAGAACGTTAACTCCGGGAAGAAGACTAATGATCTCACTCGCCGGAAGGATTGCTGCATTCGCTGGAAGGATTGCTGCATTCATTATTGATCTCCTTAAGTAATAAACTATTCAAATGTAGAGAGAATTCTCTTTTTACCAGAGCTTCGGGTAATAGCTCGAGAAGCTCAGTATCCCAGCCGTTACAGTTAGGGTTGTCAAGCAGAGAGCCGGCGACTGGCCGAAGGTCTAGATGACAGGCGTCGCTATGGTGCTCGCAAGGGATACAGCGCAGCTCGAAGAAGCCTTGGCCTTCGACGGCAAGCGTAGCCCAAATGTCTAGACAAACTGGACAAATCATAGCACCGCTGTAGTAGGGATAGCCGTTGAGGAAGCTCTCGTGGTCGAGCAAAACTGGAGTTGCGCCTTTGAGATTAACCGAGACTAAAAGCTTCATTGGAAAGCTTCACTGCTTTCGAAGAGAGCTTAAGTTCGAGGCTATTGTTAAAGTTCGTGATCTTCGATCAATTTCATAACCAATTACTGCAGCTGCCTTCGCAGCATTAGTCGCGTGGCCGAAAAGCTCGAGAACTTGACGAACTAGTACTTCATGTTGTTTATTGGCGTCAGCGAAATTCTTAGCGAGTTGTTCATCAGTAGCTTCACGAATTGGAGTGGATTTGCCAGTAGCCGCTTCGTGCATCTGAAAGCCTTCGGGAGAAGTGTTCATAGTTTAGTCTCTGTTCGAAGAAGAGGATTCCATTCTCGCTTCTCGAAATATGTTTCGGTCCAAGGTGTTTCGTCCTGCGACATACAAGCTTCGCGGAATTGGCAGCCGCCGTACTCGGAGCAAGCGTGATCGAAGTTATGCAGCCAGACACCACTTTTATAGCAAGCAACAAGCTGATTAATCCATACTAATAGCTCTGCATACCAGCGATCTATCGCCCAATCAGGACGATAGCTGATAGCTTGCTGAGTATCGTATTTAGTTTTTAAGATTGATACTCCTCGAACCAGCGCACCGTCAACCTTAACACCGATTTGTCTGGCTCCCCAGGCGTAGCCTGTGAACTGAGATCGAAGGTCCCACTGGCGTGACCATGATGCGCCAAGCTGAGTAGTAGTCTTTTCATCAGTAATGTAACGTCCCCCTGCATAGTTGAGGATTGCATCAAGTCTTCCACAGTAGATAAGAGGATCTCCACTTTCTGGGTGGAGGATTGGAAGTGGCTCGGCGAAAGAAACTTCGATTGCACGTTTGCCTCCTTTAAGAATTACTGGATCATTCTCGTTATCGAGAGGATAATTGGACCAGTAGAACTCGAAAGCTCCAGCCATTCGCTCGGCGGACTTTGCAGAGTCGGCCGGACATTCGAAGTCGCCGTAGAAGGTGAGCAGTGCACCGATACCTTCGGCAATGGAGGTTTCAGATGACTTGCCTTCGACGTAGAAAGCAGTTCGAGTACGCTCGACGCCGAAAGCAAAAGCTGCGCCGGCATGGAGATGAACCGAAGGAGCTTTGGATTTTAGATGCTCGAAGTAGACCTTACGGCAAAGCTCAGGACACGATTTGAACGAGGCGAGGAGTGAAGCGTCGATTAGTTCTGGAAATTTCATCTGAGGTCTCCTTTACGTTTAATCTTTATCTACTCTGTCGGCTCTAGTTCTTCATTCCAAAGTTCCCAGTCAACCATAGAGTAGTCGTGGAAAAAGCAACGGCCGCATAGCTCAGTCTCGTCTTGGGAATGGCCTTCGACGATGACGCAAGGCGAAGTTCCGCAGATGCGGCATTCGCTTGAGAAATCAGGGTGGTAGAGGGTGGTCACTATAGCTACATCGCCTCAAGGTCGGCTAGCATGTCACCGATAGCGGCTTCGGAAGGCTTGGCCTTGGTACGCTTAACACCAGAGGCGGCCGCCGCATCGAGTGCGCCCTTGCGGGACTCGCGAAGGATTATAATGCAGCGCTTCATTTCATCGAGAGTGATAAGGTTAGCGGTAGCCTTTAACCTACACGTAGAGATAAAGCTTTGCTGTTCAGGAGTTAGTGCCATTTGATTCTCTCTGTTGGAAAAATTCTACGATCCTCTCGCAAAGGAATTTCTGATAAGCTCCTTTAGGGACTTTACCTTCGGCCGGAGAGTAAAGGTAGAGTGTGAGCTTGCCGTGGAGATCCTCGGGGAGAGTGGTACTTAGCCGAACTGGACGGAGGATATTAGGCTGACGGCTCATAGCTAATGCTTGTAGCCCCAGGTGACAGTAGCTGTGATAGAGAGGGCGGACAGCCAGTAGAACATATCAGGAAACTTACCAGCGACTGCCCAACGAGTTGCGTTTATAGCATAGAGAGCCATGATAATGAAGTTGAAAATACGCGGGTCGGAGAGAAATTTAATCATTTTGCGACGCCGTTCCAAGGTCCGCTGCTGAAGTCGGTTTCGTGTCCGGTACTACGGATAAATGCGCGCCATCTAGCGGCATCTTTAGCCTGTGCTTGAATAGATGTTGTGCACGGGTCAGGCGACGGTTCCTTTTGCAGTTGGATTTCGTCATCCATTACTGCATTTAATGTCCCCTCGTAATCAAGCGCGCCAGATTCGATAAACTTAGCGCAGCCTGTGCAGTCGATGCGTATGATTAAGTCTCTGGCCGCAAATTTGTCGTATTTATCAGGCGTCACGTCGTCGGCTCCTTTGTATCTACTGGGAAATGGAGTTCTTCCAAATAAGCAACGATTCCGTTAGCTAGAGCATGCCGCGCTAGTTGTTCTCCATCCAATTGTTCACCACTTCGTTCGGCATTACGCATGGCTTGATGTCGAACGAAGTGAAACGCCGACACGGCGCTATCCATAGCGTCAGAGTATAGATCGTTCTTGGGATTCGGGATTTTACGCCTGTGCTCGTCGGACGTCGGCTCCTTTGCGAGGGCGGCGCGCAGTTCTTCCCAATCATTCACGAAAAACGGTCCGCAATAGTCGTGTGAATCAAGCAGCGAACGCCCTACCGTCCGCAGCCTCTCATTCTCCGCCGCGAGGGCGTCTA
>Ga0307374_10012967_pt1 | contig 11607 bp, 13 predicted proteins | sample OX3MG_FD_202532 | JGI IMG/M metagenome (GOLD analysis project Ga0307374, IMG submission 202532) | Soil microbial communities from Risofladan, Vaasa, Finland - OX-3 | ecosystem: Environmental > Terrestrial > Soil > Coastal area > Acid sulfate soil | place: Finland: Risofladan, Vaasa | collected...
CGGACGACCTGGAAGGAGACGATCGTGTCCGACCCGCGATTCCCGATGAAACCATCTATGAGCAATGCGCGCATTGCGCCCAATTTGTCATGCCCTGGCCCGATCCATCCGCGCCAGATGGTCTGGGCGGGTTCATTCACCTGAGTGCCGACGGCGGGAACGATCATGCGCCGGAACCGTCCGGCGAGCGCAAAACGCTCCGGCAGTGGCGCGCCGGCAACCTGCACTCGGTAGGACTCCCAAGCGAGACCTAGCGCGAGGCGGACCACCGCGTCGCCGGTTTTAGCCCATGCCGTGGCCATGGCGCGGCAACTCCAATGGGCCACGCCCGGCTGCTTAGCGTCTCCCTCTCGAATTCTGGGGCATGAAACGGGCGCACCCGATACGCGAAACCGCGGCTTGGCCTTGGACGGTCGAACAGGCGGCATCGCCATCTACCGCTCCGTTTGGGCCGGCTTCTGGTTTCGCGGCCTGCTACGTTGTCACACATGACAACCGGCGGGCGTTGGACTGGGTGAACGAGGCAGGTGGGGGACATGAACTCGATCTCATCGAGCGAGCGCGCGGCGGAGACAGCGAGGCCTTCGCGCTGCTGTACGACCAGTACGCGGACCAGATCTACCGGTATGTCTTCTACCGCGTTCGCAACCGCGACGACAGCGAAGACCTCACCCAGCAGGTGTTCATGAGGGCCTGGGGGGCCATCGGCCGGTACCGCGTCACCGAAGCCCCATTCGTCGCCTGGCTGTTCACCATCGCCCATAACAGCGTCGCCAGCTTTGGCCGCCGGACACGGGGCCAGGAGCCGCTCGACGAAGCGACCGAGGTCGCCGACGAGGCGGCCGACCCACAGCTGTCGGCCGAGCGTCGCTTTCGGGAGATAGCGGTGCGGCAGGCCATCGGCGGGTTGAAGATCGACCAGCAGCGAGTGGTGGTCCTGCGCTACCTGGCCGAACTGGAGTACGGGGATATCGCGCGGGCGCTGGGCAAGACCGAAGCGAACGCGCGGCAGCTCATGCACCGGGCGCTGCAGCGGCTGGGCCGCGTGCTGGGAGACGTGTGATGGCCAGGCTGTCTTCGGACGTCGTCACGCGGTGCGCCGACGCGGTCCGGGCCGGCCGGCTGACCGTAACTGACTGTCTGGCTCAGTACCCGGAGATCGCCGGCCAGCTGGAGCCGCTGCTGCGCGCCGCGCTGGCAGTGCGGCTGGAGCCGTCGGTGTCCATGGAGCCCGCGGCCCGGGCGCGCATTCGCCGCCGCTTGCTGGAGGCTATGACCGGGGTCGGCGCCGGCGAGCGCACGATGGGGAAATGGCCTGGCTGGCGCTGGCCTCGCGTGTCCCGGTGGTCTGGCGTGAGCAGCGCGGTGGCGGTCTTGCTGGCCGCCGGTGGGGTAGCGTACGCGGCGCAGGGGGCGCCAGCGGGCAGCCTGCTGGCGCCGGTGCGCCAGAGCATCGAGGTGGTTGGCGGCGCACTTGGTTTCCCGAACGCGCGAGCCCGCACACCTGTTGCGACAGCCATGCCTGCCCGGACCAGCCCGCTCCCCGAGGCCACCCCAGTGGCTGGAGCTGGTCAACCGCCGGCGGTCGAGGCGACGACGAGCCAGCGGCCCACCGTTGAGCCACAGCTGGCGGTGACCTCCCCCACTTCCACCGTCCAACAGCCAGCCCCGGCCGGCGCCCAACAGATCGCGAGCCCGGCCAGGGCTTCCGGCCGTGGCACCTTGCCGGCGCCAGCGAGGCCGCCGAACGCAGCGGTGGTGGTTCCGTCGCCCCCTGGTCCACTGGCCGGGGGCACGCTCGCTGCCGTGCCGGCGCGGCAAGCCAGCCCCACGAGTGTGGCGTCGGCGACTCCGACGCCGCTGCCGGTCCTCAGCGTGGTTCCCGTGGCACCGCCCAGCGAAGCCCTGCCACCAGTGCCGGCAGCGCAGGCTCCGACTGGTGGCCCAACGCCGCTCCCGGCGGGGCCATCGGTGCAAGCCCCGGCGAGCAGGCCGGGCGCATCGCCGGTCATCGTCGCGACAAGCGTCGCTGGCACAGCGCCGCCGGGCGTTCCCGGCTTGTAGGCCGGGCTTCGCATGCAAGCCCATCGACGACCACGGTGTGGCGTGCATCGTTGCGCGTGCTCCGGTGTTCGCGTGGGCACCGAGCGTTCGCGCGAATACTGGCTTCTGGCCGTCCCCCGGTAGTGCCCGCGCGGCATCCGCGGCCGCCAAGAAGCCACGGCGCTTCGTGTGAACGCGATCTGGCGCTGAACAAACCTGTCACCAGGCCCGTGCCGCGTGGTTATACCGGGAAACGGGAGATCGCGGCGGACTGGGCCGAGCGGCGGGCCTCCGCCGAGCTTTCTCGGAGGTGCAGTGGCCATGAAGCGGCAGAAAGGCATCGCGGCTATGTCAGAGGGGTGCATGCTCATGCAACTGCGCCCAGGTGTGGGGAGCATGCTTTCCAGGGAAGAAGCACCGTGGCGGTAACAGGAGCGCTCTCGCCAACCCGCGCCCTGCGCCGGTCGCGCCACCTGGACGGCCGCGCACTGGTAGGCGTGCTGCTTACGCTGCTCGCCGTCGGCGGGGGCATGGTGGTCTTCAATGCTGCCAGCGACAGCCGGGGCGTACTGGTCGCCACCCGCAGCCTGCCCGCTGGCGCCACCCTGGCCGCCTCGGACCTCAGCATTGCTCACGTCCGTGTGGACGACAGCCTCTACCAGGCCGCCCTGCCCGAGCAAGCGCTCAACCAGGTCGTCGGCAAACAGCTGGCCGAACCGGTCCACGCCCAGCAGATGCTGGTGCGCAATCAGATATCGACGCGCCCGAACGTCGCGGCCGGCGAGTCGCTGATGACCATTCCCGTCAGCAACGCCAGCGCTGTCGCCGGCCACATCCGTCCGAATGACGCCGTCACTGTGCTGGCGACCTTCGACAAAGGGAAGCCCGACAGCAAGACGTCCGTAGTGCTGCCCCGCGTGCGCGTGTACGACGTGGGCTACGACCAGAGCGCGCCGGTGGTCAACACCGGCGGCTCGGCCGGCGCAACCGCCGCGAGTCAGGGCCAGATCACCACGGTGACCCTGATTCTGGATAACCCGAAGCAGCAGGAAAGCCAGCTGGCCCAGGCCAAGTGGAACGCCGACCTCGACGTCGTTTTGCTTCCCCCATCCGCTGCCGGTGACGCAGCCGGGCAGGCGCAGAGTGGCCAGTGATCTAAGCGAGCGCGCCACGCCCGCCGTGCGGCTTGTGGTCGGCCTGGGCAACGCCGAGCGTGAGCGCCGCCTGGTACCGGAGCTGACCGACAGCGGCCAGATGGACGTTGTGGCGCGCTGCCTGGCCGCCGACCAGGTAGCGGACGCGCTGCGGCGGACGCGGGCCGACATAGCGGTGCTGGCCCTGGACCTCCACCGCCTGAACGACACGGCGCTGGCCGGGCTGGCCGCGACCGGCCTGCCGCTCATCGGCCTGGCCACCCGGCACGACGAGGCCACACGCGGGCCGTGGGCGGCCGTTCTGCCCGTCGATGCCGAGCCCCAGCAACTGCGGGCCACAATCACCGCCGTCCTTCGGGGCGAACGGCTCGAGCCGGCGCTAGCCGGCGCGGACGAGGACGCCGAGCCGGTCATTCAGCCCCAGCTGTCCGGTCCAGACGCGGCGTCCACCAGTCTGGTCGTGGTCGCCAGCGGCAAGGGCAGCCCGGGCTGCTCGACCGTTCCGCTGACCGATGCCCTGGGCGCCAGCCCGCTGGGTACCTGGCCGCTGTGGACCTGGGCGGCCGGCTTCGCCGTGGGCTTTCTGGCGCCGGACTGGGAGCTCACCCGGCGGCTGGCCCGACGGCAGGCCAGGGTGGTCATGGAGCTGCCGATCATCTGCGACATGCTCAGCCTGTGCACGGCCGGGGGACAGGGGCTGGAGCAGGCCTTGAACACCCTGGCGCGGCAGAGCGCCGGCACCATGGCCCAGGAGCTGCAGCACGTCAGCCGCGAGGTGGCCTTCGGGCAGCGCTCGCTCATGGAGGCCCTGGCCGGCCTGGCCGAACGCAACGCCGTGCCCGAGCTGAGCCGCTTCGTCAGCCAGCTGCAGGCGGCCAGCGAGCAGGGCGTGCCCGTCGTGCAGGCGCTGTCGGCCCAGGCCGACGCCCTGCGCGAGGAGAAGCGGGTGCGCATCGTGGCCGAAGGCGGCCGGGCGGCGATCAGGATGCTGCTGCCAGTGGCGGGCCTGATTCTGCCCGTCTATTTCGTGCTCCTGCTCGGGCCGGCGGTCCTGCAGGTGGTGCATCTCGGTGGTTAGGCGAGCGGGTGGCCGCGGGCGGACGGCGGCCAACACGGACGGATGAGCACAACGAAAGGAGGTTTGCATATGTACGTCCAGACGATTCGCTTGTGGGTGCTGGCCCTGGCCTGTCTCGAGGCGCTGGAGAGCCGCCTGGCCAGACCGCAGCGGGCATCCACCATGGTCGAATATGGCCTGATCATCGCCTTGATCGCGGTGGTGGCCATGGTCGCGGTCAAGGCGCTGGGCATGACGATTGCCGGGCTGTTCACCAAGATCACCGGCCAGATCGCCGGGGTGTAGCGGCGTGTCGAACCTGGCGCACGTCCTGCACCGGACACCCCGGCAGCGTGGGGCGCTCATGGCCGAGACGGCGAGCGGGTTGCTCGTCCTGCTCGTGGCTGCTGCCCTGGGGCTCTTGCAGCTGGGCACGACCATTGCCGGGCTGTTTACCAAAATCAGCGCACGCCTCGCGGGCATGTAGCGGCGTGTCCAATATCGGGCGCGTTCTGCACCGGACACGCTGGCAGCGCGGGGCGGTCATGGCGGAGACGGCGCTCGCCTTTCCCGTCCTGCTCATGGCCGCCCTGGGGCTGCTGCAGTTCGCCATCTACGAGCACAGCCAGAACGTGGTGACGGAGTCGGTCCAGGAAGGGGCACGCATCGCCGCCGAGGAAGACCGCACCGTCAACGACGGCGTCGCCTACGCGCAAACGCTGCTGCAAGCCGGCCTGGGCCCGTCCGCCGCCCAGGTGCAGGTCCGCGGCAGCGACGGCGGCAATGCCGTCGCCATCCAGGCCCAGGGTCAGCTGAAGCTGATCATCCCCTGGGCCGTCAATGCCGGCTTGCCGCTGGAAGCGCGGGCGGTCATGAGCAAGGAGAAGTTCCGCAGTGGCCCCGGCAGTACGAATTAGCTGGACAGCGCTCCGCCATCCTCAGCGGGCAGCGGCGCTGATCGAGACGGCGCTGGTGCTGCCGGTGGTGCTGCTGCTGGTCGTCGGCGTCATCGGCGTGGACCGGCTCATTCAGGCACGCATCGGGGTGAGCGCGGTGGCCCACGAGGCGGCGCGCTCGGCGGCGCTGGCCAACTCGGCCGCCGAGGCGTCGCAGCAGGGGCTGGCCCGCGCGCAGCAGGTAGCCGCCGGCTACAAATTGATCAACGGTTCGCTGAAGGTCCAGGTTGACCCTGGCTCGTTTGATCGCGGTGGTGAGGTGCAGGCCAGCGCGCAGTACGACGTGGCGCTCCAGGACCTGCCGCTGCTGCACTGGACACACGTCGAGGTCATGGCCCAGGACAAGGAGCGGATCGACCTGTACCGCAGCCGCTGGCAGGCCGGCAATCCCTCATGAGCGCGATTTGGACCCTCGTCCGCGCGCGGACGAGGGGCACGGCGCTGGCCTGGGTGGCGGTCATGATGCCCTTCTTCCTATCGATCGTGGGGCTGACCATCGACAGCGGGACGATGTTCAAGGAGCGCCGGGACATGCAGGCGCTGGCCGACGGCGCCGCTCGAGCCGGTGCGATGCAGATCGACCAGGCCGCCTACCGGGCCAGCTCCGGGTCGAAGGTGGTGCTCGACCTGGCGGCGGCGCGCGGCGCGGCGTTGAGCTACCTGGCGGGCCAGCCGTCCGGCTTGACGGTCAACGTGAACGCCACTCCGCGGCAGGTTGTCGTTCAGCTCCAGCGCGAGGTGCCGACGGCGTTCCTGCGCATCGTGCACATCGACTCGGCCCAGATCGGGGCCAGCTCGGTCGCCGTGCCGCGGCACGGCGTCGCTACTGAGGATCGTTCGTGAGGCATCCTTGTGGCCATGAGTGAGCCGTCTCCTGGCACCGGAACGCCGGAGGGCCGGCGGCCCTACTGGCCGGTGGCAGCCGGACTGCTGGCCTTCGTCGTGGTCATGCTGGTCGCGGGCTTCCTCTTAAATAGGCACTTCCGCGGCAGCGTCGGCGTGACGGCGGCGCCCGCGATAAGCGCGCCGATCAGCGCCTCGCCCACGACCTCAGTACCGACGAGCCCCGCTGTCTCCGCGACATCGCCAAGTGTGATTGCCAGCGCTGCCGCTTCGTCCAGCGCTTGGCCGCCGCCGAGCGGCACTGTTACTCCGCTGGGCCAGGAGGTGGCCACGGCTTACCAGCACTACTGGCAGGTCTACAGCGACGCGCTCCTTCGACTGGATACATCCCAAGTGCCTCAGGTTGCCACCGGCAACGAGTTACAGCGCATCCAAGCAGAAGTTGACGGCTTCCGCAAGCGCAATGACGCCTTACGAACCGTGGTCGAGCACCACTACTTCGTATTCGACGTGGCCGCCGCGCAAGCCAAGGTTTATGACGAAATTCACGACGGAAGCTACACCGTCGACCCAATCACAAAGCAACCGCCGCAAGGACCGGATCAAAGGGATGTCTACAAGGACATCTATTACTTCGAGAAGACGGACGCAGGGTGGAAGATAACCAAAAGCGTACGCCAGCAATTATACCCCAATGGTCGGCCATTAAATCCCCCAGTAGTCGGCTGCGCAGCACGGCGCCATGGCCCCCGTCCCGTCAAATGCCGGGATGGGATTCCCTCGCGCTATCGGGTCAGTTCGAGGGTGACTCCGCAGGCGTGCTCGGCGGCAATGATCCTCGGCTCGCCCATGGTGCGGATCGTCAACCGCTGGATGCCTTTGCCGAGCGCAAAGGCGACCCCGGCGGGCTGGTCGATATCGAGCATCTGGCGGTAAGCGGCTCGTGTGGCGGCGAGATCCGGGACGCCGATGGTGATGCCAGTCCAGGCCTTCGCGCCGTTGGGATGGCCGCCGGATTCGCCCTCCCGCTCGTAGCGGGCCAGCAGCTCCGCATCCGGCTCTTCCCACTCGATGAGGAACGGCCGCACAGGCTGTTCGCCCATGAGGTTCTGGTAGCCGGTGCGCCAACGCAGAATCGTGCCGTCCGCCCGCTTACGCTCGCGGTCCTCTGCAGCTGGTACTGACACTGGCATGCCGCGCACCGCCAGGGCATAGGTGAACGCGCCCTCGCGGGCTCGAAGGAAATCCATGATGGCTCGGCGGCTGCCGAAGCCCGAAGCTTCCTCCTCCGAGTAGACCGCCAGCAGCTCCAGGTAGTCCAGCCCGAAGCGCACAATCTTGTTGAAGGTGCCCATGCCGGTGTGGCGGCCGCCGTCGATGACGCGGAAGCCAAGGCCCTGATAGACGAAAGCCGCACGCTCCAAGTCGCGGACCACGATCATGACGTGGTCGAGTCGGCTGTCCATCAGCCCGCCATCCGAATCGCAGTATATGACCTGCGACTGCCCGGCGAGATTCCATATGGTCGCTCGCCTCGACGAGGTGCCGCCGGCCAGCTCTCACGCCGGGCGGCGTACCTGGCGCCGGCATGGCCCTATTCGCTTTGACCTACGATCACTGCATGGCTGAGCGTCATCCCTTCAACCTGCCGGGGGACAAGCCCCACTATGCCCCCGACCGGCGCTATCGCGCCGAGCATCTCCGCCTCGAAATCAGCATCGACCCGGTGCGTAAGCACGTCGAGGGCGTCGCTGTCTACACCCTACGTCGTGCTTCGATGCTCGGCGATCCGGGAGAGATCGTGCTAGACGCGGCAGAGATGGAAGTCACGGAAGTCAGCCCGGCCCGGAGTTGGAGCCACAGCGACGGCAAGCTGACGGTCGAGCCCGAAGGCGACGGCGAGGAGTTGACGCTGTCCATCCGCTATGCTGCCGAGCCACAGAAAGGCATGTACTTCCTCGAGCCGGACGAAGGCTACCCGGACCGGCCGCGCCAGATCTGGACGCAATGTCAGGCGGAGGATGCCCGCTACTGGATCCCAAGCTTCGATTTCCCCAATCAGAAGCTGACCACCGAGCTCATCGCCACCGTGCCGGAGGGGCTGACGGTCGTGTCCAACGGCAGGCTAGAGTATTCGGCCGAAACGCCGGACAACCATCGCCGCTGGCACTTCAAGCAGGATCTGCCGCACCCGGCCTACCTGATGACGTTCGCCGCCGGCACATTCAGCGAGATCGAGGAGCGTTGGCGCGAGGTGCCGGTGTCGTACTTCGTAGCGCCTGGCCGGGAGGACGATGGCCGGCGCGCCTTCGGCAACACGCCGGCCATGATGGAGTTCTTCTCCAACGCCACGGGCGTGCCCTACCCCTACGTCAAATACGCCCAGGTGGCCGTGGCCGACTTCGTCTACGGCGGCATGGAGAACACCTCGGCCACCACCCAGACCGACCGTACGCTGCACGATGCGCGGGCCCATATCGACTTCTCCAGCGATCCGCTGGTGTCGCACGAGTTGGCCCATCAGTGGTTCGGCGACCTGGTAACCTGCCGCGACTGGGGCCACGCCTGGCTCAACGAGAGCTTTGCTACCTACTGCGAGGCCATGTGGCGCGAGCATCACCTCGGCCGCGACGAGTTCCTGTACGACTTGTTTGGTCTGCTCCAGTCCTATTTGGGTGAGGCGCGCCAGCGCTACCAGCGGCCCATCGCCACCAACGTCTACAACGAGCCGTCCGACGTATTCGACCGTCACCTGTACGAGAAGGGCGGCATGGTGCTGCACATGCTGCGCGTCCAGTTGGGCGACGAAGCCTGGTGGGCCTCGGTCAAGCACTACCTCGAGCGCCATCGCCAGGGCAACGTCGTGACTCTCGACCTGCAGCGCGCCATCGAAGACGTAACCGGCCGCAATCTGGAGGGCTTCTTCCAGCAGTGGGTCTTCTCCCCCGGCCATCCGCAACTCAAAGTCGGATGCAGCTGGGACCGCAAGGCCAAGCTGGCCAGCGTGTCCGTCAAGCAGACTCAGGACACCGGCCACGGCACGCCCGAATACAAGCTCGACTTCGACCTCGGCTTCGACGATCTCCTCGTGCCGGTGCATCTCGACGCTGCCGAGCGCACCTATGCGGTCCATCTCGACCGAGAGCCGAAGCGCATCCGTTTGGCTCCGGGCGGCCAGGCCGTGCTCAAGACAGTCGATCTCGACCTGCCAGGCCCCCAGCTGCGACAGCAGCTCGCCCAAGACGAAGACGTGCTGCTGCGCATCGAGGCGGCCAAGGCGCTTGGCAAGAAGGCCGACCGCGAGTCCATCTCGGCGCTGACCAGCGCGCTGCGGGAGGATGGCTTCTGGGGGGTGCAGCGGCAGGTCGCGCTGTCACTGGCGGACGCCAAGACCCACGCCGCCAAGGGGGCCTTGCTGGCCTCGATGGACGTGCTCCATCCCAAGACCCGCCGGGGCGTGATCGAAGCGCTGGGCGCCTTCCGCGAGCCGGACGTCGCGGAGGCGTTGAAGGAGAAGGCCGTCAAAGGCGACGAAAGCTACCTGGTGGAGGCCGAGACCTTCCGTTCCCTGGGCCGGACGCGCCAGGCCAGCGTATACGAAACGCTGGTGGGCGGCTTGGAGCGCGACTCCCATGACGAGGTCATCCGCCAAGCGGTGCTGGACGGCCTTAAGGAGCTGCGCGACGATCGTGGCGTGGACCTGGCGCTGGAATGGATGCGCTATGGCCGCCCCAACATGGCCCGCGCGGCGGCCGTCCGAGCGCTGGAGAAGCTGGGCGAGGACAACACGCGCGTGGACGACGCGCTGACCGATCTGCTGGACGACCAGCGCATTGCCTCCCGCTCCGCTCGCGCCGCCGCCATCAGCGTGCTGCGCCAGCGCAAGAAGGCGGAGGCCATCCCCGCCCTGGAGCGCGCCGCCGAGCGCGACGTGGACGAGCGCATCCGCCGCTCGGCGCGTGAGGCGCTGCGGGGGTTGCGCGAAGGCCAAGACCGCGAGGAGGAGGTCCGACACATGCGCGAGCGGCTGGACGACCTGGCTGAAGACAACCGCAAGCTGCGCGACCGAGTCGACAAGCTGGAGGTGCGCTCATGACGGTTCTACGAGGACGGCGAGCCCGCTCATGATGCCGATGCAGCCTGGCAAGCCGCCTGAGCTGCCCTCGGGCGAGCAGTACGAGCTGCGCCACGGCAGCCAGCGGGCTGTTGTGGTCGAGGTCGGCGCCGGCATCCGTTGGTACGAAGTGGATGGGCAGCCGGTGCTCGATGGCTATCCGGAGGACGAGATGGCCGGCGGCGGCCGCGGCGCCATCCTGGCTCCCTGGCCAAACCGCATCCGCGACGGCGCCTACGAGCTGGACGGCCAGAGTTACCAGCTCGCGCTGACTGAAGCGGATAAGCGCAATGCCATCCACGGCCTGGTCCGCTGGGCCAACTGGAGCTGTGCCGCTCATAACGCCGATTCTGTTCGCCTGCGCCTGCTGCTGCACCCCCAGCCCGGCTATCCGTTCACGTTGTCGTTCGAAGCTCAGTACAGGTTGACCGATGGCGGCCTGCGTGTGTCCGTGACCGCCCGCAACGTCGGCTCCAGCCACGCACCCTATGGCATCGGCCACCACCCCTACCTGCGCTCCGCCTCTGGATTGGTCGATCTCAGCCAGCTTCGCGTCCCAGCCCGAAGCTGGCTGGAGCTGGACGAGCGTGGCATTCCCACTGGGCGCGCATTGCCGGTGGAGGGCAGTGACTACGACTTCCGCCGTTCGCGAACCATTGGCGGCCTCAAGCTGGACACGCCTTACACCGAGCTGGAGCGCGATCCTGACGGCCTGACCCGCGTCCAGCTCGACGGCGTCACGCTCTGGCTGGACGCCGGCTTCGACTACGTCCAAGTCTTTACCGGCGATACTGTGCAGCCACCCGCGCGGCGCCGCCAAGGCCTCGCCGTCGAGCCGATGACCTGCGCCCCGGACGCCTTCCACAGCGGCCGAGGCCTGCATGTGCTCGACCCCGGCCAGAGCCTGACCACGAGCTGGGGCGTCAGCGCCGGCTAACGGTTGGCGATCAGCAGCGGAACAAGCACCTCCTGCGCAGTGAGCGAGCCATGGTGGCCCATCAGGCCGGCCTGGCCGGAGTCGACCGAGCGCTGGAAGATGCCGACCGGCTCAAAAGCCGCGGCGATCACGTCGCCGATACGGCCTCGAATGTCGTCCGGCACGTGCGGTCCGAACCAGCCGGCCGAGATTGCCTCGTCGCGCGACAGGATCCACATGCGGTCGCCGAGCGTGGCGGTCCAGGCATCCAGCACGTCTTGCTCGGCGCCGTGCTGGGTGTACAGGTAGCGAGCGCGGCCCTCGCCGGCCATCAAGCGCACACCGTGCGACAGCTCGCTGTGATCGTCCAACTCCAGGCGCTGCTCAGGGGCGAGGTCGACCATGCCGTGGTCGCCCGTGATTGCCAGCGTGCAGCCGGCAGGTAGGTCCTCGGCCAGCGTTTGGCACATCCGGTCGGCGAGCCGCAGCTGGAAGCGCCACGCTTCGGATTGCACGCCGCGTAC
>Ga0307374_10012968_pt1 | contig 11606 bp, 10 predicted proteins | sample OX3MG_FD_202532 | JGI IMG/M metagenome (GOLD analysis project Ga0307374, IMG submission 202532) | Soil microbial communities from Risofladan, Vaasa, Finland - OX-3 | ecosystem: Environmental > Terrestrial > Soil > Coastal area > Acid sulfate soil | place: Finland: Risofladan, Vaasa | collected...
AGTCACGTTCAGCCCCACGCCCTCGAGGATGGGGCCCAGGGGATACAGCGCCACCACCTTGGAACCGGCCCACCACAGGGGGAACTCCGGGCCCACCACGTTGGACACCACCACGTTGAACAGCGGCGGCAAGTGGTCGAACACGCGTAGGTTCCCGCTCATGCGGGCCAGACGCGACGACAGCGCCGGGAAAGCCAGCTGGGCCCAACCGCCGATGAGGTCCTCCGACAGCACCTGAGCCTGCTCCTTGGCCAGCCTGGTGCCCTCGGCCACCGTGCGCAGACGCTCCACCGGATCGCCCACCGTGCTGGCCAGGGACACCAACATGGCCGACAGCTTGTTGCCGTGGGCGCCGCGGTCGGCCTCGGTGCGCACCGACATGGGCACCAGGGCCACCATGGCCTCCTCGGGCCGCTCGCCGCGCTCGTCGAGCAGGCGGCGCAACGCGCCGGACACCGCCGCCAGCACCACGTCGTTCACCGTCCCCCCGAAGGCGCTGCGCACCGAGCGCACGTCCTCCATGGCGACCTCGGCGAATGCCGTGCGCCGGTGCGGCGAGATGGCCCCGTTGAGCGACGTCCGCGGCGCCCGGAACGGAGCCGGCGGCGGGGAGGACTCCTGCTCCTCGCGCAGCCGGCGGTTGCGCTCGGACAGGTCCACCAGGGCCCCGAAGGTCCGCTTGAGCGCCCCCACCACCTTGTCGGGCTGCCGGGTGAGCGACGACAGCGAGTACCCGAGCACCTCGGCGTCGGTAGGCAGCGCCTCGGGCTGCCACGCGGTCTCGGGCGGGGCCACATGTCGGCCCTCGGGGCCCAGGTCCAAGAAGGCGGCCAGGATCTCAGCCCCCGACACGCCGTCGATCGCCGCATGGTGCACCTTGGGCACCACGGCCACGTGCCCCGAGTCGAGCCCCTCGATCAGGTGCATCTCCCACAGGGGCCGGCCGGTGTCGAGGGGCCGGCCGACCAGTGCCGCCACCACCGAGGCCAGTTCGGCCGGGCCACCCGGAGCAGGCAGGCTGGCCCGCTGCACGTGGTAGTCGAGGTCGAAGTCAGGATCGTCGGCCCACAGGGGATGGTGGACCCCGAAGGGGACCCTCACCGCCCGGCGCCGCAGCAACGGCACCAGATGCAGGCGCTCGGCGATCACCTGGCGAATGCGTTCCACCTGCACCGCCGTGGGCTCGTGGCGAGCCTCCTCGGGCGGCTCGAGCACGAGCACAGCCGACACGTGCATGTGCATCGAAGGAGTTTCCAAGGCCAGAAAGGCGGCGTCGAGGCCGCTCAGCCGCTCCATCTTCCTCGTCCCCTCCCCCTCAGCGCCCGCTGTGGCCGAAGCCACCGGTGCCGCGGTCGCTGGGTGGGAGGTCCGATTCCGTGAAAGCAGCCGTCTCGATGCGCTGGATTACGAGCTGGGCCACGCGGTCGCCACGGCGCACCTGGTAGGGCTGGTCGGGGTCGGTGTTCACGAGCAGCACGCGCAATTCGTCGCGGTAGCCGGCGTCGATCAACCCCGGGGTGTTGAGGCAAGTCACGCCGTGCTTGAGAGCCAGGCCGCTGCGGGGCTGGATGAACCCGGCGTGGCCTTCGGGGATGGCCACGGCCACCCCGGTGGGCACGAGGGCCCGCCCACCACCGGGTCGCAGGGTCACGTCGATGCGGGCGTAGAGGTCGGCGCCGGCGTCACCGGGGCGGGCGTAGGAGGGCACGGGCAGCTCCGCGTCGAGCCGGAGCAGGGGCACCTCGAGCACCGCCCGACCCTAGTCCCCTGCCGCCGTCCGCTCCCCGAGGACCCGGCGGTTCCCCTCGGAGGCAGCCGGCCGCTCCCCCGGCCCCGGCCGGTGCCCCGGCCCCGGCCCCGGCCGGTGCTCGATGGGGACCGGTAGCATCGCCGCCGTGCTCGTCTGGATGGACCTCGAGATGACCGGCCTCGACCCGGCCCGCCACGTCATCGTCGAGATCGCCACCTTGGTCACCGACGACGAGCTGCAGATCGTGGCCGAGGGACCCGACCTGGTGGTCCACGCCGAGGAGGCCCAGTTGGAGGCCATGGAGGACGTGGTGCGGACCATGCACACCAGCTCGGGGCTGCTCGAGGAGATCCGCTCCTCCACCGTGACCCTGGAGGAAGCCGGACGGCGCACCCTGGAGTTCATCCGCCAGCACGTGCCCCATCCCCGCACCGTGCCGCTGTGCGGCAACTCCATCGGCACCGACCGGCGCTTCCTGGCCGCCCACCTGCCCGACATCGAGAACTGGTTGCACTACCGGTGCGTGGACGTGTCCACCGTCAAGGAGCTGGCCCGGCGGTGGTACCCGGCCACTTTGGTCGGGGCCCCCGACAAGCACGGGGTGCACCGGGCCATGGGCGACATACGCGAGTCGGTGGCCGAGTTGGCCTACTACCGCCAGGCCATCTTCGCCGGGACGACCGCCGCCACACCGACGGCGGCCGGGTCCTAGACATGTCCCTGCGCACCTTGGGGCGTACCGGTATGCGGGTGTCGCCGCTGTGCCTGGGCGCCATGATGTTCGGGGCCTGGGGCAATCCCGACCACGACGACTGCATCCGCATCATCCACAGCGCTTTGGACGCCGGGGTCAACTTCGTGGACAGCGCCGATGTCTACTCGGCGGGCGAGTCCGAGGAGATCGTGGGCAAGGCCCTGGCCGGCGGCCGACGCCAGAACGTGGTTCTGGCCACCAAGTTCCACGCCCCCATGGGGGCCGACCCCAACATGGCCGGCAACTCGCGCCGCTGGGTCACCCGGGCCGTGGACGACAGCCTGCGGCGGCTGCGCACCGACTGGATCGACCTCTACCAGGTGCACCGTCCCGACCCCACCTGCGACATCGACGACACTCTGGGCGCCTTGTCGGACCTGGTGCACCAGGGCAAGGTGCGCGCCATCGGCTCCTCCACTTTTCCGGCCGACCTCATCGTGGAGGCCCAGTGGACAGCCGAGCGGCGCGGTCGTGAGCGCTTCGAGTGCGAACAACCCCCTTACTCCATACTGGCCAGGGGCATCGAGACTTCGGTGCTGCCCGCCTGTGAGCGCTACCGCATGGGCGTCATCGCCTGGAGCCCGCTCAACGGCGGCTGGCTGACCGGCCGCTACCGCCGGGACACCCCCATGCCCACCGAGGGACGGCCTGCTCGCACCCCGGGGCGCTTCGACCCCAGCCGCCCCACGGTGGCGGCCAAGCTCGACGCGGTGGAGGCGCTGGTGCCGGTGGCGGCCCAGGCCGGCGTGCCCCTCACCCACCTGGCCCTGGCCTTCGTGCTCACCCACCCCACGGTGACCTCCGCCATCATCGGGCCGCGCACCATGGAGCAGCTCACCGGGGCCCTGGGGGCGGCCGAGGTGGCGCTGTCGGACGACGTCCTCGACGCCATCGACGCCGTGGTGGCACCGGGCACCAACCTCGACCCCGACGACGGGGGCTGGGCGCCGCCGGCGCTGTCGGATCCCTGGCGGCGCCGGCGCCCCATGACCCGACGCGGAGGGGGCTCATGACCAGCGAAGCAGACCGCAGCCCGGCAGACGCGGCCCCGGGCTCCATCCCGGTCACCATGTCGTTGGCCGAGGCCGACCGCACCCTCACCGCTCCCGGCCAGATGTTCGAGATGGACGAGATCGCCATCCGCGGCGTCCCCACCCGGGTCTGGAAGAACGCCCCGGCCTCCATGCGCGACGTGCTCGAGCTGTCACGCGGCCATGGGGACAAGACCTATCTGGTCTACGAGGACGAGCGCACCACCTTCGAGGAGCACTACCGCATCGCCGCCTCGGTGGCCCGGGCCCTCGGAACGCGCTTCGGGCTGTCGAAGGGCGACCGGGTCACCATCGCCATGCGCAATCTGCCCGAATGGGCCATGGCTTTCTGGGGGGCGGCGGCCACCGGGGCGGTGGTGGTGCCCTTGAACGCCTGGTGGACGAGCGCCGAGCTCGAGTACGGCCTGGCCGACTCGGGCACGGCGGTGGCCTTCGTGGACGCCGAGCGCTTCACCCGCCTGCTGCCGCACCTCGCCGCCTTACCCGACCTGCGCGCCGTGGTGGTGACCACCGAGGACCGCTCGCCCTTCGTGGCCCCCGAGGGGGTGGCGGTGCCGGTGGTGTCCTTCGCCGAGCTGGTGGGCACGCCGTCGCCTGAGGTGTCGCTGCCGGAGCTCACCATCGACCCCGAGGACGACGCCACCATCTTCTACACCTCGGGCACCACCGGAAAACCCAAGGGGGCGGTGGGCACGCACCGCAACATGTGCACCAACTTGATGAGCCTGTTCTTCATCAATTCCCGCCAGCAGCTGCGCGGCGCCACCGGCATCGGCGACGCCCCGGGCATCGAGCAGAACGCGTACCTGCTGTCGGTGCCTCTGTTCCATGCCACGGGCTGCCACTCCATTTTGGTGGCCAACACAGCAGCGGGCAACAAGCTGGTCATGATGCACCACTGGGACGCCGAGCGGGCCCTCGATCTCATAGAGCGCGAGCGCATAACCACCTTCGGCGGCGTGCCGGCCATGGTCATGCAGGTCATCGATGCCCCGAGCTTCGCCCGGCGCGACACCTCCTCCATCCGCTCGGTGGCCTACGGCGGGGCGCCCGCCCCGCCCGACCTGGTGCGACGCATCAAGGAGCACTTCCCGGTGGGCGCCCCCTCCAACGGCTATGGCCTGACCGAGACCTCGTCGGTCACCACCATGAACTCGGGCGACGACTACGTGCGTAAGCCCGACAGCGTCGGTCCGCCCGTGCCGGTGGTGGACGTGCGGGTGGTGCCCGACGGCTTCGAGGGCGAGGCGCCCGGCGACGACCTGCCCAGCGGCCCCGAGGTCACCGGCGAGCTGTGGATCAAGGGCCCCAACGTGGTGCGCGGCTACTGGAACAAAGAGGAAGCCACCGCCGCCAGCTTCACCCAGGGCTGGCTGCACTCGGGCGACGTGGCCAAGGTGGACGAGGAGGGTTTCGTCTACATCGTCGACCGGGCCAAGGACATGGTCATCCGCGGCGGGGAGAACGTGTACTCGGTGGAGGTGGAGGCGGCGCTGTTCGAGCACCCCGGCGTGGCCGACTGTGCGGTGATCGGCGTGCCCCACGACATCCTGGGCGAGGAGGTGGGGGCGGCGGTGGTGCTGCGCCCGGGCACCAAGGTGAACGCCGAGGAGCTGGCCCGCCACGTACGGGCCCGGCTGGCCGGCTTCAAGGTGCCCACGCACTTCTGGTTCCGCTCCGAGCCGCTGCCGCGCAACCCCCAGGGCAAGGTGTTGAAGCGCGAGCTGCGCGACACCCTCACCGGGGCCGGAGCGCCGGTGCCCGGCGCCGATTCGCCGGCCGGGGCCTGAGGCCGGGCGGGTCGAGGGCGATGGGAGAGCTCGACGGCGCCCGGGCCGTGGTCACCGGCGGGGGGTCGGGCATCGGCCGGGCCGTGTGCCACCGGCTGGCCGAGGAGGGCGCGGCGGTGGCCGTGCTCGACGTCAACGCCGAGTCGGCCGAGTCGGTGGCCGGTGAGGTGGGGGGGATCTGGGCCGAGGTGGACGTCACCGATGCTGAGGCCCTGCGACAAGCGGTGGACGACGTGGTGGCCCGGACCGGCGGCTTGTCGGTGCTCGTGAACAACGCCGGCGGCAGCACCATGCAGGCCCTGGCCGAGTGGGACCCGGCCGAATGGGACCGCATCGTGCGGCTCAATCTCTACGGGGTGTGGAACGGCATGCGGGCCGGGGTGCCGCACCTGGTGGCCGGCGGCGGCGGGGCCGTGGTCAACACCGCCTCCATCAGCGCCACCCGGCCGTCAGCCGGGGAGACGCCGTACTCGGCGGCCAAGGCCGGGGTCATCGCCCTGACCGCCTCGGCCGCCTTGGAGTACGGGCCGGTCATCCGGGTGAACGCCGTGGCCCCGGGCATGATCCGCACCAACCTGACGCAGCTGCTGCTGGAGATCCCCGACGCCCCCGACCACTACGCCCGCATCACGCCGGCGGCCCGGGTGGGCGAGCCGGCCGACGTGGCCGACGTGGTCGCCTTTCTGTGCTCGGACCGGGCCCGCTTCATCACCGGTCAGACCCTGGTGGTCGACGGCGGCATGACGTTGCACGGGGCCGGCGTGGACGGGCTGTTCGAGCGGTTCTTCCGCGACGGGCGTCCCCACCACAGCTGACCGGCCCGGCCCGCGTCAGCCCAGGGGTTCGGCTTCGGCCCAGGCCCGGCGACGCGCTAGGGCTTGGGCGCCGGCTGCCCGTTCGGGCACCAGGCGTTGGCCGGGGCCCCGACACACGGGTTGGGCATGGTGGGCAGCCCGCTCGGCAGTGGCTTCAGGTCCACCTTCGTCTGGCGCGGGTAGCTGCTGCCGGGCAGGCATCCCTGGTTGCCGCCGACGGGGCCGATGGAGATCTGCGAGTCACAGGCCGCCTCGGCCAGGAACAGCGGGTTGGCGTCGGGCGGCTCGGTGAGCCCGCACTTGGGCTTCAGGATCTGCAGCGCCGGCGGTGAGGTGCTGGGATGCTTGGCGCCGGTGTCCACGTTGCCCCGGAAGCAGTTGGTCAGCCCCGGAGTAAGGGTCAGGTCGGCGAAGTCGCCGTTGGTCGGGTTGTTGAAGAACCCGTTGTGGCTGTAGGTGTTGTCGATCAGGGCGTTGCCCGAGTCGTCATACAGGCACAGCCCCGGAAGGTTGACGCCACCGGTGCACGGCGACCCGTTGTCGGGGTAGGGCACGAAGATCGTGCCCCAGGCGCCGTTGTTGGCGAAGGTGTTGTCCATGACCGTGTCGTTGCGGGCCCCCGACAACGACATGCCGGTGCCCACCGGGCCGGCCGAGGCCGATCCGGCCGCCGGGACGTTGGGGTTGTTGTTGTCGTGGACGTAGTTGTCCATGAACACCCAGCACGAGGTGGTGTGGGTGATGGGGCTGACGGCGCCGTTGGGGCACGAGCCGTTCTGCGGGGGAGGGTTGTCACCGTTCTGGCTGTTGGTGTCGAAGCCGTCCTGGTTGCCGTCGAACTGCGAATTCTCCACCACCAGCTGGCCGCCCGAGTTCGACCCCGAGTAGCCGAGCGCGTTGTTCTCGGCCCAGGCGTGGTCGACGACCTGGTTGCACACCTGCTGGCAGGCCCCGATGTAGTACCCCGAGTCGTTGAAGTTCGAGGCGTAGGTCTGCTCCCAGGTGCCGCCGCTCCAGTTGCTCGAGAAGATGCCGTAGGCCGAAGCTGTGGACTCGCCGCCGAAATAGGTGCTGGTGGCGCTCAGGTAGGCGCCGTAGAAGCCGTGGCCGCCGATCTTGCCGCTGCCGGCATCGCCGTCCCACCAGATGGCATTGCCCGAGGAGTCCTTGCCGGCCAGGAAGTTGCAGACCGTGAGGTTCTCGACGGTGACGTTGTCGGCCTTCCACACCAGAATGCCGTTGCGCCCGAGAGCGCCGTTGGGCCCGACCACCCCGAAGTCCTGGTCGCCCTCGTTGGAGCTGCACGTCGTGGGGCCGGGCTTGGTGCCGTCCACGATGACGCTGTTGCGGTCCATGCCCACGATGTGGATGTCGGGGGTGGTGATGGTGACCGCTCCGGGGGTGGCCCACCGCACCGCGCTGGTGTGGTCGCCGCTCTCTTTGTAGTCACCGGGTGCCACCAGGATCCAGTCACCGGGTGCGGCGGCGTCCACCGCCGCCTGGATGGTGCTGTAGCCGCCGGGGATGCCGTTGAAGGTCCCCACCAGCAGCACCCGCGGAGAAGGGCTGGCGCCGGTCAGCTGGTAGCCGGTGCCGAGCCCCGCTGCCACCAGCGATCCACCGGCCATGACCGAGGTCGTCAACACGATCCGAAGCCATGGCTTCATTGCCCGAACGCCGCCCATCGCTACCTTCTTCCGCCAGTTGGTAGTAGCCGGATCCGCTCCAGCTAGGCAAACGCTAAGCCGCCGGCCGCCGCTGCGTCAACGTGGGAGCGGGGCCGGCCCCGTGAGGCCGGCCCCGCAGGCGGGACATCGGTGAAGGCCCGGAGGCCGACGGGCTTACTTGTTGGGCTGGGGCGTGACCCGCAGGTACGGCTTGAGCGCCTTGAAGCCCTTGGGAAACTTCTGCTTGGCGTCCTCGTCCGAGATGGCGGGGGCGATGATCACGTCGTTGCCATCGGTCCAGTTGACCGGGGTGGCCACCGAGTACTCGGCCGTGAGCTGCAGCGAGTCGAGGACACGGATGACCTCGTCGATGTTGCGGCCGGTGGAGGCCGGGTAGGTGAGGGTGAGCTTCACCTTCTTATCGGGGCCAATTATGAATACCGAGCGCACCGTCAGGGTGTCGTTGGCATTGGGGTGGATCATGTCGTAGAGGTCGGCCACCTTGCGGTCGGGGTCGCCGATGAGCGGGAAGTTGAGCGCCGATCCCTGGGTCTCGGCGATGTCGTTCTTCCAGCCGTCGTGCGACTCCACCGAATCGACCGACAGGCCGATGATCTTGGTGTTGCGCTTGTCGAACTCGGACTTGGCCTTGGCGAAGGCACCGAGCTCGGTGGTGCACACGGGGGTGAAGTCCTTCGGGTGCGAGAACAGGATCCCCCACGAGTCGCCCAGCCACTCGTGGAAGTTGATCGTGCCGTCGGTGCTGTCGGCGCTGAAGTCGGGGGCGATGTCGCCCAGACGGACTGCCATGTCTCCTCCTGGTGGATGGGGCGGTGCGTAGGTTCGTTGGCTTGCCTCCCCGACTGTAGCGGGCTGCCCGGCAATTGTCGACCCGGGCGGTCAGCTTTTGCCCCGGACCCGGCCTCTGTGAGAATGCCCAGGTGGCCGACACCCCCGACCCCCCCGACACCACCCCTACCCCCGACGCCCCCACCCCTACCCCCGACACCCCCACCGTGCGCGTGGAGTGCGAGGGGCCGGTGCGCATCGTCACCATCTGCCGCCCCGAGCGGCGCAATGCCGTCGACTCGGCCACGGCCCGGGCCCTGCTCGAGGCCTTCGAGGCCTTCGAGGCCGACGAGGCTTCGTCGGTGGCGGTGTTGAGCGGAGAGGGAGGGACGTTCTGCGCCGGCGCCGACTTGAAAGCACTGGCCGAGGGGGATCGCCGGCCGGTCACCGACGACGGGCCCGGCCCCATGGGCCCCACCCGTCTGGCTTTGTCCAAGCCGGTCATCGCCGCCGTGGAGGGCCACGCCGTGGCCGGCGGATTGGAGCTGGCGCTGTGGTGCGACCTGCGGGTGGCGGCCACCGATGCCGTGTTCGGTGTGTACTGCCGCCGCTTCGGCGTCCCCCTGGTCGACGGCGGCACTGTGCGCCTGCCCCGGCTCATCGGCCAGAGCAAGGCCCTCGACCTGGTGCTCACCGGCCGCCCGGTGAGCGGGCCCGAGGCTCTGTCGATGGGGCTGGCCAACCGCTTGGCCCCACCGGGCCGGGCCATGGACGTGGCCCTCGAGCTGGCCCGGGCTGTGGCCGCCCATCCCCAGACCTGTCTTCGCAACGACCGGCGGTCGCTGCTCGAGCAGTGGGCCCTGGACGAAGAGGCGGCCCTGCGGGTGGAGGCGGCGCTCGGTAGAGCCACCATCGCCAGCGGCGAGACGGCCGCAGGGGCCCTTCGCTTCGCGGCGGGGGCCGGACGCCACGGCTGCAGCGTTCCCCCGTCGTGACCGGCACCCCGGGGCCCGGGCCCGGCCCGGTGGTGGCCGCCTTCGACTTCGACGGCACCCTCACCAAGGGGGGCAGCGTGTGGCCGTATCTGGCCACGGTGGCCGGGCCGTACCGCACGGCGCTGGCCGGACTGTCCGTCTTCCCCCGCCTGGTGGCCGCCGCCGTGCTCGGCGGGGCAGCGGCCGACGGCGCCAAGGAGGCGCTGTTCCGGCGCACTCTCGGCGGTCTGGAGGCGGCACAGCTGGCGACCCGGTCAGCGGAGTTCGGCCGGGCCCATCTGGCCCGGCGCCGGCGCCACGACGTGGGGGCCCGCCTAGAGCATCACCGGCGTCAGGGACATCACCTGGTGGTGGTGTCCGCCTCCCCAGAGCTCTACGTGCGCGCCGCCGGTGACGAGCTCGGCGTGGACGGTGTGCTCGCCACCCGCTTGGCCGTGGGGCCCGACGGACACATGACCGGGCGCTACGACGGCGACAACTGCCGGGGCGAGCAGAAGCTCGAGCGCCTACGGGCCTGGATCGACGACCACGCCCCCGGAGCGACGGTGTGGGCCTACGGCAACAGCGCCGGCGACCGTCGGCTGCTGGCCGGGGCCGACGTGGGAATCGACGTCGGCCGGTTGGGCCCGGTGGGCAAGCTGCGGGCCTTCCGCCGTCTGCGCCACGTAGCCGAGCTCGAGGCCTGACCGGCCCGAGCCTCCTACCAGCCGCGGCGCAGGCGGTGATAGGCGCCCGGGGCCACGGCCCGGAACACCATGGCGATGTCGATGAGCCCCGAGGCGCTGATGTCGAGCGACCGGCACCCCATGCGGCGCAGCACCCGCTCCGACACGTGTTCCACCGATCGCCGGGTGAGGCGCGGCGGCTTGCGCAGCCCCCGGTCGAGGGCCCCTAGCCCCATCTCCGTCGGCATCCAGGCCGGGTACACGACGTGCAGGTGCACGCCCCGGCGCTCCACCCGGAAGCTCACGCTCTCGGTGAAGGCCGACAGCGCCGCCTTGGTAGACGGATAGGCGCCGGGCCCCGGCGACGGCAGGCGACCGCCGTCGGACGACACGTTGGCGATGATCCCGCTCGATCGCTCCAACATGGCCGGCAGCACGGCCAGGGTCCCCGCCACCGCCGCGAAGTAGTTCACGTCGAAGGTGCGCCGGTAGTTCTCGACGGTGATGTCGGCCAGGCGGATGCCGGGATCGGTGCCGGCGTTGTTGATCAGGATGTCGATGGGCCCGCGCCGCGCCGCCATGTCGGCCAGCACGTCGACGAAGCCCCCGGTATCGGCTACGTCGCAGACCACCACGTCGCCGACCGGACCGAGCTCGGGCTCGAGCTCCTTGAGCAGCGCCGCCCGTCGCGACAGCGCCGTCACCTTGGCCCCGGCTGCGGCCAGGTCGAGCGCCAAGCGACGCCCGAGCCCCGAGGACGCCCCGGTGACCACGGCCACCTTGTCCCGGTAACGCCCCCCGTAGTGAGGAGGCCCGCTCACCCCGGCACCGTGGCCCCGCCCACCATGGCGGCGGCCGGTGAGGAGGAGGCGGGCTCACCCATCTGCGGGGCGTCGCCGAAAGCCACCACCTGGCCGTCGGTGGTGACGATGAGATAGCCACCACCGGTCTGGGTGGGCATCAGGGTCGTCGCCGTGGCCCGCAGCGAGCTGCCCGGCAACGAGCCCTCATAGGCGGCGTCACCGAAGGCGAAGACACCGCCGTCAGCGGCCACCAGCCAGTAGCCCTTGCCGTCGGGGGTGGCGGCCATGGACACGATGGGCTGCTGCAGCGTGGTGCCGCCCATGGAGCCGTAGAAGTGGGCGTCGCCGAAGGAGAAGATGCCGCCGTCAGACGCCACCGTCCAGTAGCCCGCTCCGTCGCCGGTGGGGGCCATGCCCACCATGGGCTTGTTCAGATGCGAGGCGCCCATGGACCCGTAGAAGTGGGCGTCGCCGAAGGAGAAGATGCCGCCGTCAGACGCCACCATGTCGTAGCCGGCGTGGTCAT
>Ga0307374_10012969_pt1 | contig 11606 bp, 7 predicted proteins | sample OX3MG_FD_202532 | JGI IMG/M metagenome (GOLD analysis project Ga0307374, IMG submission 202532) | Soil microbial communities from Risofladan, Vaasa, Finland - OX-3 | ecosystem: Environmental > Terrestrial > Soil > Coastal area > Acid sulfate soil | place: Finland: Risofladan, Vaasa | collected...
TCTGCCCGGCGGGGTCCGGGATCGCGGTGTCGCTGACGTTGACGGTCGGGCCGAGCGTCACTTCAGAGCCCACCCCCGTACGAATGGTGAAGGGGGCGTCGGACACGTCCTCGGCGGTGTTGATGCCGTCGGTCACGGTGACGCGCACCAGCGCCTGGGTAGTGGTGTCGGCGGCGGTTGGCGTGAAGGTGACCTGGGTCTCCGCACGGTCGAAGGCGACCGGCAGCCAGGTCTGCCCGCCGTCGCGGCTCAGCGAGACGGTGTGCGTCAGGGCGCCGCCATTGGCATCGGACGACGTCCAGGTGATCGTCAAGGGCTGCCCGGGCGCGGCGATCTCCCCACCGTTCGGCGACGTGACGTGGACCTGCGGCGGGTTCGGCGAGACGTCACGGGCGGCCAGCACCGTGTTGCCCTGTCGCAGCTCTAGCCGGGCCGTGCCCGCCACCTCCGGGACCCGCAGCGAGAACGGCGCGGAGTCCGCGGTGGTCGCTGCGCTGTCGTAGTACGGGTTGTCGAACTGCACGTCGAAGCCGGTGGCGCCGAGCTGGACTCCGTTCTGGTCCAGGTAGACGAGGGTGTACGCGCCGCTCTGTCCCAGCTCTCGGTCGAGGGTGCTCTCGAGGCGGTACCACGGGTCGAGCGTCGCGTGGCCGTCCTTGAAGATCGTGCCGGCGATGTTGATGACCGGCGGGTCGGATGGATTGAGCCTGAAGGTCCGGAACAGCTGAGCGTAGGTGTTGCTGCTGATCCAGGGATTCACGACCTCATTGGGGAACATGAGGTCGACCGACATGGTCAACGGCGTGCGCGCCGCCACCCAGTAGCCCGGGGACAGGAAGTAGCCCATGTGGCCCGGCGGGCCCGGCGGGGGCAGGTACAGCGGATCGCTGGCATCGACCCAGCCGTAGGTATGAAGGACCTCGTGGGCCGTGACCTGCTGGTACCGCGCGGAGGCGTCGACCAGCACGCCATCCCAGGGGATGCCGTTCGCCGTGAGCGATAGCCCGGCGGCGCCGGCCGTCGCGGGCGGCGCGACGTCGCGGAACCAGCCCGGGCGCGTCACGCCGATCACCTTGTCGACTCCGGCATAGGTAGCCAGCTCGTCGAGGCCCTTGACCAGGTTGTTGAGCTCCTCATCGCTCAGGCGGTCGCCCTGGGGCGCCGGCACCCACCAGTTGGTCAGGCAGCTGTAGGACGAGTAGAAGTCGCTCTCGGCGACCGGTAGGATGGCCCGCAGGAAGCTGGAAGATTCCTCCTGAATCCGCGCGAGCGTCGTGCAGGTCACGGCGCCGTCGTCGCCGACCTGGACCGGGACGAACAGCACCCTGAACGCTCGCGTCTGCGCGACCATCACCGACGTCTCTTTGGTGTTGTTGTCCTCGACGGTCTCGACGACGCTGTTGTCGGGATCGACGACGACCCGCGCCCGGAACGTCGTGCCGCTGGGCAGCAGGAAGTCGTCGTTGGGAAGGTTGACCGTGTTGGTGCCCGGCCGGAGCGTGACCGGCTGCGTGAGCGTCGTCTCGGTGCCGGTCCCGGGATCGTAGGTGAGCTTGACCGTGGTCTGGACCTCGTGGTCGAAGCCGCTGGTAATCACGGCCTGGACGAGCGTTTTCTTGCCGGCCACCAGCTTCGGCGGGTCGTAGACCACCTGGACGGCCCCGACACGATCCAGGATCAGGTCCGGCTCGAGGCCGGGCTGGGCCCGGAACATGACCTCGCGGTTGAAGCCCCCGAACGCGCCGGGCAGCTCCCAGATCTCACCGTTGCCGTCTTCCGCGTCGCCCACGTCCCAGGTCGCGTAGACGCCGGATTGCCCCGGTCTCACTATCGGCCGGAAGACCGTGTCTGCACCGGGCGCCATGACGAGGACGACGGGCAGCAGGGAGTCGCCGTAGTCGATCAGGTTCTGGCCCCCGTCCTTGCTGCCCACGAGGAGGATTTCCTTCTGGATGGGCCAGGCGATGTACACCTGATCGCCGGACACTCCCATGCTGAAAAACCAGGCCCAGGAGCCGAATTGCGCGTTGAACTGGCGGCTCAAGTTAGCCGGGACCGGAAACGTAGCCCCGCCGTCCGTGCTCCGGGTGAAGAGGATGTCCGTCCGGCCCATGCTGCCGTCGAGCCAGGCCAGGTAGACCTTGCCCGCGCCGGCCCGCAGCTTCGGATAGATCGATCCACCGGGGTTCCGGCTCACATTCATCGCCGGTCCCAGGCTCTGACCGTGGTCGGTTCCGACGCGGAGCAGAATCTCCCCCACCGGCTCGTCCTCGGCCCAGGCGACGTAGACCCGGTCCCCGTCGGCGGCCACGGCAGGTGTGGACGAGAGCTTTCGGGGAGGATCGTTGACGACGACGGGATCGTCGACACTCGTTCCGGAGATGTGCGTCAGGTAGATGACGTTCCCCCCCTCCGGGATCCACTCCCGCCAGACTACGTAGGCGTCGTTGCCGGAGGCGGTGATGTCGACCGCCCCGTAGTCCTCGGCCAGGTTCTCCCGGTTCAGCTTGACGGTCGAGCCGAACACCCTGCCGTAGTCGTCGCTGGCGCGCAGCAGGAGGTCGTTGCAGGCCTTCGGCGGGTCGCAGCTGGCATCGCGCCGGTGGTCACCCCAGGCGACGTAGACGTTGGCACCGGAGGCGACGACGAGCGGCGAGTGGACGGCCCCCTTGGTGTTGCTGAGGTTCTCCGGGGGCGAGAAGCTCGCCCCGCCGTTGTCGCTGTAGCTGAAATAGGCATCCCACTCGTTCTTGATGAAGTTGCCTTGTATCGGGCTGTTGCCCCAGACGACGTAGACGTACGAGTCGACGGCAGTGATGAACGGGAAGAGGGAAGCGCCCGTGCCGAGGTCGAGCTGGAGCGGCGGCTCGAAGCTCACGCCCTGGTCGGTGCTGCGCCGCAGCAGGATATGCGGGAAGTTCTGCGACCCGTCGCCGCGCGCCAGTGCGTCCTGCCAGACGACATAGACGTTATGGCCCGCGGTGGCGACCATGGGACGGACGGAGCGGCCGGCGACGTCGCTGAGGTTCATCTCGGCGCCGAAACCGCCCTCACCGACCGCCCGCGCGGGCGGCGGCTTGATCCCCGACGATGCCAGCCCCGCGAGGAGGATGAGGCAGGTCATCAGGATCCACGCTCGCCCGCCTGTCGCCCGCCGCCTCCGGCTCCCGCGTGCCGCCCCAGTCGTGCTCGTCGTTCTCCCGACCATGACTCGTTCCCTCCCGGCACCCAAACAGACAGGGCCGCCCTCTGGACGGGCACGCCGCACATGGCCTCACGCGGAACGCCGGAACGACGACCCGAGGGTGGTATCTGCGCCCGACCGAATAGCGGATACTGCGCGGTTCGACGTCAGGCATGTGCGGCTGCTCGGCGTTAGCACGGGCGCGATACGGCGCGCACCTCATGTCGCGCGATGGGGTGCGCGGGACCACCTTTGCCGGTCGCCCTTGATAGTCGGTGGTAGCCCGCTCGGCAGGGGAGACCAATGCCAAGAGCGTGACATTGCGGTGACCATGGTGCCAAGTTCGTGACAGATAGGTCGCCGCATGCCGCATCGAGCCGCTGGCGACGCCACCGCCCGTCGCGTGGGCGGTCCGTCGGGCGCCAACTCCCAGCAGCAGACCGCGCGCGGCGGGCGCCCGGACCGACGGCGAGCTCGGCCCCGAGCGTATCGCTTGTCCGGGGCGACGTGCCCAGCGGCTGGAGCGGCCCTCACCCATCCCCTTGTATCCCTCCCGATGCCGGGAGAGGGGTGGCGAGCATCAGCGAGCGGGGTGAAGGCGGCCTGTTAGCGCGCCCAGGGCGTGCGGTCGGGGAAGCGGTCGCGGTCGTGGGGCGCGTTCCAGTCGACGTTCGGCCCCCTGGGCACGATGCGGGTCGGGTTGATCTGCGGGTGCGTGCCGTAGTAGTGACGCTTGATGTGGTCGAAGTTCACCGTCTCGCCGAAGCCCGGGCGCCGATAGAGGTCGCGGGCGTAGCTCCAGAGGTTCGGGTAGTCGACCAGCCGCCGCAGGTTGCACTTGAAGTGGACGTAATACACGGCGTCGAAGCGCGCCAGGGTGGGGAAGAGGCGGATGTCGGCTTCGGTGAGGCGGTCACCGACGAGGAAGCGCTGGTGGGACAGGCGTTCCTCCAGCCAGTCGAGCCGGGCGAAGAGTGCGTCCACCGCCCGGTCGTAGGCGTCCTGGTTCATGGCGAAGCCCGCGCGGTAGACCCCGTTGTTGACGTCCTCGTAGACGACGGCATTGACGGCGTCGATGTCGTCGCGCAGGTGCTCGGGGTAGAGGTCGACGCCAGGGCGGGCGTAGGCGCCGAACTGGGTTTCGAGGTCGATGGTGATATCGGGGAAGTTGTTGGTGACCAGGCGCTTCGTCTCGCGGTCCCAGACGCAGGGGACGGTGTAGCGGCCGGTGTAGTCTGGGTCGGTGGCCAGGTAGGCCTCCGAGAGGAACGAGAAGCCGTTGACGGGGTCAGGTCCGTGGCCATGACCCTCGCGGAAGGCCCAGCCGCGCTCGTCGCGGATGGGATCGACGACCGAGAGCGAGAGGGTGTCCTCAAGCCCCAGCAGCTTGCGGGCGATGATCGAGCGGTGCGCCCAGGGGCAGGCCAGGGAGACATAGAGGTGGTAGCGGCCGGGCTCGGCGGCAAACCCGGAGCTGCCGTCGGCCGTGATCCGGTCACGGATCGAGTACTCCTGGCGGACGAACGACCCGGATGGGCTGATCTCCCGGGCCAGTGCCGGGTCGGGCGCGGCGGTGCTCTTCGCGGTCATCGATTCCTCCCTCTTCGGAAGTTGGGTCACTCGCGGCGCCGACCGGCGGCGCGCGGTCCTGGACGTATGCGCGTCGTTTCTCTCTAGAGCACGCGCCGGCCGGCCGTTGTTCCCGAAGCGAGGCCGGCCTTGATGGTACGCACCCCCCACCTTCGATCTGAATCGATCGTACTCCAGGGCGAGGGACATTTATCCCTATCATCTGGGACTGCCCTCCTACATGATTGGGTCAGGGGCAGGGGAGCCGGAAGTCATAGGGTCGGGAGGCGAGGGATGAAGTTCGAGGAGTTCGTCGCGTGGTCGCGCCGCCAAGGCGTGCCGGTGACGATCGACACGCTGCTGGCGGTGGGCTCGATCAGCGATGGGGAGCGCGACGAGTTCGCCGAGGCGCTGGAGTGGACGAGCCGGGAGGTCACCCGAATGACCCGGCATGAGCTCGACCTCTTCGTGCGGCAGAACCAGGACGTGATGGATGGGATCCAGCGCGTACTCGCGGTCTGGGACTACCGTCCCTGGCCGCCGGAGCCGTCCGCCCCGGTGTCGCCGGATGGTCCGGCCGAGCAGCGATTCGACGGCCAGCGGGTCGGGGGCGAGGGGAAGTCCTGACGGTGACGGCCGGGATGGCTCAGGTCGTCAGCAGGGCCGCTCCCAGCGCGAGGGCCGCGACGATCTGGAGCACCGCGACGAAGCGGTTGGCGTGTGGGCCGCTGCCGAGCAGGGCGCGCCTGCCGAACAGCCGGGCGACGCCGTCGAGCAGGGCGACCGCGATGACGCCGCCGCCGGCGGCGGAGCGCACGAGCGAGGCCGTCAGCCCGCCGGCCCCGTGCAGGGCGACGCCACCGAGGCCGGCGACCAGGGTGATGCCGATCGCCAGGAGCAGCCAGTTGCGGAACGAGCGGCTCCACCAGTCGCGCCCGCCGATCCAGTGGGAGACCTCCTGATCCCGGGCCTCGCGGATGACCCCCGTGGCGATCAACCCCACCATAAAGCCCCCAACGTGCGCCAGAAAGGCGACGTCGCTCGACGGCGCCACCGGGAGCACCGAGGCCGCCCCTTCGATCAGCTGGAGCAGGAACCAGAAGCCGATCAGGATCACCGCGGCCACCCGGCCGACGGTGACGAAGGGGACGAAAGCCAGCAGGGTGCGCACCATGGCGCGCGGGAAGAGGAGCAGGTAGCCGCCCAGCACCCCGGCGATGGCGCCGCTCGCCCCGACCAGCGGGTCGCTGGTGTGGGGGAAGGCGATCGCGAAGGTCACGCTGGCGACGATCCCGGAGCCCAGGTAGACGAGCAGGTAGGTGACGTGGCCGAGTTGATCTTCCACGTTGTCACCGAAGACCCAGAGGAAGATCAGGTTGCCGGCGATGTGCAGCAGTCCGGCGTGCAGGAAGAGGGCGGTGACGAGGGTGACCAGGTTGCGCCCGGCCCAGAAGTCGGCCGGGGTGAAGCCCCAGCGCGCGCTGAAGGCCTCGGCGCCCGCCTGACCGAGCGCGACCTCGTGGGCGAAGACGGCGATGCAGACGAGGATGATCCCGATCGTGACGTACGGGAAGCTGCGCGCCTGGGGCTGGGGCTCGTCGGCGTAGGGGAGCATCGGCCCTCCAGGCGCGGTCGGCGGCCGGCCCGGTGGGCGGGCCTTTTGCCGACGCGGCGCGGGCAGGTTTCAAGTCGGCCCGACCAGGGCGAATTCGCGGATCAGCCCGCTACAGCGGGCTTCGTGCGGTGAGCGCGGCGGTTCAGCGCCGCGCGTGCCAGGCGATGCGCGCCCACCGCTACCGTACCTTTTCCAGCCCCTGCCCAATCGCCTCCAGCGCCCGCTCCAGCTCCCCCTCGCTGATCGTCAGCGGCGGCTGGATGCGGAGCACGTTGCCGGCCTGCCCGCCGACGCCGATCAGGACGCCCTGCTCGCGGCAGTAGGCGCGCACGGCCGAGGCCTGCGCCGGGGCCGGTTCGCGGGTCTTCCGGTTGGTCACCAGCTCCGCGCCGATCATCAGCCCGAGGCCGCGCACCTCACCGATCAGCTCGTCGTCGCCCGCCATCTCGCGCAGCTGCGCCAGCACCTGAGCACCTTTGGCGGCGGCCTGTCCCGGCAGGTCCTCGTCGAACATCACGTCGACGTTGGCGAGCGCCGCCGCGCAGGAGACCGGGTTGCCGCCGAAGGTCGAGAGGTGCTCGCCGGGCTGGAACGAGTCGGCGATCTCGGCGCGCGCGATCGTCGCCGACAGGGGAAAGCCGTCGGCGATGCCCTTGGCCATGACCAGGATGTCCGGCTCGACGCCGAAATGCTCGACCGCGAACAGCTTGCCGGTACGGCCGAAGCCACTCTGGACCTCGTCGGCGATGAACAGGATGCCGTAGCGGTCGAGCACCTCCTTGACCCGGCGGAAGTAGGAGGCGGGGGGCACGATGATGCCGCCCTCACCCATGACCGGCTCGGCGATGAAGGCGGCGACGTCGCCCGAGGTCTGGAAGCGGACCGCCGAGTCGACCATCTCGGCACAGCGCGCGGCGACCTCCTCCGGGTCGTCGCTGCCGAAGGGGTTGCGGTAGACGTAGGGGGCCGGCGCGAAGGCGATGCCCGGCAGGTAGGGGCCGCCGCGCTTCTTGCGCTGCAGGTTCCCGGTCACCGAGAGTGTGCCGACGGTGCGGCCGTGGAACGAGTGGGTGAGGCTGATGAACTCCGACCTCCCGGTGAAGGCCTTGGCCAGCCGCATCGCGGTCTCGATCCCCTCGGCGCCACTGTTGCCGAAGAAGGTCTTCTGCAGGCGTCCCGGCGTGATCTGGGCCAGGCGCTCGGCGAGGTCGGCCACGACCGGCACGTGGTAGATGTAGCTGGCGGCATGCACGATTTTGTCGAGCTGCTCCTTGGCCGCGGCGATCACCTTGGGGTGCCGATGGCCGGCGTTGGTGACCGCGATGCCCGCGAAGCAGTCGACGTACGCCTTGCCCGTGGCGTCGTACACAGTGGCGCCCTCGGCGTGGTCCACCACGATCGGCTCGACGGCCGCGACGAAGCTCGTGGTGACGTACTGCCGGTACTTCTCGACCGTGTCCATGCCCTGCGTGCTCTGCATGCTCTGCGTGCCCCGCATTCCAAGCCTGCTCCCTGCCGTTTGCCCGCGCCGTCCCGACCGGCGCACGATACCGCGATCCCGGTGGCCCGACAACGCACACGACCGGCAGTCCGGCGACGGGAGTCAGTGGTCGCGACGGTGCGAGCGGGCGGGGGCGGCGATCGCCACGGCGCGGCCGCGGTGGTGGCGCGAGAGCTTCTCGGGGCTGGTGACCACGACCAGGACCACCGTGACCAGTGCCAGCAGGCAGGCGTCGAGCACCAGCGTGCGCGGGTCCCGCCCGAGGCCGAGCAGCCAGGCGGACGCGAAAGCGGCGTTGGTGCCGGTGCGCAAGAGAATCGCGAGCAGAGTGCTCCCGCCGGTACTGTTGAAGGCCCAGGTGATCACGACGCTGAGCAGGACCGTGTACCCGCCGATCCCAAGCGCCCAGAGCGGCGCCAGCCGGTCGCTCCCGACCAGGGCATGCTGCGGGGTGCCGGGCAGCCAGCAGAGGGGCAGCTGCCAGAGGCTCCAGACGACGCCGAGGATGAGGCTGGAGCCGAGCGCGCTCCAGCGTGCCTGCAGGCGCGGCAGCGCGTAGCCCCGCCAGCCGAGCTCCTGCTGGAGCGGGCCGCCGAGGGCGAGGATCACGATGGCGCCGGGGATCAACTGCCGGAGCCGTGACAGATCGGCGGGCTCCGGCCGGCCCTCGGGCAGCAACAGGCGCAGCTCGACGGCCGCAGCCATGAGCAGGAGCGGCCCGAGCAGGGCCACGACGTACCAGCCGGCACCGACGCGCCAGCGCCGGAGCCCGCGCAGCAGATCTGCTATACCCTCCCGCCCATGGCGGGCGGCGGCGACGAGCAGCGCCGCGACCGACGGACCACCGGCCCCGGCCGCAAGCAGCGCCAGGCCCGCGCCATGGTCCGCCGGCAGGCGGAGCGCCAGGGCGACGCCCCAGACGACCCACGAAAGCCCGTAGGCCAGGGTGAGGAACGCGACCAGACGCCGGCGGCGCATCCACCGAACGAGCCCGACCCGCGCCATCCCACGCCTCCCGTCGATCCCGGGTCCGGCCGGCCGCGGCGCTAGACGCTGCCGACCGGTTCCTGCGGAACGATCAGGACCAGCAGAAGGTAGACCAGGGGCGCGAACGGGCCCGCCGGGAGGAGCGCGACCACCATCAGCAGCCGCACGAGGGTCGGGTCGAGGTTGAAGTAGGCGGCGACGCCGCCGGCTAGCCCGGCCAGACGCCGTTCGCTGCGGGAGCGGTAGAGGCGGCGCGCCGGCTGTGGCTGCATCATGACGACCTCCATCTCTGGGGGAGGACTCCCCCGTAGAGCATGGATCCGGCCGCGTATCAGGGGCAACCGAGAGCCGCGCCCGCGCGCGACGGCTGCGTGTCAGTCACCTCGTTGGTCGGTCGCGCTAGCCGGTGGGCACGCCCGCGCCACAGCTCGGGCAGAAGCGGGCGCCTTCCGGCAGGTGGACGCCGCAGCCGGCGCAGTAGCGCGCTTCCTCGACCGGCCGGGACGTCGCGGCTGGCGGTGTCGCCGGTCCGGCGGCGGCCGGTCGAGACTCCACCGGCGGCGTGCTCGTGACGCCCGCGGCGGTGATCGTGCCGGCACCACCGGGACTGCCGCCGACGGTCGGCTGCGGGGCGGTGGCGTAGGCCATGGCCTGGACGACCGGCCGCTCGATGCGCCGCAGGACGCGGATCAGGTAAGCGGGGAGGGCGATCGGCAGCGGCGCGGGCGGCGGCGCGTCGGGTCCGAGCCGCGCGCGCTCGAGCGACTCCTGGAGGAAGAAGCGCAGGATGAGCAGGCCGATCGCGCCGAACAGGAGGTACTGGGCATAGCCGACGCCGGTTACGTCCCAGTCCCAGAGCGTGTGCAGTCCCACCGAGATGGCAAACGCCAGCACGACGCCGGAGGTGATACGGATCTGACCGTCGCGCCGCTCGCGCCAGATGGCAGCGCAGATGACCGCCGTCCAGACGCCGTGGCCGAAGACGGCCAGCACCATGCGCGTGTTCAGCACCGAGATCATCTGGCCGATGCCGTAGGTGTAGGCGTCCGCGAACCTGTAGCCGGCGTTGGCGGCGGCGGTGAAGCTGTCCAGGAAGTTGGCGAAGCCGTAACCGGCCGTCTCGAGCGCGGCGAAGCCCATCCCGGCGGCGGCGCCGAGCACCAACCCGTCGAGCTCGCGGTTGCGCTTGTCCCGGAGCAGGAACCAGACGACGGCCGCCGCCTTGGCCGCCTCCTCGACGATGCCGACCGTGAGCGCCGCCGGGAATCCACCCCCGCTGATCAGCGCCGGCTCCAGGATCGCGGCCATGAGCAGCCCGAGCGTCGAGCCGCTGACGAAGGCGAGGCCGACCACGATGGGCGGGATGTCGGCGAAGGCCCCCTGCTCCCAGCAGAAGACGACGAAGGTGACCGGGACGAGCGCGCTCGCCAGCAGCGTCACCAGCGGCACCAGGTGCTCGTTGCCGTTCGACAGCAGCACCTGGGAGGCGGCGACGTAGGCGAGCAACCCGACGGCAAATACTTTCCAGTAGCGCAGCGGACGCTGCCCGGCGATCCAGCGGCCCAGCCGCGACGCCTGCGCCTGGACGATCGCGGCGTTGATCGCCTCGGGCGAGATGGTCGCCTCGGCCGCGAGCGCCCCGCCCGGCGTGACCGTGATGTCGCTCATCCCCGCGCTCGGTCCGATGACGCCGCTCGTCGCCGCGGCCTCCAGCACCCGCACCGACTGGAAGACCAGCTCCGTGCTCCCGATGCGGATGTGCTGCCCGGGCAGGATCGGGGTGGGGCCGCTGATCGGGGAGCCGTCGACGAGCGTGCCGGTGACCGACCCCAGGTCCTGGATCACGTAGCCGGTGTCGGACCAGCGGATGACCGCGTGGATGCGCGACACCGCCGGGTCGTTCAGGACGATGTCGTTGGACTCGAGCAGGCCGATGTAGGTCTCGGAGTGGATCAACGGCAGCGGCCCCGAGCCGGCGGCGCGGCCGCGGACGGCGGTTCCGGAGACCGAGAGGGCGGCCGCGAAGGGGGGCGCCAGCGCGCTGCGTGCGGCGGTGCCATTCGGCGTCTTGACCTCCATGGGCCCTGTCCTTCCTGCCCACGCCGCGCGGGCGCGCCTCGGATGACGCCGCCCCCGGCTGGAGTCCCGGCGGAGCACGTTCGCGGTCCCGAACGGCCGGCGGCGACGGACGTTGCGCACCCGACGGTAATCAGCCCGATTCGGCAGTGGATGTTACGAGTTCAGTGTCTGGAGTATAGCAACGGTTCGCCGGTATGCGTAGGCGGGTCCGGCGCCCGACACACGACGGGCGCCGGATCGATCCGCGGGGTTCGACGCGGGCGGTGCCGGCGGTCTCGTGCCGCCGGTGGGCCGGCTACGCGGCGGGGCTGTTCTCCTTGATGAAGCCGAGGATGCGCTGCCAGGCGTCCGCGCAGGCGTCCTGGTACTGCTCGAAGCGGCGGTCGAAGAAGCTGTGCGGCGCGCCCGGGTAGATCTTGAACTCGTGGGGCTTGTCCGCCTTGCTCAGCGCCTCGTCGAACTCGTTGACCGCGCTCTCCGGGATGCCCTGGTCGGCGCCGCCGAACAGGCCGAGCAGCGGGGCGGTGTACTCGTCGACGCGCTCGATCGGCGCCTTCGAGCCATCGCGGGTCGGCGGCAGCGGGCGGCCGTAGAAGCCGATCGCGCCGGCCAGCCCGTGCCCCTCGGCGGCCTGCTGCCAGGAGTTGCTGCCGCCGAAGCAGAAGCCGACG
>Ga0307374_10012971_pt1 | contig 11605 bp, 12 predicted proteins | sample OX3MG_FD_202532 | JGI IMG/M metagenome (GOLD analysis project Ga0307374, IMG submission 202532) | Soil microbial communities from Risofladan, Vaasa, Finland - OX-3 | ecosystem: Environmental > Terrestrial > Soil > Coastal area > Acid sulfate soil | place: Finland: Risofladan, Vaasa | collected...
GCCGTCGTCGAACACGCCGTACTGGTTCGAGTCCACCGTGTCGCCGGTGAAGGTCAGCCGGTTGGCCGAGCCCCCCACGATGTGCACGCCGTAGTAGTTGCCCAGAAAATGGCAGTTGATGACGGTCGCCACGAAGGCCTGGTTGTAGGCCGAATCGAAGAAAACCCCGTCGTGGGCGTTGGTGGCCTTCACATCGTCCAACTCCAGCCGGCTGCAGTTCAGGCAGTGCACCGCCACCCCCCTGTCAGAGCCGTCCCCCGCCACCCCCTTGGCGGTCAGGTGCTCGAGCACAACGTCCTGCGCGGCCTGCGCGTCGCCGCCCGGCAGCCCAAGCTGGATGACGTCGTAGTTGGGTGTCAACTGCACAATTTCCGTCCCGGCGATCGAGTGGCTGAGCGAGGAGTCGAGCCCGGTGAGCCGCAGCGTGTAGCGGATCGCCAAGGGCGCACGGATGTCGGCCACCCCCTCGTCGTCAATGACCCAGCCCCCGGGGCCGGCGGCGTTCACCGCCTCCTGCAGGCCACTGGTGGCGCTGGCCAGCGTCCAGGCCCCGCTATGCGAGTTGGCGGGGGTGAAGCAGACCGAGTTGGCCGCGCCTCCAGGGCACGCCGTCCCCACATTGCTCACCACCACCACCTCCGCGGTGCCCGTTCCGCCCGAGAGATACAGCCTGTCCTCTCCCACCACGCCCTTGGGCAAACTCCAATCGGGCGTCACCGTGGCCGCCACGCCGGCGCTCAGGCCGACGCCCGGCGTCGGCGGCCGGAAGTTCGCCCCCGAGGCATACACCGCGCCGTTGACCGGCGCCAGCACCGAGCCCCCTCCGCCGGTGGCGGAGGAGAACCCGCCCAAGGCTTGCGGCGCCCCGCCGTTGCCCAGCCCGTAGGGCACCCAGTTTCCTCCGGTTTCGTCAATCAGCAGCACCGTGCTCGGCAGCTGCAGGCTGGCCAGCACCCCGGACAGCGGACCCCCGGTCCAACTCGGGTCCACCAGCACAATCCCGCCGCCGTGCGCCGCCTGGTAGTTGATCGCCTCCTGCAGGCCGCCGGTCGCGCTCGACACCCGGAAGTGCCCCGGGTGGGCATGCGCGAACACCGCCGTGAAGCTGCACCCCGGGCCGCCCACGCCGCAGCTCACGCTGGTCGGGACGACCGTCTCCGGGTTGCCGTCTCCGGCGACGGCGACCGGGGTTCCCACCTGCAGCGGCTGGAACGCTGTGCCGTCGGGCAGCGTGAAGGCGCTCGACTCCAGCCTCGCCGCCTCCGGCTCGCCCGTCGCCAAAATGGGTCCGTCCGCCATCATCGTCCACCTGCCGAACTGCGAGGCCAGCGCCTGCCCCGCCACCCGCGGCTTGACCAGATCCGAGGGCTGCTGCGCCGCCAGTCCAAGCGCCAGGGCGAGCCCTGCACAAGCTAGGGTTCTCAGCATCACTGGCCGATCTTGATCCGCGGGTACAGCCGGTGCACGTTGCGCCGAATCTCGCTCTGCTCGGCCGGCGTGGCGTCCTGCGCCGCCCGCGCCAGCGCGTTGCGCGCGTGCGCCGCGTCGGGAATCGGGTAGGCCCGCTGCTTCGGCAGCCCAAACCGCCCGCTGGGAATGCGCTTCCGTTCTTCGCTAGTCAGTACGCTCATATCCACCTCGCTCCCATCCAGCCGTTCTCGTCGTTGTAGGGCCGCGGCCGCCGGGTCACGTTCTGCTGGTCCATGATCTGCCGCTGCAGCCAGCGGAATAGCAAGTGCCGCCCTTCGGCCATGTACTGCATGCCGAGCTGCTGCTCCCGCATCGCCGTGGCCATCAGCCCCGCCGTCCAGTAGCCCAAAATGGTGGCGATGCCCACCGCCCCCAGCGCCTGGGACGGGTCCCCGATCGCCGGCCAGATCTGCTCGTAGCGGATCTGCAGGTCCAGCGCCTGTGTGGCGCCGATGAAATAGACGTTGCCGCCCCGCCATTCGAAGGTCAGGTTGAGGTCGTCCGGCGTCCGGCTGTCCAGCTCCTCCACCCGCACCGCCTCGGTGTAGTTGTTGTCGTCGCTGTTGACCGGCTTTTCCCGGATCGCGATGGGGTTGGCCAGGTTTTGCAGCATCCCTCCGGGCGCCACATAGGCGCCCAAGTCCCGCGTGTAGGCGGCTACCCCTGGCAGCACCACCACCGCCTCCGCCACCGTGATGCCGCGCTGGCTCATGCCCTCGTCCCGCATCGCCGCATAGGCGAGGTTGAGATAGGGCATGAGCCGCTGTGCGCTGAACAGCCCCTGTCCGGTGGGGTCGAGCAGCGCCTGCGCCCGCGCGATGGCTGTCTGGGCCGCTTCCATTTATTCCTCGTGGGCGCCCGGCTTCGCCGCCCGCTTGGGCGCGGCCGCTGCCCGCACCGGCTCGCCCTCCGCGCCAAACTCACTCCGGCAGAAGTGGCAGATCTTCGCCGCCACCTTGATGCTCTCGCCGCACATGGGGCAATCCCGCCGGTCCGCCTGGGCGCGCGTGATCGTCACCCACTCGGGGAGCCCTGCCACCTCGCCGGCAGCGAACATCGCCCGCGCCGCGTCCCGCTGGCGGTCGGTGATGAGTTTGTGCTGGTGGTAGCGCGACCAGGAGTCCACCGCCTGCTGGTAGAGCTGGCGCCACCAGCTCTGTTGCCGTGCCCGCGCCGCCTCGACTTGCGCCGCCTCGGGCTCGCCCGTTCCGTGGTACCAGAACACCCCGCCGGTTGCGCCGTACTCCCGCTCGATCTCCTTGGCCAACTCCGACGGCAGGATGCTCACCGGGGTGAAGTTCCCGTCCCCCAGGTCGCGCATGGACATGCGGTAGTGCTGGATGACCAGCGTCCGCACCGGCTGCTCCGGCGTCGCCGCCGGCACCTCGATCATGCCCAGCTCGCCCAAGTTCGCCTGCAGCGCGAAGGGCTGCAGGTTGACCACGGTCACTGGCTGCCAGCCCTGGCGATGCAGCTTGGCGTGCTCCTCGCGCACCAGCCGGTCGCGCAGCCGATCGCTGACGCCGCCGTTGCGCAGCGCTCCACTGGGGCTCATGCCCGCCCCAAATACGTTGTCAAAGTCCCGCCCCGAGGGGGCCTCCACCATGGTTCCCATCGCTCGCTCCTTCCCGCCCTAGAGCGGGTGCTGTCGAATCCCCATCCGCTCCGCCATCTCCACCAGCGCCGGCCGGTGGCTGCCGCCGTAGCCGATCATCGGCGCGCCCCCAAACGCCGGCGAGGAATCGTCGAAGACCTCATCCGCCGCCCGGTCAAACTCGGCGTCCCGCTTCTCCTGTTCGCGCGCTGCCTGATAGCTCCGCCGCAGCGCCCGGCCCAGCGCCGAGGCGGGCAGCGCTGCGCGGCTGCGCTCTACCGCATCCACGGCCAGCGTCAAGTGGCGCTCGGTCGGGTACCAGTACATCCGAGCCCCGATGTCTTCGTAATCCCCCAAGCGGGGGTAGTCGCCGCAGGCCGCGATCGCACCCTCGGCCGTCGCCACCACCGTCCCGCCCTCGGCCGCGGGGCGGTACCATTGCTCGGGCGTCCCAAAACTCGAAGCCGGGATCCAACGCTCGATCAGCCAGCACTCCTCGCCCGGATACTTCGGCGCCCAGCGCATCTCGGCCACCCGGCGCAGCGGCTGGGCTTGGGCTTTCTGCCGGTCCATCTTGCCGACCGAGGCGTCCCAGTCGGTCCAGACGCCGCCCGACCGCTCCCGCCGTGCCGGAGCCCATACCAGCCGATAGCGCGGTTCGCCAAACGGCGTGCGCCCGTAGCGCCGCGTCAGGATCGCCTGCAGCCACCGCGGCGCCCGCCGCCCCTGAATATCGTCCCGCCTCATTCGCTGGTCCTCCGCATTTCCCGCCGCACTTCCCGCATCGTTTCCGCCAGCGCCGCGCGGTCGGCGTGCGCCAGCTTTCCCCAGCAGGCGCGGCAAAACTCTCCGGCCGCCGCCGCCGGATACTGCCCGCAGGCCCGGCACGTCCTCGCGCCGCAGCCCGCAGGAGCCGACCTCGACCGCCGCTTGGCCATGGCTGCCCCGCCGGGCTAGCTGCCCGCCACCAACTGCTGGATCGCCTTCAGCTTTCCTGCCGCCGCCTGCGCCGTCGCCAACTGCTGTGTCAAATCGGCGGCATTGGCCTTGGCGGCCTCTTCCCGCTTGCACGCCGCCGCGCACTCTTCCTGAAAGTGGCTCACAATGGCGCTGGTGTCGGAGGCCGCATGCCAGTGGCCGCCAGCGTGACCGCCACACAGCAGCCGCCCGCAGGTCTCGCACAGAAAGGCCGGCGGCGCCGGGCACGGAGTGATCTCCGGCCCCTGCCAGTCCGGCTGCGCCTGCCTGTTTTCGCATGCCCCGATCTTCCGCAAAATCTGCACATGGTTCGACATGGTTTCCCTCCCTCTTTCAACCTTCTGCGCCCCTCTCCCAGGGCCGCGGTTAAGGCGACCAGCGGGAGCCGGCTATGAAGACGACTCCCGCAAAGCGGCCGCCACGCCAGTGGCTAGTAGCCCGAAGGCAACGCCAGCCCGGTCACAGAAGAAACCGCGCGCGGGTTGTCAATGAAGAACTGCACGCCCGTCACCAGGTAGAACAGGTAGCTGGCGGCGATCCCGCCCGAGGCCCCGTACACCGGGAACACCGTGGTGCCGCCGACCTCGTAGTAGTCGATCGGCAGCCACTCCACCCGCCCCCAGGTCTCCAGGTTGATCAGGTCCATGCGGGTCGTGTCGGCATGGATGTTCTCCTTGATCTTGACGCCGCCGATCGACTTGTTCTTGAACAGCAGGTCCAAGTCGCCGTTGGTGCCCCCGGTCTCGATCTCGTTGATGACGAAGCCCAGCTCCTCGTAGGCCGCCACCTGCGCCGGGTGGGCGTGCCACAGCAGCGAGCCCAGCGCGTCCACCCCGATCGCCTGCCGGATCTGGTTGAACGCCAGCCGCACCGGCGGCAGCGTCAGCGCCGCGCCGTTGGCGTTGACGCCATTGGCCACGGCATAGGGGTTGGCCCGCGAGATCCCCATCCAGGTCCCCGAGGTCGAGGTGTTCTGGTGGTAGGGGATGCCGTAGATGAAGGTCGGCGAAGCGCCCGACACGCCATCCACCACGATCAGGTCGGTCCCCACGGTGCCGCCCGGCACGGCGTTCACCGTGATGGTCTGGGCGCCCCCCAGGCTCTTGGTCACCGCGCTGATGGTGCAACTCCCGCGATTGGTGGCCAGTGTGGTGTCGTAGACCTGCACCACCTGGTTCTCGTGCAGCAGCCGCGCCCCGAACGGGGTGTTGGCCAGCGTGATGACGCTGCCGGCCACGCTCGCCACCGTGCCGAAGACGCCGTTGCCGGCGGTCTGCAGCGAGGCGTCGAGGTCGCGCCGGAACTGCTTCATGGCGTCGGCCACGTTGCGCTTGGCGGCGTTCTCGACCGCCTTGTCGCTGGCGTCGGTGGCGTACTCCACCAACTTGGTGATCTCCACCGCAAACCGGATGCCCACCGGCGTGATCTGGGCGAAGTCGTAGCTGGTGCCCGAGCCCCGCCCCAGGTCGCCGCCGTCGAAGCTGGCGTAGCCGAAGGCGCCGCCCGGCTGCACCTGCAGCGGAATGCGCGCCGTCCGGGTGGAGACCCGCTCCACGTCGCGCTTCTGGATCAGGCTGAAGAAGGTGTCGTCGCGCTCGTACAGGATCGGCAGCTTGGGCCGCACCTTCTCGAGCTGCAGCGCCACCACTTGCGAGTTCTGCAATGCCATGGTCTGCTCTCTATGCCGGGCATCACCCGGCCTGCAAATGCACGTTTTGGGTTTGGACTAGGCCAACTCAAGGATTTCCCGATCGGTGAGCCGCCGCCCCAGCTTGGCCTCGGCGCCCTTGACCAGGTCCCGGGCGCTCGGCTGCCGGGGATTGGCCGGCGCTCCCGCCGCCGCCGGTTCGGTTCGGGCCTTGGCCCGCACCGCCTCCCGCTGCTGCTGGCGCTGCTTCAGGCCGGCGCCGGCGCGCTGCAGGATGGGCTCCAGGATGTCGCGGCCGTTCTGCCGCGCCCACGCCTTCACCCGCGCCACCATCTGGCTCCGGGTCTGGGGCGAGGCGCCCCCCGCGCGCAGGATCTCCTCCAGCGCCGCGTTGTGCACCTTGTCCTGGTCGGCCAATTCCGATACCCGCTCCAGGAAGTCGCGCGCGATGTTGGCCTTGTCGTAGTCGCTCAGCCGGCTGTTTGCCAGCAGCCCGTCCACGAAGCCCCGTAGCTCGCGCCCGGCCTCGCTGGCCGTTTCGTCCAAGAATGTCTCCTGCTTCTGCCGCTCCTCGCCGCTCCGCCGGGATCGGAGTTGCTCCAGCTCGCGGGCGTTCTGCTCCGCTTGCTCGAGCCGCTGCCGGATGTGAGGGGGCAGGTTGGTCTCCTGCTCAAAGCCGCGCTGCTGGCCTTCTGACGCCTGGGGTCGGGCGGTACGGCTGTTGCCCCAGCCGAGGGAACCCCTGATGGCCTGCACTGCGGTGGTCAAGTCCTCGTTGCCTTCCCGGGCGGCCTGCTGCGCCACCCGGTCGAGAAAGATCTGGTGTAGAAACTGCACGTTGCGCTCGTACACGCCGCTGGAGCGCCGCTGGCCCGTCGCCGGATCGGCCTGCACCTGGGCATCGTAGAGCCCGCGCCAAAAGGACTCCGGGCTGTCCCCGAAGTAGGCGCGGTCGTAGTTGGCCAGCGCGTCGGCCGCCTCGACCGCATCCTGCGCCCGCGCCAGGCTGGGCAGCACCTCCTGGTACTTGGCCAGGTCCTGCGAGCGCCGCGCCATCTGGTAGAGCTGCGCCCGTGCCCGCGGGTTCTGCTCCGCCGCCTTGGCCAGCTCGGGCTGCTCGCGCAGCAGCCTGGTCAGCGCCGCCGTGCCAAAGCGCGCCGAATGCGCATCCGGCTCGGGCTCGGCGGTGCCCGCCGCTTCCGGTGCCGGCGCGGTCTCGTCGGCCGCCTCCTCGGCGTCTTCGGGGTAGTCGATCTCGACCGGCTCCGGCGCCGAAGTCCCCGCAGACTCCGGCGCCTCGGCCGCGGGCGCCGGCTCGGGCGCAGCCCCCGCTGCGCCATCCCGGCCACGCGCGGTTACCGCGTGGCCCGGGTCTGCGCCGGTGGCACCCGCCCCGCCAGTCCCCACACTGGCGGAACCCAAATCCGCTTCCGGCGCCGGCGCCGATCCCTCGAGCAATGCGATGTCATCCATGGGTCGTAGCTCCTTGTGGTTGCGCCGGCGGCGGCGCCGGGGTTGGCAGCCCGGCCTGCTGCAGCATGGCGTTGCCGGCCGCCGGGCTGAACGCCGCCACATCCTTGAAGTTGATCGCCTCGCTCGGCCTCGCCGGTGCGGGCGCCGCCGCCGGTCCCGCCCCCGCCGGCGCCTGCCCCGCGTTCTGCACCTGCGCCCGCCGTTGCTGCATCTGCTCCGCCAGCGCCTGCTCGGCGTCCATGTGCGCCAGCAGGTGCGCGATCACGTTGGCGTAGCCCTGGGGCTGCGAGATTTTGGCCTGCAGCCCCGGCTCCGACACCGCCCAGTCCTTGATGGTCGCGATGTGCACCTCGTGGTCGTCCACGTACAGGTCGGGCGCAATGCTGGGCTGCACCTGGCCGTTCGGGCCCGCGGTAGGGGCCGAGCCCATGAGCGATTCGATCTCCATATACTGCTTCGCCCGGTTGTCCTCGCCCGGGTCCACCAGCTCGGGCAGCCCCATGTACTGCTGCACAATGGGGCGGTTGACCGGCGCCGCGACCACCGCCAGCATCTCCGGGTCTTTCGTCTGCAGGATCTGCTGCAGCGACTCCCGGATTTGGCCGAAGCTCTGCGGGAAGTCCTCGTCCGCCGTGGGCCGGGCCACCACGTTGCCGCGAATCTCGCCCAGCCGGATGTACTCGGAGCGGTAGCCGCCGCTCTTGCCCTCGACCACCAGCTCCACGTCGTCGGTGCGGTTGCGCCGGAAGCACTCGATCGCCAGCGTCATCTGGCGCGCCTCGGCCTCGCGCATCTGCTTCCACACCAGCGTCAGCCGCCCCATCGCCTGGTCGCGTGACTGGGAATAGGCCGCCGCCGTCTTCAGGTTCGGAATGCCGCCGCCAAAGATCGAGGGCAGCGCCCCGGTGATGAACTGGCCCGCCTCCGCCAGCCGCTCGCCATCGTTCCACAACGCCGGGTCCACCCCCAGCCGCGGCTGGAAGATCATCTCCGCCATCGGCTTCTGCGGCCCGACGCTTTCGATGATCACCGGCACGTAGCTGGCCGGCTGCATCCGCTTCTTGGCCAAAGCCTCGCCGTTGATGAAGCGGGCGTCGTAGAGGATGGGCGGCGCGCTCGACATCTCCCGGTGCTCGGCCAGGATGTTGGCCGAGTCGTTGATTTGCCGCTGGATGGAGATGGCGTCCTGCCCCATGGCGTCGCGATAGATGCCCACCCCCGGCAGCCCGGTGCAGATCACCCAGCAATCGTCCAGCCGCTCGGCGACCGCCTGCAGGAAGGTGTCGCCGGCGAACTCCACCCGGCACCCCTCCGGATACATCTGCAGCAACTGCGCCCGCGTCGCCGCATCGGCATGCGCCCAAAACGCCTCCGGCCGCAGCCAGCAGCGCTTGTAGGTAATCAGGTTCGACATCGGCAGCGTGTTCCACGAGCCCTGCGCGTCCGCCAGGCTGAGCCGCACAATGCGCTCGTAGGTGTCTTCGCCCGAGCCGCCGGTGTCATCAATCTTGTCCGCCTTTTGCGGGTAGGCCGCGCGCAGCACCGCCTTGTGCTGCTCCTCCACATGGATCAGGTAGTAGCAGTCGCGCTGGTCCTGCGCCTGCGGAGGCACCTTGAAATAAAGCGGCCCGTAGACGCTGATCTTCTCGGCCCCGTTTGGCACCCGGCGCGTTCCGGTCGGGACGTTTGCGGTGATGTGCTCGGCCGGTGCAAACGACTCCGGCCCCAGCGGCGCGCCGCAGGTCGCGCACGGCTGCGTCCCAGCGGCCGATGCCGCGCCCTCCGCCGGCTGGTCCGCCGGCTGGGAGCCGCCGCAGGCCTGGCACTCCAGCCGGTTGGGCAGCACCTGGAAGGTCTGCTCCTCCGAGACCGGCTCTTCATGGGAGCCGAACTGGCCGGCGTCCACCACGAAGCGGGTGTAGGTGGCGAACAGCCCCTGGTTCCAGAGGTAGTACCCCATTTTGACCCGCAGGGTCTGCATCTTGTTGTTCGACTCCACCACCTCCGCCACCCGCTCGGCCGCCTTGGCGGTGGCGATGTCATCCTGCGACTCCGCGCTCACCGGCATGTACTGAATCTTGGGTGGCGCCTGCACCAGCGCCGCGATGATGCTCAGTCCCCAGGGCCGGTACATGTTGATGGCGTAGTCGTAGCGCGGCAGGTCGGAGCGGTCCACGTCGTCGCGCTCGAACGGCGTGTGCCAGTTGGAGTCCTTGGCCGAAAACCAGATGTTCTGGTTGCCGCGCCAGAACTCCTCGGCCTCGCGCCACAGCCGCACCTTGTGGCGCCGCACCGCGTCGGACTCGAGTTCGTAGCCGCGCACCATCTCCCGCAGCGCCGCCTGGAGAGCCTCGGGCGGGTCGGGCCCGAGCAGCGGCGCCTCCGGCGTGGGCTGCTCGGCGCGGTTCGCCGCCGGCGCCGACCGGGCGGCGTCCGCCATGGCGCGCTGGTCGCCCGCCAGCGGCTGCGCCTGCGGCGGCTGCGCCATTCCTGCAGCAGGGTCGCCGAGTTGGGGCTGCGTGGTCATAGCTGACAGTAAAAGGGCACGTAGGCCTCGTTGCTGCGCCGCATCCCGGCCCGCAGCAGCAGCGGCTCCATGCCGCCGACCAAGGTCCGCGGCACAAAGGCGTGGACCTCGTCGGCGCCCAGGTTGCCGAGCGTCTCCCGCCACACCGGGGTGCGCGCGACCGCCCCCCGCGCCACCCCGGCATCGGCGCCCAGCAGGTAGACCTCGATGGTCGCGTGCGCCACGAACGCCCCGGCGACCCCGCCGCCCCGCTCGGCCACCTCGACCAGCAGGTAGCGCGGGTCGCCGAGCGCCGGGAAGGCAAACAGCGCGCCCTGCGCCTGGTGCCGCCGCCGCAGCGCCCCTTCGTCGCCAGCCCGGAATTGCCGCCACTGGATCATGACGTCCTCAACACCCCCGCGTTCAGCGCCACCACGCCGGAGGCGTTGGCGTAGGTAAGCCAGTTGTTCCAGGCGCTGCCCTGGTAGCGACTGCGGATCTGCCAGTACTTGGCCAGGTTCGGGTCCACCACGTCGAGCGTGGTTTGCCCCAACCCCAGGGTGAAGGTCGAGACCGCGCTGTTGGCGTCGAACTGCTGGTTGGTGGCGCTCCGCACCTGGTGCTGCACCGCGACGCTGCCTGCCGCCGCCGGGTTGGTGATCTGGATGGTGTAGTGGCCGGTGGCCGCAGCGATGATCCAGCTCGCCTGCGCGGGTGCCGGCGCCTGCGCCGCGGCCGTGCCTCCCACCCGCACCCCGGCCGCCTTCTCCAGCGCGTCGCTGAAGTTGGCCAGCGCCGTCAGCGCCTGGTAGGCCTGGCTGTCGGTCGCCGCGTAGGGCGCGATGTAGCTCCGGTCCACCGGCATCAGGCCACCTGCTCCATTGCCGTCGCCGGCGCGGCGCTGCCGCTGAAGTGCTGGCAATTTCCGCAGGCGAACTCATCGGCCTCGGGCTGCGGTGCGAACAGGTTGCAGCAGCCGCGCTCGCCGCTGACGCCGCCCTCGACCTCCACCAAGTTGCACTCGCCCGACTTCTGCGCCCCCTCCAGCTCCATGTAGCCCGCGGTCTGCTCCGACACCCGATCGCCGTCTTGGTCGGCGTCGTAGGTCCCGTGCGGCTGCTGGCGCCCGGTGAAGGCCGCCTCGACATCGGCCGCGTGCTGCCGCCGCCGCGTCATCGGGTCGGGCAGCCCCGGGGCGCCGTCACCGCCTGAGCCATCCGCCATGCCCTTGGGTCGTCCAATGCCGATCACCAGCGCCAAGCCCTTACCCTTGTGTTGCATCGCCATGCTTTTGCTCCTCCGGCGTCCCCAACAGGTCTGTCTCGCTCACCCCCAAGCCGTCCTCGTCGTCTTCCGGCGCCAGCCGTGCCGGCGCCGGCGGCCTTGTGCGCCGCCAGGGCGGTACGCCGCTGCCCCACGGGCACCGCCTCACCGCGCCGCCTCGCCGGCCGGCGAAGTTCCAGCCGTGCCGGCCTCCGCCTGCCGGCTGGCCCGCGCCTGCTCGGCGACCTCAGCCAGCTCTTCGCGGGCCCGCACCTTGCGGTCGCGCTCAGCCGCCTCCCGGTCAAGCGTCTCGACCTTCCGCCGCCACTCGGCCGGGCTCAGCGCCGGCCGCGCCCGCCCCGCCTCGACCGCCTGCTGCTCCACCGGCTTGGGCCGGAAGCGCGCATCCTCGGGATGAAACACCGGAGCCGCCCCGGCGGCGAACAGGGCGTTGTCCACCACCCGCTCCAGCGCTTGCCGCTCGGCCGCCAACTCCCGCCGCAGCGCGTCCCGCTGCTCGGTCATCTCCCGCAGTTGCGCCTCGAGCTGCACCGCCCGCACCAGGGCGTGGTCTCGCTGCCGCCGCGCCTCGTTTTTCCGCATCCACGGCCACATCATGCGGCAGCCTCCCCGCCACCGGGAGCGGTCGCGGGGCTCGGGGCCCCCGCGACCG
>Ga0307374_10012972_pt1 | contig 11603 bp, 10 predicted proteins | sample OX3MG_FD_202532 | JGI IMG/M metagenome (GOLD analysis project Ga0307374, IMG submission 202532) | Soil microbial communities from Risofladan, Vaasa, Finland - OX-3 | ecosystem: Environmental > Terrestrial > Soil > Coastal area > Acid sulfate soil | place: Finland: Risofladan, Vaasa | collected...
TACCGACATGGAGCGTGGCATCATGAACCGACTGCTGGTTCTGCCGGTGCGACGCGTGGCGCTCATCGCGGGGAGCGTGATCTACGAAGCGATCGTCGTGCTGATCCAGGCGCTGATCATCATTGGCCTCGGGCTGGCCCTCGGTGCGCGCTTCCCGGGCGGAGTGCTCAGCCTGGCCGCGCTCGTCGGCTGCACCATGCTCATCGGTGCAGCGTTCGCCTCTTTCTCCAACGCCGTAGCGCTGCACGTGCGGCAGGGAGAATCGGTCATTGCGCTGGTGACCTTCCTGCAACTGCCGTTGACGTTCCTCTCGACGACCTTCATGGCGCAGTCGCTCATGCCGCACTGGATTCAGCTCGTGGCGCGCTTCAACCCGGTCAACTGGGCGGTCATCGTCGGACGGCAATCGCTCAGCAGCCAGGTTGATTGGAGCTTCGTGGCGCTGCACGTCGGCTACCTGATCGTCCTCGCGCTCGCTTGCGCCTGGTTCTCAGTCAACGCCTTTCGTGCTTACCAGCGCTCGATCTAACTGGACAATCGCGCAGAGACGCAGAGGCACGGAAGCAAAAAGACGCGGAGAACCACCTGGGTTCTCCGCGTCTCAGCGCGTATGCGCGCGTTGCGTTTCTTAGCGAATGTCGAGGACTCGGAAACGGCGGATTTTGCGCATTACCGTCCGCTCGTTCTCCGCGACTACTGGCTCCTCGTGCGCAATGGCACGATCATCGGACCAGCGGCGAACGGGAACAGCCCGAATTACCGGCTTCCCATCCTGATTGACGACACTGTAGCGGATGACCGTCTGCATACCGCACCTCCATGGCGTCCTGGCGGACACAAATAACCCCTGGCTAAACCAGGGTGAGGTGCAGTGTTTGCACGTTGGCCCGGTTAGCCGATGGGAATCTCTATCAAGTTGGCTAAAGACCCGGGTTCCAACGAGGACCCTTTCACGTGGCCCAAGTGCGTCGGCATCATTCTCATGAGTACACCGCACAGTCATATCCAGCGCACGCGCTAGACTGGTTAACCCTACTACCAAAACCGGGTGCTGTCAATCATTCGGGCGCATGACTCCCAAAAGTCAGGCTCGGATCGCCGGTCCGCGCTGCCTCACCAGATGGTGGTTCGCTCCGTCAGATTGCTGTCCAGCCGCCGTCGACCGTCAGTGTATGGCCGGTAATCATCGAGGCTGCGGGACTGGCGAGAAAGACGACCGCGGCGGCGACATCTTCAGGCTCGCCGACGCGGCCCAGCGGGATACGCTTGATCAGATCAGGCCCCAGTTCCGGGTCATCAAAAGTCGACGCGGTCAGCGGTGTGCGCACAAAGGTCGGGGCAATCGCGTTAACACGCACGCCGCGCGGCGCCCATTCGAGCGTCAGCGCGCGTGTGAGATTGACGACTCCAGCTTTGGCCGAGCAGTAGGCTGCTCGCTTGTAGTAGCCCACCAGCCCGTTCTGCGAGGCGATATTAATGATCGTGCCGCGCCCGCGCTCGATCATATGCCGGCCAAACGCCTGGGCACAGAAGAAGGTGCCTTTCAGATCAATATCCAGCACCGCGTCCCACGACGCCTCGTCAACGTCAAGCGCGTCCTGCGGCAGATTGACACCCGCGTTATTCACCAGAATATCGACATGGCCTTTCCAGCCGATTGCGGCATGGGCAAAAGCACGAATGCCGTGTGGACCGTTGAGGTTGCGCACATCGAGTGGCAGGACGAACGCCTCGCGACCATGTGCCGCAATCGACCGGGCGGTCTCTTCGGCCAGATGCATCCGATCCGGCAATTCCGACATAACAACATCGGCCCCGGCCTCGGCCAACCCGGTCGCGATCGCCTGCCCTAGTCCGCTCCCAGCCCCAGTCACAACCGCGACCCGTTCGTCTAAACGAAACGATGGAAGTGCCACGCAACTTCTCCTCTCATACCGATCATACCGACGGCAATTTATCCATCCGATGAGGTGCGACGGACGTCCGAAACCTATGCCCGTTCGTCGCCATAGGCCAGGCGCTGCAATCCATCAGCCAGCACGCGAATCCCGGCGACCGCGTCTGCGGTGGTCGTGAACTCGGCCGGGGTATGGCTTCGACCGCCTTTGCTCGGCACGAAGAGCATCGCGACCCGCGCGATATTGGCCATGCGCTGCGTGTCGTGCCCTGCGCCGCTCGACATCGTAACGAACGGGATGCCAGCTTCCGTCGCCGCGACCTGCAGGGTACGAACCAGTTCCGGGTCGCAGACACATGGGATCAAGTCCGTCGTGATCGTCCACTTCAGTTCGAGCCCGCGACGCGTGGCGACCGCTCGCATCCACTCTTCATGCGCCTGAAAGAGCTTCAGTCGCGTTTCCGGATCGGGATGGCGCGCGTCGATGGTGAACGTTACCTTCTCCGGCACGATGGCGGGCCCGCCCGGCTCGACCTCCATCTTCCCGATCGTCGTCACCGCTGGTCGGCCCATGCGCAGCGAGGTATCGATCACCCCAAGGGTAATCTCGGCGGCGCCGGCCATCGGGTCGAGCCGCATGTCCATTGGGCGCGCACCGGCATGGTCGGAGCGTCCGGTCAACTCGACTACGTAATGGCGAATGCTATTGATCGCGGTGACGACCGCGACCGGCACACCCGCCTGTTCGAGGATCGGCCCCTGCTCGATATGCAACTCGATGAAGATGTCGATATCATCCCGCTGGGCTTCCGGCAGGCGCGCCGGATCGAGGCCGATGGCGCGCATTGCCTCGGCCATCGTCTCGCCGTCGTAGCCAATCATCTGCTCGGCGTCTTCCGGCGTGATCGCGCCGGTGATCGCTCGCGAGCCGAGGAAGTTGGAGGCCGGAAAGCGGCTCGCCTCTTCCTCGCAAAGCGAGACGACCTCAAGGGTGCGACGCGGTGTACCGCACTGCTCCTTGAGCGCGCGAATCGCCGCCAGCGCCGCGATAACACCGAGCGCGCCATCGAAGCGACCGCCGGGTCGTTGTGAATCGATGTGCGAGCCCGAGACGATCGACGAACCGCCCTCGCTGCCAGCCAACCGACCCCAAACATTTCCGACGGCGTCGCGCCGCACCTCCAGCCCCGCCTCTTCCATCCAGGCGGCAACCTGATCCTGCGCCGCCACCCAAGCGGGCGAGTAAACCGTGCGCCAGACACCAGTCTCACCGTACGCACCGAACTTCGCCAGTGAGGCGAGATAGCGGTCGATCAAAGCCGGATCAATCTCGATTTGCCTGGTCATCCTTCGCCTCCACGCTTTCCTCCCAGCTCCAACTGCGGTGCATCCCATCCAATTCCAGAATAGCCGATCGCCGAATATTGTGCCGTTCGCCCGGAGATCATGGTACAAACGGGGCAACGCGATGGAACACACATCAGCATGAGTGAGCGCCTATATTGTGGGAAACTCGGAGGAGCGCATGAAACAGCATCGCATCGCGGTGATCGCCGGAGATGGCATCGGTCAGGAGGTGATTCCGGCTGGGAAGTCAGTCCTAGAGGCGGCAGTCGGCGACTCGGCACGACTGGAATGGCATGAACTCGATTGGGGCTCGGATCATTATCATCGTATGGGCGCCATGATGCCCGAGGACGGGCTTGAGACGCTGAAGCAGCACGACGCGATCTACCTGGGAGCAGTCGGCGACGCCGCAACGATCCCCGATCATGTCACCCTTTGGGGACTACTCCTGCCGATCCGCAAGACGTTCGACCTCTACGTCAACGTTCGACCGATCAAGCTCCTACCAGGGGTGACCGGCCCATTGCGCGGCAAAGGCCCCGCCGACATCGACATGCTCTTCGTGCGTGAGAACACCGAGGGCGAGTACGCCGGAGTCGGCGGGCGGGTTCACATGCATACCGAGCACGAAGTCGCCATTCAAACAACGGTCTTCTCGCGGTTCAACGTCGAGCGCGTGGCGCGCTACTCCTTCGAATTGGCACGCAGTCGCCGCCAGCACCTGACGAGCATCACCAAAAGCAACGCCATGCAATACGCGATGCCGTTCTGGGACGAAGTGATCAACGAGGTCGCGCTCGACTATCCCGATGTCACCGTGACGTCGCTGCTCGTCGATGCCGCCGCCGCGCTGATGATTCGCTCGCCCGAACGTTTCGACGTCGCCGTCGGCAGCAACCTTTTCGCCGACATCCTGACCGACCTGGGTGGTGCGATCATGGGGAGCCTTGGGCTGCCACCGAGCGCCAACCTCGCCGCGAATCCCAACTACCCGTCGCTCTTCGAGCCGGTCCACGGGAGCGCGCCCGACATCGCTGGCAGGGGATTGGCGAATCCGCTCGCCGCCATCTGGGCCGGAGCGATGATGCTCGATCATCTGGGGGAGAACGCCGCCGCCGAACGCGTGATGCGTGCGCTCGAAGCGGTTACGGCCGAAGGCAAAGTCCTGACTGGCGACCTCGGCGGCGACGCCTCGACCTCGCAGGTCGCGGCCCGAGTGATCGAACTGCTGTAGCGAGAAGTGCCCTCACCCCGGCGCGCGGCGCCACTCATCTCCCACGCGGGGGCGAGGGGGAGACGAGGGGGGAGCGAGAAGGCACATTTCGGACTGCGTACGTGCGCGTTCGTCCCCCTCGCCCCCGCGTGGGAGAGGGGGCAGGGGGGTGAGAGCCATTCATGGACGGTCTGATGATGGAATTCCCGCTGACGATCCCCGTGATGCTACGTCGCGCGGAAACGCTTTTCTTCGACCATGAGATTGTGTCTCGGCTGCCTGATCGCAGCCTGCATCGCTACACCTACGCCGACATGGCGAGCCGGACGCGGCAACTGGCGGCAGTTTTGCGGGAACTCGGAGTTCAACGTGGCGACCGTGTCGCGACCCTCTGCTGGAATCACTATCAACACTTGGAAGCCTACTTCGCCATCCCGCTGATCGGTGCGGTACTGCACACGCTCAATCTGCGACTCAGCGCTGATGACATCACGTACACGATCAACCATGCAAAGGATCGCATCGTGATCGTCGACGAATCGTTGCTTCCGCTCTTCGAGACGATCCGTCAGAGAGTTCACGTTGAACATGTCATCGTAATTGGGACCGCAGCTTCCGTACCGCAGGGAATGCTCGATTACGAGCAAGCGTTGGCCAATGTAACGCCGAACGTATGCGACGACATCGAGCTTGACGAACGCGAGGCGGCCGTCCTCTGTTACACCTCCGGCACCACCGGTAGACCGAAAGGCGTCGTCTATTCGCATCGAGCGATCGTATTGCATTCACTGGTGACTGGACTTGCCTGCACCATGGGACCGACCGAGCGCGACACCGTGCTGGTGATGGTGCCGATGTTCCATGCGAACGCCTGGGGTTTCCCGTATACCTGCACCTTCGTCGGCGCGAAGCAGGTGATGCCCGGTTCGTTTCTCGACACCGCAAGCATCGCAGAACTCCTCACTGACGAGCGTGTGACCCAATGTTCGGCCGTACCAACCGTCTGGCTCAACCTGCTGCAGTACATGGACCGCAACCCCGGCGTTTGCGACCTTTCGCATATGCGCACCCTTGGAACGGGTGGACAGGCGATGCCGGTCGAGGCAATCCGTCGCTTCAATGAAGACTTCGGTATCCAACTAACGACCGGCTGGGGCATGACGGAGACCGGGCCGTTCTCCACGCAAGGCAGCCTGGTGGAAGAGTCGGTCGCGACGGACGGTGCCATGCAAACCAGCTACCTGATAACCTGCGGCAGATCTTTGCCCCTCACCGAATTGCGCCTGCGAGAAGATGACGTGCTCGTCGCCTGGGACGGCGAATCAGTCGGTGAACTCGAGGTACGGGGATCAACCGTAGCGTCAGCCTATTACCGCGATGCCACATCGTCCGAGAAATTCACAGCCGATGGCTGGCTGCGCACCGGAGACATCGCCAGTATCGATCCACATGGACAGGTCGACATTCGCGACCGAGCCAAAGATGCGATCAAGTCGGGTGGCGAGTGGATCAGTTCGATCGCGTTGGAAAACGCGCTGATGGCCCACCCGGCCGTCTCCGAAGCAGCGGTAATCGCGGCGCAACACCCGACCTGGCTGGAACGTCCGATCGCCGTCGTCGCGCTCAAAGATGGCGCGAGCGTCACCGAGCAAGAGTTGCTTGATATGCTGGCGCCGGATTATGCCAAATGGTGGCTTCCGGAGGCCATCATCTTCATTCCGGAGATCCCCAAAACCTCGACCGGTAAGTTCCTCAAAGCGGGTCTGCGCGAACAGTACGGCTCGATATTATTAGATCGGAACTGACGCTCAGTTCCACGAATCTGTCGATGCGCGGCCCGACAGCAACGTTCCGGCTGGTCCGTTTGCTGAAGTGACGACACGCTTCGTGATTTGCGAGGCGCTTCCTGGGGTTAAAAGAGAAACGCGTTTCAAGCAGCCTGGAAGCACGATCGCCCCACGGAATTGGTGGGTGATCAATCTTGCGGACTCGTTCGCTTACGCGTAGCATACGTACGCAGTCTCTCGCACCGGCGAAGAACATTGTGTTTTGCGCAAGCAATCGTCCGTGTTGATGCTATCGCCACCTGAAGAGAAGGAGGATCATTGAAGGCAAAACGGTACGTGATTGCGTTCGCAGCGGGTTTAGCGCTGTTGGCCTTCCAAGCACCAGTAGCTCAGGCGGCTCGCCAGGATATTTGCATCAGTGTTGGTGGAATCACCCCAACCCATACGGGAAGGAGCACCTGCACCATGGATCGCAGCAGCTTCGCCATGGCGTCAAACGACAGCAATGCAACTGCGAGCGACCATAGTGCCGCGTTCGCCAGCAATGACTCGAACGCGACTGCCGCTCACGACAGCTTCGCAATCGCCGAGAATGACTCCTGCGCGTCCGCTGCCTATGGCAGTCAGGCATATGCCCTGGACCAGTCAGCTGCGGCGGCGGCCTATAGCAGTCGTGCCTATGCCCGGGATCAGTCGGCTGCGGCGGCTGCCTATGAAAGTACCGCCATTGCGATACACCAGTCCGCCGCCGCCGCGAGTTCCGGACAGGTCGTCATCGTCGTTGGGCCGTAATCAGGAAATATCGTCGCGGTCGGGTCGGTTGACTAATCCTCAATCGTGCCAGTCGTTGATTCACTTCGTGCGAGCGGGCGACCCAATTGGGCCGCCCGCTTCCATGTTCATCGGTATAAGCCGTTGCCCAACGCTATCCAGGGGCAGGGACGGTCACGCGAGCCAGCTCGCGGGTTCGGCCATCCCGGCACGGAGCGCGGCCCAGAGCGTCTGATATTGATCCCAGGGCGACGCGCCCGTGATCAACACGTTGACCGGGCCGAGGCGCTCTACACCGGCGATACGCGACGCCCGATCGCACTGCGGCACGGTGAAGAAATCAAGTTCGAGCCGGAAGGTGGGTAGCTGGTAAACCTGCGCCTTGTCAAGATTCTCCAGCGCTCGTTTGGCTGCCGCAGTGATCTCCGGCAACGTAGCCGATGGCGGACGGCAAATTGCGGCGCTTGTCCCGACTGCCTCTTTCACCGCGACCATTTCAATCTGGCTGCCCAGAAACTCCTCCGCTTCGACCATCGTCGTGGTATCACCGGTCACCATGATGACCGGTATACCGAGCGAGCCGAGTACCGCCGCGTTCAGTCCGGTTTCGCCGTGTGGCCGACCGTTGATGCGCAACTCGGCAACGGCGCCGCCCGCGATCGTGTGAGGCGCGATGGCGCGTGGTGTCTTGGCCATCGCGTGATAGCCGACCAGCACTGCGGCGTCAAATTTTCGACTATCGGCCGCTTCAATCTGGCAATGATCTTTGGCGTTGCCACTGCCAGTTAGCAGATGCGCCTTGGGATGAATATCCTCGAAGATTAGATTTCGCATCGGACCGTGCCCATCGCAGACGAGAATATAGTCGGCGCCAGCCTGAACCAATCCTTCGACTGCGGCATTGGCGTCGGCCGTCATCAGACGTCGGCCCCGATCGTATTCACGCTGATCCGAACCGAGCATGTCGCGATGGACGATGCCAGTGATCCCTTCCATGTCAACCGATACATACACGTTCATCTGCTTCTCCTTTTGAAGGTTTCAACTCGAGTGTGACCGCCCCGCACGGTTAGCTACGACCGCCACCCCGAGCAGAGAGCGACCGCAATGACGACCGTGAGTCGGTCGAGATCGTGAGATAGCCGGTTAGGAGGTCCAAAGCGGTTCAACGACACCGGTCGCAACCATCGCGGCACGACTGATATCACCGATTACCTTTTCGCCGACGTGCTGATCGGGCAACGCTTCACAGTAGACCGCCAAAATCAGCGTTCCCGCTGGAGTCGTGATGAAGCCGGCGTCATTGGTGACTCCCTTGACGCTCCCGGTCTTCGAGCCCCAGCGAATATCCGTACCCTCGGGAAGGTAGCGGGAGATACGGTGCGTATTTTGCTGTTTCTCCAACATGGCGACCATCTTCGCGCAGGAGTCGGACGAGGCGGCGGTCCCCTCCAGCAGCGCCTTGACTGCCGTTACGTAGTCGTTCGGCGTAGCCCAATTCTCCTGCTGATCGGGTCCGGCTGGTCGCCCCTGCATCTTCCGGCCGAGGTTGGAATTCGTCATGCCGAGCGACTGCATCGTCTCGTTGACCGTGCCCATACCGGCCATGTCGATCAAGATATTGGTGGCGGAGTTATCGCTGATACTGATCATGAGATAGATCAGATCGTTAAGGGTAAGAGTTATGCCGTGGTGCAGGTGCAGCATCACGCCGCTACCGATGGCGATATCCTCCGCCGCCAGGACGTACTCATCGCTCAGAGCGCGCTCCCCGCGATCGATTTGCCGAAAGATCTCAATCATCAGCGGGATCTTCATCGTGCTCGCCGCGCCGAACTTCCGGTCTCCGTTATAACTAAATGTCTCACCAGACGGCGCGATGACGGCAACCCCGACCGTTCCGCCCGCCTCCTCGGCGCTCTTCGCGATCCGCGTTACCTCGTCCCAGTGAACGCCTTGCCCAGTCATTATGTCACCTTTCGCGTTCCACCCAGAGTCCCTCTGTCGCCATCATACGGGCAATCCGCGCAACGCGGAATGCCTGGCAGCGAATTGCACGACGCACGGCGGGTTGCTCCGGGCAGGCGCTCGCGCATGTCGCTGCCCGGACGGCTCGCTCAGCAGGCGGCCCTGATGACCCTGTCATCCCGAGGCCGCAGCCGAGGGATCTCTCCCTGCGTGCGCGCCACCTGGCGACGGAAGAGATCCTTCGCTTCGCTCAGGATGACGCTCTGGCAAAATGGGGAGCCGTGGTCATCTACTCAACGCGACATCATTTGATCGAGGAGCTGATGGATGGCGGGCCAGTCGGGAATCAGGTAGTAGGGTTGTCCGGGAAGGAAGGAGACGGTCGTTGCATTGAGCATGTCGTACGAATGGATATCGCCCGCGCTGACGTTCGACGCCAACTTGGCGAGCGCGAGCACCTGTGTCGGCGATAGGTCGGTGCGGAAGGTATTGCCAAGCTCGGTCAGCAACTGCGTGGCTTTCGAGAGCAGGTTCAGCTTAACCCCTTGCTGCTGCAAGGCGCGCAGCAGTTGCTGCTGGCGGTCACTGCGCGCGAAGTCGTTATCGTCGTGCCGCGTCCGGGCGAACTGCACCGCCGCAACGCCATTCATGTGCTGTAGCCCGGTGTGGATCATCACGCGCAAATAGTTGTTGCCGGCGCCGGGGTATTCGTCATCTTTGATCGGCGCGGCGACATCGAGCGTCACGCCTCCCACCGTATCGATGATGCTCGCTAGGCCGAAGGTATCGACCTCAGCGAAGTAGTCGATCGTGACGCCAAAATTGTATTCGACCGTGGCTACCGCTAAGCCGGGGCCGGTGAAGCTTGTCTGCGAACCATAAGCGAAGGCCGCGTTGATTTTATCTTGCCCGTAATTCGGGATCGTCACCAGCAGATCGCGCGGGATCGACAGCATACTGACCTGCTTCGTCTCAGGATTAATCGTCACCAGGATCATCGTATCCGACCGCGCAACCTCGCCGGCGCCGCGCGAGTCGGACCCGAGGAGCAGAATATTGACCCGGCTGGTACCGTCCCAGTTCGGCAAATTGGCGATCGGGTTGGGTGTCGCCACGGTGACGGGAGTGGACGCCGACGCGCCGCTGGGGCTGGTGCTGGTGCTCACCGCCATCGGCGTCGGCGAGGGGGTGGTCGCGCCGGTTTCAATCACCGGAGTACCTTGCGCATTGAGCACGACGTGCAAATGCGGCATCGGGGTGACGAATATCTGACTGTAGGCGGTGTGCGCCGCCAGAAGGACCGGTACGATAAATGCCGCTGCCACGCTCAACACGAGGATCGGCACCGCGATCAGCACTACCTTTTTCATCGTCCAGCGTCGCCGTTTCGTCGCTACCGTGAGTGATTCTGGCAACGATGCCTCAACGATCGGGACGAGTTCCGGGAGAGTGTGCTCGTCCACCGAGGCCGTCGACGCCGACAAGTCCAACGAAGGTGACGAGTCCGAGGACACCGACTCCGCCGCAGGCGCGGCAGCGTCACCCCGGCTGGTTCTCCGGTAGCGGTTGTATGGTCGCTTCTTCTGCGGGTAGCGACGCGTCATTGTCGTTTTCCATCGCGGTAACACGGCTCGTCGCAACGCTTGCGCAAATCATGCGCCTCGGTGTATCCGACTGACCACCAAGAATCGCACGACCGCAGGATATTGCATGACGACGACACTCGGCAAGCGCATCATCGGCAAATACCGTCCCAGTTTCGGATGATGGTGGCATCGTCCACCCCAGCATGCCATATTCGGCGTTCGTACGCGACCGCGCTGCACAATTTCCGTTGGGAACCGCATCATACGCTCCCGCGTTGGTGACAATGTCAATTTTGTCATTCACCGGTTGCGTTGCCACGCTCCGTGTTGCGTTGACGGCGCGGCAAGTCGGGAGAGTACGAGGATCTCTCTTCTGCATTGAGGGAACGTGCCCAAAATGGTGTACTGAATTCAATGCGACAAACGAAGGCCCGCGAACCATTGATGCGGTTCCGCGGGCCTTTCAGCATTCGTACTGCATTTGGCGCGTTGGCTATTCGAGGTGATTGTAGAATCCGTAGCCCTCGGACATCAGCAGGCCGAGCGTCAACAGCGCCGAGAGGACGCACCACTGACAGATCGCGTTGATGACGTTGATCTCGAGATAGGTGAGATACGCCGCGTAAACGGTACCAGCGAGCACGATCGCGAACGAGGCGGTCGTCAGCGTCGCGGTGAGAGCAGGGCGTCTCCAGCGCGCGATGCTGATCGCCGCGATGGTGAGGTACATGCCAAGCCCGAGCACCGCAACCGGAATCGGACCGATCTTGCTGTACTGACTACTCTGCACCGCGTGACAGTCGCCGATCGTGCAGACCAACGCCCCGGTGTCGTAGTGGATGATCGTGAGATAGGTTGCGACCGCGATCCCGAACAGCGCGAGCACCGCGGTAATCATCTTCCAATTGATGGCGCGCATCGCAGTTGCCATTCCTATTGCGCCATCGCGGCCTGGATAGCCGCTTGAAGTGACCCATATCCGTTATAGCTGATGATCGTGCCGTTCACCGCGAAGGTTGGCGTGCCTTTGGCTC
>Ga0307374_10012973_pt1 | contig 11602 bp, 6 predicted proteins | sample OX3MG_FD_202532 | JGI IMG/M metagenome (GOLD analysis project Ga0307374, IMG submission 202532) | Soil microbial communities from Risofladan, Vaasa, Finland - OX-3 | ecosystem: Environmental > Terrestrial > Soil > Coastal area > Acid sulfate soil | place: Finland: Risofladan, Vaasa | collected...
CGTCTTGGCCGTCTTGGCCGTCTTGGCCGTCTTGGCCGTCTTGGCCGTCTTGGCCGTCTTGGCCGTCTTGGCCGTCTTGGCCGTCTTGGCCGTCTTGGCCGTCTTGGCCGTCTTGGCCACGTCGGCCGGCGTGCTGGTCTTCGTACTCTTAGTCGCTTTCTTGGCAGTAGCCACCGCGACCGCATCGCCCGCTTTGGCCGTCTTGACCGCTTTCAGCGTCTTGGCCGTCTTGGTCACGGGACCTGCTTTGGTGGCCTTGGCCGCCTTCTTCACTGTGGCCGTCGCGGCCGAGGCGGCCTTTGCGGTCTTAGTCGCCTTGGCGGCTCTGGCCGGCTTGGCCGGATCCGTGCCGGTCTTCGACGGGCTCGGGACAATCGACTCCGCCGAGGCCAGGGCGATGGCCTCAGCCGCCGCCTTCGACGTCCGCCGGGACGGTGGTGGCGACTTCGGTACGGCCGGCACATACTCCTCGGACGCGCTTATCCGTCGGCGAGTCCCGCCCGACGAGGTGGCGGAGCGACTGCGCGGGCCGCGAACCGGTAACCGGGGGGTGAAAATCCAGCCGACACCCGGGATCGGCTTTCCTCCGATCAGTCTTCCCTCTTCGAACAACCAGGGATGCTCGGCGTGGAATTCCTGGAACGAGTCGTTGGACAAGACCAGGGCGTCCACCCTCTCGGCCACACGAAGGACGAAGGCGTCACCTCGGCCGATGGCCCCGGCCGGCGGCGAGACGAGCTCGCCGTGAGCCACCGCCTCGTCGAAAATCTTGCGTTCGGAGGCGTCGATCCGGTGACCGAAAGTGGCGTCGACCACGACGATCACCTCGAGGTCGGGGAATTCGTCTTGGAACTGCCGGATGGCCTCGTCGAGCTGGTTGAGGCTCGGCGTGGAACGACCCTCGGTCGCGATGTTCGAGCCGTCGACGACGACGTGAGAGGGGGACATGACTGCGCACAGTCAATCACCCAGGCGCTCTCAAGGGTCTGATCTCCAGCTCGGAAGGGCCGTTCCGCGTGATGGCCGGGAGCCACCGGCCGGCGGTCCGCACCTAGGATGCGGCCATGGCGACCGACCTGGCCGGAGAGGTGGCGGAACTTCTTCAGCAGCTGATCCGCAACGCCTGTGTCAATGACGGCAGCCCGGAATCCGGGCACGAGCAGCGCAACGCCGAGGTCCTGCGGTCGCTGCTCGAACGTCCGGGTCTCGACCTCGAAGTCCACGAGCCCCTGCCCGGGCGCTCCTCGCTCGTGGCCCGTATCGAAGGACGCCGTCCCGGGGCCCCGTCACTCTGCCTTCTCGGGCACACCGACGTCGTCCCCGCCAACGCAGACGACTGGCGTCATGATCCCTTCGGCGGGGAGCTCATCGACGGTGAGGTCTGGGGCCGCGGCGCCGTCGACATGCTCAACCTGACCGCTTCCATGGCCGTGGCCGTCCGCCACCTTGCCGACGACGGCTTTCGCCCCGAGGGCGATCTGCTCTTCATCGGCGTCGCCGACGAAGAGGCGCTCGGCATCCACGGAGCCGAGTGGCTGACCACCCACCTTCCCGACCAGGTCCGTACCGACTACCTGATCACCGAAGCCGGGGGATTCCCCATGCAAGGCCCCGACGGAGTCCGTCTTCCGGTCATCACCGGAGAGAAAGGGGTCTTCTGGTGCACCCTGACGGTCCGGGGGACCCCGGGCCACGCATCCCAGCCGCTCCGCACGGACAACGCGCTGGTGAAGGCGACCGAGGTAGTCCGTCGGTTGGCCGAGTACACGCCGGCCGCCGACATCCACGACGCCTGGCGTCGATTCGTCGAGGGCATCGGCCTCCCCGCCGAGATCGCCGGACCCCTGCTCGATCCGGCAGCCATCGGCGACTTCTGCGATCAGTTCCCCGCCCTCGGTCTGGCCCGCCAGGCCCATGCCTGCACCCACACGACCATGGCACCGACCATCATGGCCTCCGGCACCAAGGTCAACGTGATCCCGGACCGGGCCGTCCTCCAAGTGGACATCCGAACCCTTCCCGGATGGGAGCAACCCGAAGTCGACCAGATGCTCCGCGACGCTCTGGGCGATCTGGCCGACGACGTCGAGACCACATGGAATTTCACCGATCCGGCGAGCACCTCGCCCACCGAGACCCCTCTTTGGAACTCCCTCGAACGGGTGGCCCGACGCTCCTACCCTGATGCCCGATGTGTGCCCTTCCTCACCGTCGGAGCGACCGACGCCCGTTTCTTCCGCCGGCTCGGCACCGTCGCCTACGGCTTCGGGCTCTTCAGTCGACACCTGACCTTCGAGGACTACGCCACCATGTTCCACGGAATCGACGAACGGGTGGATGTGGACTCCCTCGGCCTTTCCGCCGAGCTCTGGAACGGCGTGGCCCGCGACAGCCTCGTCTGAATCGTGGCCTCTCCCCCGGTTGAGGCCGTCCTCTTCGATTTCGGCGGCGTCCTTTCCACCAGTCCCTTCAACGCCTTCGAGCGTCACGAGAGGGCGCGAGGGCTACCGACCGGCTTCATCCGGACCCTGAATGCCACCAACGCCCATGACAATGCCTGGGCTCGGCTCGAGCGCAACGAAGTTGATTTCGAACAGTTCTGTTCGGCCTTCGAGGCTGAAGCCCGCGCCGCCGGGGGCTCCGTCGACGCCCGGGAACTCTTCGCCGGCATGACCGGCGAGATGCGGCCCGAGATGCTCGAGGCCGTCCGCCGCTGTCACGAACGCCTGAAGACGGGTCTCCTGACCAACAACTTCGTCACCCCCACCACCACCGCCCGCCACAACGAGGTCCTCGATCTCTTCGACGTGGTCGTCCAGTCGGCGATCGTCGGCGTCCGCAAACCCGACCCCCGCTTCTACCTGATGGCCTGCACGGAATTGGCCATCGCCCCCTCCGCCGCCGTCTTCCTGGACGATCTGGGCGTGAACCTGAAGCCCGCCCGCCAGTTGGGCATGCAGACCATCAAGGTCGTCGATCCCTCGGACGCCCTGCTCGAGCTCGAATCCATCGTGGGCTTTCCTCTGCGCTGACCGGTTCCGCACCCGGCCCCCCCGGGCGACGCCGGCGCGCGGTACTGGCGGTACTGGCGGTACTGGCGGTACTGGCGGTACTGGCGGTACTGGCGGAGCTGGCGGGAGCTCGGACACAACGACGCAACCCCGATGGGGACCCGGGCCGCGACCACGTCTTGAGGGCCGGCCGTCGGATGTCCGACGGCCGCTGGTCAGCCGTCAGCCGAACGCCCGAGCAAGCAGATCTTCGTGCTCGAGATGGTGCAACGCGGCACTCCCCGTCGCCGGGCTGGCCGATTCGGAGCGACTTACGTGAACCAGGGTGAAGCGGTCACGCAGCAGCTTGTGCAACCGCCCGTGCGCGAACGACCACGCCCCCATATTCTCCGGCTCCTCCTGAAGCCAGACCACCTCGGTGGCGGACGGGTAGCGATCCAGGATTCCGGCGAGCTCGCCCTCCGGCCAGGGATAGAGCTGCTCGACGCGAATAACGGCCACGGCGCGCGCCTCCACGGCAGGGCTGGGCAGACCGGATGGATCGGCCACCAGCTGGTCACGCCGAGCGATGGCGTCGAAGGCGACCTTGCCCGAGCACAACAGCACCCGCCGAACTCCTGACGGGTCGACGGCCGCATTGTCGGCCTGACCCTGACCCACCGGTGCGGTACCCGGGGTCTGCCCCGATGCGGCCGGATCGTCGAGAACCGGCCGGAAGGACCCCGTCGCCAGCTCGTCGATCGGAGACCGGGACTGCCGGGCCCGCAAGAGAGACTTGGGGGTGAAGACGATCAACGGTTTATTCCCCGCGCCCCGAGCTTGAGAGCGCAGAAGATGGAAGTACTGGGCGGCTGTCGTCGGTTGAGCGAGACGTATGTTGCCCCGGGCGCATAGGGTCAGGAACCTCTCGATTCGGGCCGAGGAGTGTTCGGGGCCCTGCCCTTCGTAGCCGTGAGGGAGAAGCAGTACCAGACCCGATCCCTGTTCCCACTTGTCGTCCGCCGCCACCAGGAAGTTGTCGATCACGATCTGGGCGCCGTTGGCGAAATCGCCGAACTGCGCCTCCCAGGCCACCAAGGCATCGGGCATCTCGACCGAATAGCCGTATTCGAAACCGACGGCAGCGTACTCAGACAGCAGTGAGTCGAGGATGGCCAAACGTCCCACTCCTTCGCCTTCGAGATGGGCGAGCGGCACCCATTCGTTACCGGTGGCGTAGTCCACCAACACGGCGTGACGCTGGCTGAAGGTCCCCCTGCGGGTGTCCTGACCGGCCAGACGGACATTCGTGCCCTCCAGCAGCAGCGAGCCCATGGCCAGGGCCTCCCCGAGGGCCCAGTCGACCTCTCCGTCGGCCACGATGCCGGCGCGTTGCTGGAATTGACGCAACAGCTTGGGATGGATGGTGAAGCCGTCGGGAACCGCGGTGGCGTCGCTGACCAGCCGCATCAAGGTCTGGCGGTCGACTCCGGTTTCCACCTCGGCCATCGCCGCGACCGGTGCCACCGCGGCCGGCAATGTCGTCGGTTGCGGCGGGGCCGTCTGACGGGTCTCGTCCAACGCCGTCTGAAGACGAGCCTGGAAATCGGAGAGCGCCTGCTCGGCTTCCTCCATCGTGATGTCACCGCGACGGACGAGCGCTTCGGTGTAGAGCTTTCGCACCGAACGCATCGTTTCGATGATGGCGTACATCCGAGGCTGCGTGTAGCTCGGGTCGTCCCCCTCGTTGTGGCCGAAGCGTCGGTAGCAGACGACGTCGATCACCACATCCTTATGGAAGGCCTGTCGGAAGCCGAAGGCCAGCCGGGCGGCACGGGCGCATGCTTCGGGGTCGTCTCCGTTGACGTGGAACACCGGAGCCTGGACCATCTTGGCCACATCTGTCGGATAGACCGACGAGCGGGCCGACTCAGGGGCGGTGGTAAAACCCAGCTGGTTGTTCACCACGACATGAACGGTCCCGCCGGTCCGGTAGCCGGCCAATTGGGACAGTTCGAGGGTTTCCGCCACCACTCCCTGTCCGGCGAAGGCGGCGTCACCGTGGATCAGTAGGGAGAGGACCCCGAACGGTCGGTCGAGGGGCAATTGGTCCTGCTTGGCCCGCACCATCCCCTCCACCACGGGGTCGACGGCCTCGAGATGCGACGGGTTCGAGGCCAAGGTGACCGGAAGAACGCCACCCGAGTGGCCGGTGAAGGTTCCACTCGCCCCCTTGTGGTACTTCACATCCCCGGAGCCCTGCACGGAATCCGGGTCGAGATCCCCTTCGAATTCACGGAAGATCTCGCCATAGGACTTGCCCACGATGTTGGCCAGGACGTTCAGACGGCCTCGGTGGGCCATGCCGAGCACGGCCTCACTCATTCCCGCCGACGCTGCCTCATCGAGCAATGCGTCAAGAAGGACGATGGTCGACTCCGCTCCTTCCAAACCGAATCGCTTCTGCCCCACATAACGCGTGTGCAGGAAACGTTCAAAGGCCTCCGCCGCGTTCAAACGGTTGAGAATGTGGCGCTGCTCTGTCGGCGACAGCGTGGCCGGGACGCCTTCCACATGATGCTGGATCCACCGCTTCTGCTCGGGATCCTGGATGTGCATGTACTCGACGGCCAGTGTCCGGCAGTAGGCATCGCGAAGGAGGTCGAGCGCCTCGGCCAATCGCAGAGTGTCGCGACCGGCGAGACCGTCAACCACGAATTCACGGTCGAGATCCCAGAGGGTCAGGCCGTACGTCGTGGGGTCGAGTTCCGCGTGCAAGTGTCTCGGCTCGGCCGACAACGGATCCAGGTCGGCGATCAGGTGACCTCGGACCCGGTACATGTTCACCAGGCTCTGGACCCTCACCTGCTTCACCAGACGTTGGTGTTCACTGTCGACGGCGTTGACGTCGGCCTGCCACCGGACTGGCTCATAGGGCACGTCCATGGCAGCAAAGACGGTCTCGTAGAAACTGTGCTCTCCGGTCAGGCACTGCGCCATGTGGGTGAGAAACATGCCGGATTCGGCCCCCTGGATGATCCGGTGGTCGTAGGTCGAGGTAAGGGTTACGACAGGTCCCACCCCAAGGGCAGCCAGGCTGCGGCGGTCGGCCGCTTGGTACTCAGCCGGGAAGCCGAGAGCGCCCACCCCGATGATGGCACCCTGGCCGGGCATCAGCCGGGGGACGGACTGCCCCGTGCCCAGGGTGCCGGGGTTGGTCAGGGTCACGGTGGCGCCGATGAAGTCGTCAACGGTCACCTTCTGGGTGTGCACCCGCCGGACCATGTCCTCGTAGGCCACCACGAAGGCCCGGAAGTCCAGGCTGTCGGCGTTGCTCACCACCGGAACGAGCAGGGTTCGTGATCCGTCGGGTTTGGTCAGGTCGACGGCCAGACCGAGCCCGACATGGCGATGGTGCAGGACACCCGCTGTCCCCTTTTCGTCGATCTGATCGACGTACGACGAGTTCAGGGCGGGCACGGCTTGCAGGGCCTGGACGACGGCGTAGCCGATCAGGTGGGTGAAGCTGACCTTTGTCCCCGACGTCCGCACCAGATGCTGGTTCAACATCGACCGGTTGACTTCCAACAGCTTGGCCGGAACCGTTCTCACGCTCGTGGCCGTCGGAACAGCCAGAGAGGCTTCCATGTTGACGGCTATCCGCGCCGCCGCCCCACGTAGGGCGATTGGGGTCGGGGCCTCGGTCGCCGTCGGCTCTCCCGGCGCCGTCAGCACTGCGGCCACCGCCGCCACCGGTGCCGACGAGGAGTTGCCGCCGCCCTCGGCAGCCGGGACCGGGGTCGCCGTTGCCGGAGCGGGAGCGCGGTTCCCGGCCGAGGAACCACCGTTGCTTCGGGCGCCCTTCGCCGGTCCGGACTCCGGAGCAGGGACCCCGTTGCCCGACGGCGACCGCTCAAGAGAGCTCTCGGTGGCCGGGGTCCCAGGTGCGGTGTAGTCGGCGAAGAATTCACGCCAACTCTCGCTCACGGAGGACGGATCACTCCGGAACTGCTCGTACATATCGTCGACCAACCAGGCGTTGGGCCCGAAAGCGCCTCCGGTAGGGGGACCGGAGACCACGCGTTGGTGGTCAGCCATCGACCGAGATCCTAATGGGACCCCTCCGGAGAACGGTGTCCAACCGATTACCCTTTGCGTCGATGATCGCCACTCGACCCGTGCGGCCTGCATCAGCGGCCTCAGGCCGCCTCCGGCAGTGGGTGACCGGGCTCTGACTCCGGACCGAGCGACCACGAAGGTGGTCGACCACCCTGCCGGACTCCACGTGGTGGACCACCCGGCTCAGCCGCCCGGCGGGGCGGGGCCCATGGTGGTCCTGGTGCACGGTTCTCTCGACCGGGGCACCAGCTTCGCCCGAGTCGTCCGCCGGCTCCCGGACCTCCACGTCGTCACCTACGACCGGAGGGGTTATAACCGCTCCCGGCTGGCCACGCCCCCCGTCCGATCCCTAGAGGATCACATTGCCGACCTGGTGACCATCGTCGACGGGCGGCCCTCTGTCCTCATCGGCCACTCCTACGGTGGTGATGTGGCGCTCGGCGCGGCCATAGCCCTTCCCGGTGCCGTCCTCGCCGTCGGTGTCTACGAGCCGCCCCTGCCCTGGGCAAGTTGGTGGCCTCGGCGGACCGCCTCTACAGCTCCGGCCGAGGACCCTGCTTCGTTTGCCGAATCGTTCTTCCGCCGGGTGGTCAACGACGACGCCTGGAGCCGACTCCCCGAGGGGGCGCGGGCCGAGCGCCGAGCCGACGGTCCGGCCCTGTTGACCGAGATCTTCGATCTCCGGCGCCCGAAGTCGCCGCTGGATCTCAGCCGTCTCCTGGTCCCGGTCGTCCTCGGCCGAGGCTCTCGATCGATCCCCCATCACCGCCGGGCCATCGACGAGTTGGCCGAGATCCTCCCCTCCGGCGAAGTCATCGAATTCGTCGATGCCGCCCATGGAGCCCATCTCTCTCATCCCGACGCCTTCGCCGCCTTCGTCCGCCGTGTCGTGAAACTGGCGAACGAGGGCGGCCAGTCGAAAAGGGGCGTTACGACGGAAGGCCGAGGACCCGCTCGGCGATGATGTTGCGCTGCACCTCGGCAGTACCCCCGCCGATGGTCAGGGCCCGGGCGAACAAATAGCCGTGCGACCAGATCATTGAGGGCCAAGCGTGAGCCCCCGGGTCACCAAGGAGTTCTTCGCCGAGCGCCGACCCTCCTGGATCACCGTCGCTCATTTTGGCCGCCCGCAAGGCCTCGTCCGGCCCGGAGTCGATCATCCCGTACGGGCCGGAGAGGTCCTTGGCCACCTCCATGACTCGTTGACCGTGGTCATCGGCCAGCGCCTTGCGGACCGACGCTTCGGGTCCGGGGGCCCGGCCGGCCAGTGCCGCGCTCACGGTCCGGAGTCGGATCAGTCTCAGGATCTCGCCCTCCACCCAGACACGCATCAGCCGTTGCCGGAGGAGTCGATCGGACGTACCCCCAGCCTTGCGGACCAGGTCGACCAGATCCCCCATAGTGGGGCCCTGGCCCCAGAGGGCCCCCTCGCCCGACAGCGAGACACGTTCATTGCCGAGGGTCACCTTGGCCAGCGCCCAGCCTCCGTTGACCTCGCCCACCAGATGTCCGGCCGACAGTCGGACCTCGTCCAGGAAGACCTCGTTGAAGGCATGGTCCCCGGTCATATCGACAATGGGACGGATGGCCACCCCCGGAGCATCCATGGGACAGATGAAATAGGAGATGCCACTGTGTTTGGGCGCATCGCGGTCGGTCCGGGCGAGGAGGATTCCAAGGGAGGCCATGTGGGCGAAGCTCGTCCAGACCTTCTGGCCACTCACGACCCATTGGTCGCCGTCGCGCACGGCCCGGGTGGAGAGACTGGCCAGGTCCGAACCGGCTCCCGGCTCACTGAACAACTGGCACCAGATCTCCTCACCGGCCAGCAGGGGCCGGAGATACCTCTCCTTCTGGGCCTCGGAACCGGCATGGATCAGGGTGGGTCCGGCCCATCCGATCCCGATCTGGTTGGACGGCCGACGCACGCCGGCACGGCGCATCTCATCATCTATGACTAGTTGATCCACCGGATCTGCGCCGAGACCCCACGGTCGTGGCCAGTGCGGTGCGACGTATCCGGCGTCGGCCAGTTCCCGTCCCGTGGGCTCCGGATGCGTGGCCAACCATTGGCGGAACTCTCGGCGCGCCGGGTGCTCAATTCCCGGAAGGGCGAAATCCACAGTCCGACCGTAGACTGTATGCGTGACCGATTGGAACTTTGCTGACGTCTGGGAAGCTGTCGCCGACACCGTTCCTGCCGCCCCCGCCCTGGTACATGGCGATCGGCGGGTGACCTGGGCCGAGTTCGACAGCCGGGCCGACGCCGTGGCCCAGACCCTTCTCGATGCCGGGGTAACCCAGCAGGACAAGGTGGCTCACTACCTCTACAACTGCACCGAGTACCTGGAGTCCACGTTCGCCTTGTTCAAGGTGGGACTTGTTCCGGTGAACACCAACTACCGCTACACCGACGACGAGCTCGTCTACCTCTGGGAAAATGCCGACGCCGTGGCGGTCATCTTCCACGGGACCTTCGTCGAACGGATCGAAGGCCTGCGCTCCCGGGTCCCCGGTGTCCGGACATGGCTTTGGGTCGACGATGGCTCCGGCCCCTGCCCCCCGTGGGCCACTCCCTATGAGGAGGCGGCTGAAGCCAAGACAGAGCGGATCACTGCGCCGTGGGGTCGCAGTGGCGACGACCTCCTCATGCTCTACACCGGGGGAACGACCGGCATGCCCAAGGGCGTCATGTGGCGGCAGGATGACCTCTTCAGCCGTATCAATGCCGGCAATCTGCTCCGGTTACCCGACGAAGGCGGGCTCGAGGGTGTCCGGAAGGCGATCGTCGGCGCTGGCCCCGTCATCATTCCCGCCTGCCCCCTCATGCACGGCACGGGCTCGTTCACCTCGATCGGTTCGCTGAACATCGGAGGCTGCGTCGTCACCTTGACGAACCGGAAGTTCGACCCCGTCGAACTGCTCGACACCGTCGAGCGCGAAAACGTAAACGTCATCGCCATCGTCGGCGACGCCTTCGCCAAACCCATTCTCGCCACCCTCGACGAGCACTCTGGCCGCTGGAAGCTGTCCACTCTCCTGGCCATGATCTCCTCCGGCGTCATGTTCAGCGAGGAGACCAAGCGGGCGCTGCTGCGGCACCACCCCACCATGATGCTGATCGACGCCTTTTCCTCCTCCGAAGCACTTGGGATGGGAGCGTCTGTCTCGAGCAGCTCGTCAACCGAGCACACCGCCCATTTCACCCTCGGGCCTGAGGTACGAGTCCTCGATCCCGATACGGGCAAGAGCGTCATCCCCGGGTCGGGCGAGGTCGGCGTCCTCGCCCTCGGCGGCCGCAATCCGCTCGGCTATTACAAGGACGAGCAGAAATCGGCGAACACCTTCAAGGAGATCGACGGCGTCCGGTATTCGATACCCGGCGACTTCGCCACGGTCGAAGCCGACGGCTCCATCCAGCTGCTCGGCCGGGGATCGGTCGTCATCAACACGGGTGGAGAAAAGGTCTTTCCGGAGGAGGTCGAGGAGGCCCTGAAGACGCATCCCGCCGTCCGCGATGCCGTCGCCGTCGCCATCCCCGATACCCGCTTTGGCGAAGTGGTGGCGGCTGTGGTGGAACTGTATCCAGCCGAGGCGGCGACCGAGCACGAGCTCATCGAGCATGTGAAGGGGCGCCTCGCCGGGTTCAAAGCACCAAAGCGGGTCCGCTTCGTCAACAGCGTCGAACGATCCCCCGCCGGCAAGATCGACTACGCGCGCCACAAGTCGGAAACGGCTGTGTGGGCGACGAGCACGTGAGGTCTACCGGTGCGCGCCCTCGAACTCGTTTCGTGGTGGCCGGTCGACGCCGCCTCCGTCGGGCTGGTCACACGTTCGAGCGCTTCTGACGGCGCGGCTCTTGACAAAGTCCGCCCAGTCGTGGTGGACAGCATCGGCGAGATTGAACGAACCTTCGCCTGGGCTTCTCTGTCCAAGTTGCTCGTGACCATGGCGGTCCTCGTTGCCGTCGAAGAAGGGACGGTCTCGCTCGACGATCCAGCCGGCCCCCCGGGAAGCACGATCCGCCACCTCCTCGCCCACGCCTCCGGCCTGGGGCCCGATTCTCTTGTCCCCGTCGCCGGTCCGGCGCGGATGCGCATCTATTCCAATGTCGGCTTCGAGATCCTGGCCGACGCCGTGGCCGAGCGGTCGGCTATGGCCTTTACCGACTATCTCGCCGGCGCCGTCCTCAACCCACTCCACTTGGCCGGAACTGCATTCGTGGCCGGGTCGTCACCCGCTTCGGGAGCACGGGGGTCGCTGAAGGACCTTCTCGTCCTGGCCGCCGAATTGTTGGAACCCACCATCGTCTCGCCCGAGACCTTCGCCCAAGCCACCGAGGTGGCCTTTCCCGGACTTCGTGGCGTCCTCCCGGGCTACGGACGATTCGATCCGTGTGATTGGGGACTCGGCTTTGAGGTCCGGGGCGACAAATCCCCACATTGGACAGGATCCCACACCTCCCCCGCGACATTCGGCCACTTTGGCCGTGC
>Ga0307374_10012976_pt1 | contig 11601 bp, 12 predicted proteins | sample OX3MG_FD_202532 | JGI IMG/M metagenome (GOLD analysis project Ga0307374, IMG submission 202532) | Soil microbial communities from Risofladan, Vaasa, Finland - OX-3 | ecosystem: Environmental > Terrestrial > Soil > Coastal area > Acid sulfate soil | place: Finland: Risofladan, Vaasa | collected...
GCCGATGCCGAACATCTGCCCGGGCAGGACGATCGCGGTGGTCAGCTCGTGGCCGTCGGCGGTGAGCTGGTAGAGGCGGACCCGACCGGCCTTAAGCAAGTAGACCCGGTCGGTCGCCTGGTCAAGGCACGAGCTCCTCGCGTCGCACCGCCACATGTGGAACTCGTGGGAAAGCTGCTCGACCTCCTCGTTGGACATATCTTCGAAGAGGTTGAGCCGGCGGAGATACCAGAACTTGTCGGGCATGCCCTAAGCGTACGCGCCGGCAGCAGTCGGCTCTGTGATCTGGGTCACAACACTCGGCTGTGACGGTCGTCATAGCGCCGTCCGAGCGGTCGTTGGAGCATCGGAGGCACACGAACGCCCACCGACGGCCGGTCGCCCCCGCGGCGCCCGGCCGCAACACCTCGACTAGGAGGACAAAAGCAATGGCCACCACACACTTCACGAGACCGTCGCTGCGCACGAGCGTCACTCCGGTCAACACGCGCGCCGTCGGAAGCGTGCTCATCGCCACCATGGCCGCCGGCATGATGTTCGGGATGCTGCAGATGATCGTCGAGGCGGTCATCGGGCACGGCTTCTGGTCGCCGCTTCGCTACATCGCCTCGGTGTTCACCAGGGGCGCCAGCATCGATCCCAGCTTCTCCCTCGGCCCGGTGATCGTCGGGCTCGGCGGGCACATGATGAACTCGGTCATCCTCGGTGTCATCTTCGCCGCGATGGTCTGGAAGCCGGTCCACAACCCGATCGTCCTCGCCATGGCCGGCATGATGTGGGGCGCGATCGTCTATGTCGTCATGTGGTGGGCGGTCATACCGACCATCGACCCCGCCATGACGCTGCTCAACGCTCCCTGGTTCTTCGTCTCGCACCTCGTCTTCGGCATGGTCCTTGGCCTCGGGGTCGCTGTGGTTCAGCGGGTCTCCCAGCGCCAGCAACCGGCAACCGCATAGTCAGCAGGAAGCACGCATGCCAACCCAGCAGGCCGCCTGGAAGGACGCGGTGATTGCCGAGAGCGATCAGACAGTCGTCATCGAAGGCAACCACTACTTCCCCCCGGAGTCGGTCAAGCGCGAATACCTGGAGGCGTCCGCGACCCACACCCGCTGCTTCTGGAAAGGCACCGCCAGCTACTACGACGTCGTGGTCGGCGGTCAGCACAACCGCGACGCGGCCTGGTACTACCCGGAACCTTCAGCAGCGGCGCGCCAGATCGCCGGGTACGTCGCCTTCTGGAACGGTGTCACGGTGCGCCCCGCGCGCGCCGATGCCGACGCCGAATCAGTCCCGGTCGGAAGTGGCGGGGGCGGCTGGCTGCGCCGCCTCCTCCGCTCCTGACCTCCCATCACCTGAAAGGAACAATCGCGATGAGCAAGCCATTCACCGTCACCGACGCCGAGTTCGACGCGCAGGTCCGCCGGAGCGATCTGCCCGTCCTCGTCGACTTCTGGGCGTCCTGGCGCCCACCCTGCCGCTTCATGGAACCGATCGTGGAGGGCCTCGCCGAGCGCTATGCCGGCGTGGTGAGGGTCGGCAAGCTGGATGTCGATGCCAATCCAGAAACCGCTGGGCAGTTCGGCGTCCAGAGCATCCCGACCCTCATCCTCTTCCAACACGGCGAGCCGGTGCAGGGGCTGGTCGGGGTCCAACCGCGCGAGCTTCTCGAAGGTGTCTTGGAGGGAGTCCTCGCCGCCAACGGCTCCCAGCGACACTGATGCCCACGTTTCTATTCGCTGATGGAGTTTGACGATGCCTCGGATTCCGGTTCACACAATGGACGACGCACCGGAGGCAAGCCTTCCAGCCCTCGCGGCGCTTGCACGCAGGACGGGTCGGGTGCTCAACATCTACGGCGAGATGGCCCACGCGCCAGCGGTGGTCGGCGCATACCTCGCGTTGCAGCATGCCCTCGCCGAGCACGGAACCCTCGACGCGCGTACCCGGGAGGCGGTCGCCCTGGCGGTCAGCGCTGTCGACAGCTGCGACTACTGCCAGTCCGCCCACACCATCAGCGCGCAGCGCGCCGGCCTGAGCGCTGAACAGACCGTGCAGCTGCGCGGCGGCGAGGTCAGCTTCGACCCCGGGCTGGCGGCGCTGGTTGCGTCGTTCGTCAGGTCACCGCCAACGTCGGGTTTGTCGACGACGCAACGTGGCAGGCTGCCCTCGATGCCGGCTGGAGCGACGAGCAGCTCACCGAAGCCTTCGCGCACATCGTCGTCAATATGTTCACCAACTATTTCAACCATATGGTGGGCACGGAGCTGGACATTCCCGCCGCCCCGCCTCTCTCAGTCTTGAGCCGCCCACAATCCAAGTGAACCGCGTGGAAGGCCGAGACCGCGCCTTCGAACCTTGAGCCTGCTCGACCAGGCGGATGATCTGGGCGAGCATCGTGGCGCGGTCACTCGGCGAATGGCGAGACAAGGGGCTCGTGACCACCGGACGCCGCATCGTCGTGCTCGATGCCGAGGGTCCGCGGCGCCTCGCCGCCGGGAGTGAATCTCGGCGCAGCACCGCACCGATACACGGACGCCGGAAAGAATGTCAACCAGCCGGGGCCGTGACCCATTTGATGGTCAGCGAGACGCCGGCGTCGACAAGCAGGTTCCGGACCGGGCAGCGGCGTTCGGTAACCTCGACGACCGCTTGCAAGCGTCCCGGCGTTTCAGCGGTGCGCACGCGCGCCTCGACCTCGACGGTTTGGAAGTGCGGGCGTACGTCGGCTTCCCCAAGCAGGCCACGGCGGTCGAGCGTAAACTCGGCGTCGAAGTCGATCCCAGCATAGGCGAACCCGAGCTCGCTCGCGGCACGCGCGAATGTGACCACGGTGCACCCGCAGAGCGCCCCGACGACGGTCTCGAGAGGGGTCGGTGCGCTCCCGGTGCCGCCGCGGACAACGGGCTCATCGATCGCGAGGGTGAGCCCGCCGCCCGTGCTGACCACGGTCCGGAGACCTTGGTCGTTGCGTGCAGTCAGCATGTTGCGGATCAGCTTCGGCCCTCGCGCGGTCTCGTGCCCCCCAGGCGAGGTGAGTTCAGGCTCGCTCATCGTCGTTTCCTCCTCGCATAGTCCATACGATTCGCCCAATTGCCGCCGTCCTCACGTGACGCGGACGTGCAGGTGCGCCGTGACGATACGACCGCCAAGTCGAATGTCGGCGCGGCGCGCGGGCGATCTCAGTGACGGCCCGTCCGCCAATCCGCCTCCACAATCAGTGCACGCTATTTTCCCACCACCCCGAGTGTCAACGGTCCCTTCCCGGCTCAACGTCGCCATCCTGTCAAGAGCGATAACGCCCGAAACAGCGGAGCCCTTTGGAATCGGCCATGGTCAGTTGCAAGCGGGGTAGAGGAGCTCAGCCCACTGCTCACTGCTGAGGTCGAGATCCAGGCGACGGAATCGACCGATGCCTCGCCCGGTGAGGGGGAGCCGCGTCGGCATGCGCTCGACGAGCCGAGCGTCGACGAAGACCGCGCGACCCTCAACCTGGCCGACCCCGATCCAGGACTCGCCGCTTCCACGGCGCGTTGGCGCGACGCCGACCCGAATCCTGACATCACAGACGCGAACTCCTGAACAGCAGGCACGGAAAGCTGTGAACATGATGAACAGGCGCGACGCCTCAGGGTGTTCCTCGAGCCAGCCCTTGGCCCGCTGATCGACGATGAAATCAAACCGCTTGGATACGGAAGGTATCGCCATGACTCCAAGTATGGCCCGGGGCGACCGCCCCTTCGCACCAAGTACCCGCTGGCGAGCGCCTCGCGGGCAGTCACAAGCAAGGCGTCTTCGCAGACGTCGGCTTCGGAGAACGTTGACTGGCCGGCTCGAACATGACCAACCCGGTCGAGTAGCGGGGTGTGCGAGCGAGATGTCTCGGCAAGCGTGGCGATCACCACCTCGACCGCGCACGCCAGCCACTGGGTTCCGGAGTGCTCGCGTAGGATCGCAATCGCGCGCTGGGGTTTCCATTGCGGGTCGATAGTGACGGGTATGCGCCATGGCGTCGTAGGCGTCACACACCGCGAGGATCGCCGCTTCCAACGGGATCTGCTCGACGCGGAGCCGGTCGGGATATCCCGTGCCGTCGATCCGCTCGTGATGGGCTCGGACGAGCGATGTGGCTGGCGCCACCCCCGGACGGGCGGCGAGGATCTGCGCTCCCAGTGCGGAATGGACTTGCATGCGAGCCGTCTCTGCGCTGGCGAGGGTCCTGGCTTGACGAGGACGATGAACGAGTTCGCGCCGCCTTGCGGAGTGAGCGTCGTCGGAACGCGGTACCGGGCGTGGTTTGCGCCAGACTCAGCGAATGGTCTTTGGCAGGCGCGCCCTAGCGATAGGTTGCGCGGCTGCGTGCGGTCTCGCCGGTGGCTTTCTGCTCGTTGTGCGCGGTGCGGTGACGATCGATCTGGGATTGGGACGTCGGACTCGGCAGCTCGGTCCCCTTAAGGCGGAGATCCTGGCGCAGCCCGAGGTGGTGTTCGACGTGGTCGCCGCACCCTATCTCGGCCGCACTCCGCGGGCGCTGGCCGCCAAGCTCAGGGTCATCGAGCGCAGCAACGATATGGTGATCGCGGAGCACGACACCCCGGTTCTTGGAGGGCGCGTGGTCGCAACCACCCTTGAGAGCGTGCGCTTTGAGCGGCCGCACCTGATCCACTTTCGGTTGCTGCGCGGCCCCGTCCCGCTGGTCACGGAAACCTTCGAGTTCAGGTCGGGCAACGCGGAGGGAACCACAGACTTCGAGTATCGCGGTGAGCTGTCGACCGACCTCTGGTCAGTGGGTGCCTGGTGGGGGCGGCTGGTGGCGAGAAGGTGGGAGAGTGCGGTGAGCGAGTCGCTACAGTCGATCCAAGCGGAGGCGGAACGACGCAGGCGAGCTCAATAGAGGCGCGGCCAGGTATCAGGAATCGACGTCCGGCCCTAATCCTTGGCGGAATTCGCCTGCGGTCGCGCGCCCGGCTGCAAACAGCTGGGCCACCGCCTGCTGCACCCCCATCGACATTGATGGGTACGCATGCACCGCCTGCGCGAGCCGTCCGGCGAACGCGCGCAGCTGCATGCCAATGACAAACTCGTGAATGAGTTCCCCTGCTCCTGCGCCGATGATGTGCGCGCCGAGGATGGTGCCCCCGCCCGCGTGACCGAGCACCGGCTTGCTGGAGGTGACGACCTTGATCAGCCCGCGAGTCTTTCCGGTGATCACGGCGCGATCGATCGCGCTATAGGGGAGGGTCGCGACTCGAACATCGTCACCGTGCGCCCGCCGTGCCTCGGGCTCGGTCATGCCGAGATGCGCAATCTCAGGATCCGTAAATGTTACCCACGGCACAACCCGGTAGGTGGCGCGGTGTTGGCGACCGAGTGCATTGCCGGCCGCGAGGCGTCCCTGGTAGGCCGCGACATGGGTGAAGGGCAATACTCCAGTGACATCCCCGGCGGCAAAGACGCCGGAGCGATTGGTGCGCAAGTGACGGTCGACGGTGACCCCCTGTGGGGTCGCGCGCACGCCAGCGGCATCGAGCCCAACCGAGCCGACATTGGGGCGGCGCCCGGTGGCGACGAGCACCGCGTCACCCTGCAACTGCAACTCCTCCTCGCCCTGGCGAAGCTCCAGCCGGTATCCGTCGTCCCCATGCGTCACCGCATCGATGGCGACTCCCAGCATCAGCTCGACGCCCTCCGCCTGGAAGGCCTTGCCGGCTTCGGCGGCAATGTCCGGATCCTCACGCGCCAGGAGCTCACCAGCCGCATCGATGACGGTGACAGCGGAACCCAAGCGCGCAAAGGCCTGCGCCAGCTCGAGTCCGATAGACCCGGCGCCAATCACGAGCAGTCGCCGTGGCAGATCTCCGAGTGCGAAGACGGTCTCATTGGTGAGGTAGAGCACGGAGTCGAGTCCACGAATGGGCGGCACCGCAGGGCGGCTCCCGGTTGCGATCACAATTGCCTTGGTGTGTACCTCGTGTCCGTCGATCACAACAGTCGTCGCGTCGGCAAGACGTGCGTGACCATGCCGCACGATCACGCCGGCATTCACCAAATGCTCCGCGTCCTCGTACGTTGCGATGGACTTGACAACCGTCTGGACTCGTTGCATCACCGCCGCCAGGTTGACCCTGACGGAAACGGCGTCAATACCAAACTGCGCGGCGTTGCGGAGTTCGTGTGTAACCCGCGCCGCCTCGATCAGGGCCTTGGACGGCACGCAGCCATTCCAGGTGCACTCTCCGCCGAGTGGCCCGGACGACACCAGCAATGTCGTTGCGCCCTTCGCGGCTCCGGTCTGTGCGGCTGACAGACCGGCGGCGCCCCCGCCAATCACAACCAGATCCACGCGTTCGGTCACGACACAGCCGAATCGGGGCGCACGCTGCGACTCGTATCGCGACGCTCACCGCCATATGAGGGGCCGACCGCGGCCACGCCTGCACTCGTGGCGCGCGACCGGTCTCCCGCCGGTTCGGGTGCGCCGACATTGATGGCTGACTGAGCGAAACTGTCGGGTATCGCCAGGAGGCGCAGCGCCGCCTCGAAGACACACGCGGCGCCGAGGAGGTACCGCGTCCTCGACTTCGAAGATTGGATGCGCAGAGAAAACGCATGCTCGTCCGGAACCCAGGTGAACTTCATTCGCGGCCGGCACCTGTTGATCGAGAATCCCAGGCGCCGGCGCGCCCGAGATCGCGAAGTGAGAGCCGACGAACACGTGTCGTGGCTGTCTTGGGCAGATCGGTCATCAATCGTATGAACCGGGGAACCATGAATCGTGGCAAGGCTCTTCGTAGAAAGGCCTCGACCTCGGCGGGTGTTGTCGCCTCGGTCGGGCGCAGGACGAGACACAGGAGGATCTCGTCCTCAACCCCATCGTCGGCGAGAATGCCCACCGCTGCGGCTTCGAGCACCGCGGGGTGTCGCATCGCGGCGGACTCGATCTCAGCAGGCGCGATGGTTTCGCCGCGGCGCCGGATTGACTCGCGCAGCCGGCCTCGGAACACGTAGTTGCCTTGCGCGTCGCGGCTCAGCAGATCGCCCGTGTGATACCACCCGTCCTGATCGAGAGCCGGTCGCACCTGCGCGCGGTCGACATAGCCCTCAAAAATGACGTTCGGCTCATGGGGTCGAATCCACAGTTCCGCGGGCTCATCCGTCAGCGCCTCGGCGCCATCGGTCCGCGTCAGCCGCGCGTCAAAGCGATCAGCCGGAATGCCGACCGTCCCCGGTCGGGCGCCGGTGGATGGAACGTGAGTCCAGCATGAGGCTGTCTCGGTCTGGCCCCACACGTCTTCGAGCTGCACGCCGAAGCGCTGCTCGAACCGTTGCCACGAGTCGCTCGGGGCAGCACTACCCATGGCCCGCCGGACCGGGTTCTCCGTGTCGTCGTCACGAGGTGGACGAGCCATCAGTGTGCTGAGGATCGTGCCCACATAGGGAAAGAAGACGGCACCTGCGGCGCGGGTCTGTTCCCAGAAGGTGAATGGGTCGAATCGACGTGCAATGACGATTCGTCCGCCGCACAACAGGGTGCCCAAGAGGGTGCCCTGGCAGGTGACGTGGAACAGCGGAAGACATGAGAAGACCGTCTCACCGGGGGCCACACGGATCAACTCCTCCCCGTACTTGGTGGCATGGAGCGCTTCCGCGTGCCGGCTCCACAGCACACCCTTGGACTCTCCTGTGGTCGAACTCGTCAACAACAAACGTGCCGGTGCCGCGCCCCAGTCGGTGGGTCGTGGGGGCGGTTCGGTGCTTGCACAGTCGATTGCGCGGTCGAAGCTGTCGGCGCCGGTCGGCGCCGCGCCTGCGATGAGGACCGCATGCGGGTGGGGGGCGGTGCACGTGGCGGCGCTCGCAGTGTCGGCGAGATCGGCGTCACAGACAACCACGGAACCAGCCGCGCGAGCCATCGCATGGCGCAGCGGCTCGCCCGTGAGCCTGGCGTTGAGTGGGCAGAAGACGGCCCCGATCTTGATGCACGCGAACCACGTCGCGACGATGGCGACCCCGTTGTTGCAGAGTGTCGTCACCACGTCGCCCTCACGGGCTCCGCGTTCCAGCAGGACATTCGCAGCGGCGTTGGAGAGACGATCGAGTTCACCGTATGACAGCGTCATGTCTGACAGCACCAAGAACTCCTCGTCGCGGCGGCGGCCGAGTGCCTCCTCGATCTGCGCGCGCAGCGTCGGCGGCGCGGAGGGCACGAATGGGGCAGACGCGATCAATCGGTCGGCTCGAGGCGAAAGCTCGGCGAGCGCGCTAAATCACGCCGCAACTTCGGAATCAAAGTGAAACCAGCTCCAATCGCAATGGTCAGTCCGGCCCCGTACATGCACAGGTTGAACGGCGAGGCCGGAACCGGATAGACCGTCCCTTTGATGATGTAGCCCATGACCAGGACTGCCGCGAGGAGTCCTCCGAGACGCCGGACGCTGCGCTGCCTCCGCCGGATCGACCACACCAGAGCGGCGGCCGCGGTCATCAGGTACGTGACGATGATCAGATCGGCGCCATAGGTTGCCAGGTAGAAGAAGGCGTCAAGCGGAGAGGTCCCGTTGAGCATGAAGGGGATGGTTGCCGCAAGGCTGACGGCGCCAACAGCGGCCAGAGCTCCCACGGGCGAGCCATGCCTGCGCTGCACCCGGCTCATCCACCTCGGTCCAAATCCGTCACGGCTGAGTGCAAAGAGCAGCCGATTTGCGCCGTTGACTGTGGCCAACTGCGCGCCGATGCCACTGATCAGCGCCGCGACGTTGATCACCCTTCCCATCGCAGGAGACACATAGCTCCCCGCGATATCGACGAGCGGAACGGACGAGCTGGCCAGCGCTGCGGGGTTAGGGAAGGCAATCGTCTCAACCCACGAAAGGACAATGTAGATTCCTCCGGAGACGAGCAGGGCAGTCACCATCGCCGCTGGAATTAGCCGGCGGGGTCGTCGCGTCTCCTCGCCCAGCGTGGCGGCAACCTCAAACCCAGAAAAGCCGGTGAACGCGAAGACGACACCCAGTCCAATGGTGGTGAGGGGAATGCCTCCCGTCGTGAAGGGCGCCGCGGAAATGCCATGGCCTCCAGAGCCGCCCTTGGCCACGACAACGACAGCCACGATGGCGACCAGCAGGATCGAGATGCCTTCGAGGATGAAGATCACCAGTGTGGAGACCGAGATCCGGCGGTAGGCAAGGACGAGCGCGACGACCCAAAAGAGAACCGCAAAGGCGGGCCAACCAATGGAGATGCCGCCTGATCGGGCGAGATTCTCGAGGAAGTTGGCATTGCTCGCGAATATTGATGCCGAGTAGGCGACATATACGGCGAGCAGCAGCCATGCCGAGAGAAATCCGTAGCTGGCGCCAAGTGTCCGCCCGTTGAAGGCGAACACAGATCCAGCCGAGGCGAATTCCGAAGAAAAGGTGACGAACGCGTAGGCGACCAGAAGCATCGCGACGAGGGCGAGCAGGAAGGTGAGCGGACCGGCTTCCCCGACGATTCCCGCCATGAGTGCAGGCAGGAACGTCACCCCCGCGGTGGGGGCCTGAATGCCAACGGCACTCGCGGCAGTGCCGAGGAAGCGGACGCTGTTCGCCCGCAGAGAAGCTGGTGGACCGGACGGGACCGCCGTTGCGATACCCGCGCTTTCGGTGTTCACAGACGGTCGATTGTGATGCTCGTAGACCGGCCTGTCCGTGACGGACGTCACACTCGGCAGGTCGACCCACTCGCCGTGCCCGCGTAACGATGCCGGTCACCAGTGCCGAGGGACACAGCGCGGCCGTTCCCGGTGTCGTGGTCCGCATTGAGGTGTCACCACCTCTGCGCGCAGTTCCGGAACGGTGTCCCTCCAGCCGCCGCGCTGGTCCCGGGCCGGTGCGCAGGGTGTACGTGTGGCGCTCCCTTCATACGCTTGTGGGCGTCGCTGCGGGGTGGTCGCGCTCATAGCGGACTACCGGACCAAGGGCGAAAAAGGTGATCGTGGACAGCGCCAGCCCGGCCATCACCAGGCCGTCGACACCGAGCAGATGCGCGGCGAAGCCGCCAAGCACGGCTCCGAGCGCACCACCTCCCGCAAGCGCCACCGTGTAGAACGACATCAGGGTTGCGCGGTCGGCGGCCAGGCTCTCCGAACAGTCGGAGAGGTAGGTTACGGCCGCGGGCCCGAATCCGGCCAGCCACAGGATCCCCGCTGCGAGGAACGGCACGAAGAGGACCATGCCGATCACCGGAAGGTGGTTGATCGCGAACAGCGCAAGCATCGCCAGCCAGGCACCGGGCACCGCCCTGCGCATCACGACCGCGGGACCGAGCCGTGGCACGAGTGGTGACCACACCGCGATGCCGATCAGCAAGACGATGATCCAGGCGATGAGGAAGAGCCCGATGACCCGCACGTCGAAGTGGTGCATCAGTGACTGCGAGGACACCGCTCGATGGCGGAGTAGCGCTGGGAGATTGGCGACGAAGGCGCCGATGAGGGCGAAGGATGCGATCCATCCGGGCAGGAACGTCCGCATCGGGCCTGGCGCGATGGCCGCCCGGATCACCATGCGTAGGGGGTGCACGGGGAGCGGCCGGATGCGCGGCACGAAGACGAGACACACCGCCGCAGCGAGTGCGTACAGCCCCGCGAGCAGCAGGAACGCCCCGCGGTGCAGCCCGAAGTACGCCACGGACCCAAGCCCGAAGCCGCCAGCGTAGCCGAGCAGGGTGGCTCCTTCGAAGGCGGCACTGGCGCGCGCCCGCCCACGCCGGTCGCCGGAGGTGATCGCGGCGACGGTGCCCAGCGCAGTCGGCACGAACGCCGCTGCCCCGAGGCCTTCGAGCAATCGAGCACCGCCCAGTTGTGCCGGACGCACGCCGAGGGCCACGAGCAGTACCGCGATCACGCTCACGATCGGGCCGGCAACCAGCAGCTTGCGCCGTCCGACTCGATCCGCATAGCGGGAGAGAGTGGGGGCGAACACCATCTCGGTCACCGTCTGCGCAGCGCCGACGAGCCCGATGTCAAGGCCGTTGGGGCGACCGCCGGCGAGATCGGTCAGCCTGAATTGGACAGCCACGCCCACGCCGACGGCCCCGACCCGAAGTAGGCCACTCGCAATCAGGAGCGCTGTCAGCGTCTGGGAACGCGTCTTGTGAAGCCCAAGCTCGGCATCGGTGAAGCTGCTTTCGCCACGTTCTCGTCCCGCAGGCACAGCCTCCGTGGTTGAGTGTTCCTCGTTGCCGGGTGCGTCGACCATGCCTGCTGCCCCCCGCTTCCATCGACGCCGCTTGCGCTCGGCTCGGGCACGTGAAGGCGCGGGGCTCTGCGCGACTTCGCCTCGGGTTATCCGACCGCGGGAAACGCAGCTCGGACTGAGGGGCGCCGCAACGCCACCGCGAGCACGATCCCGACGACGAGCCCATACAGCAGGTGGGCAACGAAGAACCAGCCCTGAGGAACGAATCCCATCATCGGGTTGATGGGCGGGAGAATGCCCCAGCGCATCACCACGTACAGGAGCGCACCCCCGATCACCCCCGAGATGATGACCCCAGCCGAGGTGCGCAGCCCGGGGAAGTCGAGCCAGGCCGCGGCCCCGATGAGGCCGGCGAAGACGAGGC
>Ga0307374_10012978_pt1 | contig 11600 bp, 12 predicted proteins | sample OX3MG_FD_202532 | JGI IMG/M metagenome (GOLD analysis project Ga0307374, IMG submission 202532) | Soil microbial communities from Risofladan, Vaasa, Finland - OX-3 | ecosystem: Environmental > Terrestrial > Soil > Coastal area > Acid sulfate soil | place: Finland: Risofladan, Vaasa | collected...
GACTTGCTCCCGCCATGCTGATCCCCGAAATTCTCGACACCTTCCGCGAGCTGCTTGACCAGGCCCGTACCGCAGGCGATCCCGAGCCGACCGCGATGACCCTGGCGACCCGCGACGGCGCCGGCCGCATCGCGGCGCGCATCGTGCTGCTGAAGGACGCCGATGAGCACGGCTTCTGCTTTTTCACCAATTACGACAGCGCCAAGGGCGCCGAACTCGACGCCTATCCGCAGGTGGCGCTGTGCTTTCACTGGAAGACCGCCGGCGATCCCGCGGCGGGCGGTGTCCAGGTGCGCATCGAAGGTGACGCCTTGCGCCTGAGCGCGGCGGAATCCGACGCCTATTTCGCCACGCGGCCGCGCGGCAGCCAGATCGGCGCCTGGGCCTCGCTGCAGTCGCAGACGCTGCCCGATCGCGATGCCTTCGACGCTCGCGTCGCGCGTTACGAGCGCGAATTCGACGGCCGCGACGTGCCGCGTCCGCCGCACTGGGGCGGCTATCGGGTCGCAGCCGATGCAGTCGAGTTCTGGTACGGCGCGCAGCACCGCCTGCATCAGCGCGTGCGCTGGGAATGGCGCGATGGCGCCTGGACGCAGCGCTTGCTGTATCCGTGAGGCGGGAGTGGGGAATGGGAAGTGGGGGCGCGAGTGAAGCGACGGATCTTTGGGCGCTGTACATAGCGTCGCAGGTGTTGCGGCTTCGCCACGCTACGCTCAACACGAACGGAAAGAGCTTGCGTTTTGTTGTTTGATTTTTAGACTTCTCCCGAGTCCTTTACGAACTACCCATCCCTGGTGCGTGGCGCCTGCCCGGCCTTCCTTGGCCGGGCGCTCGCCGGCGCGCACTGCCATTCAAGGCAGCGCGCGTCACTTCCCGGCTTGCCCCGAGTCCCGAGTCCCGAACCATGCATGGCCCGCAGCGCATTGTCTGTCTGACCGAGGAGCCCACCGAGGTCCTCTACGCGCTGGGCGAACAGGACCGCATCGTCGGCATCTCCGGTTTTACCGTGCGCCCGCCGCGGGCGCGCCGCGAAAAGCCCAAAGTCAGTGCCTTCACCAGCGCGAAGATCGACGCCATCCTCGCGCTCGAGCCCGACCTCGCGATCGGCTTTTCCGACATCCAGGCCGACATCGCGCGGGCGCTGATCAAGGCCGGCGTCGAGGTGTGGATCAGCAACCACCGCAGCGTCGCAGGCATCCTCGACTACATCCGCAGGCTGGGTGCGCTGGTCGGCGCCGCGGATCGCGCCGAAGCCTTGGCGCGCGAAGCCGAGGCCCATCTCGCCGTCGTGGCCGCCAAGGCCGCCGTGTTGCCGCGCCGGCCGCGGGTGTATTTCGAGGAATGGGACGAGCCGCCGATCAGCGGCATCCGCTGGGTCGCCGAGCTGATCCGCATCGCCGGCGGCGACGATCTGTTCCCCGAACTGGCTGCGCAGTCGCTGGCGCGTGCGCGCATCCTCGCCGACCCGACCGAAGTCGTGCGCCGCGCACCGGACCTGATCCTCGGCTCGTGGTGCGGCAAGCGTTTCCGTCCCGAACAGGTGGCGGCGCGACCGGGCTGGGCGGCGATCCCGGCGGTGCGCGACGGCGAGCTGCACGAGATCAAGTCGCCGCTCATCCTGCAGCCCGGCCCGGCAGCGCTGTTCGACGGGCTCGACGCGATCCACGCGCGCATCGCGGCGTGGGCGCAGCGTCACGGCTGAGCGCCAGGTCAAGGCTCGGTCAGCGCCTGCACGCCGAGTTCGGCGATGGTGCGCGTCATCGCGCCCGCCTGCGCCGCCTGCGTGCTGGCGGCGTTGCCCTGCGCCGCGCGCCGGGCGACGCCCTGCGCGATCGCGGCGAGGCGGAAGAACTGGAAGGCCAGCAGAAACGGCCAGTGCGGGCGCGGGTCGAGCCCGGTGCGTGCCGTGTAGCCGTCGAGCAGCGCGGCTTCGCTCGGGATGCCCTGCGCGGCGCGATCGATGCCGGCCAGCCCCGGCAGCACCGGATTGCGCGGCAGGCGCAGGGCCATGCAGAAGTAGCTGATGTCGGCGAACGGGTGCCCCAGCGTCGACAGTTCCCAGTCGGCCACGGCGCGGATGGTCGGTGCTGTGGCGTCCCAGATCAGGTTGTCGACACGCAAGTCGCCGTGCACCAGCGCGATGCGGCCGTCGTCGGCAGGTACCGCGCCCGGCAGGGCGGCGATCAGCACGTCCATCGGCTCGGTGCGGGCCGTTTCGCTGGCGCGGTACTGCTCGCTCCAGCGCGTCACCTGGCGCGCGAAGTAGTTGCCGGGCTTGCCGTAGTTGGTCAGCTCCGCCACGCCGATGTCGAGTCTTACCAGCGCCGCCAGCACCTCGAGGATCGCGGCATAAGCTGCGCCGCGGTCGACTGCGCCCCAGTCCGCGAGCGCGGGATCGATCTCGACGCGGCCTTCGACCGCCTCCATCAGATAGAACGCACTGCCGATCACGCCGGTATCGTCGCAATACAACAGCGGCCGCGGCACCCGCACGCTGCCGCCATGCAGCGCGCGCAGCACACGGAACTCGCGGTCGATGGCGTGCGCCGAGACCAGCAGCGGGCCGGGTGGCTTGCGCCGCAGCACGCAGCGCGCCGCGCCGCTCTCGATCCGATAGGTCGGATTGGACTGGCCACCCTTGAACCTGGTTGCGCGCAGCGGGCCGTCGAACTCCGGCAGCCGCGGCGCCAGCCAGGCGCCGAGAGCGTCGAGGGGCAGATCGAGCGCATGCGGCATGGGCTCATGCACCGCGCTGGGCGTCGGGATCGCGCAGATGCAGTTTCGCCAGTGCCGCGAGATGCACCTCGTCGGGGCCGTCGGCGATGCGCAGCGCGCGCGCTGCGGCGTAGGCATGGGCGAGGAAATGGTCGCCGCCGAGACCCGCGCCGCCATGGATCTGGATGGCGCGGTCGATCACCCGGCAGGCCATGCGCGGCGCAACGATCTTGATCATGCCGATCGCCGCGCGGGCGCCCTTGGCGCCGTGACGATCGAGCGCGGCGGCCGCGGCCAGGGTCAGCAGCCGCGCCTGCTCGATCTCGCAGCGCGATTCCGCGATCGCCGCCTGCACCAGGCCCTGCGCGGCCAGCGGCTGGCCGAAGGCGACGCGGTTGCGCGCGCGCTCGATCATCGCCTGCAATGCGCGCTCGGCCAGCCCGATCAGGCGCATGCAGTGGTGGATGCGGCCGGGGCCGAGGCGGCCCTGGGCGATCTCGAAGCCGCGGCCTTCACCCAGGATCAAATGATCAACGGGCACGCGTGCGCCCTCGAAGGCCAGTTCGGCGTGGCCCTGCGGCGCGTCGTCGTAGCCGAACACCGTCAGTGGCCGCACCAGGCGCACGCCGGGCGTGTCGCGCGGCACGACCAGCATGCTGTGGCGGCGATGCGGCGGCGCATTCGGGTCGGTCACGCCCATCACGATGTAGAAAGCGCAGCGCGGATCGCTGGCGCCGGTGGTCCACCACTTGCGCGCGTGCACGACGTAATCGTCGCCGTCACGCTCGATGCGCGCGGCGATGTTGGTAGCGTCGGAGCTGGCCACACCCGGCTCGGTCATGGCGAAGCCCGAACGGAAGCTGCCCGCCAGCAACGGATCGAGCCAGCGCGCCTGCTGCGCCGCGCTGCCGTAGTGCAGCAGCACCTCCATGTTGCCGGTGTCCGGCGCGCTGCAGTTGAAGATCTCCGGCGCGATCAGCGAGCGGCCCATGATCGCCGCCAGCGGTGCGTACTCGAGGTTGCTGAGGCCGGCGCCGCGCGCGGGATCGGGCAGGAACAGATTCCACAGTCCGGTGGCACGCGCCGCGGCCTTGAGCGTCTCCAGCAGCGGCGGCACTTGCCAGCGCCGCGCCGGGTCGGCGTCCCACGCGGCGAACTCGGCCTCGGCGGGCAGCACGCGCTCGCGCATGAAGACGTCCAGTCGCTGCGCGATCTCGGCGGCGCGCGGGCTGGGCGGGAACAGATCGACGGTGGTCATGCGGACCTCAGTAGTGGCTGGCCAGCGCGCGCACGGCGCCGCCGGCGAGATGGGGCAGGGTGTTCCAGCTGAGCAGGCTCCAGTGATCGTCGCGCGCGGTGAATTCGCTGAGCGCGCTGTTGGCCAGCCCGAGGTTGAGCTCGATCATGCGCGCGTCGTCGAGATCGAGTGCGGCCTGCGCGCAGCGCGCGATCACACCGCCCGAGCTGACCACCAGCACCGCGCCGCGCGGGCTCTCGCGCACGACGCGCGTGCGCGCCGCGGCGATGCGCGTGGCAAAGGCCGGCCAGGTCTCGGACACGCCGTCATCCAGCGCACCGCGACGCCAGGCGTCGAACACGGCGGCCAGCAGGGCCTTCGCCTCACCCGGCGTCGGTGCGTGACGCAGTGCCGACAGCGCCGGATGATCGGGCGCACGGGCGCGAAACGCGGCCAGCAGGGCGGCAGAATCGAACTCGTCCCATTCGGCGGCGACGGTCGCCGGCGGCAGCGCGTGTCCGCTGCGCAGGCAGGCGTGCTCGATCGCACCCAGGGTATCGGCATGGCGGTGCTGACGGCCGCGCCAGACGCTGGTGAAATTCCAGGGTGAGGCTGCAGCGAGCCAGTCCCCCAGCGCCACCGCCTGCGCCCGGCCGCGTTCCGAGAGCAGGTCATAGTCGGCACCACCCCAGCTGGCCTGGGCATGACGCAGCAGCACGATGCGGTGGCCATCCATGCCCGCCATGGCCGCGTCTCAGTCGGTGTTGAAGTCGCGGCTGAAAGACACCGGGATCACGCTGCCGCGGACCGGTTGCACGCGCAGATCGAAGCGCAGGGTGTCGATGCCGCTGACCGGAAACTCGGCCAGGTAGTACACGGCGCCGGGTTCGCTGACCGCGCGGAAATGCAGCGTGGTGCTCTGGCCGCTGAGGTTGCGCACGCTGCCGCTGATCGTCGCCGCCACCGGTGCGGCGCTGGCCGGATCGCGGCCGCGTTTGACCGCGATATTGATCAGGCCGATGTCCCGGCCGCGCCCGAGGTCATTGGCGCGCGCCACCGCAGGGGTGATCAGCGTGCTGCTGATGGCGCTGTAGTAGACGATGAAGTCGCCGCTGCGCTGACTGTCGGCGCGTGCCGCAGCGGGCAGCAGGGACAGCGCCAGCACGAGGGCGCCGATGAAATGCAGCCCGCGAATCCGCACCCTCGTCATGACCGCTCTCCGCATGCGCCGAGTGACCGAGAATACACCGCGGATCGCGATCAGCGCGCGAGCGTTACGCTGAAATCAAACAGCGGTTGCACCAGCAGTGCACGTGCCAGCAGGATCAGCAGGATCGCCAGCGCCGGCGAAAGGTCAATGCCGCCTGGGGTGGGCAGCACCCGCCGCAGCGGCGCGAGCGCGGGTGCCGCCAGCTTGCCGATGAAGGGCACCAGCGGATGGTGATTGTCGACGGCAAGAAAGCTCATCAGCGACCAGGCGAAGATCATCGCCATGTACAGCATCAGCACGAAGTCGAGCAGTTCGGCGATGCCCATCAGCGCCAGCCCGACCAGCCCGGGGCGGATGCCGCCCAGCGCCAGCAGCAGCCCCAGCTTCAGCAGCTCGGCCAGATAGGCCAGCAGCAGCGGTGCCAGATTGATCCGGCGCACGCTGGGGACGAACCGTCGCACCGGCGCCAGCAGCGGATGCGTGGTGCGGTACAGAAACTGGCAGATCGGGTTGTAGAAATCGACCCGTGCCGCTTCGGCCAGCAGGCGCAGGATGAACAGGCCGATGACCGCACCGAAGGCGAAGACGATCAGGATCTGGGTGGCGTTGGCGATGTAGCCCATGCTGCGGTCTCAGTGGTCGGCGGCCGCCGCGAGTTCACCGCCACGACGGCTGGCGGCGGTCAGCGCGGCGGCCACCAGCGCGGCAAAGCCGCCGGCGGCGAGGCGATCGAGCGCAGCGGCGGTGGTGCCACCCGGCGAAGTCACGCGCTGACGCAGTTCGGCCGCCGGGACGTCGTCCTCGCGCAACATGCGCCCTGCGCCGAGGCAGGTCTGCGCCGCGAGCATGCGTGCCACCGGCCGAGGCAGGCCCTGCGCGACCGCGGCTTCTTCCAGCGCCTCGGCCAGCAGGAAGAAATACGCCGGCCCCGAGCCCGACAACGCGGTCACGACGTCCATCTGCGCCTCCTCCGCAATCCAGCAGCTGATGCCGACCGCAGTCATGACCCGCTCGGCCAGCGCGCGCCCGGCAGCGTCCACCTGAGTGTTGGCGAAGAGGCCGCTCGCGCCGACGCCAAGCAATGCGGGCGTGTTGGGCATGGCGCGTATCACGGCGAGATCGCCGCCCAGCCAGCTCGCGATCTGGTCGCTGCGAATGCCGGCGGCGATCGACAGCACCACGGGGCGCTGCGTCTGCGCCAGCGACACCAGGCCGGTGCAGACCGCGCGCAGCACCTGCGGCTTGACCGCCAGCACCCACAGCGCCGCGCCCCGTGCCGCTTCGGCATTGTCACCGTGGGCGGCGATGCCAAAGGTCTGCGTCAGTTCGGTACGCGCCTCGGCGCGTGGCTCGGACACTCGCAGCGACGCGGCCGGCATGCCGCTGCGCAGCAACCCGCCGATCAGCGCACGCGCCATATTGCCGCCGCCGAGGAAGGCGATCTCGGGATTTCGGGACCCGGTATCCGGGGCGGAAGACCGGGACCCGGGACCCGGGACCCGGGACCCGGAAAAGCGCGTGGGTGACATGCCAACGTATCGATGCGATGGAGTTGCTGATTCTATGCCCTGCGGGTGCGCATCCGGTCCGGGCCGTTCCACTGGCGTACTTGCGCAGGCCTTCCGACCCAGTAAGTTTTCACCCGGGTCCCGGGTCCCGGGTCCCGGCCCTCACGCCCGCGGTCCAAACAGCGCACTGCCGATGCGTACCTCGGTCGCGCCCTCGGCGATCGCCATTTCGAAGTCGTCGGACATGCCCATCGACAGCGTGTCGATGTGCGGATGGCTGGCACGCAGTTCCTCGAACAGCGCATGCATGCGGCGGAAGGCGTCACGCCGTCGCGCGATGTCGGCATGCGGCGCCGGGATCGCCATCAATCCGCGTAGTGCAAGGCGCAGCCTGGCGGTGATGGCGTTCGCCAGCCCCGCCACCGCGGCCGGCGTACAGCCGGACTTGTTGTCCTCGTCGTCGATGTTGACCTGGATCAGCACGTTCAGCGGCGCGCATGCGGCTGGGCGATGACGGTCAAGTGGCGCGATCAACTTTTCGCGGTCGAGGCTTTCCAGCCAGTCGAAATGCAGCGCGACCTCGCGGCACTTGTTCGACTGCAGCGGCCCGATCAGGTGCCACTCGATCTCGAGATCGGCCAGCGCGCGCTGCTTGGCCAGCGCCTCCTGCACATAGTTCTCGCCGAAGGCGCGCTGGCCTTGCGCGGCGAGCGCACGCAGCGCGGCGGCAGACCGGGTCTTGCTGACGGCGAGCAGACGCACCTCCCGTGCGACGGCACGCGCTGCGTCGGCCACCGATTGGCGCACCGCAGCATAACTTTCCGGGGGCGCGCTCATGTGCGCATGTTTGCCTGAAATCGCGCGCTATACTCGGACGCGCCGCTGCTGGGAATGTGCGCCAACGCACGAGGGAAGTCGCGCATGGATATTGCCGAACTGCTGGCCTTCTCGGTCAAGAATAAGGCCTCCGACCTGCATCTGTCCGCCGGTCTGCCGCCGATGATCCGCGTCGACGGTGACGTGCGCCGCATCAACATCCCGGCGCTGGACCACAAACAGGTGCACACGCTGATCTACGACATCATGTCGGACAAGCAGCGCCGCGACTACGAGGAGTTCCTCGAGGTCGACTTCTCGTTCGAGATCCCGGGCCTGGCGCGCTTTCGCGTCAATTCCTTCAATCAGAACCGCGGCGCGGCGGCGGTGTTCCGCACCATTCCCTCCGAGGTGCTGACGCTGGAGGATCTGGCCACGCCCAAGATCTTCAAGGATCTGATCGAGCAGCCGCAGGGCCTGATCCTGTGCACGGGACCGACCGGATCGGGCAAGTCGACCACGCTGGCGGCGATGGTCGACCACGTCAACAAGAACGAATACGGCCACATCCTCACCATCGAGGATCCGATCGAATTCGTGCATACCTCGCAGAAATGCCTGATCAACCAGCGCGAAGTGCACCGTGACACGCATGGTTTCAACGAGGCGCTGCGCTCGGCGCTGCGCGAGGATCCCGACTACATCATGGTCGGCGAAATGCGCGACATCGAGACCATCCGTCTGGCGCTGACCGCCGCGGAGACCGGCCATCTGGTGTTCGCGACGCTGCATACCTCGTCGGCGGCCAAGACCATCGACCGCATCATCGACGTGTTTCCCGCCGGCGAGAAGCCGATGGTGCGCTCGATGCTGTCGGAAAGCCTGCGCGCGGTGATCGCGCAGTCGCTGCTGAAGAAGGTGGGCGGCGGCCGCATCGCCGCACACGAGATCATGGTCGGCATTCCCGCCATTCGCAACCTGATCCGCGAGGACAAGGTCGCGCAGATGTATTCGTCGATCCAGACCGGCCAGCAGTACGGCATGCAGACCATGGACCAGTGCCTGCAGGATCTGGTGCGTCGCGGCCAGGTGACGCGCCAGCAGGCGCTCTCCTACGCCAAGAACAAGGAAGGCTTCAAATGACGAGAGGCAGGCCATGAGCACCATCGATTTCACCTCGTTCCTAAAGCTGATGGCGCACAAGAAGGCGTCCGACCTGTTCATCACCGCCGGCATGCCGCCGTCGATGAAGGTCAATGGCCGCATCGCGCCGATCACGCAGAACCCGCTGACTGCGCAGCAGTCGCGCGACATGGTGCTGAACGTGATGACGCCCACGCAGCGCGAGGAGTTCGAAAAAACCCACGAGTGCCAGTTCGCGATCAGCGTGTCGGGTGTCGGCCGCTTCCGCGTCAGCTGCTTCTACCAGCGCAACTGCGTCGGTATGGTGCTGCGGCGCATCGAGACGCGCATTCCCACGGTCGAGGAGCTGAATCTGCCGCCGATCATCAAGCAGCTGGCGATGACCAAGCGCGGTATCATCATCTTCGTCGGAGCCACCGGCACCGGCAAGTCGACCTCGCTTGCGGCGATGATCGGCTACCGCAACCAGAATTCGACCGGGCACATCATCACCATCGAGGACCCGATCGAGTACGTGCACAAGCACGAGGGCTGCATCATCACCCAGCGCGAACTCGGCATCGATACCGACAGCTGGGAAAACGCCTTGAAGAACACCCTGCGCCAGGCACCCGACGTGATCATGATCGGCGAGGTCCGCACGCGCGAGACGATGGAGCACGCGGTCAACTTTGCCGAGACCGGCCATCTCTGCCTGTGCACGCTGCACGCCAACAACGCCAACCAGGCGTTGGACCGCATCATCCACTTCTTCGCCGAGGACCGCCGCGAGCAGCTCTACATGGACCTGTCGTTGAACCTCAAGGGCGTCGTCGCGCAGCAGCTGATTCCGACCCCGGACGGCAAGGCGCGCAGGGTCGCGATGGAGGTGATGCTGGGCACGCCGCTGGTGCAGGACTACATCCGCAAGGGTGAGGTGCACAAGCTCAAGGACGTGATGAAGGAATCCACCAATCTCGGCATGCGCACCTTCGACCAGAGCCTGTTCGAGCTGTACCAGGCCGGCGAGATTTCCTACGAGGACGCGCTGCGCCACGCCGACAGCGCCAACGAGGTGCGCCTGCGCATCAAGTTGTCGCGCGGCGGCGACGCACACACGCTGGTGGAAGGCCTGGGCGACGTGCAGCTGGCCGAGCAGCGGTAACCGGATGCAACTGCGCCCGGATTGCCCGGCGTAGCGAGTCGCACCGCGCCGCGATCAGCGGCCAAGTACCTCGGCCAGCACCGCCATGCGCACGAACACGCCGTTGGCGACCTGCTCGAGGATGCGTGAATGCGCGCCGTCGGCCACCTCTGACGCGATCTCGATGCCGCGGTTGATCGGCCCCGGATGCATCACCATGCAATCCGGCGCCGCGCGCTTCAGACGCACGCCGTCGAGACCGTAGTGAGTGAAGTAGGCGGCCTCATCCGGCAGCTGGGTCGCTGCCATGCGCTCCTTCTGCAGGCGCAGCATGATTACCACATCGGCGCCCGCGATCGCGGCGTCAAAATCCTCCATGACCCGGCAACTGCGAAACTCGGCCGGCGCCGGCAGCAGCGCCGCCGGTCCGCATAGGCGGATCTCGCGCACGCCCAGTGCGGCGAAAGCGTGCACGTCGGAACGCGCCACCCGCGAGTGCAACACGTCGCCGCAGATCGTCACCGTCAGAGCGCCGAGGTCGCGGCGATGCTGGCGCACGGTCAGGGCGTCGAGCAGGCCCTGGGTCGGGTGCGCATGGTTGCCGTCGCCGGCATTGATTACCGCCACCCCGCTGGCGGCGTGCCGGACCAGATACTCAGGCGTTCCGGATTCGCGATGCCGCACCACCAGCGCGTCGAGATGCATCGCCTCCAGCGTGTGCAGGGTATCGAGCAGGGTCTCGCCCTTGCTGGTGGAGGAGTTGCCGAGATCGAAATTGACCACGTCGGCGCCAAGCCGGCGCGCCGCCAGCTCGAACGAGGTGCGCGTGCGCGTGGACGGCTCGAAGAACAGGTTGAGCACGGTGCGCCCGGCCAGCAGGTCGAGCTTGCGGGTGCCGTGCGCGCAGGCCTCGCGCAGCGACTCGGCGCGATCGAGCAGGCGCATCAGGGTGTCAGCATCGAGGTGTTCGAGACTGATCAGGTGACGCAGGCGTGCGCTCATGCGGATTCGCTCAACCAGGTTTCGAGAATGACGGCTGCTGCCATGGCGTCGAGGCTCTGTGCGTCGCGTCGCCGCGACAGCCCCGCCGCGCGTGCGCCGGCGAAGCGACGCGCTGCTTCCTGCGAGGTGTGGCGCTCGTCGGCCAGATGCACCGGCAGGCCGTATCGCGCGCCGAGACGCGCCGCGAAGCGCCGCGCGCCGCGTGACACGGCCTGCTCGCCGCCCTCGAGGGTCAGCGGCAGGCCGACCACCAGCGCGGCCGGCTGCCATGCGCCGATCAGGGCGTCGAGGTGCGGCCATTCCGGTTCACCGCCGCGTGCGGCGACCGTTTTCAACGCGCGCGCACTGGCGGTGACGCGTTCGCCGACAGCGACGCCAATGCAGCGGGTACCGTAGTCGAAGCCGAGCACGCAGGCCGGCGCCGCGCTCATGCGTGGCCGGCGTAATGGGTCAGGCGGGCCGTATCGACGCCGACGCGCGCGGCGGCGGTTGTCCAGCGCTGCCCGAGCGCGGTGTCGAACAGCAGCGGCTCGTCGGCCTCGACCGTCAGCCAGGCGTTGTCGCGCAGCTCCTGCTCGAGCTGGCCGGCTTCCCAGCCGGCGTAACCCAGCGCCACCAGCGCTCGACTGGGGCCGCGGCCGGCAGCCATCGCCTCGAGGATGTCGCGCGAGGTGGTCAGCGCCAGGCGGTCGTTGATGCGGTAGCTGGATGTCCAGTGACCCTCGGCGGGGTGCAGCACGAAACCGCGTTCGGGCTGCACCGGGCCGCCGCTGAGGACCGGCTGTTCGGCAGCGCCGCTGTCCTCGCAGGGCAGCTGCATCTGTTGCAGCAGCGCACCCAGCCGGT
>Ga0307374_10012984_pt1 | contig 11596 bp, 9 predicted proteins | sample OX3MG_FD_202532 | JGI IMG/M metagenome (GOLD analysis project Ga0307374, IMG submission 202532) | Soil microbial communities from Risofladan, Vaasa, Finland - OX-3 | ecosystem: Environmental > Terrestrial > Soil > Coastal area > Acid sulfate soil | place: Finland: Risofladan, Vaasa | collected...
AGTGATCCGCGTGTATTATCCACCGGACTCCAACTGCCTGCTCAGCGTCTTCGACCATTGCCTGCGCAGCCGCAATTACGTGAATGTCGTCACCTGCGGCAAGCAGCCGCAGCTTCAGTGGTTGAATATGGATGAGGCTCTCGAGCACTGCTCGCGCGGCGCGTCCACATGGAAGTTTGCAACCAATGATGGAGGCGGGGAGCCGGATGTAGTGCTGGCCTGCGCCGGCGATGTACCAACGATCGAGACCTGTGCGGCCTCGTGGCTGCTGCAGAAATATGTCCCGGGCATCAAGGTGCGCGTAGTCAACGTTGTCGACTTGATGACTCTGATGTTTCCCGACAAACATACGCATGGGATGGACGAAATGTCATTCAACGCGCTCTTCACCGAGAAGGCACCCGTGATCTTCGCGTTCCACAACAATCGGTGGCTCATTCATACCCTGGTTCATGGACGCTCCAATGAAGGCCGCTTCCATGTGCACGGTTATATGGATCATGGCACGACCACAACTCCGTTCGACATGGTGGTTCTAAATAAAATGAGCCGGTTCCACCTTGCGCTCGATGCGCTAAAGCATATCCCCCGTCTTCGTTTGCAAGCTGAGAATGCCATCAAGTTCTTCAACCAGAAACTACATCGCCACCACGACTATATCCGCGAACACCTTGAGGATATGCCCGAAATCAGGAACTGGCAGTGGACGAAGGACTTCAGCGATTCCACTGCTCCGGCACCACTGGCGAAGGGACATCCGCAGAAGGCAATATTCACCGACAGTTAAGCAGCTTCCAGTCGAAAACGAGACGGAGGGAGGCCATCGCAAGACGTTCGAAATATCGGCCTCCGCCTCTTGGACTCCGGCACATAGGGGGAGATCGTGAATGATCCAAAGGCACCATCTGATTGGTTAAAGGGTGATGGAATCGATGCGCTGGCTGAGCTTGCGCTCAATCTCCACTGGTCCTGGAACCATGCAGCGGACGAGTTGTGGAAGGGGCTCGACAAGGAACTCTGGGCAACCACGCAGAACCCATGGGTCATCTTGCGGACAGTTTCTCACCAGAAGATCAAAGCTGCGCTCGGCGTGCCGGAGTTCCGTCTTCGTCTCGACAATTTGCTTCGTCAGAATCGGGAATCCTTTCAGGCGGACGCATGGTTCCAGCACAAGCATCCTGGCGCCGCCCTCACCGCGATCGCCTACTTCAGCATGGAGTTCATGCTAAGCGAAGCGTTGCCTATCTACTCAGGTGGACTTGGCAACGTAGCCGGCGACCAGATGAAGGCGGCGAGCGACCTGGGTGTTCCAGTAGTCGGGGTCGGCTTGCTCTACGGCCAGGGATATTTCCGCCAGGACTTCGATTCGGAAGGCCGGCAGCAGGCACTCTATCCAGTCAACGATCCCGGGCAGTTGCCGATCCGGCCGCTGCGCCAGCCGAATGGCGAGTGGTTACGGTTGCAAATTCAACTTCCCGGCTCCAAGATCTGGCTCCGCTGTTGGGAAGTGTCAGTGGGGCGAGTGAAGCTGTATCTTCTCGACACCAACGACTTTGCCAATACCGCGGCTCATCGCGGGATTACCAGTGAGCTTTATGGCAGCGACGCAGAGATGCGCCTGAAGCAGGAGATCGTCCTCGGCATCGGCGGATGGCGTTTGTTGCGAGCGTTGGGTCTAACCCCTGAGGTCTGTCACCTCAACGAAGGTCATGCGGCGTTCGCCACGCTTGAACGCGCGCGCTCCTATATGGAGGATCACAAGAAGCCATTCGATCTTGCCATGACTGTCACGCGGGCTGGTAATGTATTCACCACCCATACCGCCGTGAGTGCTGGCTTTGACCGCTTCGATCCGAGGCTCATTCGCACTTATCTGAGTCGCTATGCAGTGGATGAACTCGCTATCTCTGTCGATGATCTGCTCGACATGGGAAGACAGAATCCGGAAGACACTTCGGAGCCCTTTAATATGGCTTATCTTGCGGTCCGTGGCAGCGGGCAGATCAATGGCGTGAGCAAGCTCCATGGGCAAGTGAGCAGAGAAATTTTCCAGCCATTGTTTCCCCGCTGGCCGCAGGAGGAAGTCCCAATAGGGTACGTAACCAATGGGATTCATGTGCCAACTTGGGATTCTGCAGAAGCTGATGCGCTATGGACCTCCGCCTGCGGCCAGAAGCGTTGGCGCGGAGATCGTCCGGATGAGGATGACATCCGCCACATCTCTGATGAGCGGCTCTTGCAATTGCGCACAGCAGGGCGCAAGGGCTTGATCGAGCGGTTGCGGCAGCGGTACCCGGGCCAACTCGCCGCGGAAGGCGCAGATCCGTCGAATGCCGTCGGCATTTTCGATGAAAATGTGCTGACTCTAGGATTTGCACGGCGTTTTGCCACCTATAAGCGTCCCAATCTTCTTTTGCACGATACTGAAAGGCTGGTACAGCTGCTCTCCAATCCACGATGTCCCGTTCAGTTAATCATTGCGGGAAAAGCTCATCCTCAGGATCTTCCTAGACAGGAGCTTATCAAGCAGTGGAAGGACTTCATCAAGCGTCCAGAGGTTCAGGGACGCGTTGTCTTCCTCAACGACTACGACATGCAGTTGGCGCAGGAATTGGTCCAGGGGATCGATCTTTGGATCAATACGCCTCGGCGTCCGTGGGAAGCCTGCGGGACCAGTGGCATGAAGGTCCTCGTCAATGGCGGGCTGAATCTCTCCGAGTTGGACGGCTGGTGGGCAGAGGCCTATTCACCCCAGGTTGGTTGGGCCATTGGGGACGGCCATGAACATGGCGAAGACGCCGCATGGGATACCAGAGAGGCCGAATATTTGTACGCTCTGCTGGAAGATGAAGTGATTCCGGAGTTCTACGAGCGCGATGAATCCGGCATGCCATGCAAGTGGCTCGGACGAATCCGCGAGAGCATGGCGCGGCTCACACCGGAGTTTTCTGCCACGCGCGCCATCCGCGAATATACCGAGAGCCACTATCTTCCTGCGGCGTTGCGCTATCGCGATCGTGCAGCGGACGATGGTGCGATCGGCTCGAGTCTGCTCCAATGGAAGCAGGACCTTGATCAGCATTGGAATAGGGTGCGCTTTGGAACGTTGAAAATCGAGACGCGCGACGGCCAGCATTTCTTTCAGGCCGAGATTTATCCTGGCGCCCTCACGCGCGATCAACTGCAAGTCGAACTTTATGCAGACTCAATGCACGGAGGTATGCCTGCAATTGAAGGAATGACTGCAAACGAGCCCTGCCCCGATTCGCCGGGCGTGCTGACCTATTCGGCCAACGTATCCGCAACTCGTCCCGCCAGCGACTACACGGCGCGCATCGTGCCACACTACCTCAACGCTGCAGTGCCGCTCGAAGCTGAGCAGATCGTATGGCAACGCTGATGGACAATCTCGGAATCATGGAGCGAGCGCGGCAAATCTTGGTTGCCGCAGGTCGCCGTGCCGGAAAGCAGGAGGCTGCGAATAGGCCACCCTTAGGAGCATCGAACGTGACGCTCCCTAGCAATACACAGCGAGCCGCTCCTCCTCCAATCTGGATGGAGACTGAAGCCAGAGTTACAGAGTGCCGTCATGAGCTCGTCAGACTCAGTGCATTAACCCTGCGGATCTCAGAAAACCCTAACAAACTCATCGTATCCTTCACCTACTACGCCCATGCGCGGACCTGCTACGACAGCTTCGTTTCGCCTGTAGCCATGGCACAAGGCGAAACCTTCTCTGTTTACTACAACGCCTTGAACCCCAGCCAGAATACTCAGTCACCATCCGAGTCCACAAAGAGGGGCCCACGGTCAGATATCGCCATGCTCGGAGTCATCCTCATCTCGATCCTCGTTCTCTCCTTGGTGCGAGGGTAGAGCTGGCCTCGGAGAGCTGTGCATCGCAACAGTCACGTATCACTTCACGGTAGATCCTCACATGCTGGCCGAGGAAGGAAAATATGGACTCACACCGAACATCCGCGGGCTCTCGCGACACCGCCGTCGAGTGCGAAAGCGCAAGTTATTCCTATCCACTTGGTCCGACGTTAACTGCCTCGGGGGCAAATTTCAGTGTCTTTTCTGCCCACGCCACGCATGTAGAGATAGTCTTCTTTGATTACGCTGACGCCAAACAACCGGCGAGAGTCATAAAGCTCAATCCAGCACTCAACCGCACTTCTCATTATTGGCACATCTTTGTTCCTGGAATCATGGCCGGGCAACTCTACGGATACCGCGTCGATGGTCCTGGCAATGCGTCTGGCGGAAATCGATTTGACTGCCACAAAGTGCTGATTGACCCATATGGCAAGAGCGTCTCAGTCGGCCAACACTATGATCGATCCGCTGCGAGTTACCCCGGAGACAACGCAGCGACTTCAATGAAGAGCGTTGTTGCTGATTTGAGTATTTTTGACTGGGAGGGAGATCGGCCGCTTAAGCATTCATTTCGCGCGACAGTGATCTATGAAATGCATGTAGCTGGATTTACTCGTCACCCAAATTCGGGCGTCACTAAAGACAAGAGAGGCACATACCTAGGGCTCCTCGAAAAGATCCCCTATCTTCAGGATCTCGGGATCACAGCCGTCGAATTCTTGCCAGTGTTCCAGTTCGACATTCAAGACGCCGCACCCGGACTCGAGAACTACTGGGGCTACGGGCCCGTGTCTTTCTTTGCTCCCCATCTCGGTTACAGCACCTGCGACGATCCACTGGTCTGTCTGGACGAGTTTCGAACCATGGTGAAGGAGTTGCATCGGGCCGGCATCGAGGTAATTCTCGACGTTGTGTACAACCACACCGGAGAGGGAGACGAGAATGGACCGACACTCTGCTTCCGCGGACTCGAAAACAGCTTCTACTACATCCTGGAGAGGGATAGGACCAAATATGCGAACTATACCGGCGCGGGCAACACGCTCAAAGCCAATCACTCGGTCGTTAAGCGCCTGATTCTCGACAGCCTACGGTACTGGGCTTCAGAGATGCACGTCGACGGCTTCCGCTTCGATCTGGCATCGATATTCTCGCGCAACGAATCGGGCAAACCCATGCTGAATCCTCCGATCGTTTGGGAGATCGACTCCGATCCTGTCCTGGCAGGCACGAAACTGATCGCTGAAGCATGGGACTCAGGCGGTTTATATCAGGTAGGTAGTTTTGGTCACGATAAATGGAAGGAGTGGAATGGGAAATATCGTGATGACATCCGTGGCTTTGTCAAGGGTGACCAGAATACTGTCTTGAAGCTTAGAGAACGCATCGCAGGGAGCCTCGATTTATATCAGGAGCGGGATCGGCCTGCCGGACAGAGCATCAACTTCGCGACTTGCCACGACGGATTTACGCTCAACGATCTTGTCTCATACGATGCGAAGCACAACGAAGCAAACCGCGAGTCGAACACCGATGGCACAAATGCGAACCTGAGCTGGAATTGTGGTATCGAAGGTGCGACTGACAATGCTGGCATCCACCGCTTACGGATGCAGCAGATGAGGAATCTGCTCGTCCTTCCTCTACTCTCCGTAGGGACACCGATGTTACTCATGGGAGATGAAGTGTGCCGAACCCAGCTCGGGAATAACAATGCATATTGCCAGGACAATGAAACCAGTTGGTTCGATTGGAGCCTTTGTGTCGCCAATGCAGACGTTTTGCGATTCGTGCGGCTTTTGATTCGAACTCACCTCCACTTCGATCGGGGAACCGAAGGTAATCAGAGCACGCTTGGGGATTACCTCAGCAAAGCTCGCATCGAGTGGCATGGCGTTGAGATTGGGAAGCCCGACTGGGGGGACAGCTCACACAGTCTCGCGTTGTCCCTGCACAATTTCGCAGCAACCGAGATGCGCTATATCGCGATCAACGCCTATTGGGAGGCATTGGAATTTGAGCTTCCTCCTGTCTCTGGCGACCAAAATGGAGGATGGTTTCGCCTTCTAGACACTTCTCTTCCTTCCCCAGACGACATCGTTGAAGAGGCGGCGGGGTTTCCTGTGGGCGGCCCTACATACCGTGTCAATCCCCGATCCATCATCATGCTGCAAACTGATTGCGCGACACAAGGTGAGGCTTAGACGGATTCCAATCTCGATCCTGCTCTCATGATGAGAATCCCAAGCCCGTGCCAGATAGTTTCTGAATGAGCCGCTGCACTTTCGATGGGGTATCGTTCGCGAGCTTTACATCCCACGGTTCATTCGGCATTCAGTCCGAGATGGGATAGCTTGGTACGCGTGGATTTGCAGTCCGTATGAACAATGCCTTGAATTCCCAGGCCCTCAGCGATCTGAACGAACATCGGGGTATTGTCGATGAAGACAACCCGCGCGGGCTGTACCTGAGCTATATCTAAAGCAAGTCTAAAAATATCCGCGTCGGGCTTGCGAATGTGAACGAAGCAGGAGGATATGAAACAGTCAGCCAACCTATCCAGGCTGAACCGCTCTATCCGATATGCATTCAGCTCACGGGCTTCATTGCTGACGATCGCTATCTTTAACCCCAGCTTCAGCTTAAGCTGAGCGACAAGCTCGATCATTTCCGGGAAGGCCTTCGACTGCGCGAACATATAGCGCCGAAACTGGTTGCGTGTGAAGCTTCGCTTTTGGTGGAACACAACCAGGCCCAAATACTCTTCGAGTGTGATCTTGCCCTCCTCGAAGATCTCGAACGTGAGGCCATGGCGTTCCTCCATCTCGGCCCACTCCAATTTGAAGTTCCTCGCCGCCCGTTTGCGGGCCAGATGATCCCACCCATCGGTCAGAAGGACGCCGCCGATGTCCAGAAACACGCATGTGATTCCAGTTGCTTTCTTCATACGCTCTCCTTGCGCCGGCCTATTCGAAGGAATATCCTTCGAGTTCTTAACTCCGCGATAACCAGCAATTTATACCTTTGCCTCAGGCGCATCGGCGGGTGCCTCAGCCACTATCTCTTCCGGCAAGTCGAGACGGGCCACACCAATGCGATTGTCGGCCATCCCGTAATAGACGTCGAAACGATCCGGTTTACCAAGGTCATCGCGCCGGTCGATGCCGGTGGGGAATACGACATTGGCGACGGTTCCGTCCCGCTCCTGTGGCATCTCGGGCCTTAGCACTGGCTCCGCCGATCGATAGCGGACCACGCGCGGATGCTGCTGTGAGAGGACCATCACACCGGCCGAGTAGCAAAGATGATGGCCATCGCCACCCGCACCGGTCACTTCGCTAACGCCGTGGTAAACGATCAGCCAGCCGTGCCTGGTGAGAATGGGTGGAGTACCTGCGCCGATTTTGAGCCGCTCCCAGGGCGACACCGGAGTCGCCAACCGATGATGAGATGTGAACCGACCCAGACGCTCAGGTTCAGAGCCCTTCAACGCGGGAGGGCAATAGGAAATCCAGATACTCTCGTGATCAAGGTCCACCTCACGTGACTCAAGATGGCAAGCAGTTTCTTCTGGGCGAGTGCCGGGAAAGAGCGGACGGTGGAGCATACCCAGCTCAAGTTGACCGGAGGAGTTCGGAATCGCGACAGGAAAGACGCTCGCATCCTTGTCATCGATGCTACTCAAATCGATGCCGTGCCAATGAGCGTAGGTTGCGAGCCCGAGGCGCGTCCAATGGAGAAGGTCCTCCGACAGGGCCAAGGCGATTCTTGGGCCCTGGGGCGAGAATGCCGTGTAGGACATGATGTATCGCTGAAGAGGTTCCACATACGTAACGCGTGAATCCTCACACCCACCGCCGCCGTCGGGCCGCCGTTCATAATCGGCTTCCGGCTCCAGCGCGATGCCAAGCCTTTCGACACCTGCCGGGTCACCTGATTCATTGAACTTCACTCGGGCGATGCCGATCCGCGAGTAATTCCCTTTCGCAACCAGCCGTGGAAACAGGTACAGTTCTCCATCAGGTCCGCGAGCGGCGGCCGGATTCAGGACGCCTTCGACTTCCTGGGGATTGCCCGCCTCCGGCTCCATCAGCATCCCCAAGCGGTGAAGCTTGAATTCGCTCATCAGTACTCCTCAAACAATCGCATTTGACACTTCAAAGGTTCGCATCTGTTGATCGGAGTCCAAACAAGCGAGGATCGCTTCGACAACTCGCTTGGTCTCATTGGGGCCTCGGACCGGAATGGAAATAACACCTGCCTGTTCAGCCGGGTAGTCGTTTCCTCCCACGAACAAAGCATCTCCGACGTAAATCATCTCCTTCAATGAAATGCCGAGAATATCGCGCAGTTTTCCGATTCCGTACGCCTTGTCGATGCCGGGTTTGGTGATGTCGATGGATGTGGCACCACCGATGCGAACCGAAAACTCGGGAATCAACGTGTCAAGGATGGCCTTGATCTTCTTCCGCTTGGCGAAATCCGGATCCCATTTCTCCTTCTCTGCCAAGGGCGCCTGCTGGCCGAGCGCGGAATAAGTTATCTGGCTTCCCCGGTCCTCAATTGGCTCTCCCCAAGTCTTTTCGACATGGAAGCCGGCTGTTTCGATCGCTTTCATCAACGAACTGACAATCTTCTCTCTTTCATCCGCCTTGAAGTCCTCTGAATAGAGCTTCTTCCATGCCCCGGTGTATTGGAAAAATTTCGTGCCGCAGGTAGGAAGAATCGAAAGCTTTGCCAGGCTTTCGTCCTGTGGAAGCTTGGAGAGCACCTGTTTTTCAAACTGCAGCCAAGCACCTCCTGAGATGATCGCAACCTTGACGACACCGAGCAGGTCATGCAGCAGCGACACCATTTCGGCATCGAGGGACGATTTGCTTGCGGCCAGCGTTCCGTCCAGATCAAAGACAATCAGCTTTTTCGCCATTCATCCACCTCAAACTTCATGTAGTCTCAATTCAAGTCTCCGGCCACTCTGACTCTGTCGTTATTGGCCGGTTTACGACGATTCGGGCAGCGCGATCTCCAACAAGGTCACTGCATTGTTGGGGCGAAATTCACATGCGCCGACCACCGCAGGCAAGAGCCATACTTCGCCTTTACCAACGGCATAACTGAGACCGCTGTGCTCGAGCTTGCCCACTCCCTCGATGCAAACGAGCACCCGGGGCATTTCCGCGGCGCCGACGTTAAACGGTGACTCTCCCCGCAGGCGCCACAGCAGAAAAGGTTCACTGTCAAAGAGTTTGTCACGCTTTACGGGAGTGGTGGTCACCACAATGGGAGTCACGAGGCCACCATTGTTGTCTGCAAAATCGATACTGGCAAGCGCCTGATCGATCTGGAGTGGTCGCGGCTGACCAGTCTTTGCGTCGACATGGCCCCAATCGTAAAGACGGAATGTCACATCGCTGTTCTGCTGTACCTCGAAAACAACAACATCATCGCCTAAAGTGTGAACCGTTCCCGCAGGGATGAATACGGCATCGCCGACCTTTGGGGCAATACGCACGAGGTGGTCGGCAATGGTGCCGTCGTCGAGAGACTGCCGTAGACTGCCGGAAGTTGTGCCTGATCTCAGGCCGGCATAGATATGGCTTCCTTTCTCGGCACCGATTACAACCCACGCTTCGGTCTTTGCCGTGTCGCCAGCGGGAATCAGCTCCGGGAGCGCGTCGCTGGGATGCACTTGCACTGAAAGCATTTCGTGTGCGTCCAGAAACTTGAGCAGCAGCGGAAAGCGGGTGAAGCGCGAAGACAGCTTGCCCATCAGCTGTACGCGAAACTGCTCCATCATTTGTCCAAGCGTCTGGCCCTTAAGCGGTCCATTCGCAACCAGGCTTTGGTAGTCGGTGCGGTCGCTCAGAACCCACGCTTCGCCGATAGGTCCATGGCCCGGAAGCGGCGCGGAGAACAGGCTGGCCAAGCGGCGGCCGCCCCACAAACGATATTGATAGATCGGTTCGAACCGCAGAGGATATAACTGAGTACTATCCATTGTGCCCGTCCTTCAGTATCGACAGCTTCAATTCCGGGAAGGCGTTATTGCGAATACTATTGCTCAACCCACCTGAGTGAAACCGTATTGACGCAGCAGGTGAGGCTGATTCAATTCGCAGCAGGTGCTGGCATCGCAGATTGCCGATGGCCATTGGGAACCCAGGCCAGGTCGCCACTAAACACGTAGACAGACAAGGCCGCTGCCATCAGAACCGCTCCTACCCAGAAGCGCCAGTCTCGATGCATGCGCCGCCAATATGGACCCGGGCCCGGTTCGCCACTGTCGCCACTATTTCCCTCATGGTTGTGCTTGTTTCCTGTCATTTTGTCTCCATAGCCGGGGAATATTCTCCCCTGCGCGCAGCCTGGTTACAGCGTGCACGATGAACCAAAGCTTGCTGCGCCGGTACGACGTTGCTCTCGTCGCCTCGCCAAATCTCTAACGCCGGCTGCTGGATGGCGCGAGCAAACGAAAACGCCAATGCCCAGGGCAGCCTTGACTTGAATCTCACGTTCATCGCATTCAAACGGGCCGAGGCCAATTCCGCCGATTGGCCGCCCGACAGGAACGCAATCGCCGGCACAGCAGCGGGGACGGCCCGCAAAAAGCAATTAACGGTGGCACCGGCGACCTCGTCCAAGGTCGGCTGACTTGTGCAGGCCGTACCGGGAAGCACCATATTTGGCTTCAGGACCATGCCTTCCAGGGCCACCCTTTGCGCGAACAATTCGCTGAATACCGTTCGCAGCACCTCGTCTGTGACTTCACAACACTGCTGCAACGTATGCCCGCCATCCATGATGACCTCAGGTTCGACAACTGGGACGAGGCCGGCTTCCTGGCAAAGTGCCGCATAACGAGCTAAAGCATGGGTGTTGGCTTCGATCGAACCCCAACTCGGAAGCCTAGTGCCGATCGCAATCACCGCGCGCCACTTGGCAAAACGCGCACCGAGTTGAAAATATTCCTGCAGGCGGTCTCGCAATCCGTCCAGGCCTTCTGTGACTTTCTCACCGGGATGCCCAGCCAAGTCCTTAGCGCCTGTGTCCACTTTGATGCCCAGAGTGATACCCGCCTCAATGAGGACTTTGACAAACGGAGTGCCATCTTTCGTTTTCTGACGGATCGTCTCGTCGAAGAGGATTACGCCGCCTATCGACTCACCGAGCCCTGGAGCAGTCACAATCAATTCGCGGTACGCTCGCCGAGCTTCGACAGTCGGAGGAATGCCCAACTTCACAAATCGCTTGTTGCAGATCCCGTTGCTCTCATCCATGGCAAGCAGACCCTTATCGCGAGCGAAAAGGTCCTGTGCTGTTTCTTCAAGTTGTCGCAGATTCATCTGAGCGTGCTCCATCCGTTCGAGCCAATTGGAGAGTCATCGACGGTAAGGCCCGGCATCTTGACGCGAACTCCGTTGCCCGGTAAGTTCTCTGACTGCAGAAGCCTAGCCACGCCCATTTTGAGAAGTAGCAACAGGAAGCGCAAGCTCCTCCGGTGCCGTCGCAGGATCTTGCGAGATCTTGCTTTGTGCTTCCTTCTCTTTGATCGCTCGTTCCTGGCCGATTCCCATGGTCAGCGCGGTCATTCCGGCAAGACCGCCCAGTTGCATGGTTTCGATGGCGGAGCTGGGAACAATGACGATCGTGGAATTTTGTTTCAACCCCTCATAGAGCATGTTCATGCCCCGCAAATGGAAAGCGATGGGATCGTTGG
>Ga0307374_10012988_pt1 | contig 11593 bp, 10 predicted proteins | sample OX3MG_FD_202532 | JGI IMG/M metagenome (GOLD analysis project Ga0307374, IMG submission 202532) | Soil microbial communities from Risofladan, Vaasa, Finland - OX-3 | ecosystem: Environmental > Terrestrial > Soil > Coastal area > Acid sulfate soil | place: Finland: Risofladan, Vaasa | collected...
TCAGCAACGCTGCCGGGTGTGGCTCCGCGCTCAAGGACTACGGCCAACTCTTCGCCGACGACCTCGCCTGGCGCGACCGCGCCAGCACGTTCGCCGTCCGCGTACGCGATGTCACTGAGCTGCTTGGCGCGCTGCTCACCCGTGGCCAGCTCAACACACGCATGGAGCCGTTGCCCATGCGCGTCACCTACCAGGACGCCTGCCATCTCGCCCACGCGCAACGCATCAGCGCCCAGCCACGCCAACTGCTGCAAGCCATCCCCGGCCTGGAACTGGTGGAGATGGAGGAGCCAGCGCTCTGTTGCGGCAGCGCGGGCGTCTACAACCTGACGCGCCCGCAGATGGCCAGCCAGCTAGGCGCCCGCAAGGCCAGCCACGCGATGGCCACCGGCGCCGAGGCCGTCGTCACCGCCAACCCCGGCTGCTGGCTGCAACTGCGCGCGACGCTGGCCCAGGCCGAGTCGCCCATGCGCGTCGTTCACCTCGTAGATCTGCTCGACGCCGCCTACCGTGGCCGCAGTCTCGATGCTCCAACTCGCCCCGCTTGACAGAAGCGCCTCCGCGACATACTGTGTAGAGAGTGGCGGCGACTGCCGATGGCAAGAATGGAGCAAGCGGATGACAAACCCAGCGACTGGCCAACCATATGTGGACGCGCTGATCATCGTTGATGTGCAAAACGACTTCTGCCCCGGTGGCAACCTGGCGGTGCCGCGTGGCGACGAAGTTGTTCCGGTCCTGAACCAGTATATCGCGGAAGCTGCACGAGTTGGCATCCCCATCTTCGCCTCGCGCGACTGGCATCCAGCGGATACCATCCACTTCTTCAGGCAAGGAGGAACAGGAACCTGGCCACCCCACTGCATTCAAGGTGAGTGGGGCGCCCTCTATCGCTACGATCTTCTGCTGCCAGCGAAAACCTTCGTCGTCAACAAAGGGATGCGAAGCGACAATGATGGTGGGTATTCGGCCTTCGAGGGCGCTGTCTCCGACGCGCAGATTTTTCGCCTGACCACCGTCAGGGGCAAAACGGTCACGAGTTACACCAAAGCGCAATCGGAGGCGCATAAACCGCCGAAACCGACTGACGTGATCCCGTCCAATCGTACCCTTCCCAATGGCAAGTCGCTGTATAACCTAGCGCTCGAGGATGCGTTGCGCGTCTGCGGCGTCAATCGCGTCTACGTCGGTGGCCTGGCGACGGACTACTGTGTGAAGGCGACGGTGCTGAGCGCGCTGGAACACGGCTTCACGGTCGTCTGGCTGCGCGACGCCTCGCTCCCCGTCGAGGCGAACGAGGGCGATGGCGCCCAAGCCGAGACGATGATGCTTGCGGGCGAGAGCGAAGACAAGCCCGGAGCCAGCGCCATCACCATCCAGCAGTTCCATCCTATCCTGTGAATGGCAAGGCGCCAACCGGCTCTGGCCCCCGCTGATCGCCCGCTAGTCGCCCGTGATGCGTCGCACCAGCGCCGCCACCAGCAGCGCCTCGACGAGGACGCCCAGGACTGCTTCGATGGTGGCGATGCCTGCGAACACTACATCAGTCGTCGCTTTTAGCATGCTGAAGCCGCGCCCGTGCAATGTCGTCACGCTAAGCAATAGCGCGCTGACAAACGCCGTCCAGCTAATCGCTTGACCCTGCATGTAATAGCCGTAGCCCATGTAATACCCAGCGAAGCCGAGGACGATAACGATGTAGGTGACGAACAGCCGCCAGATTTGATGAATGCCATACCCTGCGAACCAGCCCAGCACGAGGGATACCAGCGCCGAGAGCCAGTAGCCCTGGAAGAAGTTGGCGTTACGCGACATCAGTTCCGCCCGGAACTGGAAGCGCGCCGCGTCGCGCGCCAGCCCTTGCTCGTCGAGTCGCGCCGAGAGCGCACGGTAGGCGCGCTCCGCCGCCCGATAGTCCTTTGCCCGCTGCTTGTATGTCTTGCGTTGTGTTGCCTTTTTGATGCGCGTCTCGTGTTCAGTGTTCTTCCCTTGCTCCTCGTACGTCTGGCGTCCGCTGCGTTTCCGCTGCTCGCCAGGCGTAACCAGCTCATAGACATAGGCGCGCTCTCGCCCTTCATCCGCCTCGATCTCGTCGCCCAGCCGCGCGACACCTTGCGTGATCTCTCGCCACCGCCCCAAACGCCACTGCTTCACCGGCAACCACTGCTTGACTGGGCGCCACTCAACCACGGCCAGATTCGTGTCTTGGAGATAGGCTTGTTCGAGCGACGCTTGGTTGAGTTTGGCGTCATTCAGACGTGAGTCAGCGTCGAAGGTCGTGCGGCGCAAGTCGCAGCCGACGAGCGTAGCGCGAGTAAAGAGCGCCCCTTCGACATGCGCCTCATACAGAAAGGCATCGGTGAGATCCGCCTCGATGAAGTTGGCTTCCTGCAACTCGGCGCCACGCAGATCGACATCGTGCAGGCGGGCGCCGTTCAGCCTGGCCTTGGCGAGTTTGCCATGACGCAGGATGGCGTCGTCGAGGTTCGCGCCGCCAAGATCAGCCTCGATGAGTACACTCTCGCGCATCGAGGCGCCTTGAAGATGCACGCCGGGGAGCGTCGCGCTTGTCAGGTTGGCGCGATCCAAAAAGGCGTCGCGGAGATCCGCTCCCCCCAGGTACGCGACTTCCAAATGCGCCGCGCCAAACACCGCGCCAATCAGCTGCGCCTTGCCCAGCACGGCGCCCGCCAAATGCGCGCCGCTCAGGATCGCGCCGTTGAGGTTGAGGCCAGAGAAGTCCAACGAGACCCGCAGCAACGATTCTGTTTTCGCCTTTCGTAATTGCTTGAACGCGCGCCGCATACGCTGTTCAGGCGCCTCCTCTGGCTTGCCAACCCTGGCGTCATTGGTCAGGAATCGCGCCGCCAGCCAGTAGACCTCCGCGCCGGTCAGCGTCCGGCCTGCGAATGGCCCGATGCCCGTTGGTGTGTTTGGGGACGCCGAGTCCTGTTGATACGTGTATTGCCAGTGAATGAGTTGCGCTTGCCGATCCGGTGGCAGCGAGACACCGTCGCCGGTATCACCTGTGTCCCATCGAAACCGCGATATTTGCGCTTCAAATGATTGTTGTGACTCATCATTCGTCATACCGTCTCCTCATACGCTCTCGCTCTATCGGTATCACCACACAACAGTGGAACCAATTGAGAGCAGTATACTGAGGGTATTGCTGCCAGTCAAGCGTATCTTCGCCACAAAAGAACGCGGCGTCGGCCTACTTTGCGCGCGTCGCTTTCTGCGGCTGCGGATCGGTTCGCCCCGGCGGCTGATCGGTTTGTGGTTGTTCGCCTGCTGGCGGCCCATCCTGACGCTTGTCGCCATCATCCGTAGACGTAGCAGCGGCGGCGCTATCCGTAGCAGCGGTGTCCTTGCTCACCCTACGTCGCTCCAGCCAGCGCAGCCATTGGCGACTCTCGATCAGCGTGAAACAGGTGAAGATCGCCGTCAGCCCCCCAAACGCCACCAGGGGCGGCAAGCGCTCGCCCACCAACACAAACAGCGCCGCGCCAGCCAGCGGCAGCCCATAGCGCAGATACAGCTCGAACTGCGCATAGTGGGTGAAGGTGATCAGTTTCAATCCCAGCACCCCAAGGACCCACAGCGCCGTTCCTACGCCGATCAGCCAGACCGTGCTCATGGCGAACGCGGCATGCGGCGCCTCGATGATCACGCGCTCCAGGCCGACACTCGTGAAGACCAGCCCCAGAAAGATCGGCAGGTGCATGTACATATACGGTTGGCCCGACCCCAGGCGCTTCTCGATGGGCGCGGCGTCCAGAAAGAGAAAGTAGACCCACCAGAAGGCGACCGTCATGGCGAAGACCAGAATCGCCGCCACTACCGACACCACCTGCCAGTGTACGAAGGAGACGCTCGTCACGATGCCCAGCGTCGTCACACCCAGAATAATGATCGTAAACAGCCCCAGGCGCTCCGGCAGGTGATGGGTGTCTACCGGGGAACGCTGCAAAACGGAGCGGCGCGCCCACGGCGTCGCGAAATCGATCGCCAGCCCCACCGCCCACAACACGAAACGCACAGGCGGCGGCGTCAGCAGCGAGACCACCCAGCAAGCCGCGCCCAGCCCGAAGCCGATCAGATACACGCGCGTCACCGGGCGCGCCTCGGGGAGGGCGTGATGCGCCCGGTAGTACAACAGCAGCAGCACGACGCGCGCCACCACATACGCCGCCGCGAACCCGAGTGAGCCACTCTCCAGCGCCACCGGAATCTCCGCCGCCATCGCCGCCGCCGCCAGCATCACCACAAACGTCATCAGGCGCTGGATGAGGTCGCCGGTGTCGAAGCGGGTGTCGTAGACCGTATGCCCCAGCCACGCCCACCACACCGGCAGAAACAGCGCCGTCACCTGCACGGCGCCCACGAACGTCGGATGGGCGCCCAATCGTTCGGTCAGCGCTGTGGCGGCCACGGCGAACATCAGATCATAGAACGTCTCGAGCCAGGTCGTGTGGCGCTCACCTTCATCGCTGGGCAGGCGCAGGCGCGGCGGCGCGCGGCGAATGTTCAGGCTCACAGACATGGCTGCTCTTCTCTCATGGTGGGCGGTTAGTTTCTATGCGACAGCGGCGTTTGATCGTCGGTGATAATCACGGGTCGCGGAGACGGACTGGCAGCGCGTCTGCTTCTGGCGTACCGCAGGTCTCCAGACCGGCGCGTCTCCCCGCACGACGCCATGCGCAACCGCCGGGGAAAACCCAGCCGCGCGGCGTTCGCCATCCGTCGGCGCGGCAGCCATCAGCCGGTCACAGACGCTAGCGAACTTTGTCGTACCGCCGCCTGCCAAGGCGGCGCCTGCTGTGCCGCCGAACGCTCCCAGCGCATACGCCAAGGGCAGGAAATAGGAAGACAGACGCGCCGGTCTGGAGACCCGCGGTACGCCAGAAGCAGACGCGCGCCAGCTTGGCAGCTGGCGGTACGGCAAAGACTGGCCGGAAAAGACTGGCCGGATCGGAGTCCGGCGGTACGGCAGAACGGACGCGCTGTCTGCGCTGCCGTGCCATCGCCGTTTGCGCCCCATCCGGCTCGGTTACGCGCCCGTCGCAGCCGTCGGGCGCCGCACGCCCGCCAGCGTCACCCGCGTGCCCCGGCGGGCGTGCGTCAGCGCGGCGGCGGAGCCGTTGCGCACGGCCACCGTCAGCCGCCCCGTGCTATCGCGCAGCAGGAACGGCGCATGCTCCGGCCCCCCCGCAAAGTGGCTGCCACGTTGTATGATGCGCCACGCTCGTTCATCGGGATCGCCAGTCTCCGCGACGAACATGAGCGCCACATCCGGCGCCGTCAGCGCGTCGGCGGCCAGTGCGCCCGTGATGTCGGTGATCAGGTTGCCATAATAGTCCACATGCGCGACGCGCCCCACCAGCGTCTCGCCCTCCCACTTGGGCTGTGGGATGTCCAGCCGCACGAGGTCGGCGGGATCGAGCGCGGACCCCAGCTCGGCGAGGGGAACGCCCAGCGCCAGCTGCGCCGCGCAGGGGGCGAAGATGTCGCGCCCATGAAACGTCTGGCTGACCTGCGGGCGGTGGAAGCGCGGGTTATCCAGGATCACCGCATGCTCCGGCGCCGCCTCGGCGTAGACATAGCTGAGCAAGCCATTGTCCGGCGCGACGAAAGAGTAGCCGCCCGCTTGCACTGCAACGGGACGCCGCGCGCTGCCCACGCCGGGGTCTACCACGCAGAGGAAGACGCTGCCCGGCGGCATGAAGCGCCACGCCGTATGCAACTGCCATGCGCCGGTCTCGATGTCTTGTGGGGGAATGTCGTGCGTGAGGTCCACCAGCGCCATGCCGGGCGCCAACCCCAGGATGACGCCCTTCAAGATGCCGATATAGGGATCGGTCAGCCCAAAGTCGGTGAGCAACGCGATCAGCGGCGCGGGGCGCTCCATCGCCGGGTCGTCCACGCCTTCGGATGATGGTTGAGATGATGTGGACATGGCGATGTATCCTTCACCAGTAGGCTGAACGGTGGCTAACTGATCAGCTTGCAATCGAAGCGCACGACGCCCGCCTGGCGGTCGGTGATGGCGCGCGTCACCTCCAGCTTGATCACATCGCCCACGCCAAACGGGATGTCGGCCATGCCGACCACGCGCGCCTCCGCATGGCGTTCGGGCGCGTCCAGCCGGGCGATCACACAGCGCACATACGGCTGCTCGACGCCGCCAAACGTGGCCGACAGCCCGGCCTCTTTCGTCACGATGGTCCCCTCGATGATCTGGTTGATTTGTGCCATGCGTTTCCCCTCAACAAGCGTCATCCACTGACCCACAAATGGCGACGCGCCACCGCATTCTATCACAGCGATTACAGAAAAGGGCCAGCAAGCCCCCGTCTTTCAAGCGGGGGATGAATGGCTCCCCCCTTGACGACACACCATCCACAACGACAGCGCATCAGGTGGCGTCTATGTGACCACCTGATGCGCTGTCGTTGTCGCGGACGCTGGTTTATCCATCGCTTGCCGGTTTGGTCCTGCCGCATCAGCCATCAGCGCCCCTTTGGCTTGATGTCCTTGGCTTTTGAGGTTGTCAAGCAGTGGGGAGCCATTCATCCCCCGCTTGAAAGACGGGGGCTTGCTGGCCCCTTTTTGTAATTGCGCAAAGAGCGTGGTTGGCGCCATGCGGGCGTCGCAGTGATCGCCGCTTAGAACTCCAGCCCGTCCGAGCGGCGCCGCAGCAGCCAGAGCGTCAATTCATACATGGCAAAGAGTTCCAGGCCAAAGGGCAGATAGCCCAGGTAGCCCGGCAGCGGCATCTCGAAGATGTGGGGCGTCCAGTTCAGATACGGCAGGTTATAGATCCACTTGGGCAGCGCGAAGTAGTTCCACATCTCCCAGAAGCCACCGCAGATCAGCGCCGCCAGCGGGATCGTGAAGAAAAACCGCCAGTCGCGCGCCAGCAGGTGGCCCAGCGCTGAACGCCGCCGTAGCAGATTGTTGAGCGGATCAACGATGAGCACGAGACAGACCCAGATCAAATAGTAGGTGTAGCGGGGGAAGAGGAACGGGAGGACGAACGTCACCACTCCCAGCGCGATCAGCCCCAGCGCCACCGGTAGCGGCGCGCGTGGCCCGGCCTCCGCCGCAGCCAGCCGTGGACGGAGCGCCTTGAAACTGGCCAGCAACCCCGCCATCTCCAGAAACGCCGGAAGCACGGTGCTGAAGTCGAGCGTGGAGATCAGTCCGTGCGCCAGCGGCGTGTACGGGCGATCGTAGATATACACCCAGTTGTTGACGGCGTTGTTGAACCACTCGAAGACCCACCAGAACACAGCGGAGATGGGGAACAGCGCCAGAAAGCGCAGCGTGCTTCGCGTGAGCAGCGACGAGCCACGCCGCGCGACGTTGAGGCCATCCAGCGTGAAGATGAAGCCAAACCAGATCGGGAAGAAGGTATACATCCACGGGCCATTACGCGACCACGACGAGAACCAACTCACCACCACCAGCAGCGCGGCGACATAGGTATACAGCGGCGGCGCATGCCCAAACAGTGGCTTGATCGCCCAGCCGAGCCGTCCGCCATCGTCGCGCGCCTGTGTACTGGTGTCCCCTGCGCGTCCCTGGGTGGCTCCGCCCTCCGTGTCGAGCCGGGTATCAACGTGCGCCATCGCTCTCCCCCTCTGTCATCTTCACACGCCTGCTCACGACCGCCGCAGGATTGTTCAGCACGCTCAGACTATACTACACAGGCGGTGTGGACGCCAACTCATGCGGCGCGATGCGGGCAGCGATCACTTGTCCGGTGGGGTGAGCTGGGTAACGGCGGGGAATCGCCCGTGGCGGAGCAGCCAGCCGCGCGCCAGCGGCAGGCTCCCGGCGATGAGCAGCGCCGCCGTAGGGGTGAGCCGCCGTGCGACCCAGCCACGCGCTGCCGGGTCGGCCAGCAGCGCATCCAGTGTTGCGCGCTCACGTACCTCCAGCAGCGTCACGTCCGGCGTCAGGCTGGCCCGCGCGACATGGCGCTCCCAGTCATCCAGCGTCACCCGCACGTTGGCGGGCAGCGGCGCGCCCGCCAACGCGCCCAGTCGCCCGGCCACCTCCGCCGCGCCCCAGCCACCGGCGCGGGCGGCGGCCAGCGCCGCGCGCGTCAACTGATAGCGCGCCGTCTGGTCCAGCGCGACCTCGCTGGCGCAAGTGTCCAGCGTCAGCAACTCCAGCGCGGTCAGTGGGGGATAGGCGATCAGCGAGAGGTTAGACTGCGCGACCAGGCGCCCGTGCCGCTCCGCCAGCCGCGTCTCGCCTGCCCGTAGCGCATCATCATGCGCGTCCACTTCCGACCAGAACTCACGCCGTAGCGCCAGCGCAGCCACGCCAACCCGCAACCCGCCTGCGTGATCTCCGGGATCGCCAGCGGAGGCCTCGTCGGGAATAGCCTCGGTCGTGACGAACCCCAACCATTGGAGCGGACCGTAGAGCGAGGTGAGCGTCAACTCGTCATCGGCCAGGCTATCCTCTGGGCGCGGGGTGTCCTGGCGGAATCCACTGGGGCGCGTTGTCGCCGGTTGGCGACGCGCGTGGGCGCTGGGCGCTCGCTGGGCGCCAACCCGGCGGATGCTGTGAACATGCGCGGAGTGCTCGGGCAGCGGCACGGGCGCGCCCGGCTCATGATCGGCCAACGTGGCGAGCAGGCGCCGCCGCGCGACGGCGATGCGGGGCGGCGCGGGGGCCAGCAAGCGGGGCGGCGCCGCCTGGGCGTCGGCGCGCTCAGGCCACCAACCACCCGCCGCCCACAAACGCGCGCAGAGCCGCAGCCGCTCCGCCAGCGGGTGCGCCAGATAGCGCGCCATCAACGCCGACGGCGCCGCAACCAATCGCGCCGCCGAAGCGCGTCGCACGCTGGGCGGTGGCGCCGCAGGCGGAGTGTCCGCCGCCGCAGGCGCCGCGCTCGCCCCTCCCGCCGAGTCAGTCTCACTCGCGACGGCGCGCAGCAGACTCAGCCGCTCCAACAGGCGGCGAATGAAGAACAGGCGCAGGTCTTCGCCCTCAGTGAGATCGGCGAGATCGGGCGACCCGCCACCGTGCGCGTGGCTCGATCCGCGCCCGGGCGGCGCGCACGGTGGCGGCATAGGTTCGGGCGCGCCGACGCTCAGGCGCTCGCGCAGGCGGCGCAGCAACGGGCGCGCGACCTGCTGGCGCGTCGTCAGCGGGGCGCCGCCCGCCTGGGCGATCAGGCGCCAATAGAGATAGAGGTCGCGCTGAAAACGGATCGCCGCCGCCAGCCCCGGTTCTTCCGCTGGCGTGCCCGTCGCCGCCTGTGTGTCGCGCTCCACGCGGGCTAGGCGAGGTAGCGTTCGACGGTGTCGCCGGGGCGCGTGGCGGCGTCGTCGGGGTTGAGGCCCGCCTGACGGCGCGCCCGGCGCTGACGCAACAGGTCCCAGCACTGGTCCAGATTGACTTCCAGCGCCTTCAGCCGTGTGCGTTCCTCATCGCTCAGGCCACCGCCATGCTCCGCCTGATGGTCGAGCGTATGCTCCTCCGACACCAGTTCGTTAATCCGTTGCAGAATCTCGCCATCGTTCATGTCTGCCTGCCCCTTTGCTGTGGTATGATGTCACTGGGTCTCGTCCATCAGGAGGTTTGCGTTCGGGCGCCGTGATCGCCGATCCCGCCATCGCCACTCACCCGCAGAATACCACATGGCAAGCGCCTCAGAGGTTGGCAATCTGCTCGACCACAAACGCGGCGATGGTCCGCACAGTGTCAAACTTCTCGGGGACGAGATCGTCCTGCGTAACGTGAATCCCGTAGGTATCCTCGACGAACAGCGCGATCTCGAGGATACCCGTGGTGTCTACGACACCCTGTTCCAGCAGCGGAGTGTCGTCGTCCAGCGCAGCCTCGCCGCCGTCATAGAGAAAGTTCATCACGATATACTCATGGATTTGGTCGCGCACGACCGCGATCCCCACGGTGTCTACGGTCTCTACTGTCTCGTCCATCGCCTTCGACGCCTTTCTGACATGTCTTCTCAGCCAAACCTGCGGGGTGGTCCGGCGCCCAGGAGCAGTGTTAGGTGGTCCGTCCACTATAACGACCTTCGCGCCATCCGTCAACCTGCGCCGACGCTTGTCAGAGGGGCTGCCACGGAGCGTCGTGTAGAGCGCAACGCATAGGACAATCCCGCTCGTTGGAAATACCAGCATGACGAGAGTGAACACTTTGCCATGCAATCTGTATCTACATCAATGATCGTCCCCCGTATCTGTGAGCGTAGGCAATGAACAGCTCCACGAGCGAACATAGTTGGGCATGGGCGGTGAAGGAGCGGACGCATTATGGGCGTCTCTGAGGGCGCGGACCTCTTTGCCGCGATCGTACCCACCCACGCCGCCGCGATGCTGCGTGTCGCCGCCGCTTTGCTCGGCCCCGCCGACGCCGAAGACGCCGTGCAAGAGGCGGCCATGCGCGCCTGGCAGGCGTGGGCGACGCTCCGCGATGTCGGGGCGGCGCGGCCCTGGCTGTTGCAGATCACCGTCAACGTCTGCCGCCAATGGCGACGCGGGCTAAAGGGCCGCGCGCAGTCGCAGCCCCTGCCGGACGAAGACGTGACGCTGCTGGCGCTGCTCGACACCGAACTTGGCGCCAGCGACCACACTGGCGCGCTCGATCTGCGCGCCGCCATCAGCGCCTTGCCGGTGGGGCTGCGCGTCGTCGTCGCCCTGCGCTACTACGCCGGGCTGGACGCGACCGAGATTGGCGCCGCGCTGGGCATCCCCGCCGGAACGGTCCGCTCGCGCCTGCACCGCGCGCTGGAGCAACTGCGTGAGCGGCTCACCCCACCCGATACGACCCCTGTCACCACGCGCGATCGGACGGAGGGCCGACCATGAACGACGAACCCTACTCGCCGAACCACGCGCATGACGCACGGACAGGCGCAGACGCCGATCCGTTCACGACCGGCGACACACCACTCTCGCCCGATCTGGCGGCGCTCGATCGGCGGCTGACGACCGACGGCGCCCGCTGGCAAAATCGCCTGCCCCCCGCCGAACAGGTGGCCGCGCGCATCCGCGCAATTCCCTGGTCAGCGCCCACCGAGACGAGCGCAACCCCAAGCGCCGCTGGACCGCTACGAGGAAATGTCTACATGACGCCATTCGAGGACCAACCGACCGACGCCTATCCCACTGCGCGAGTTGGCGGACAGCGGGCAACAGGCAATGAGCGGCGCTCCACCGGCAAGGGGCGCATCCTGGCGCTGGTCGCCGCCGTGCTGATCGTAGCGCTGCTGGGCGCCGTGTTCACGCAACTCGCACGGCTGGGGCGCCAGAACGGTGGGCGCCCCTCGGCGACGGCCAGCGTTCGGCGCGCGACCGCAACGCCGTCCGGAACCGCGACGCCTGGCCACACCCCGACGCCCCACAACTCCTCGGTAACAGGGACGTGGCAGATCGTCGCCAGCCCCGATACGTCCGGTACGCTCAACGGAATCGCCGCAGTCTCGGCAGTCGATCTCTGGGCAGTGGGGACTGTCCCTGGAACCACTGGCCCCAGTACCACCTTGATCGAACACAGTGACGGCGTGAGTTGGCAGGTTGTCAGCAGCCCAAACCCCAACCCGTCG
>Ga0307374_10012989_pt1 | contig 11591 bp, 9 predicted proteins | sample OX3MG_FD_202532 | JGI IMG/M metagenome (GOLD analysis project Ga0307374, IMG submission 202532) | Soil microbial communities from Risofladan, Vaasa, Finland - OX-3 | ecosystem: Environmental > Terrestrial > Soil > Coastal area > Acid sulfate soil | place: Finland: Risofladan, Vaasa | collected...
ATCTGCAAACTCAGTATGCCGATATTCTGGCTCAGTACGGTCCGAAGTTTCCTAAAGTAGTCAGGCTCCACGACCAGATCCAGCAAATCAGTTCCCTGATGGACCAACAGCGGAAGCAGGTGCTCGACCGCATCGGTCATGATTATCAGTCCGCGCTGGGGCGGGAGAGAATTTTAGCGTCCAGGGTGGATCAGGAGACGGCATCCATTGGGAAAGCCAACCAATTGCAGATCCAGCAGAACATCCTGAAGCACGAATTCCAGACCAATCAGGACCTCTATGACGGGCTGCTGATGCATGTGAAGAACGCGATGGTTTCCGCCGGCATGCACGCCAATAACGTTCACATTATCGACCACGCACTGGTTCCGAGCACCCCCGTGCGTCCCCGGAAAGGTCGTGAAATCGCCGTGGGGCTGATTGTTGGTTTGATGCTGGGGATTACGATCGCTTTTGTGCAGGAGGGTTTTGACAGTTCGATCAAGAACGCTGAGGATGTTGAGCGCTTTCTTCCGGCACCCGCGCTGGCAGTCATCCCGTCGTCGACTTCGGTGGGTCCTCGCCCTTCCTGGCGGACAATCGGAGGTGTGGCCGCAGCCCGCAACGACGGGGCCGTGGGACTCGCAGTCACGAAGATGCCCTTCTCTCCGATTGCCGAATCTTTCCGCACGTTGCGCACATCCATCCTGCTTTCGACTGCTCCGCGCCCGCCGAAGTTGATTCTGGTTACGAGTTCCCAGCCCGGGGAAGGCAAGACCAGCACTTCGCTCAATCTTGCCCAAAGCCTTGCCCAGCGGGGCGGTAAAGTTCTGATCATTGACAGTGACCTCCGCAAGCCTGGAGTTGCACAAGCCCTGGGCCGCAAAGCTGGAAAGGGACTCAGCGGGGTCCTGACCGGGGCCTATTCTCTGGACGAGGCTCTGATTTGCGTCGAACCCCCGGTGAACCTGTGGGTGCTCACGTCGGGACCTAATCCTCCAAATCCTGCCGAGTTGCTCTCTTCACCCGCGATGGAAGACCTGTTGAAGGAATTAAGAAGCCGTTTCGACTATCTCGTACTTGATTCTCCACCCTTGCTGGCCGTGACGGACGCAACGGTGCTCTCGGCGGTTGTTGACGGAGTTGTCCTGGTCGTTGAGAGCGGAGTGACTCCCCGGAACGCTGTGCTCAGGTCGTTCCGAATGCTGCAGGACGCGGGTGGAAGAGTTCTGGGTACGGTCATTAACAAAATGGACCTTCGTCATGATGGGTATTACGGCTACAGTTACCGGCGATACTACGGCAATTATCATAACGGCGAAGACACTGGGGTGGAGCAGCGGGATGAGAGTCTGGTCGAGAAGGCAGATACGACTTTAAAGTTATAAACTGACAGTGGTTTTCCTATTGCAGGACAGAACAATTTGGCTCCCACCTTGCCTGTGAAGCGTCTTTTATCAACCTTCTCTTTTGAATTTCCCCTGCTTTCGCGGGGGAAGGCCGTGGTTTTTATTATCGCCGTCATCGTGCCTGGGTTGGCGCTGGCTTTCAGGACCGTTATGATCGCTGTGGCGGCAACCATGGGCGGTTCCTCGGAATCTCGCGAAGTTCGGCAGGCAGTGGCGCTGGATCCCGCAAATCCGCAGCTCCATTATCGCCTGGGCCGGGTTGACGGCTATTCCATGGACCCTTCTGAAGTCCAGGATGGGTTGAAGCAACTGCGGCAGGCGACGGAACTTGCTCCGACCCAGCCGGAATACTGGTCGGGGTTGGCGTCAGCGTGCGAGTCAGCCGGCGACACAACCTGTGCCGATCGGGCTATGCAGCGCACTTTATCTCTGGCTCCGTATACACCCCGCTACCGATGGAATGCCGCCAACGATGAACTGGCTCGTGGCCGTGCGGACCAGGCTTTGAGTGAGTTTCGGAAACTGCTGGAGATGGACCCCGGATATGCTCCTGAAACCTTCCGCCTTTGCCTGAAGTCCGTAGGCGATCCAGGAAAAGTTTTTCGAAGTGTCCTTTTGAACCGGGAAGACCCGCAACTCAATTTTTCGTTTATCAATTATCTTGTCTATCATGGTCAAGGAGCGGATGCTTACCCTGTCTGGCAGGCCACCTTCGCCATGAATAAGACCTTCCCGCTTTCGCTGGCCGGCCCTTACCTTGAATGGCTCATCCGCCAGGGCCCGGACCAGGAAGCGGTCAGCGCCTGGCGGGACCTGGAGTCGCACGGAATCATCAGGAAACCCCCGGATGATTCTGATGGCAACCTGGTGTTCAATGGCGGATTTGAAGAGCCGCTTTTGAAGATGGGCTTCGGCTGGCGTGTTCACATGGAACCCTACACAAGGGTGGAGCTTGACGATTCAGGGCCTTATGCGGGAAATCGAAGTGCAAGAGTAGCCTTCACTGTCAGCCGGAATGACAACGATGAGCCCCTGTTTGAGTTTGTTCCTGTGACCCCGGGTCACTCCTATCGCCTACAGGCTTTTGTGCGGTCGGAAGATATCACGTCGGACAGCGGCCCACTCCTTCGGGTGACGGACCCGAAATGTTCCGGCTGCCTGGATGTTTCAACAGAGGGCACAGTAGGAACAACGAATTGGCACCCGGTGAGCGTGAGCTTTTCAACGGGTCCGATGACACACCAGGTGCAGATTTCAGTCTGGCGGCCCCGCTGCTTGTCGTTTCCTTCGGATATCAGCGGCAGCTTCTGGGTGGATGCAGTCGATTTAAAAGACGACACAGCGTCGAAAGGGCCGGTCCTGAAAGCCTCAGCGCCTTCATCATGAGCGCCTCAACCAGCAGCGCAGAATTCCTCCCTGTTTCGTTCCGGAAGGAAGAAGCGGCAGCCCTTGCAGGAACCCGATGGTTTTCACGCGCGCGGGCCCTCCTGGGGGCAACTCTTTTGGCGGCGCCCTTCGCCTTCGGTGCAGTAGAGCCCTGGGCGTGGGCGGCGCTCTACATCCTGTCCTTTGCCGCGTTGGCATGCTGGGCCGTGGGAAGCGCCGGCCGGCGGGCCGTCAGAATGATCTGGTCGCCGCTCTATGTGCCTGCTGCGCTGTTTCTTTTGATGGGAGTGGTTCAATACCTTGGCCATTTCACCGTCAACAGTTCTGAAACACGGGAAGCCCTGATCAAACTGGTAACGGATGTTGTTCTGTTCTTCCTGGCGGGCCAGCTCTTTGGCGAAGCTTCGGGCAAGACATGGAGGATGGCCGGATTCGCAGTCACGGCTTACGCTTTACTCATGGGGCTCTTTGCCATTCTGCAATATTTCTCAAGCCAGGGAATGATCTTCTGGCTTATCAAATCCCGCGGCAGTATCTTCGGCCCTTACGTCAACCACAATGACTTTGCGGGACTGATGGAAATGCTGATCCCGATCGCGGCCGTCTATGTGTTTTCGAGGCCCCGGGATGACCAGCACAAGGTGCTTCTGGCCTTTGCCGTTTGCGTCGCCATCTGTTCGCTCTTGTTGTCAGCTTCTCGCGGAGGGTTTGTTGCGTTCCTCGGAGAAATTCTGATTTTCGCCTGGATTTTCTGGAGACGATTGCCGAAGGGCAACTCCCGCCGGCATCTGCTGCTGGGAATGCTGGGTCTGGTGGCTGCCACAGCCTGCTTCTTCTGGATGGCTCCCCAAAAGGTTTCAAGCCGATTAGGGAGCATTGGCAATGTTGTGAACGCGCCGGAAGCGACCTATGGCGACAGGATGCATGTGGCGTTCGATGCATTGCTGATCTTCCGGGACCATCCGGCAATGGGAACCGGCCTCGGCAGCTTCGGTTCGATTTTCCCGGCCTATCAAAGTTTTCCCACGGATCAGCTCTATCCGTACGCTCACAATGACTATGCTCAGGCCCTTGCTGAAACCGGGGCTGTGGGAGGACTGATCATCCTCGGAGCCCTCATCCTGTTCTTTCGTCTGGCGTTCAGCAACCTGCGCCAGCGTCTGGGGGAGGAAGCGGGTTGGATTCGCCTGGGAGCTGCGCTGGCCGTTTGTGGATTGCTGATTCACAGCTTTGTTGACTTCAATTTGCACATTCCAGCCAACGCGGCGTGGTTTGCCGTGTGCGCGGGGTTATCCACAATTCCCGGCTCATCCGGACGGCGGAAAGTCGTGCAGACCGGAGGCCCTCAATGAGCCGATCAGCCTGCCTTTCGGGAAGAAAGCATGGCTTGTCCGCAGTGACCGCCGGGAAATCGGGTTGGCAACAGATTTCCAAAAATAGGAGGCGTTGATTGAAAGGCGTCATTCTTGCTGGAGGAACGGGTTCGCGCCTTTTTCCTCTAACCAAAATCACCAATAAGCATCTGCTCCCCGTCTACGAAGAGCCCATGATCTTTTATCCCATTCGGGCGCTCATCAATGCCGGGATCACAGAGATCCTGATCGTCACGGGTGGGCACAACTCAGGCGATTTTCTCCGCCTCTTGAGCAACGGCAGGGAGTTCGGCCTTCGCCACCTGAATTACACTTACCAGGAAGGCGAAGGTGGCATCGCGGCCGCCCTGATACTGGCGGAGTACTTTGCGGGCGGGGACAAAATCTGTGTGATTTTGGGCGACAACATTATTGAGGGCAACATTGTGCAGGCTGCCGAACGATTTGAGCGCCAGCCCAAAGGCGCCCACATCATTCTCAAGGAGGTTCCGTATCCCCAGCGATTTGGGGTCCCGGTTTTCGACGGCGACCGGATCATCCGGATCGAGGAGAAGCCGAAAGATCCCCCAAGCCCGTATGCCGTCACCGGGATTTACTTCTACGACTCAAGCGTGTTTGAGAAGATCAAAGTATTGAAACCCTCCCGGCGGGGCGAGCTTGAAATCACCGATGTGAATAACTCCTATCTGGACGAAGGCACCCTGACCTACAGCGTTCTGGACGGGTGGTGGACCGACGCCGGAACCTTTGAGTCCTTGAGAAGCGCCACCAACCTTGTCGCCGAAACGGGCGCGAACAAAGTGAATCTGGAAGCACCAGCGCAGGACGCGGCCACAGTGGAACCCCAGCCATAAGAGAGAACAGAATGAAAATTGCCATCACAGGAGGAGCGGGTTTTATCGGGTCGCACTTTGTCCGCCATATGCTGCGGGAATACCCTTCCTGTTCCATTCTGAACCTGGACAACCTGACGTACTCCGGAAACCTTGAAAACCTCTCCGACGTGCTTGCAAATCCGCGGCATGAATTTTTGAAATTGGACATTTGCGACCACGATCAGGTGGCCCAGGCACTCTCTACGGGAGTGGATGCGGTGGTTCATTTCGCGGCTGAATCTCACGTCGACCGGAGCATCCTGGACGGCTCCGTGTTTGTCAGGACCAACGTGCTGGGAACCCAGTCCCTGTTGCAGGCCGCACGCCAGGCCGGCATCCAGCGATTCGTTCACGTCAGCACGGACGAGGTTTACGGCAGCGCGCCCGGCACGCAGAAGTTCAGGGAAGATTCACCCCTGGATCCCAGCAGCCCCTATGCGGCCAGCAAAGCCGCTTCCGACCTTCTGGCGCGAGCTTACTTCCAAACCTACCGGTTTCCGGTGACGGTGACCCGCTGCTCCAACAACTTTGGCCCTTTCCAGTTTCCCGAAAAATTCATGCCGCTCCTGATCACCCGGGCGCTTGCGGACCAGAGTATTCCGATCTATGGCGACGGGCTCCAGGTGCGCGACTGGATTTTTGTTCGGGACCATTGCCGGGCCCTGGACGCGGTTCTGCACCGCGGCCGCGCTGGGGAAGTGTATAACATCGGCGGGGGGCAGGAATGGCCGAACCTGGAAATCGCCCGGCATATTCTGGACCGTCTTCACAAGCCTCATTCTCTGCTGACGTTTGTTCAGGACCGTCCCGGCCACGACCGGCGCTACTCCGTAGACACAACTAAAATCGAAACCGAACTGGGCTGGCGTCCGGAGGTTAGTTTTGCCGGAGGCCTGGCGGACACGGTTGACTGGTATGTGGCCAATGCCGGCTGGAGAGAGCGAATCCAGAACCAGGCCTACCTTTCGTACTATCAGGAGCAGTACGAACATCGTGACGAGACTTTGAAGAGAATTCAGAACCCTGGAGGCATTCCCCAATGCGCATCGCAGTGACCGGAGCGGCCTGTCAGCGGCCCAACTCATCGGGCATGGGACCTTTGCCGCATGGGCAGGCAGGATTGGAAAGCGGCCTCGCCGAAATTTGTGAGGGAGGAAATGACGCTGACGAACGAACAGCTTATTCAAAATCCGCCTGAGAAACGGTTGATCGGTGAGCGCGCGGGATTGCGGCTGGCGCTGCCACACCATGAAGACGCCGGAATAGGTGATGTGATCACCAGCCCGCAGTCTTCGCGATTGATCGCTGGTGTTGAAATCGAGCCCGGCGTATTGTGGCCAGATGACCGTGGTTGCTTCGCGGAGGTTTTTCGTTTCGGCGACTCCGGGTTCGCACACGAGTTCGCCGATGACAGCGGCCATCAGATCCAGGTGTCATTCACTGTTTCCTACCCTGGCGTGATTAAAGCGATCCACTATCATTTTGAGCAGACCGACCTGTGGGCGCCCCTGGCGGGCATGTTCCAGGTTTTCCTCTGTGACCTCCGGGAGGGTTCACCCAGTTGGGGCAGGCTGAACACCTTGTTTATCGGTGCGCAGCGCCCATGGAAGGTGAGAATTCCTCCAGGCGTTGCGCACGGCTACAAAGTCGTCGGGACTGAACCAGCGCAATTGCTCTACGCAACCAACCATTTCTACGATCCGAACGACGAAGGACGGATCGCTTTCGATGAACCGGGAATCAATTACGACTGGGAGTCCCGGCCCCGGTGAGTTCACGCAGATCAGCCAGTGCGGGCGAAATCGACGGAGGAAATGAGTGAAGGACTTCATCATTGTAGGAGGTGGGCCGGCCGGACTTCATGCCGCTTACAAGCTGGCCTCGGCCGGGTTTGACGTGAGCCTTTTTGATGCGCAGGGGCAAATCGGAGAACGGGCTGTTTGTTCAGGGGTCATTGGAACCGAAGCTTTTTCCCGCTTCGATCTTCCTAAAACGTCCGTGCTGAATACGATTAAGAAAGTTCAGGCTATTTCGCCGGCCGGCCGGAAGATCCAGCACAACGGGGAAGAGCCTCTGGCCTATGTTGTCGACAAGGCGGAATTCAACCGGGATCTCGCCAGCCGCGCGATTTCTGCGGGGGCCGAAATGCGGCTGGGCAGGTTTGTCGATTCCATCGAACAGAAGAAGCAGAGTGTGGTGATTCGATACCGATCAAAGGGAGGCCGGCAGCAGGAAAGTGAAAAAGCTCGCGGGGTGATGATCGCTTCCGGTGTCAACCGCTCTCTCACGGAAAAGTTGGGACTTGTGCGTCCTCGCGATTATCTGCGGGGGATTCAGGCGGATATCCCTTTGGGGAAGGACGGCATGTGGCGTCCCACTAAGATTTATGTGGGCCAGGCAGTGGCGCCCGGCGCCTTTGGATGGAAGATTCCACTCGGCCATGGACGTGTCCGGGTGGGCCTGATGAGCAGCGAGGATTCGCGGCCGTATTTCAAGAAGCTTCTGGGAAAAATCGCCCCGCACCTTCGTCCTGACCAGTATAAAGTTTGCCAGAAAGTCATTACTCAATGGCCTCAGGGCAAATGTGTGTCGGACAGGATCCTGGTGATTGGTGAGGCGGCGGGTCACATCAAGACGACGACCGGCGGAGGAATCTACTATGGTCTGCTCTCGGCAGAAATGGCGGCAGACGTCATGATCCGGGCCTGTCACCAAAACAATTTTTCTGAACAGGCCCTGAGTACCTTCGAGACCTACTGCCGTTCCACTTTCAACCGGGAACTCGAAACGGGATACTTCTTCAGAAAGATGATCGCAAAGCTTCCGGATTCCCTTCTTGACAAGACTTTTGAGAAAGCCGGCGCGATTGATCTTTTCGGCCGGATGAATGGCCATTTAATCTTTGATTGGCATTACAAAGCCATCCTCGTTGCCATCCAGAGTCTGTTTGCTGCTTAACTCCCAGTTCAGCTTTATCAGTTTGATAAAAACTTTCATATCAGGAGAGCTTTAATCATGGCCAAACGGGCTTTTGATATTTTTCTATCGGGCATCGGGCTTATTTTGTCTTCACCGCTTTGGGCTCTTATAGCGTTGGGAATCAAGCTGGAAGACGGGGGCCCGGTCTTCTATCGGCAATTTCGTGTTGGCAAAGGTAACAGAGAATTCGTGAGCTATAAGTTCCGTTCCATGGTGGCTGACTCGGACCAGAAGTGGGGCGCCGTTCCGGCAACCGAAAAAGACCCCCGCATTACACGTATCGGACGGCTGATGAGATCCACCGCCATGGATGAGCTTCCTCAGCTATGGAATATCCTGCGAGGCGACATGAGCTTTGTGGGGCCGCGGCCTGAGTGGAGCGAGCTGGTGAAAGAGTTTCGAAAGCAGATTCCGCGATTTGACCTGCGCCATACGGTGCGCCCCGGCCTGACCGGCATCGCGCAAATTTATGGGGACAGCGAACTCCCCAGGCGGCAGAAGCTCCGTTACGACCTCCTGTATATCAAGCGGCAGAGCCTGGGGATCGATCTTCGCCTGGTGGCCTTTTCTTTCCTGGTCACATTTTCGGGCGGCTGGGAAGTCCGTGCCGGCAAGGTTCCTTCATGGCTCGGGAAGCGTTCAGTCCGCAGGCTGAAAGCCAGATTGGCCAGAAGGCCTCTGCCTCAGCCTGTACTCTCACCCGCAGAAGATCAATAGGAAAGGAGGCGATGCTCATGGCAACTGTGTTAACCAGCCCGGTGGCTTTCAGTAAAAAGAGTCTTCCTCCTTGTGCTCGAGTTCTCGGTGTGCCCGTCCACAGCGTCGATGTTGAAGGCACGCTGGAGTGTATGAGCCGGTGGATTGAGGACCGCGATCGATCACGCTGGATCGCAGTGACCAGTTCTCACGGCATCGTCGAAGGATTCAAGAAGGCGGATTTCAAAGAGATCCTGGAATCGGCTTCGCTCTCGATACCTGATGGCATGTGGACGGCCCGCGTAGCCGGGAAGAAGTTGTCCAGTGCTCCCCGGCGGGTACGCGGTGCGGACCTGCTGCTGAAATTCTGCGAACTGGCCAACCAGGAAGGTTACTCGAGCTATTTCTACGGTGACACGGATGAAGTGCTGGAGGCGCTCGGATCCAGGCTGCGAAGCCAGTTTCCTTCCCTCAAAATTGCGGGAAGCTATTCCCCGCCTTTCCGCACGCTCACCCCGGAGGAAGACGCTGAGATTGTCGAGGCAATCAATCGGGCCAGGCCGGACGTCCTTTGGGTAGGTCTTGGGTTGCCCAAGCAGGAACGCTGGATCTATGAGCACCGAAACCAGTTGAAGGTTCCTGTCATCGTGGCCGTGGGCGCAGCCTTTAAGTTTGTTGCCGGCAAGGTGAAAGAAGCGCCAAGGCCGGTCAGTAACCTGGGCCTCGAATGGTTCTGGCGGCTGCTGAGCGAACCGAAGAAGTGCTGGCATCGATCGCTGATCTACGGGCCGCAGTTTGCGTTGCATTCCTACCTGGAATTGAAAGGCATTCGAAAGTATGACTAGAAAGGAGACAACCATGAATTGGACCGGCAAAAAAGTTCTGGTGACGGGCGGCGCGTCTTTTATCGGCTCGCACCTGGTGGACGCGCTCATGGAGAAGGGTGCAGGCATCCGGGTGGTGGACAATCTGAGCAGCGGCAAGCGGGAAAATCTCACGGCCCATCTTGATGGAGGCCACATCGATTTCCTTCATGCTGACCTGCTGGAACCGGAAGTTGTCCAAAAAGCCGTGGACGGCGTCGATGTTATTTTCCATCTGGCGGCGGACCACGGAGGCCGTGGCTACGTTGACCTGCACCAGGCCGCCTGTGCCACCAACCTCACTCTGGACGGGATGCTCTTCCGGGCCGCACACCAGGCGGGGGTTGAAAAAGTGGTCTATGCTTCTTCCGGCTGCGTCTATCCCAATCACATTCAGACCGACACTTCGCAAATCCTCTATCTCACAGAAGACATGGTCGGCCCGCCCTATGACGCGGACAACATGTACGGCTGGGCCAAGCTGATGGCGGAGATGACCTTGCGCGCTTACTACAAAGACCACGGCATGAAGTCCGCCTCCTGCCGATACTTCACCGTCTACGGCGAGCGCGGCCATGAAAACCACGCCGTGATTGCCATGATCGCGCGCGCCTTCATCGGCCAGGACCCTTACGTTGTCTGGGGCAACGGCGAGCAGATCCGCAACTGGACACACGTGAGCGACATTGTTTCCGGCACCATCCTGGCGGCGGAAAAAATTGATGACGGCTCGGCGGTCAACCTTGGAACGATGGAGCGCACTCGGGTGATTGACGCCGTCCACGAAGTGCACAGCTACACACGGCACAGCCCGCGCATTGAGTTCCATCCGGAGATGCCCACTGGCCCGATGAACCGCGTGGCCGATAACGCCCTCGCCAAACAGCTGCTCGGCTGGGAGCCACGGGTGAAATTCATGGACGGCCTGCGGCAAACCGTCGACTGGTATTTCTCCACCAAAGACCGCGACCAGGTGCGCGCCACGCTGGATTCCGTCCTCACCGAGCGCACCGTACATCCGGCCGAGCGGAAGTTGAGCGCATCGCAAGCTGCCAGCTTATGACGCAAACTCCAGGCTTTTTGCCCGGCATGAAAACGCGTGAAGGATTGAGAGTGCAAATTTTACACAATGTTTCAAAATGAAACACTTTTTTGAAAGCCGACAAAATTCCAGTTGTTTTGTAAATACAAGTGTATTAGAATCAATGTGTTACAAAATATGGAATTTTCGTCCCAAAATCCCATACGTCCCATCTTGGCGGCTTTCGGGGTATAGTAGCCTAGTTCTGGAGGCTCATGCCGCCGCTCTCCACGCCCGCGCCTCATGGCCCGCCCGCCGCTCGTGCCGCCTGCCGCTCTGCCGCTGGCCCGGCTGCGGCGCGCGGGGCCCTGGGCGACATGGGCGCTTTCGGTCCCTGCCCCGACGGCCGCTCGTGCCGCCTGCCGCTCCTGGAGCCCGCCGCTCTGCCGCCGGCCCGCCGCGCCGGCTCCCGGAGCCCTGTGGGCCGCCAGGTGCTTCTTCCTAGCGCCCGCTGCGCCCGAAGTCTTTTATCATGAGTGAAATTCCCCAGCCCATTCCGCCGGTTTCTGTGCCGCAGGTTGACGTCAGTGGCCGCCGTCTGGCGCACAACACGCTGCTGAACCTCATCGGCCGTGTGGTACCCTTGCTGGTGGGCATTGCGACCATGCCCTACGTCATCCGGCATCTGGGTCCGGACCGTTTTGGCCTGCTGTCGCTGGCCTGGATGGTCGTGGGCTACTTCGCGCTGTTTGATCTGGGCATTGGCCCGGCCACCACCAAGTTTGTGGCGGAACTCCTGGGCAAGGGCGAAATGGACAAGCTTCCCGGCCTGGTGTGGACCGCGCTTTTCAGCCAGACCTGCATGGGCCTGGCGGCGGGGGTACTGCTGGCCGCGGCTTCTCCCCTGCTGGTCAACCGCCTGCTCAAGATTCCCGCCGAGCTTCACCCGCAGGCGCACCTCATTTTCCTCATCATGGCCGCCGCGCTGCCCATTGACTTTGCCAGCGGAT
>Ga0307374_10012990_pt1 | contig 11590 bp, 13 predicted proteins | sample OX3MG_FD_202532 | JGI IMG/M metagenome (GOLD analysis project Ga0307374, IMG submission 202532) | Soil microbial communities from Risofladan, Vaasa, Finland - OX-3 | ecosystem: Environmental > Terrestrial > Soil > Coastal area > Acid sulfate soil | place: Finland: Risofladan, Vaasa | collected...
GGGACGGACCACACGAATCCGCAACCGCCGCAGGGATCACCATAGAGCGACGCGCCGTACTGGCTCATCGAGTCACGGTCCTATCCACCTGGACCCACAACCGAGTTTCGACCGCTGGCGTCCGATCGGCCATGTCCTAGTGTGCAACGTGCCAGCAGAGCGAATGGAGCACTGATGCTGATCTGGATCATCATGGCCATCGTGCTGGTGGCGATCGTCCTCAGTGGGTTCGTCGGACGCAATCGTCGATCCGCCCAACGCCAGCGGTCCGATCATGACGGCACGCACCATGCGACCCACCACGGCAAGGGCGCCCGTCGGTCGCGGGGGCGGGGCCGCGGCCACTGATGGATCAGGTGGGCCGGAGGGTGATCAACTCCTGGACGTTGTCGTGGAGGATCAACCGGCGCTCGTCCGCAGTGAAATTCTTCAACTCCTTGACATAGTCCGTAGGATCGGGAAGTCCTTCGATGTGGGGCCAGTCCGACCCGAACAGGACCCGGTCGGGGCCGATGCACTCGGCCACCTGGTAGACGTCGTCCTCCCAGAACGGATTGATCCACACGTGGCGACGGAGCGTCTCCACCGGGTCGTGCTTCCAGTAGCCGGGCATCTTGTTGGCGGTGGAACGGAGCTTCTTGATCAGGTCGGGAAGGTACTCCGCACCGTTCTCCACCGAGGCGATCCTGAGGTTGGGAAACCGCTCGAAGTGGTTCTCGAAGATCAACGTCAGTAGGTAGTCGCGAACGGCCTGCTCGATGGCGAACGTCTTGATGGAAGGCTTCCAACCTCCCGAAAAGGTGGCGGCGAATCCGTCGGCGGCGTAGCCGTTGGACGATCCGCCGCTGTCGGCGGCGTGCACGACGACGGCGATCCCGGCATCGTTGGCCAGGCTCCAGAATCCATCGAACATCGGATCGAACGGATTGCGACGTCCCAGTGCCGTGGTCGGCGCCGCCGGCCGCATGACCACGGAGCGAGCTCCCTGCTCGAGGGCCCAGGCCAGTTCCTCCGCGGCCCACGCCGGATCGGCCAGCGTGATGTAGGGGGCGGCGTAGATGCGATGGTGGTGATCGAAGGTCCAGTCCTCGGCCATCCACCGGTTGAAGGCCCGAAACAGATGGCACACCGCCTCGGGGTCGTGGGCGAGGGGCTCCTCGTAGATCATGCCGAGCGTGGGAAAGAGCAGGCACCCGGCCAGCTCCTGCTGGTCGAGGGCCGCCTCACGGGCCACCGGGTCACGGTAGGCAGCACGGATCGGCTCACGGCGGGCAAGGAACTCACGGGGGTTGCGATGGTCGGGGTTGCCCCGGAAGTAGTCGTACATCGCCCCGGGCGGTGCCACCGGGTCGAAGGTCGGATTGGTCACCGCATGGCTGACCCTCCCTCCGATCACGTGATACTGACGACCGTTGATCTCAGACCACTGGATCACCCGCGAGCCCAGCTTCGGATCGAGGTGCCGGGTGAAGGCGTCGAGCGCCTCGTAATAGTGGTTGTCCGCATCGAACACCGGGTGGTCGAGCTCGTCGAACTCACGCATGCCGTCTCCTCGTGGCTGGCCCATCGGGCCCTGCCATCCTACGGGCGTTGCCGAGGTCGGGCGATTCGGATGCCCTATTTGGGCTTGCCCAGCCGCCAGAACTGGAGCGGTGACGTGCTCAGTGCCTCAGGGGACGAGGTGTAGGCCACGACCAGCCAGTGGGATCCGTGAGCAGGCGCAAAGACGTAGGCCGGGGGATGCAGGGTGACCACCGCCGAACCGTGGGAGGGGAGCACGACCGGACGATGGCCGGTGGTGTACCAGAACCCGTTCGGGTGACCGCTCCCGATCGTCACCATGAAGTGCGGTTCCAGTCTCTTGTCGGTGGTGTTGTGCACCTCGACGGTCACCGAGTTCATCGAGAGGGCCGCCTGGGACGCGGCGAACGACCGGACCTCGATCTGCAAGGGCGGCGACCCGAAGGCGAGGATCGACACGACGACCGCCGCCACCGCGGGCACCACGGCTGCCAGCCCGAATGGCAGGTTGAGGCGGCCGGTGGGGCGGGCCAGCGCCGGTCGGCTGGCGGGTGCCACGCACACGGCCGCCACGATGGCTGCCGGATACAGGTCGAGCAGGTAGCTCGACAGGCTCCGCGTGGCGACGAAGAAGGTCAACGGCAGGAGCAGCATCCAGATGCGCTTCATCTGGGGATACCAGACGACCAGCGCCGCCAGGAGGGCGACATAGACGAGCACGCCGGCCACCGTGAGCAGCGGGAGGGACACCCCACGGACGATGCCGTGCAATGCCAGGGTGACCAGCCCCTGTCCATCGGCGACGAGGGGGTCGTTGAACGGCAGGAGCGTACCCCGGGCCCACGCCGCCGGCTGCCAGATGATGAACGGCAGATTCACCATCCCGAAGACACCGACCACGATGGCCAGATACCCCAGTGCCAGCCGCGCCGGTCGCCGACCCGACGACCGGGCTTCGATGAAGAGCGCGGCGGCGAGGAACGGCACACAGAACCATGGGGACTGTTTGATGGAGCAGGCCAGCCCCAGGGCGATCGGTCCGATCCATCGAGCGGCACCGAAGCCCGGTCCGCGGCAGAACGAGTCCCAGCGCCACACGGCCACCACCAGAAAGGGTAGGAAGATGGCGTCGGTCCCCCCCGAGCTGAACACGTCGGTGAAGACACCGGTCAGTATCAGCAGCGGTGCCACCCACCGCACCGAGGACGGCAGCAGGACGAAGATGAGCACACCGGTCACCAGCCAGGCCCCCAGGTCCATCCAGTCGACGATCTGGTGATGGAAGCCGAGGAACATCGCCGGAACCTGCAGGAGGAACGAGCCCGCCGGATAGGACACATGATCCACGAACCCGCCGGTGACGGTGTAGGTCCAGTTGTTCGAGGCCGTCTGCAGGAGTCGATTGGCCGGTGCCATGGTCGCCGTATAGGGGTTGATGCCATGCATCAACAAGCGGGCGGCGACCTGATTGAACGCCCCGGAGTCCGTGGTGTAGTACTGGCGGGCGTGGATGCCGACTGCCTGTTGGCAGCCCGTGGACAGCAGCACCGATCCCATCGTGATCACCTGCATGGCCACGGATCGGGGGCTGTGCACGAGCCATACCGCGGCGATCCCACCGATACCGCCAACCACCACCAACGGGGCGATCAATCCACCGAGTGGCCACGCCGACCACGATCCCCACAGGTCGACCCCACCGATGATGACCCCGAGCCACACAAGGGTCCACGCGGCGCGCTCCGTGGTCCGTGTGGCACCGCGGGGATCGTTGGATCCGCCGGCGTCGAGCATCACCCCGGCCTCGGGCCGGTCATCGACGCGTACTACGGGAACACCCGGTAGGAACAGACCTCGAATGCGGTCAATCCGATCAGGAGACCGACGGACAAGGCCAGCACCGTGGCATAGGCCCGTCCCCGCAGCCACGTGCCGACGGCGATGATCAGCGGGAACGCCAGCAAGACGAACCGGGGCCGAAGTCCGATCGGCGCCGAAATCAGGCCCAGTGCGGCAGCGGACAGCCCGTAGAGAAGCATGGGCATCGGCATGCGCGACCGGATGGCGACGACTGCGCCCACGATGGCCAGGACGGTTCCGACGAACAGCAGGTCGTCCGTCTTGTTGGTGGCAATGGGATCGCGGAGGAAAATGGCCATCGTGTGGACGGGATAGGCGATCGATGGATAGCTCTTCCATCCTCCCCGTTCGGTCATGCGCCACGCCGCCAGGTTGCCGGTGTGCCGCCAGATCCACCCCTGGTACGAGAGGAAGCCCAGCGGGGCGAGCAGGGGGGCGGCGAGCGAGCGCCAGTTCCGCCCACCGGTGACCTCGCAGTAGGCACACCACAGACAGCTGACCTCGAAGGCCAATGCGACGGGCGTGGTGGCGCTGGCCAGCAGGCCGAGGAGTCCCGCCAACAGCCACCGCCGTCGCATGAGTGCAAGCAGGCCGAGGGCCAGGAACGTGATGGCGAACCCCTCGGAGTACACCAGGCTGAGCACGAACGACCCCGGGAACATGGCCACCAGCAATGTGGCGCGGTCGGCGGCCCGTTGATCGGTGTAGTGACGGACGAGCGCCCAGATGGCCACCATGGCCAGGCCACCGGTCACCGTGGCGATGGTGATCCCCGCCCCGAGCAGGGAGAGGCCGGTCAGGTCCGACAACCAACGGATCGACAGGGGGAAGAGTGGGAAGAACGCGATCGTGCTTCTGGCCACGTGCCCCTGGTTGAGTGGGAGATGCCGAGGCCAGCCGTCGGCCGCGGCGCGGATGAACCATTGGCCGTCCCAGCGGTCCACCTCGTCCAACAGGCCCTGGTGGGTGATGACCGAGACCATGACGAGGGTGGTCCAGGTGACCACTCGTGACGCCAGGTAGATGACCAGCGGTCGCACCACCCAACGCGGCCATCGTCGAAGTGGGTCGTCCGGTGTCGAGTCCGCGTCCGGGGACGAGCCCGAGCGCGCCGTCGGATCCTGACGAGTCCGGAGCGTCGCCGGCACCTCGGCCACCGCCACCTCCGATGTGAGCGGCCCCTCAGGCAGCATGGCCCGACACCACCGTCCGCCAGTGCTGGCCGCGCAGCAGCCACACCACACCACCCACTGACGCCGCAGAGACCACCACGTACCAACTCCCACCCAAGAGCGGATGACCACTGGGCCCGACCACCAACATGGCCAACGCCGCCACCGCGGCCAGCACCCTCGAACGCTGTGCCGTCGTGGCGGCGAGTAACGCCAGGCCCCACATGAGATACCAGGGCCAGACCGTCGGGCTGCCGATCACGATGAGCACCAGGGCCAGACCGAGCGATCGCACCACCTCGTGGCGACGGACCGTCACGAGTAGCCAGACCGTGGCCCCCAACGCTGCGAGCCCGCAGACATACTGGGTGGCGGTGACGGCGGCCGACGTGGACACCGGTACACCCACCAGATGCAGGAGGTGGGCGACCAACGTGCCCAGAGAGACCGACGGCGTCGACAGGACGCGCAGCTCGGTGGGCACACGGAGGGCCTTCGGGCCCAACCACGCCCATCCGTGCCCGCAGGCCAGCGTCACCCCGATGAAGACGACCGACGTGGCCACGACGGCCTCGACCGCCATCCGCCACCGTCTGGCGGCCTCCACCACGGCGAGCCGATCGACGAGGAGGAAGACCACAGCTGCTGCCGCGGGAAGCTTCACGGTGGCCGCCAGCGTGCACAGGACGAGGCCCGGAAGTAGTCGCCCCTCGACGGCCAGCGTGACACCGGCCACCAGCAGCCCGACCATCAGCGCGTCGTTGTGCCCGGAGGCCACGAAGCTGAACAGGGCCAGAGGACTGAGGACGCCGAGCCACAGTGCGACGCCGGGATCGGTACCCAGGTGGCGGGCGAGCCGGGGCAGCGACACCATCATCAGTGCCACGCCGATCAACTCGAGGGCCCGGAAGGCCAGGACCTCCACGATCAGCGAGCCTCCGGCCAGCGAGACCACCCACTTGGTGGAGAGCACGAAGAGCGGACCGTACGGTGACGAGGTGTGCCGCCAGACCGAGGCGATCGACGACAGCAGGGGTCCCGGGCCGAGCACCGACGGTCCGACGGCATAGGGATTGAGACCGTGGTGCGCGATGACGCCCTGCCCGATGTAGCTGAAGATGTCTTGGCTGAACAGGGGAGGCCCGAGGAAGAAAGGGATGCCCCACGCGCCGAGGATGATCCAGGCCCACCTCGGGCTCAGGCCGCCGGCGAAGGCCTCCCGCCCGACCCCCAGCCATCCGCCGATGAGAAGCGCCAGGGACAAGTAGAAGCCGATGGAAGCGAGCGGTGACCCTCCGCTGGGTATCGAGATCCACCACAGCGAGTGGCCGGGGTCGGGAACCGAGCCGATCCGTGTGCCCGTCAGCACCATCCCCAGTGCGCCGACGAATCCGACGGCGACGGACGCGACCAGGGCAGTGCTGGCATTGATGCTCAGCTGGCGGCTGCGGTTGGCTTCGTACACGGCGGTGGGCGCTCCCACGTGGTTCCTCCCGTCGACCCACTCGATTCAGGCCACCGGCGGACGATGTGGTGGCAAACGTTAGCTCGCCAGATCGTCATCGAATTGTCATGTTGGCTGGGCCGGTCGATGCCCGGGTCGCCGTGGTGAGTGCGGGCCGGCCGGGGACCTCGGGCCTCCGTGCCCGATGTCGTGTCATAGGGTCAGGCCATGCCCATCTACCAACTGGGAGCGCTCGTCCCCTCCATCGACCCCGAGGCGTACATCCATCCAGAGGCGGTGGTCATCGGGGATGTCAGGATCGGCCCCGAGTCCACCGTCTGGGCCGGTGCCGTGCTGCGGGGTGACTTCGGCGCCATCATCGTCGGGGCCCGGTCATCCATCCAGGACGGGACGGTCATCCACGCCGGGCCCGATTTTCCGACGGTGATCGGCGACGGGTGTGTGATCGGGCATCTGGCCCATCTCGAAGGGTGCGTGCTGGCCGACGACTCCCTGGTCGGTTCGGGATCGGTCGTCCTGCACCACGCCCACATCGGCACCGGAGCCACGGTCGGCGCCAACGCGGTGGTCCCCAACAACATGGAGGTACCGCCCGGAGCCCTGGCCATCGGGGTTCCGGCAACGGTGCGACCCGACCGATCGGACAGGGTGATGATCCAGCTCTCTGCGGCAGAGTACGTAGCCAACGGCCGGCGGTATCGCCAGAAGCTCGTCCGGCTGGACTGAGGGGGCCACACCGGCTTGCAGCAGTGGCCAGGGTGCGCCCATCCCTGCCGCGACGGGGTGGCGGCGGCAGAATCTGGGTATGCAAGGAATCGTCACCTCCGACGGTGCCACCGCTCCGGCCACGGTGGCGTCCATCACCTCCCGTCTCGCCGACAAGGCCTTCTTCTGGCTCGACCTCGACGGCGTCGACAGCGAAGCCCACGACCTGCTGCTCTCGGTGTTCAAGATCCACCACCTGGCCGTCGACGACGTCCAGAATTTCGGTCAGCGGCCCAAGCTCGAGGACTTCGAGAACTTCACCTACATGGTCGTCCACGGGGCCTCCGCCGATGGGGCTTCCACGGAGGAGGTGCACTTCATCTTCGCCGACCATTTCGTGGTCACCGTGCATCGCGGGCCCTGCGGAGCCATGGATTCGGTGCGCGCACGCATCGAGCACCGGAAGGCCTCCGAGGCCGAATCGCCCCAGATCGCCCTGATCTATCTGGTCATCGATCAGCTCGTCGACAGCTTCTTTCCGATGCTGGACCGGCTCGACAATCAGATCGACGACCTCGAGGACGCCATTCTCGTGCGGCCCACCGATGCCCAGCTCGGCACCCTGTTCGCCATGAAACGGTCGCTGATCACCGTTCGCAAGGTGATCACTCCCCAACGCGACATGTTCGCCAGCATCACCTCGGGGGTCACCGAGCTGCCCGGCGTCAGTGACGACGGCCAGCGGTACATGAGGGACATCTACGATCATCTGATCCGGATCAGCGACCTGGTGGACGGGTACCGCGACCTGCTGAGCGGGGTGATGGACACCCATCTGTCCACGGTGTCCAACCGCCTGAACGTAGTGATGAAACAGTTGACCATCATCGCCACGGTGTTCCTCCCGCTCAGCTTCCTGACCGGCTTCTTCGGTCAGAACTTCTCCTTCCTCGTCGGCCACATCACCGGCCGGTGGCCGTTCTACACGTTCGGGGTGGGACTCGAGGTCGTCTCGGCGGCCGGGCTGCTCTATCTGTTCCGCAAGCGGGGGTGGCTCGGGGGACCGACCAACTGAGCCCGTGGTTTACCGGCCGCCGGAGCCCAGGGTGGCCCGGACCGAGCGGAACGACATCACCGACACGATCGAGGCACAGGAGAGGATGCTGGCCAGCCCGAGGAAGCTCCCGATCGAGGCCACCGACAACGCCGATCCCACTGAACCCACGGAGAGGATCGAGCCGACCGAGCCGACCGAGAGGATCGACCCCTTCGAATTGATCGACAGTACCGAATTGGTCGAGTTGATCGACCAGCGGGAGGTGTCACCGGAGCCGGCCATGATGACCAGTCTGCCAACTCGCATTCAGGCGTGCCACTACTTGGTGATGACGGCGTTGCCGGTGGGATCGACCACGTACCAACGCCCGCCGGCATTGGTGAGCGCCTGGCCGGTGGCCTTGCCGGGCGATCGGTCCGGCGGCCAGAAGTACAGGGGCCATCCGTTGTAGGTCATCTGGATGGATCCATCGGTACGGGGTGCGGTGCCCAGCAGGCCAGCCTCGATGCCCGGCCCGGCGATGGGCCTGGTCGCTCCGGCGGTGAGCGTGGCCGGCGGCCACTGCACGGCACAGATGTCGTAGCAGCGGGACGGTGAGCCCCGGTGGTCCGTCTCGAACAGGTACAGGGTGATGCCCTGCCCGTCGACGAGCACCGGGCCCAGCCCGGTGACGGTCTCGACCTTGACCTCGTTGACCGATCCACGTTCCAGCACCGGTCGGGTCGTGGCGAACGGTGAGGACACTGCGGTGCCCGAGCTGGTGCACGCCGCGGACAGCCCTGCCACCATGGCCATGGCGGCCAGCGGACCCCAGCGGTGGATCGGTCCGAGCCACGGTGAGGGCGTCGGACCGGAGCTCACTGCGGGCGGCCCGACTTCCGGATGCTCTCGAGGGAAGGAGCAGGGTAGGGCCCCGTACCCGGTCGCCAACCGGCAGCGAGCTTCTGATCGGCGACCCCTCCCTCGGCCCAGATGTGGCACGAGTCCCGCGCCCACGGGCTCGGCCCTCCGGAGAGGAGATCGTCGAAGTCGCCTGCACGCACCGCCCGGGCGCGTCGGGAGGTCACCGCCTGGATCACCAACGGGCCCAACGACCGCGCCAGCTGCTCGAGGTGGGTGCACCCCTTGGGCCCACCGAACCGGCTCTGGACCTCGCGTGTGTAGCCCCGGGTCACGCGCAAGCCGACCAGGCCGCCGAACGACTCGACGATCCCCGGGCACTCGAAGTGCGGGAAGGTGTGCATGGTGGCCGCGGCTTCGGTGATGGTCAGGTCGGTGATCCGAACCGTCACGCTGAGCTCCATGTCGTGCACGATCCCCGCACCTTCACCGCCTTCGACCCAGGGGCGAGTGTCACGCAGCCTTCCCACGATGGTCATGACATCGCCACCCTCGAAGGCCTGGTACTCGATCGAGCGCCGGTGCAGTGGGACCGGATCACCGGATCCCCCCGATCCGTCGGTCACGACGGGGACGACGGGGACGGCAGATCGACGATGTCGTACGACCACAGCTCGCTGTGGGCTCCGACCGGCGGGGGGTCCGAAGGGTCGGCGGCGGTGTCTCCTCCTGCTCCTCGGGACCGCTCCGCCTCACTGCGATGGCCATGGGCGAAGGCCGGCGAGGACACCCAGGCGTTGAACGACTCCCCATCCCTCCAGCGGGTGACCACCAGCCACACCCCGCGCTCGTCGTTCGGCTGGAGCAGTTCGAACCCTTCGAATCCTTCGGCGCCGTCCACCGCGCCGGACCGCTTGGCGAATCGCCGGGCCAACTCGTCGCCCGAGCCCTCGCGGACGGTGATGGCGTTGATCTTGACGACGGTCATGCTCCGATCATTGCCGGGCATGGGCGACCTTCCAAATCACACGCCGGGGAGGGACGCCTCCATCCGCAGGTAACATCCACGTAATTACGGTCGTGTGATACCGTAGAATCCTGGATTGACCATGAGGTTTGGGTTGAGGGTCAACCTCTGATCGAGGTGGAGGAGTGGCAGTGATCGTGAGCGGGAACGCCGATGACAGCACGCCGGGCGACAGTGGTCCGGATGACGCCGCTCCGGACCTGGTTGCCAACCATGAGGACGACGGGTTCCGGGGCTCGCAGGTCTGCGCTCTGGTGGGCATCACCTACCGCCAGCTCGACTACTGGGCGCGCACCGGCCTGCTCCGTCCATCGATCACCGACGCCACCGGAAGCGGGAGCCAACGCCGCTACTCCTACGGCGACGTGCTCGAGTTGAAGGTCATCAAGCGCCTGCTCGACGCCGGGCTCAAGTTGCAGCAGGCCCGCCAGGCCGTCGACTGCCTCCGCGGTGACCTCGGTGCCGACCTGGCCTCGTCCCAACTGGTACTGGCCGGGAGCCGTTCCGTGCTGGCCCATTCCGATGGCGAGGTCGTGGACCTGTTGGCTGGAGGCCAGGGAGTGTTCAACATCCTGCCCCTCTCCGGCGTGGTCTCCGAGCTGGAGGCGGCCATCGTCGAGATCCGAAAGGCCGCACCAACCACCCGACCCGCCGGTCATCCCGCGGCCGCCTACCTGGCGTCCGCCAAAGCCGCTGAACGTTGAGTCCGGCCGTGGCGAGGAATGAGTCCAATCCGTTCGCCCCGGTCAAGCGATTCGCGCACGAATCCGAGCAGCGCTTCGCCCGGATCCTCGACTTCTACGGAGTGATCTGGGAGTACGAACCGGTCGAGTTCGCGTTGGAGTGGGACCCGAGCGGCCGGCCGACGGCTGGGTTCCGACCGGACTTCTGGCTGCCCGAACCCGGCCTCTTCGTGGAGTTGACCACCCTGAACCAACGTCTGGTGACGAAGAAGAACAGCAAGGTCCGACGACTCGGCCAGCTCTATCCCGACGTCAGGGTCACGGTGCTGTACCAACGGGACACCCTGGCCCTGCTGGCCAAGTACGGCCTGGCCGGCGAGGGCCTGGTGCCGTCGGGGATCGCTCGCACCGCCTGAACCAACGCACCGGTAACCTTTCGGCGTGAACGAGACTCCGACCGCACTCGTCGGCCACGATGGGCCCGAGGCCGAAGGCTCCCTCCGACATACCGCATTGCTCGACGCTCATCGCCGGCTCGGCGCCAAACTGGTCGAATTCGGTGGTTGGGAGATGCCACTCTCCTATCAGCTGGGAACCATTGCCGAGCACCGCGCCTGCCGCCACGATTCGGTGGCCTTCGATGTGAGCCATCTGGGAACCGTCAGGGTCTCCGGCCGTGGCGCCTTCGATCGATTACAGGCTGCGCTCTCCAATGACCTCCGCAAGGTCGCACCCGGACGTGCCCAGTACACCCACCTGCTCGATGACGAATCCGGATCGGTCATCGACGACATCATCGTGTGGTGGCTGTCCGAGGACGTCTTCGATGTGATGCCCAACGCCTCCAACACCGATCGGGTAGAAGCGGCCATCGGTGGCACGGACACCACGGACACCCGTTGCATCATCGCCATCCAGGGCCCCCATGCCCGGACCAGGTTGGCCACCGTCTCCCCGGACGCGGCGGCCGTTCCCCGCTTCGAAGTGCTCCCCTTCGTGTGGGACGGCGTCCCATGCACCGCCGCCGGAACCGGGTATACCGGCGAGGACGGAGTGGAGTGTGCCGTGCCAGTCGACGCCGCCGACGCCCTGTGGACCGCGTTGCTGGCCACCGGGGTCAAGCCGGCCGGCCTGGGTGCTCGCGACACCCTCCGCCTCGAGGCAGCGTTTCCCCTGCACGGCCACGAGCTGGGCCCGGGGATCACCCCCCTCCAGGCCGGCCTGGGCTGGGTGGTGGGTTGGGACAAGGAACAATTTCGC
>Ga0307374_10012991_pt1 | contig 11590 bp, 9 predicted proteins | sample OX3MG_FD_202532 | JGI IMG/M metagenome (GOLD analysis project Ga0307374, IMG submission 202532) | Soil microbial communities from Risofladan, Vaasa, Finland - OX-3 | ecosystem: Environmental > Terrestrial > Soil > Coastal area > Acid sulfate soil | place: Finland: Risofladan, Vaasa | collected...
ACAAGCTGATGGACCGCGAGCCCCTCCCGAAGCGAAAAACATTTCCTCTACCTATCATGCGATAAGTGGAGGGTATTCGGTATTAGCACCGGTTTCCCGGTGTTATCCCGATCTTCGGGGCAGGTTGCTCACGTGATACTCACCCGTTCGCCACTAAATCTTTCGGAGCAAGCTCCTTGGATTCCGTTCGACTTGCATGTGTTAAGCACGCCGCCAGCGTTCATTCTGAGCCAGAATCAAACTCTCCATCAAGATCTTTCGAGAACCGAAGTTCTCTAGAAATCAGTGAACCAAATGGGTGACTCATTCTCCCATCTGACAACAACGAGTAACCACGGGGTGGCCTCGTTGCCTACTGCATATTTTGACGACCGACGCGAACTGAAAGAGCAGTTCATCGTCGCCCGTACTGGCTTTTGGCTCTCGTTCTTCCGTTTTCAAGGAGCGACAACACACGCGACCAAGGTCGGAGGTGCGAAGTACACCATCTCGGGATTTCTCCGTCGAATCCAGCACCGGGTTACCCCGGTGACAGGGATGCCCACCCTACCAGCGCGCGGCCTTTTGACGCAAGTCGTGAGCCACAGTCGCTTCGAGCAGGAAGACCATATTAGCAGTTATAACGACGAAAAAACGCGTTCCGGTCGACCTTATTTTGAACACCCGGTGAACGACCCGTCGAGGCTGGTCGGCCAGCGCCTAGGTGGCCCTTCTGAGCGAGGGAGCGACGTCGTGATAGTGAAAATTGATCGACACGGCGAAGAGCGCGACGCCGGCCATGGTCAGTAGCCGCCGCAATCTCTCACCACGCTCGTGTTCAGCGACGGAGACCACGAACCGGGCCAGTTGAGAAACCAGAGAAACTCGTTCACCGCGGCGTTGATTACTGGCTGCGAATGCCCGCAATGAAAAATTTGCGTTGCAGCCAGTACACCGACACTCTTGGTCGGTAGTCGTAAAAGAACTCCTGAGGCACGGTGACTACGGCCCAAAGGGTAATTGAGGGCGCCGGGCCCATCGTGATGGACTTGTTCGCGCCCATCTGCCAAGCGGTTCGCGTTATGGAGAGCGTGAGCCCGTCTACGTCCACGACGACGCGGACACAGGGCAAGAACTAACTGGCGACAATGTGCGTGAGTCCGACGCTCAACAAGATCCTCGCCGATCGACTCACTGGGGGTCTCGCTGGAGAAAGCGCCACCGGATTCGTGAGCGGATCGCCGGAGGAACTCAGCGATTCGTGCGGAGGTTCGAACGACACGACGCCATCTCTGCCCAACTCAGTTAAGCGAAGGTTCTTCGTGTTGCGCGTATTCCACGAACGCGCTCAAGGTACTGATGAGGCGCATCTCTTCAATTGTGCGCGCTCGAGAGTTCAACAGATCATCAGTACACACGAGGTAGGCCAAGCAGCGAGCCCGACTCACGGCGACGTTGAGGCGATTTCGCGAGAAGAGGAACTCTGGACCCCGGGGCATGTCGTCGCCCGATGAAGTGGTCATCGCAAAGAAGACGACCGGCGCCTCGCGACCTTGAAATTTATCGACGGTACCCACCTGCACTTCACGTAACGCCGAGTTCTTTTGCAAACTTGATCGAAAGAGTTTGACCTGGTCGTTGTAGGGCGCGACCACCATAAAGTCGCGTGCCTCGAGCGGCGCCGCTTCGCCCTCCTGGTTCACCCACTGCGTACCCACCATCCGCGCAATCTGCTCAAGGACCAGTTCGACTTCTTCGCTTGACTCGGTGGATCGCCGCGAGTGATGGGCCTCAATCCATCGCAGGCCCGTGCCGAAGGTCGTGTCTTGTTGATCACAGCACACGTTGCTCGTCAGGCGGCCCTCGTAGATCTGCTGTGAGATGAACTGGCACACGTCGGGATGCATTCGCCACGTCTCAGCGATGAAGACCCCTTGGCTGTCGGGGATCGTTAGGTGTTCACCGAGGACGTGCTGCAGCACGCTCGCACCGGAACCGCCGGGGTGCTCGGCTTTCGCCACTTGACTCAGCTGCAACGGATCGCCGAGCAGCACGATATTTTTGGAACCGTTCGTCGACGAAAGGGCGTCGGCTAACGACAGCTGACCCGCCTCGTCAACAATCAACACGTCGACCGGATTCTGTCGCGTCTCTGGATTCGCCCAGAGCCAGGCAGTACCACCAATGAGATTGAACTCTCCCGTCGTGAGGTCGTCCTTCTTCTTGGAGTACTTAGCGAAGGACAGCGACGTCTCGTCGTCGTCGTCCTTCCATCGAAGCGCGTGCAGGTACTCAGTATCCCCTTCGCGCTCGAACACCTCGTACGTCGCGTTCATCAGATTGTCAATCGCCGGATGGCTCATCGCCACCACCCCTACGCGCGCGCCCGACTTGATGAGCTGATGAATGATGTGTGATCCGCTGAAGGTCTTACCCGTTCCCGGAGGGCCCTGAAAGGCAACGAAGCTCTCGTCGAGGTGACCGACCCACTCGTACACCGAGTCGAGGTCGTCGCTAAAGAAGCCTCCCTCAGGTCCAAAGCCGTTAACGAATCGAGGAAGATCCCGACCCAGTAGCGACATCGCCAATCGACTGGGCACGCCGTGCGTTTCTGGGTCAAGTACCTGGCGCGCCAGGTCCTTTAGGGCCGACGCCTTGGCGCCGGGGCGAAAGTACCGGTCGCGTGTCAACACTGCCGGTACCCCACCGAAGGACTCCTGTACGGCGCCCCATCGAAGGGTCAGTTCGTTTCGCCCAAAGTCAATGGTCGTGACCGCGGTCCTTCCGTAAGGTGCACCGACGCCAGCGAAGAGGACTTCGTCGCCCTCTTTGAGGGAGTGATCAACGACTTGGTCGGACCAGGACATGACCATTCGCCGAGTACGGACCCGGCCCGCCGGCTCTTCAAAGCGCACGAAGTGCAAGTTGGTTAGATAGTCCATATTGTCGTAGAGCAACGTGTAGTCACCGTTGAGTGCCAGTAGCTTGGGCGTCACGTCGGCCGAACGTTCCCGACGCCAGTAGTTCAAGAGGTCGCCTAGTAAGTACTCGCGCGAGTCCTCGTCAAAGAGGCGCAGATCTTCGACGAGTTCATCGGTATCGAGTTCGTACGTCTCTTGAGTGATGATCGACTCGCGCCACGCGAGTTCAGCGGGGCGTTGAACCACGAGCCAGTCGCGAAGGGCCTTCGTGGCTTCAACGTCATCACGGTTATAGAGCGCAATGTCTCGGAGGAGCGAGTCGTTCTTTGAACGCATCCACCGCTCGTACTCCACGACCGCGCCCGCGCCATGGTCAATGCCCGCGCTTCGTTCGTACTGGACCAGGTGTTCGAGGTGCTTTAGGCCGTAGGACTCGGTACCTACGCGCACGGCGTTCTTCGCCACGGTGAACAGGTCCACAAAGATCCCCGACTCAACGAGGCTCGCGAAAAGATTCTCGTCTTCGGCGTCTCGCACGAGACGCTCAATGGCAGATTTTTCCGTGTGGTTGTAGTGATACACGTGCATGAGTGGGTTCGACTCACGACGATCGATGAAAAACTCGATGAGGTCCTTGATCATGACCTGTTGTTCAGCGAGAGAGTGCGCCCATCGTTCGTCGTACACCCACTCCCCCGCGGCGTCTTGGTACAACAGCCCGGCCAAGAACATCAGATCATGCTGGGGCGTCCAAAAAGGGTCGCCCTCGAAATCAAAGAAGACGTCACCCCTATCGGGCTGGGGCATCAACTCGAAACCGTGGCCGTACACCGGGTCCTCTGAGAGTTCCACGAACTCAAAGGCGGGCGGAGCGTCCGGCGACTCGCGCGTGCTCACCTGAAGCGTGGCTTGACGAGTAAGTCGTTCGCGCTTCTCGTCGCGCAAGTCCGCAACCGGCTCGGTTCGACGCGCCAGTTGCTCAACCGTGAACACGCCAGACGCTTCGAGCGCCTCTCGTTCTCCTTCACGGCTGTTCGCCACGTACGCTAATGCGTCCTCTTGACGCCACTGTGCTTCGCAGTGGTGCTGGAACTCGCAGTACTCACAACTCTCGCAGAGTTTGGGCCGTGTACTAACCGTCGCCTGCTCGGCGTCCAGGAGTGCGCTCAGCTGGCGGCGAAGTCGGCGCCAATACGGTAAGAACTCTTCAACCTGAAGTGTTTCGGTACTGCCGGAGCCCAACCACACGTGCATACTCCTTGGCGCGGCGCCCGCGAGTGCCGCGATCGCCTCGGCGTAGAAACAAAGCTGCAGCACGTGACCCGGCTTCGCCGTACTTCGCGTGAGTTTGGCGTCGACCGGCTCGTAGCGCGCGTAGCCCGGTTCGGGTCGGGGAACGCGGATCAGAAAATCGGCGATACCTCGCATGCCTTCGTGAACGAAGGGCATCTGATAGATGACGTCGAATCCTTTCAACAAGGGGTTGCCCACGCGACGCACCCACTCTTCGAAGGACTCCTTCGCGTTTCGCCCCGGCACTTCGTAAATCGTCATTCCCATGGCTTCGTAGTCGTCGAGACAACTGGACTCGTGCTGATTACCCTTGTCGATGAGGATTTCGGCGAGGGCGTTCAGCGGCGTCTGCTCAACCGTGAGATACCCCGACTCCACTTGATTTCTCAGTGACAGGTAGTGCCCACAGCCAAGCCAGGCCGAGATCTTGGAGGGCGTTAGAAGTCGTTCGACCATGCACTCTCACTGTAGGTTTCACGCTCATCAATCACTGGCACTTCCCCACTTTCGTAGGGGCCTGTGACACGCGGCCCTCTATTGACCGAGCCGGTCGTTCGCCTTCTTCACGGCGACGCGTAGTCGCTGTGCTTGCTTGGCGCTCGAGCCTGGTCCCGAGGCGCCTGGCGAACGGCGGCGCTCGAGCGCTGAACCAGGTTCGAAGAGAGGTGCGAAACGAGCCACGGTCAGATCCTCGGCCACCACCGCCGAGAGCGGTTGACCCGTCGCCACGGCCGTCGCCACGAGTTTGCCCACGTGCTCGTGAGCTTGGCGAAAGGGAACGCCCTCGGCGACGAGTTCTTCGGCGATATCGATCGCGACCAGGAGCTGATCGTCAGCGGCGGCCTTGGCGACCGCAACGTTAAAGATCATCGAACGGTACGCCCCAGAAAGTGCTCGCAGCACCAGGTGGACCTGGCGTACCGAGTCGAACAGCGGCTCCTTGTCTTCCTGGAGGTCTCGATTGTAGGACAGGGGCAGACCCTTCAGGGTCACCAACAGCCCCGTCAAGTTGCCGACAAGCCGTCCGCTCTTGCCACGAGCGAGTTCGGCGACGTCACTGTTCTTCTTTTGCGGCAACATCGACGAGCCCGTGGTGAAGTCATCGCCGAGTGAAGCGAAATTGAACTCGGCCGACGTCCAAAGTACGAGTTCTTCGCCCATTCGCGAGAGGTGAACACCCATCAGCGCGACGTCGAACAACGTTTCCGCCACGAAGTCGCGATCGCTCACCGCATCCATCGAGTTCGCGAATGCGCTTTCGAACCCCAACAACGCTGCCGTGAAGCTGGGATCAATGCCGAGCGACGTGCCGGCAATCGCCCCGGCGCCCAGCGGTGACTCGTTCAGGCGACGTCGAGCGTCGAGTAGACGATCGACGTCGCGAAGGAGCGCGAAGGCGTGGGCGCGAAGATGATGGCTGAGTAGTACCGGCTGGGCGCGTTGCAGGTGGGTGTAACCGGGGAGGTAGCCACCAGCGTTCTTTTCGCCAACTTCGTCAAGAACTTCGATGAGGTGCAAGGTCGAGCGAACAATCTCGGTAATTGCGTCACGGGTGAAGAGTCGCAGCGTCGTCGCCACCTGATCGTTGCGGCTTCGAGCAGTGTGCAGCTTCGCGCCAACGTCACCCGCGAGTTCGGTGACGCGGCGCTCGATCGCGGTGTGGATGTCCTCATCATTCATTGACTGAGCGAACGTTTCACTCTCGAACTCAGCGAGCACCTGATCTAGTGCGGCGACGAGCGTCGCGGTCTCCTCATCACTCAACAGACCCGCGGCGGCGAGTCCTTGTACGTGGGCCCGAGAGCCTTTGATGTCGTGCGCGTAAAGCACGTAGTCAAATGAGTAACTCTCAGAAAGATCCCGGAGTGTCTTATCCATGGGAACGCTGAAGCGCCCGCTCCAGAGTGTCATGGGCTGGGAGGTGTTGCGTTCTTCGCGCCCTGGCGTGCTGCCCAGGTTTTGACACCCAACCCGTAAATGTGAACGAAACCCTCGGAGTCACTGTGACGGAACGTGTCGGCGGCGTCGTAGGTCGCCAGGCCATAGTCGTAGAGCGCTTTGGGACTGCGACGTCCGACGATGCGAAGAAGTCCCGGTGCTTCAAAACGCAAACGCACGTCACCCGTGACGTGACGCTGCGTCTCGGCCATGAACGAGTCAAGAGCTTCCTTCAGCGGCGAAAACCACATGCCGTCATAGACCAGTTCGGCCCATCGACTCTCCAGTCGTAGCTTCTCGTGTTGCACGTCGCGTTCGAGCACCATATCTTCGAGGTCCGCGTGCGCGCCGATGAGCGCGAGTGCCGCGGGACATTCGTAGAGTTCACGACTCTTAATACCGACTCGGCGATTTTCCACCATGTCGAGACGACCAAAGCCCGTCGAGCCCGCGCGCGCGTTCAACGTGGTTATGAGTTCGGCGAGCTCCATCGCTGCCCCGTCGAGAGCGGTCGGAACACCACCAACGAAACTGACGGTGATTTCTACGGGCTCGGTGTTAGTGACGCGCGTGAGCGTGTAAGGCTCTTCGGGTGGCGCGGCCCACGGATCCTCAATCGCACCGCACTCAATGGCGCGGCCCCAGAGGTTCTCGTCAATAGAGTAGATCTTCTCCTTCGTCGCCTTGATGGGGATATCCCACTTTTCGGCAAAGTCCACCGAGTCAGCTCTTGTCATGCCCCAATTACGCGCGGGCGCGAGCACTTCGAGATCCGGCGCCAGAGCGTGCGTCCCGACTTCAAAACGCACCTGGTCGTTACCTTTACCCGTACAGCCGTGCGCCACGGCTTGCGCGTTGTACTTACGAGCCTGGTCCACGAGATGGCGTACGATCACGGGCCGCGACAGGGCCGATACCAAGGGATATTTGCCTTCGTAACGTGCGTTGGCCGCGATGGCGAGCGCGCAGAACTCTTCGGCCATTTCACGCTTCGCGTCGACGATCACGCAGTCGATCGCCCCCGCCGCCAGAGCGCGGGCCCTAATGTCCTCAAATCTTTCGGAGCTCTCGACGTCTTGGCCCACGTCAACGAGCACGCACACGACCTCCACGCCCCACTCTTCGATCATCCAGCGCACCGCGACTGACGTGTCAAGGCCCCCGCTGTAAGCCAGCACCACTCGCTTCGTCATCGTTACGCTCCCTTGGCCCTGTTCGTCGTATCAACAAGTCCCGCCAACGCCCGGAAATCACGGGCCAACGTCTCTCCCCCGTGTTCTTCGGCGGCGATAACGAGAATCGTGTCGTCGCCAGCCACCGAGCCCAGCACGCCACGTAAGGCGCTTCGGTCCAACGCTGAAGCGACGACGTGCGCGCAGCCCGGCGGCGTTCGAACCACCACCAAATTCATCGAACTTTCCACCGACACCACCCACTCACCCATCATGCGGCGGAGGTGATCGAGTGGCGCGGGCGCAAGCTTGGGTGAGGCGGCCATGATTATGCGACGAGCGCCGTGTTCGTCACGAACCTTCACGGTGCCGAGCTCTTGGAGGTCACGAGTGACGGTGGCCTGGGTTGCCGCGATGCCCTCGTCGCGCAGTCGCGTCACGATCTGCGCCGCAGTCGAGATGACGTCGTGATCAATCAGCTCTCCGATCCGATGTTGGCGTTGGGTCTTGGTCATGCCTCTCCTTTTATCCAGCGCAATACGCCGATCATCGCCGAGCGACGGTGAAAGACCTGTCGCCAAACACGTGACTGCTCGCTGTCGAGAACTTCGTTGGTTATCTCTTCGCCTCGATGAGCTGGGAGGCAGTGCAGGACGATGGCTTCGGACTTCACCAGACTCATCAACTGTTCGTCCACGCGATAGTCCACTAGGTCGTTTCGACGTCGTTCCATCTGGTCTTCCATGCCCATCGAAACCCACGCGTCGGTGTAGACCACGTCCGTCCCACGTACCGCGTCGGCCGCGGTGTCAAAGAGCTGAAGGGTTCCCCCGCCCTCCACGGCAAACGGGTCCTCTTCACCACCCGGCTTTAGTTGGTAGCCCGCCGGGGCGCCCACATTGACGTTTACGCCGAGGCGAAGTAGCGCGACCGCCAACGAGCGCGTGACGTTCGTCGCGTCTCCTACGTAGGCCACGTTGAGTCCCGCCATACCAGTGACGTCACCCTTGGCGAACTCATCGGCAATCGTCAGCACGTCGGCGACCGCTTGAGTCGGGTGAGCTTCGTTGCTCAAGAGGTTTATTAGTGCGAGCTGACCATTCGTCGCCCTTTGAATTCTCTCGAAGACCTCGTGATGACGTACACGAAGTGCCGCGATGGCGTACATCTGCGCAATCGTTCGACCCACGTCTTCCACCGACTCGCGACTGTCGAGGCCAATCTCTTCGTCACTGAAGAAAGTGGCGTAACCCCCGAGCTCGTGCACGGCCGTGGAGCTCGACGCCCGCGTACGAAGACTCGGGTGCTCAAAAACAAGCGCGACGCCCTGGCCCTTGAGCGTCTCGTCATCAAAGGGCGACGTTGCCAGGCGGTAGATCTTGGAAAGTTGAGAGTCACTGAGACCCTCGATGGTGACAAAGTGCTTGGTCATCGTGTTACCTCCGTCGTTACGGTCGATCCATTCAGCGCGTCTCTCAGAGCATGAAGTTTCGTACCGTTGGCCAGAACGACACGCTGGGCCCCGTGCTCGAGCGCCTCAATCGCGGCCATCATCTTGGGTCGCATCCCTTCGCGAGCTGACCCGTCGTCGATAAGGTGGCGCACCTCGGCGGCGCTCACTGACGCCAACGCCGTGCTCGAGTCTCGTGGATCCGAGCGAAGTTGGTCAACGTCGCTCAAGAGCACCAGTGTCTGAGCTCCCAGGGCCCCGGCCAACGCCCCGGCCGCGGCGTCGGCGTTGCAGTTGAGAAGATCGCCCATCTCATCGACCGCAATCGAACTCACGACCGGGGTCACGCCGCGCGCCCAGAGTGCTTCAATGAGCGTGGCATCAACTTTGGGTGACGTACCCGCTCGAAACCACGGCGCACCGAGCGCGGTCGCGGTGAGCGTCGATCCGTCGACGCCCGAGAGACCCGCGCTCGCCAGTCCCGCTTGATTGAGCGCCGCCACGACGTGGAGGTTGACCTGGCTGAGCGCCATGGCCACGTACTCCATCGTCTCTTCGTTTGTGACGCGCAGACCTTCGTGAAAGAAACTGACGACACCAACGGCATCGAGCAGCGACGCGATCTGAGGACCACCGCCGTGGACGATCACCACGTTTGTCGACTCGTCACGTAGCGCCCCGACGTCGCTCGCCAACGCGCTCAGTACGGGCGAGTGAGGATCCAACGAGTCCAGCGCGTGGCCGCCAATTTTGACGACGTAGTTCGTCATGGCGTGACACCTGCGAGAGGCAGTCCGAGCGTCTCTGGACGACCGGTCGCGACGTTCCAAGCTTGAATCGCCTGACCGGCCGCGCCCTTGGCGAGGTTGTCGATCGAACTCATCGCGAGCAACCAGCCGGTTCGTTGATCCACTCTCGCGCTCACGAAACAGAGATTGCTGCCGAGGGGATCTTTCAGCGTCGGTGGATTGTTGGTAACGACGACGAAGGGGTCGTTCGCGTAAGTGGAGCGCAGAAGCGCCAAAGCGTCTTCGGTGGTGAATGACGAAGAGGTCACTCGTGCGTACGCGCTGACTAGCATGCCGCGAGCGACCGGCACGAGATGGGGGGTGAAGAGCAGGGTCGCGCCGAGTTCTTGTTGAATCTCGGGCGTGTGACGATGAGTGAGCAGACCGTACGCCTCAGCGTTGCCCGAAAGGCGTGAAAAGTGGAGGCGATCGCTCGATGCGCGGCCCGCGCCGGAGGCGCCACTCAGTGCGTTGACGACGATATTGTCGAGCGCAACTTGGCCACTGTCACAAAATGGTCCAAGTGCGAGCGCGCTCGCCGTTGGGTAACAGCCCGGTACCGCGATCAATGAGGCTCCGAGTAGTTCGTCGCGGTGGCGCTCGACGAGTCCATAGACCGCGGTCGCCAATAACGCTGGCGACGAGTGGTCGTGGCCGTACCAGAGGGGGTAGTGACTGGCGTCCTTGAGACGATAGTCAGCACCAAGGTCGACAACCTTTACGCCACGCTGAAGAAGCGACGGTACGTAGGCCTGACTTTCACCGTGGGGTAAGGCGAGAAACACGACGTCAAGATTGACCTCAAGGACGGCGGATGATGGTTCTACGACCGTGCTCGGATAGGCCGCGGCAAGAGCGGGCACGTGTTCGGCGACGCTCTTGCCCGCACTGGCCGCACCAGTCGCCACCACGACGTCAAGGTCGGGGTGCGACGCCATGAGTCGTAGCAACTCTGAACCGGCGTACCCGGTGGCTCCCATGACTCCGACGCGCATATGCTATTTTATGCACAATAGAGAGTAAAAGTGCAAGTTTTCTTCATTTGGGCTAGCCTGCTTTCATGTCGCGACGTGGTTGGACGTTCTTTTTAGGAATGGCCGTGATTTGGGGCATTCCTTATCTTTTGATCCGTGTGGCCGTTCGCCAGCTCGACCCCGGGGTCCTGGTCCTCATGAGAACAGCGCCGGCGGCGGCGCTGTTAACGCCGCTCGTGCTCGCCCAACGGCAACTTCCCGCGCTGATGAAGAACTTCAAGTGGATCGCCGTCTTTGGCGTCGTCGAGTTCGGAGTCCCGTGGTACCTCATGGCAACGGCGGAGAAGCACATCACCAGCTCTCTCACGAGCCTCTTGATCTGCTGCGTGCCACTGTTCGCCGTGATGGCCCAGCGAATTCGTCGAACCGAAGGCGACATCGCGCCTCGCCGCTACCTCGGACTCGGCATTGGTGCCCTGGGCGTGGCGTTCCTGGTAGGCCTGGACCTGAAGGGTGGCTCTATCACCTGGATTGGCTTGATGCTGGTGGTGTGCGTCGGTTACACGATTGGACCCATAATTCTCGCCACCAAGTTGACGCACGTGGCTGGACCAACCATCGTCATGGGCGCTACCGCCTTCGTGGCGCTGTGTTGGATTCCTTGGGACGTAGCGCACTGGCCCGTTCACGTCTCGAGCGAGACGTGGAGCTGTGTGGCCGTGCTCGCGGTGGTGTGCACCGCCGGGGCTTTTCTCGTGTTCTTCGCGCTCATCAAAGAAGTGGGCGCCACGCGGGCCGTGGTCGTTACGTACGTCAACACCGCCATTGCGGTGGTCTTGGGAATCGTTGGACTCAACGAACCCCTAACGGCGGGCATCGTGATCGGCTTTCCGCTCGTCCTCATTGGCTGCGTGCTCGCAACGAGTAGCCGACAACCCGTACTCGTGTCTTAGCCTGCATCCACCGTCGGGGTGGCGAGTTAAGGGTCTGACCATGCGCGAAAAAGGTGTCCCCATCAGGTAGAATTGGAGTTACTTAGACCGCAATTCCACCTGAAATGAAGGACACCTTTTCG
>Ga0307374_10012992_pt1 | contig 11590 bp, 9 predicted proteins | sample OX3MG_FD_202532 | JGI IMG/M metagenome (GOLD analysis project Ga0307374, IMG submission 202532) | Soil microbial communities from Risofladan, Vaasa, Finland - OX-3 | ecosystem: Environmental > Terrestrial > Soil > Coastal area > Acid sulfate soil | place: Finland: Risofladan, Vaasa | collected...
CACCCGCGACCACCGCTTTGCTGCCGAGCTGACCGCCGGCGTGCTGGCCTGGCTGGTCGCGCATGGGCGCCGCGTCATCAACGGGCCGCGCGCCCTCGACCTGGAGATCAGCAAGGTTCGCCAATATGCCGCGCTCGAAGCCGCCGGCATCGCCACGCCGCGAACCGTGCTGGTCGCCGGCAAGGACGAACTCGTCGCCGCGGCGCGGCAGCATTTCGCCGGCATTCCGGTGATCCTCAAGCCGAACCGCGGCGGCAAGGGCCTCGGGGTCCGCCTGTTCCAGACCGCCGAGGCGCTCGCCCGCCACCTCGACAGCGCCGAATACGAACCGCCGGTCGATGGTCTCCACCTGTTGCAGCATTATGTCCGCGCGCCGCAGCCCCTGATCACCCGCGCCGAATTCGTCGGCGGCCGGTTTTTCTATGCGGTCGAGGTCGATACCAGCGAGGGCTTCGAATTGTGCCCGGCCGATACCTGCGCCCTCGACGATGCGTTCTGCCCGGCGGGCGAGGAGCCGCGAGCCAAGTTCACGATCATCGACGCCATCGAGCCGGGGCTGAAGCAGCGCTACGAAACCTTTCTCGCCGCCAACGGCATCGAGGTTGCCGGCATCGAGTTCATTCGCGACGCGGCCGGCACGATCCATACCTACGACGTCAACATCAACACCAACTACAACCCCGATGCCGAGGCGCGCGCCGGCCGCTCGGCGATGACCGCGCTTGCCCGTTTCCTCGGCGGCGAACTCGCCCGGATCGCCGCGCGGCAGGACGCCGCCGAATGAGCTGGCGCGCCTGGGCTACCGCCTCTCTCGGGATCGACGTTTCGGGAACTGAACGATGATATCTGCCGACCCTCTCCGAGCCTATACCTACATCCTTTTGGGATGCGGCCTGGTCGTCTTGGTAATCGCGGCATTGGTGCGCACCTCGTCGGCCCGCTTACATTCGAGATTCGACACTTATTTTCTCATTTCTGGAGTGTTATTCATGATTGCCTCGCTGGTATTCGCGATTTTCGATTCTGCCAACTGGCACTTCTATTAAGGATATCGCGAGATGCGGCGGTCGCGGCCGGCATTCGGGCGCCGCCTGATCGTGGCGGCGACGGCCTGCGGCATCGCCGCGCCGGCGCTCGCCGGGCAGTCTGCGTCCCGCCCCGATCTGTCGCAGACCTGGCTCGATCTGCCACCCTCCGCGGCGACCGGCAAGCCGGCGGTCGCGATGCCGCCGCTGGCGACCGGACAGCCCGGCGCCGGCCCCTGCCTGCCGCCGCTGCCGTGCGGCACGCGGCTCCTCGGGACGATCCGCAAGAACGGCGTCGTCGCGGTGCAGGTGCCGGCGCTGCGCTGGTAGCCGGGCGGCCGTCAGATCGCCTTGCCGGCGGTATCGAACGCAACCAGCACGCCCATCAGCTTGTCGACGCTAACCCCGTCCGTCGCCAGCGGCACAATGCAGCCTTCGATCGTGCGGTGCTCGGGGTCGCGCGCGCAGACCGGCGGCCCACGGCGCCAGGTCGGGCGGCCGGTCTCGACCATGAAGCGAAACCGCTCGCGCGCGTCCAGGTCGGCGATCAGCTGCGGGTGGACCTCGTCGAGCCAGCCGCCGGTCACCTCCCGCTCAAGCGAGCGCACAATGCCGGTGCCGCACAGCCGATAGCGGTAGCGCAGCGGGTCGCGGAACACGTCGAGCAGAAACATCCGCGACCACATCGGCGCGATGTCTTCGGGTACCACGTGCTGGCGACCGGGCAGGCGGCCGGGCGGCGTGATCGAGCGCCAGTAATCATAAAGCCGGCGCACCAGCGGATGCCAATCGGCCCGGTCCTGCGGCAGCCGATAGCCCGTCCAGATGCCGAACTCGCCGGCGGTCTCCGGCGTCGCGTCTCCGATGCTGGATGAATGTGCTGGCACGAGCCGAAACATACCACGGATTGTCGATCGCAAACCTTGGCGAGCCGTTAACCGCTGCGTTAACCGCTGCGTGTACCGCTGCGGGCCGCAACCCGGTCGCGCCGGCAGCGGTAGGTCGCGATTTCGGCGCTGCCGTCGCGTTCGACCGCGGCAATGGCGGCAATGCGGCGGGCGGGAGCGCAATGCGCCTCGGCGACCTGCTGCGCCTCGGCGGCACTGATTTCGTCGGGATACCAGCGCAGCGTAATGGCGTCGCGCGATGCGGCTTCAGGCCAGGGCGGCCCGCCGGCGCAGCCGGTGAGCCCCAGCAGGAGGACGCCAAGCGCGGCCCGGATGGCAATCGGCGGCATTCACACACCTCGTGAGATGGTTGGCGGGATGGTTGGCGGCGCGGTGCCCGGCAAACGCTCCGCTTCCTCATCCGTTCAAGCCGGCGGCGTTGTGCCGCTTGGAACCGCCGGCCGCCGCAGGCATGCTGCGCCGACGGCAAGGGAGGACGAGGGATGGCAAACGAGGTAGCGGTCGCGGCGCGCTTCGATATCGAGCTGCGCGATCTCGAATATCATCGCCACGACGGCGCTCCTCTGCTGGCGCGGCTCTACCGGCCGGTGGGACAAGGGCCGTTTCCGGCGCTCGTCGAGGTGCATGGCGGCGCCTGGGCGTCGGGCGACCGGCTCAATAACGCGCCGCTCGACGAGGCGCTGGCGAAAAGCGGCATCGTCGTGCTGGCGATCGATTTCCGCATGCCGCCGGAATGGCGCTATCCGGCCTCGATCGCCGACATCAACCTGGCGACGCGCTGGCTCAAGACGCATGCGGCGGAGTTCGGCAGCCGGCGCGAGCTGGTCGGCGGGCTCGGCACATCGAGCGGCGCCCATCAGCTGCTGCTGAGCGCCCTAAAACCGGCCGACCCGCGTTACGCCGCGCTGAGCCTCGCGGAGGCGCCGGCGGAGGATGCGAGTTTGCCCTATCTGGTGCTGTGCTGGCCGATCGCCGACCCGCTGGCGCGCTACCGCATGGTCAGGGAAAAGGGCAACGCCCGCCTCGTCGCCGCGCATGACGCCTACTGGGCCTCGGAAGCGGAGATGGCGGAAGGCAACCCGCAGCTGATCCTCGAACGCGGCGAGGCGGCGGCGACACTGCCGCCGGCGATCATCGTACAGGGCACCGCCGACGACAACGTCACCCCCGACATGGCCGACCGCTTTGCCGCCGCCTATCGCAAGCGCGGCGGCGAGGTCGCCCTGCACAAATTCGCCGGCATGCCGCACACCTTCATCGTCAACCGCCCGACCGATCCGGCCTCGACCGAGGCCAGCGAACTGATCCGCGACTTCGTGCTGGCGCAGACGCGAACCGGCTGAGAAGACCGCGGGGACGTCCTACCGCAACGGCAGCCGGTTGGCGGCGACCTCGCCGTCCTTGATGACGAGCGCGATATGCTGCTTGTCGCGCAGGATCGCGATGTCGGCGAGCGGGTCGCCGGCGACGACGACGAGGTCGGCGAGCCTGCCCGGCGCGAGCGTGCCGAGCTCGTCCTCCAGCCCGAGACATTCGGCGGCCCAGCCGGTCGCCGCCTGCAAGGCCTGCATCTCGGTCATGCCGGCGCTGACCAGGCATTCGAGTTCGCCGGCATTGGCCGGGTGCCCATGCCCGCCGGCATCGGTGCCGGCGACGACCTTGACGCCCAACGCCAGGGCCCGCCGGATGCTGGCGATGTGGTGCTGGTAGAGCGCCAGGGCGCGCTCCTTGACATGCGGCTGCGGCGACTTGCGGTGGTATTCGTAGACGAGCAGCGTCGGCACAAAAAAGATGCCGCGCTCGGCCATGGCTTCGAGATGGCGCGGATCCTCGTCGAGATAGGAGCCGTGCTCGATCGAATTGACCCCGGCCTCGATCGCGATGTCGAGGCCGCGGCCACCCAGCGCGTGACACATGACGCGGCGGTCGAGGGCCTGCGCCTCGTCAACCAGCGCCTGCATCTCGTCGAGGTTGAAGGCGCCGTCGCGCGGCCCGTGGCCGGGGCGCGAGCTGGCGCCGCCGGTCGTCGCGCATTTGATGACGTCGGCGCCGGCCCGCACCATGCGGCGTACCACCTGACGCACATCATCCGCGCCGTTGCACACGCTTTCGGGCAACAATGGATCGCCCGGGATGCAGCAGCAATCGTCGAGCGGCAACCCCGACGGGCTGACCGCATCGCCGATGCCGCCGATCGGCGAGATGATCGACAGCGACAGCACCAGCCGCGGCCCCGCGATCAGCCCCTCCTCGATCGCCCGCTTGAACCCGGAATCGCAGCCGGCGGCGTCGCGGATCGTCGTGTAGCCGGCGGCGAGCGTCTGCTGCAGCACCGCGGCGGTGCGCAGGTGCCGCGTGCTTTGCGGCTCGTCGAGCCGCCAGCGATGCGCCAGATCGTAGCGGTGATTGGCCATGTGGTCGTGGCAATCGATGAGGCCGGGCAGGATCGTCATGCCCGCCACATCGATGATCTCGGCATCGGCCGGAAACTCGCCTTCGTTGCGGGTCGAAACGCCAGCGATGCGGTTGTCGCGGATCACCACCGTCGCGCCAGCCACCGGGGCGGCGCCGCTGCCGTCGATCAGCCGGCCGCCCTTGAGCACGATCATCGCGTCCCTCCCATCGCTGCGCATCTCTCGTGATGGCCGGGCTTGTCTCGGCCATCCCCGTGTCCGTTGCCGCCGCTCCCAATCTTATATGACACTCGCGCTACACGCGAAGCTCGGAGGCGCGGCAGAGGTGCCGAACGTCCGTCCGGCGAACTGTGATTTCGTGGATCGCCGGGACCAGCCCGGCCTTGACGATGAGAGGCGCTGGGCGAGGTGGATATTTCCCTTGGCAGAGTTGATGCCCACACTCTTTAGTTTTACGCCCTGGTTGGCCGGTAACCTCACTCTGTTGGGCGAGGCTCTCGGTCTGGACCTCCAAATGACAGGGCCGTCTGGGCACAGCCGTCCGCAGCCAAAGCGGCCGCCGGATCAGGCGTCCCGCAGTGGAATATTCCAGATGTCGGCGGCGTATTCGGCGATTGTGCGGTCGGCCGAAAACCAGCCGACGCGGGCGATGTTGAGGGCGGTGGTGCGGCCCCACTCGGCCGGGTCGCGCCACCGCGCCTCGGCCTCGGCCTGGGCGGCGCGGTAGGCCGCGAAATCGGCGGCGACCATGTAGGGGTCGGCATAGCGCAAGCTGTCGGCGATCGGGCGGAAGCGGTCCGGATCGTCCGGCGAAAAATCGCCGTCGCCGATGGCGTCGATCGCCCGCGCGAGTTCGGGCGAGGCGGCGATCGCATCGCAGGCGTCGTAGCCGCGCTCGGCGCGGCGGGCTTCGACCTGCGCCGCGGTGAGCCCGAAGATCAGGATGTTCTCGGCACCGACGCAGTCTTGGATCTCGACATTGGCGCCGTCGAGGGTGCCGATCGTCAGGGCGCCGTTGAGCGCCAGCTTCATGTTGCCGGTGCCGGACGCCTCCAGCCCGGCGGTCGAGATCTGCTCCGACAGATCGGCCGCCGGGATGATCATCTCGGCGAGGCTGACATTGTAATTCGGCAGAAAGACCAAGCGTAACAGATCGCGGGTCGCCGGATCGTTGTTGACGACTGCGGCGATATCGTTGGCCAGTTTGATGATCAGTTTGGCGCGGGCGTAGCCGGCGGCCGCCTTGCCGGCGAAAATCTTGACCCGCGGCACCCAGTCGGCACCCGGCTCGGCGCGGATCGCATGATAGCGCGCCACCGTGTCGAGCAGGTTGAGCAATTGCCGCTTGTATTCATGGATGCGCTTGATGTGCACGTCGAACAGCGCGTCCGGATCGAGCGGCAGGCTCATCTGCTCATGAACGTAGCGGCTGAGCGCCGTCTTGTTGGCGTGCTTGACGGCGGCAAGGCGGCCGATCACCCCGCTGTCCTCGGCATAGTCGGCCAGGCGCGCGAGGGCGGCCGCGTCGTCGAGCACCGCAGTGCCGCACACCGCGCACAACAGCCGGGTCAGCCCCGGATTGGCCTGGTGCAGCCAGCGGCGGAAGGTGATCCCGTTGGTCTTGTTGACGATGCGGTCGGGGTAGAGGCGGTGCAAGTCGGCAAACACGGTCTCGCGCAGCAGCGTCGTATGGAGGGCCGAGACGCCGTTGACCCGGTGCGAGCCGATAAAGGCGAGATGGCCCATCCGCACGTGCCGGCCGGCGCGCTCGTCGATGATCGACACCGCGGCCCGCAGATCGTCATCGGCCAGGCCGCATTCCGCGGCAGTTTCGAGATGCCGCGCGTTGATCTGATAGATGATTTCGAGATGGCGCGGCAACACCCGCTCGAACAGCGCGACCGGCCAGCTTTCCAACGCCTCCGGCATCAGCGTGTGGTTGGTGTAGGAAAAGGTCTCGATGGTGGTCAGCCAGGCCGCTTCCCACGGCAGATTGTAGAGATCGACGAGCAGTCGCATCATTTCGGCGATGGCGATGCTCGGATGCGTGTCGTTGAGCTGGATCGCCGCGCGCTCCGGCAGCGACGGCAGATCGCTATAATATTGCAAGTGGTTGCGCAGGATGTCCTGCAATGATGCCGAGACGAAGAAATACTCCTGGCGCAGGCGCAGTTCGCGGCCGGCCGGGGTGCTGTCGCCCGGGTAGAGGATCTTCGAGACCGCCTCGGCACGGGCCTGCTCCGACAGGGCGCCGACATGGTCGCCCTCATTGAACACGTCGAGCCGCAGGGGATCGACGGCGCGCGCCGACCACAGCCGCAGCGGGTTGACATGGCGGCCGCGCCAGCCGACCACCGGAGTGTCGTAGGCGACGGCCTCGATCGTCTCGCCGGGCTGCCACACCGAGCGCACCCGTCGCCCGGTGGCGACGATCTCGACCCAGCCGCCATAATGGATGTCGTAGACCACCTCGGGCCGCGCGAATTCCCACGGATTGCCGAAGGACAGCCAATCCTCGGCGTATTCGTGCTGCCAGCCGTCGCGGATCACCTGGCGGAAGAGGCCGTGATCGTAGCGGATGCCATAACCGCAGGCCGGCAAGCCGAGGCTTGCCATGCTCTCCATCAGGCAGGCGGCGAGCCGGCCAAGCCCGCCATTGCCGAGCGCGGCGTCAGGCTCGGCGCGGCGCATGCGGTCGAGATCGACGCCGAGATCGCCGAGCGCGGCGCGCACCGTCTCGGTCATCCGCAGATTCTCGACGACATCGGCGAACAGCCGCCCGATCAGGAATTCCAGCGACAGGTAATAGACTTGCTTCCTGCCCTCGGCGTGGCTGGCGCGGTTGACGGCGAGCCAGCGGTAGATGATGCGGTCGCGCAGCGCCAGCGCGGTGGCGACAAACCAGTCGCGCGGCGTCGCGGCGTCGCCGTCCTTGCCGACCGCCAGCGCCAGCTTGGCGAGGACATTCGCCTTGAATTCCTCGATCTCGGCATCGTCCGCCGGCAGGTCGGCGATCGCCGGCGCCACCTCGCCGCGCGGCGTCTTGCCGAGGAGCAGACCGAGATTGGGAATATCGTTGGGCATGCTGGCGGATTACGATGCAAAAGCGGTGCCGGCCGGGGCCGCGACCCGGAGCCGCGACGCGGCGATGACCCATCATGGGTCAGCGGTGGTTAAGGCGGCCTCAACGGCCGCCGCGAGGCCGGCTCACACGCTCGGGAGCCAGGGTCCCTCGATCCTATAGGCTTCGCCGTCGCCCGGCCAGGGCGGCAGCGTCACCGCGACAATATCGAGCGGGATCGTGCCGTCGTTACGGAACTGAAAGGACGCCCCGGTCGGGATCGTCGCCGAGACGCCGGCTTCGAGCACCGTCACGTCCTCCGACTCATCAAAGCGGCGCCAGAGGCGGCCCTGGCCGGCGACGACATACCAGATCTCTTCGACCGTGCGATGGGCGACCGCGCGGGCGACCGCGCCCGGCAGCAGCGTAAACATGGCCATGCTGCCGCGCGCCGTGGCGCCCAGAATGCGCACCTCCGACCCGTCCGGGGCGATCGCATCGGGCGCCGCGGCGCGGCGCCTGGTAGCGAAAGCGATTGACGACCTGTCGCCTGGCATCCACACACTCCTTAATCACCCTCGCGCGAGACAGTCCATGCCGCTCGATAACCTTCCCGCATCGCCGCAGCTCGAAACCCGCCTCCGGCGCGAGCTGGAGGGCGAGGTCATGTTCGATCGGTTCAGCCGCGGGCGCTACTCGACCGACGCCTCGATCTACCAGATAGAGCCCTTGGGCGTCGTCGTGCCGAAGGGCAAGGCGGATGTCGCCGCGGCGCTGCAGATCGCGCGCGAAGAAGGCGTGCCGGTGTTGCCGCGCGGCGGCGGCACCTCGCAGTGCGGCCAGACCGTGGCGGCTCCCGCGCGCTCGAGGAATATGGCGATAACCCTGGCGCTAATCCTAATCACTCTTCTACTTACTGCAGGAAGCACGGTACGAGCAGCGGACTTTCAAAACATTCCCTTTGACCTCTCGGTAGAACGGTTACCGCCCGGCTTTGTCGGTGCCGACCTCTCCGGAGTCTACAATTCACTGGCGCAACGCCAGAGCCTACATAAGGAGGAATTCGAGACGACCGAGGCGTTCAAGCGGCGAAAAGCCGAGATTGCTCGGCAGCCGGTGCTGGGTTCGCTGCTGCTCACCTCTGTCTACGCCTTTTCACACCAGATCAAAAATTCGAAGTATGATGCGGATCGCGGGATACTAGATTTTCAGCCGGAGTCGGAGCTTCTAATTTCGTTCAGTCTTTTGGGCGATAAAAAATCGTCACCGCAGTTGGCGTCGGTAACGGACGCGAATATACCGATGGGCCTTCTCAAGACCACTATGTATTGGACGGATCATGAGAAAGTCTATGACGTTCTGATTTGGGATTACAAGGAAAGTCGCCATGAAATGTATCAAGCGACGAACGGCTTCGGTGCGGCGGTGGCGGTTAGCCGATGGTCGGAACAGGTACTCGGGCTCGCGTGGTGTATGATGGGGCGGTATGATCCGGTGGTAAATTTCAAACCAACCGAGGCGGCGATCAAAATTCCTTGGGACGCATTCCAAGTTAAACTTAGCCCTGAAGCGGCAAGACGTGCGAAATCAAATGCAAGAGCGCTCATAATCGGCAAGTTGACTGATTTCGGAACGGGCGCCTACACCTCAATGCAGATTCTTCGCACGAATCAACCGACACTTAACGATCCGCGAGATACCAACGAGATCACGCGGGCGATTGGATTCGACGCCTCCGAGGTTTGGATTTACGACAAGGAGAGTGGTGATGTCTTCCTGAAATTCCGACTCCCAGAGATGATCGAATGACGACAGTCCAAGCATTAGAGCCTGTCGGTTAAGATCGCCGCTCATTCAGCCAGGAAACTCCGGCCGAAGTGAGTTCAAAAATCAACCCGAATTGCTCAACCCGAGGTCTCAGCGCCGGGGTGAGACCGGACACAAGCGCTTTGATTGCACCTTTATCAGGTCGTCGCCGATCGCCCTCAGAGAAGTCAAAGACAGCGGGGAAGCAATTCGGCGGTGACACCGATCCTTGTGCCAACCATAGATAGCAATCCAGGGCGGCAAAGTGGCGCTGGGTTCGCAGGCCCTCACGTCTCAATCTGGAGGTCCACCATTCAAAATTATTCGAGTCGTCGCCCGGCTGTATCTGTGAAAGCGGTGGGCTGGAGTGTTCTCGCAATCGAGCATTTGCTTCACGCAACGATCGGTCAACTCGCATTCTTCCAACCCCTTCATCCCCGACGAGCCTCCACCGTTGTTTGGCGCTTTTCGAGCCTATACGGTAGTGGACATAACAGCGATGGATCATGAGGGCTGCGATGCCGCTTGACAACGGTCCCGCCTCTCCGCGTCTCGAAGCCCGCCTCCGGCAGGAGCTTGAGGGCGAGGTCATGTTCGATCGGTTCAGCCGCGGGCGCTACGCGACCGACGCCTCGATCTACCAGATCGAGCCGTTGGGCGTCGTCGTGGCGAAGGGCAAGGCGGATGTCGCCGCGGCGCTGCAGATCGCGCGCGAAGAAGGCGTGCCGGTGTTGCCGCGCGGCGGCGGCACCTCGCAATGCGGCCAGACCGTGGCGCGCGCCCTGGTGATCGATTGCAGCAAATACATGCAGGATGTCGTCGCGCTCGACATTGCAGCGCGCCGGGTGCGCGTCCAGCCCGGGGTCGTCATGGAACGGCTCAACCAGCGGCTGCGCGCGCATAAGCTTTGGTTCCCGGTCGATGTCTCGACCGGCGACCGCGCCACGATCGGCGGCATGACCGCCAACAACAGCTGCGGCGCGCGCTCGATCCGCTACGGCAACATGGTGCACAACGTGCGCGCGATCGACGCGATCCTCGCCGACGGCAGCGAGGCGCGTTTCGCCGAGGTGGCGGGCAATTTCGGCGAGGAGGTTGCCCCGGAACGCTACCGCGACCTGATCCGCGACATGCGCGCCTTGCAGCGCCGCGAGAAGGACGAGATCGAGGCGCGCTTCCCGAAACTGCTGCGCCGGGTCGGCGGCTACAACATCGACATGATCCACGATGAGGGCCACAACATGGCCCAGTTGCTGGTCGGCTCGGAGGGGACGCTCGCCTTTTTTACCGAGATCGAACTCGATCTGCAGCCGATCCCGCCGCACCGGGTGCTCGGCATCTGCCATTTCCCCAGCTTCTATCAAGCGATGGACGCGACCCGGCACATCGTGGCGTTGGGTCCCGCGGCGGTCGAACTGGTCGATCGCACGATGATCGAACTGGCGCGCGACAATCCGGTCTTTCGCCCGGTGGTCGACCGCTTTGTCCGCGGCGAGCCGGACGCGATCCTGTTGACCGAATTCGCCGGCCCGGACGCCGACGACAATCTGCGGCGGCTGAAACAGCTCGTCGAGCTGATGGGCGATCTCGGCTTTCCCGGCGCCGTCATCGAGGCGACCGATCCCGCCTTCCAGAGCGCGGTATGGAATGTCCGCAAGGAGGGCCTCAACATCATGATGTCGATGAAGGGGGACGGCAAGCCGGTCTCCTTTATCGAGGATTGCGCGGTGCGGCTCGAGGATCTGGCCGAATACACCGACCGGCTGACCCAGGTCTTCCACAAGCACGGCACCGTCGGCACCTGGTACGCGCATGCCTCGGTCGGGACCCTGCATGTCCGGCCGGTCATCAACCTGAAGCAGGAACTCGGCGCCAAGCAGATGCGGGCGATCGCCGAGGAAGCCTTTGCGATGGTGCGCGAATACCAGGGCTCGCATTCCGGCGAGCACGGCGACGGGCTGGTGCGTTCGGAGTTTCACGAACCGATGTTCGGCTCGCGCATCGTGCGCGCCTTCGAGGAAGTGAAGGACAGTTTCGACCCGACCGGCCTCTTCAACCCCGGCAAGATCGTGCGGCCGTCGAAGATGGACGACCGCAGCCTGTTCCGCTTCAAGCCGGGCTACCGGCAGCTGCCGCTCGACAATGCGCTCGACTGGTCCGATTGGGGCAGCTTCGCCAGTGCCGTCGAGATGTGCAACAACAACGGCGCCTGCCGCAAATCCGACCCCGGCGTGATGTGCCCGTCCTATCGCGCCACCGGCGACGAGCAGCATCTGACGCGCGGCCGCGCCAACAGCTTGCGCCTCGCGCTGTCGGGCCAGCTCGGGGCCGATGCGCTGGTCTCGCCGGAGATGCGCGACACGATGGCGCTGTGCG
>Ga0307374_10012994_pt1 | contig 11589 bp, 14 predicted proteins | sample OX3MG_FD_202532 | JGI IMG/M metagenome (GOLD analysis project Ga0307374, IMG submission 202532) | Soil microbial communities from Risofladan, Vaasa, Finland - OX-3 | ecosystem: Environmental > Terrestrial > Soil > Coastal area > Acid sulfate soil | place: Finland: Risofladan, Vaasa | collected...
AGCCAGTCTTTGACGCGCGGCGGCCAGTTGAAGACGTGATAGGTCCCGCTCACGCCGAAGAGCAGCACGAGACCGGTCCCGTAGATGAGCATCGAGACGAGCTTGCCGGTGTCGTTGCGCGTGATCACGATCAGGGCGATCAGCCCCGCGATCGCGACCAGCGAGGCGATCGCGTGCGACCAGCCTCGGAGCAGGGGCTTGACCTTGATCGCGTCCGGCTGGGCCATGACAGGCCGCATGCTACGCGGCAAGGCGAGAAAGCACGAGGCCCAGCGAAAGGACGACGACGGCCCATGAGAATGCCCGCAACGCGCCCTCCAGCGGAACCAGCATCGCTTTCGCGTCGACCTCGGATTGCGAACCGTCGGTCATGGTCATCGTCCCGCTGACCGATCTCGTGCTGCGGCGCAGGGTCCGGGCCGGGGTGCTGAGCAGGCGTTGACCGTACGAGAGGGCGTAAGCGCCTGCTGCGGCGACGAGAGCTGACACCGAGATCCGTCCGGTCTGCGCGAGAAATGAGGTCAGCACGGGGAATGCGCCCCACGACAGCGCGAACCAGAAGTCCCCGTGCAGCCTGCCCCCCAGCAGCTCCAAGTTGTAGGCAAAAACGAAGAGCACTCCAGCGGCGATGAACGGCAGCAGGCCGATGCCAACCACGGGCAGGCCGGCGATCCCCAGGCCAATTGCTCCGGCCAATCCGATGACGGCCGCGCTCCACAGGATCGCGGACGGAATCTGCGTCCTCAACGGCCGGCCTCGCAGCTCGTCCAGGGCGTGAGCGGAGATCCCGACCGCGAGAAAGAATGCGAGCAGCGTGGCCGCAAGTCTCGGCAGGCTGACGTGCGGTGCCAGGCTCGCCCCGATCAGCACGTACGACAGGTGCCACGCGGTGTACGGCGGATGCAGCAGCGCCCACAGGTCGCGGCGCCACCCAGACAGGTGGGCCGCGTAGTACGCCGGACCGAGGGCTTCGAGCTGAGCGGGCTCAGGCATGACGCTTCCTGCCCCACATCACGAGCCCGCCGCCGAGGCTCATCAACTCGTGGTCGTCATCGACCATGCCGGCGGTCCGCCAGGCCTCGAAGATCCGGTCCAGGGGCCACCTGCGGTAGAAGTCCTCGATGTTCGGTCCGAGAAAACGGCCAACGCCGGCCCACGGCCGGCCACCCAGCACATATCCGCCCACGGGCAGCACAGAGCGTGTGTAGCCCCGCCAGGCCATCCGCCAGAATGCGTTTGGGGGGACGTAGAAATCCAGGCTCGCCATGCCGCCTCCGGGGCGCAGCACCCGGGCGAGCTCGGCGATGGTCGCCGCCGGGTCGGCGACGTAGCGCAGCAGATAGGTGAAGGACACGGCGTCGAAATGGCCGTCTGGGAACGGAAGCTCTTCGGCCCGCGCCACCTGCAGGTGGATCCGGGTGTCGAACCCGGCTTTGCTTATGCGCTCGCGGCCCAGTTCGAGCATGGACTCGGTGATGTCGACCCCGACGATGTGCGCATCGGTCGCGTAGGCGAGCGCGATGGCCACGCCTGCGGTGCCGGTCGCCACGTCCAGGATGCGCTCGGGCTGGAAGCGCGTGACGTGGCGCACCAGCTCGCCGCGCCACCGTCGGTTCTGGTGGAACGAAAGGGTCTCGGCCAGCCGGTCATAGCGCGCCGGCAGGGCTTCGAACAGGTCCGCGGCGAACGCATTCTCGGGACTGGCCGCTCTTGGGCCGGGGTCTCCCATGCTTGCTCAGCGTACGGTTTCACCTAACGGCTTTGGAATCGAATCGCACGAGGGATGCGCTGCGCTTCAAGGCCTGGCAGCTCGACGCCCTCGAAGCCCGGGCCGCCGGGACGGAGCTCCTTGCAGTCGGGCCGTTCCGGGTCGTGATCTCCGCCGACCCGGGCGCCGACAGCTGGGTGACACTGGTCGACGGCGAGGTCGCGCAAGCAGACCTTCAAGGCGCCATCGGGCGACTTCGATCGATGTTCACCAGACGGAAGACGGAGCTGCAGATCGAGTACAGCGAATCGGTCGCACCGCAGGCAGGCGCGTGGCTGGAGGCCTCCGGTCTGACGCAGATTGAGCGAAACCCCTTGATGGCCTGCCGTCCCGAAGTATTCAGGCCGTATGCGGCGATAGGCGTCGTGCTGAATCAACTTGGCCGCTCGTCCCCGGCGTCCGACCTGGCGGCCTTCCAGGAAATCAGGTGGACAGACGGCGGCGATGTCCGCCGCCCGGTGCCTCCCGTGACGCGGCTGAAGAAAGACCTCGCGGCGCCCAACAGCGTGTACCTGCTGGCGCTGCTCGACGGCCGTGTCGCAGGTACAGGCGTCTCACATTCGCTCAGAGGAGCGGCCGAGGTCGTCGGGATCGTCACCCGCATCGAGAGCAGGCGCCGCGGCGTGGCCGCGACGGTGAGCTCCGAGCTGGTCGCGCGACATTTCGCGACCGGCGGTGATTTCGTGTTTCTCGATGCGGCCAACGAGGAGGCGGCCCGGGTGTACGAGCGCCTCGGCTTCGCACGGTTTGGAGCCAATCTCGTTTACCGCTGACCTCCGGCCGCGCCGGATCCGAACGCCATGGTTGGCGTGCCGCTGACGTCCCCGCCCAATCACAGCGAGCATTCGCCGACCCCGTGACCCGAAGAAGCTGCCCCCGATCGTGCTCAAGGAGGTGTACGAGCTCCGTTTCGACCAGGCCGACCAGGCCGCCAATGATGCGATCTGGCGGGAGCTCGGCCGCTACCTCCAGCGCTACTTCAGGCCCGAGGCGCGAGTGGTGGACACCGCCTGCGACGTCGGGTATTTCATTCGAAACATTCGTGCCGGCGAACGCTGGGCCACGGACATACGCGACATGGGCTCTGCGCTGCCGAGCAATGTGCGCTTCGTGCACGCCAGCGGGCTGGACCTCGCCGACGTCATGCCGAATGACTGTTTCGACATTGCGTTCTTCAGCAATTACTTCGAGCACCTGGCTTCCACCGAGGCGGTGCTGCAGCAGCTGCGGGTCGCATTCGCCCTGCTGAGGCCGGGCGGACGCGTCCTCATTCTGCAGCCCAACATCCGGCTCGTCGGAGGCGCCTACTGGGACTTCATCGACCACCAGAGGGCGCTTACGGAGAAGAGTCTCGCGGAAGCCGCCACCATGGCGGGCTTTCGCACCGAACACGTCATCGCGCGCTTCCTGCCGTACACGACCAAGAGCCGCCTGCCGCAAAACGCCCTGCTGGTCAGGGCCTACCTGGCGTTCCCGCCGGCGCGCTGGCTGATGGGCAAGCAGACCCTCTACGTCGGGGTTAAGCCGGCTTGGCCCGCGGCGCCGATCTCGCGCGCCGAGAAGATCAGCCGCTGGGTCGCATAGGCGCCGGCCCAGAGCGGATAGCAGGTCGTCAGGGTGAGCTGGTGCTCCGCGGTCGATTGGAGCACTGTGCGGTCGTTCGGGTCGACGACCTTCGAACCGGTGATCTCGTAGACGTACAGCCCATGAAGGGTCTGGATCTCGACGCGGTCGCCGGCCTTCAGCCGGTTGAAGCTCAACCAGTAGACGTTGTGCGCGGCAATGCCCACGTTGCCGGGACGACCGGGCCAGGCGGTCGTCGGGTAGTGCCCGGGCCCTTTGGCAAGAGCCTTTTCGTCCACGCCCTCGACCACATCGGCGCTGTAACCGATCGACGGTATCCGCATCTGGAAGGCGATGCCGTTCACCGGGCCGTCGGCCGCCGCAGGTGCCGGAATCACCTGGTTCCCGGAGTCCGGGATCGAGCCGGAGATGGACAGCCCGCCGGGCGAGCCGATCGCCGGCGACGGCGGGCCGGCTTGGACCCCTGTCGTGGTCGCCGTTTGGGCGCCGAGCCCGAACATCGGCGCCAGGTTTCCCGCAAGGACGGCGCCGCCGGTCAGGAAGGCCAGCGCTCCGGCCGCGAGCAGGACCGCCGGCCGGGGCCGGCCCCCGCCGGCGGGGTGTGGATTTTCCCACCCCGCGCTGCGCAGTTTGATCGCCATTTCAGGCTCGGCGGCGCTTCCAGGCGAACGCGCCTCCCATCATCGTGAACAGGCCCAACGCGACCAGGAACAGAGCGAGGCCCTGGGTTGGTGGAGCCGCGCCCGTGGCCGCGAGGACGTCGCCGCTGGATGATGGGGTCGTCTGCGGTGTCGGCGAGGTCTGCGGCATCGGCGAGGCCTGCGCTGTCGGCGAGGCCTGCGGCGTCGGCGAGGCCTGCGGTGTCGGCGAGGCCTGCGGTGTCGGCGACGTCACAGGAGCGAGATTGCAGCCGTTGGCCAGGAGCGCCTGGCCTTCGGCGGTCCAGTTGAGTCCGGCGTGGACTCCGGCGACCGGCGGGATTATGTCCCCCCAGTTGCCTCTGGAATCGGTGAGCGGATAGATCGGCCCCAGGTGGACCGCATAGTGGTCGCCGTGGGCCTCCCCGTCGATCGAGGCGACGTCCAAACTCTCCACCACGTAGGGGTTGCTGTGCGCTGCGGTGGCGTGGCAGATCGTGACCTTGTGCTCATCCCCCTGCGTCGCCGACACGACCAGGATGCTTCCCCCAGTCGTCGCGAAAATCAGGCCCAGCGAAAAGATGAGGCCGGCCGTGAACCTCCACTTGCGCATCATGTGTCATACCGTCCTGTTCGACGGTAAGCCCGCCATGGGGCGCGAAACCCGGGACAAACGTCCCGGACGTGGGGTCGGTCGGACGACTCGTTAAGGGCCGAATGGTCCGATCGAGATCAGGCGGCGAAGCCTTTGCGCATTGCGAAAAGGATCGCTTGCGCCCGGTCATGGACGTCGAGCCTCGCGTACATCAGGCTTGCCTGGTTGCGAACTGTCTTCTCCGCGAGCCCGAGCTGGCGACCGATCTCCCTCAGCCCCAACCCGCGCGACATGAGCCTGAGGATCTGGAACTGGCGGTCGGTCAGCCCCGCAGGCGGCTTCTCGTGACCGGCTCGACCGAGGGCCGAGGTCACGACCACTCGCTGGTCGTCGCGGCTCAGGACCGGCCTTCGATGGGCGGCCCGCATAATCGCTTCGACGAGACTTTCGCGACCCGAGGCCTTGAGTAGGTACCCGAGCGCGCCCGCGCGCATCGCCTCCAGCAAGGTCTCGTCGTCATGAACTGAAGTGACCATGAGAACGCGCACCGACGGGTGCCTGGCCACGATGCGAGCGGTCGCGTCAATGCCGCCCAAGCGGGGCATTAGAACATCCATCAGGACCACGTCGGGCAGCAAAGCCGCGACCTTGCGCAACGCTTCCAGCCCGTCTTCAGCCTGCCCCACGACCGAGATGGCATTTTCCGCCTTGAGCAGCTCCACCACGCCCTCACGGAAGAGCGTCTGATCGTCGACGACCAGTACGCGAACCTTCGGGGCATGCGATTGACCGGCCATGCTCGTCGAGACTGTGGATCTCGGCGACCCCTTCTGACCTGCGGTAGACATATTCGGTGCCTCTCTCGCATCCAGCCTGACTGCCGACCGCCAGCAAGCCAACAGTCCAACGGTAGGTGGAGGGGGGGACATAAGCCCCGGCGGCGCCGGCAGGTCAAAATACGCAGGTGAGGCAAACCGATGAGCTGACTCGCCTCGAGTCGGCGCTCGACCACATCCGCGGCGCGCCCGCCGACAACGGGACGGTCGAGCTCATCGTGCGCCGTCCGGCCGAGGACCAGCGCGAAGTGATGGAGGAGGCCTGGCTCGATTTACAGGACGGGCTCGAGGGCGACACGTGGCGGGCCAGGGGCAGCAGCCGGACCCCCGACGGCGCAGCGAATCCCGAGGCGCAGCTGACGCTCATGAACGCGCGGAGCGCGGCCGCGGTCGCAGGCGATCGCGAGCGATGGCCCCTCGCCGGCGACCAGCTGTATGTCGACCTCGACCTCAGCATCGCCAACTTGCCTGCCGGAAGTCGGGTGCAACTGGGCTCGGCGGTGATCGAGTTCAGCGAGGCTCCCCACACGGGCTGCGCGAAGTTCTCGGCACGCTTTGGCAACGACGCGCTGAGATTCGTCAACACGCCCAAAGGGCGCGAGCTTCGGCTCCGCGGCGCCAACTGCCGCGTGGTGGAGGCCGGCCGCGTGCGGCAGGGTGACCGGATAAGGAAGCTGCCGGCTTAACGCGGGCCGTGTTCGAGCGCCACTTCTGGAGCGACCGCTTCAGCTCGGCGTCACAGCACGGAGACTGTTAGGGATTCCTTCGGGAGCGCCTCCAAAACATCGCGACCATGACGAGCATCGCGACGATAGCGATGGACCAGAGAAAACTGGGGAACTCAAGCAGGTAGGAGTAGGCAAGGGAGCCTAACGGGTGAGCGTGAGCGTCGTAGAAGGCCCGGAGGATCACGGCCAGCGCCGCGATCACCCCTACCGCGATCAGAGATCTGATCCCTGACGTCGGCGCGCGCCCCAGTATAGAAGTGCGCCTGGCAGGAATCGAACCTGCTGCCTTTCGGTCCGGAGCCGAACGCTCTGTCCGGTGAGCTACAGGCGCGCGATGGCTTGCTCAGTCTAGACTGCGGCCCCCGTGACCCGGTTCATGGCGTGTGTAGCCCTGGTTGTCTTTGCAGTCGCTTGCCAGAGCGAAACTCATGCCGTGGTCAGCCCGGCTTCCAGCCCGACGCCGCACACCGATCCGACCACGGCGATCCTCCAGTCCGCCGACGTGCCGGCGGGCCTCAACCCCTGTCTGGGCTCGGGTCCGGTCGACGTCTACCTCGCGCAGCTGGCCGGCGCGGATGCCGTCGTCGCCGCCCGGGCCTCGGAGCAGTGGCAGGAGCTTCGTGCTGATGGTGCGGAAGCCGGCGCCATATCGATATTTTCCGCCGATCCGGCTGGGTGCAACGCCGAACTGGGCGCCAGCGGAAACATCAAAGCGATGACCAGCCTGGTGGCTGTGTTCGCCGACCCCGGAGAGGCGGACCGAGCCTGGTCATCCGGCGTGTTCGGCTTCGTCCCACCTCCCGTGGGCGAGCTCGTGCCGGGGTTGACGCGGGGCACAACTACTGGGCTAGGTCTCAGCTCCTTCACCTACGACCGGCCGCCTGTGCAACTCGCCTGCTGGCACCGTTCGGTGTTCGTGGCCCTGGTGGTGGTGAGCAATCTCGATGCCGTGACCTTCAAGTCTGCAACGGCGGCCGTTGACGCTCGCCTAAACTGAACGGTTCGCGCGCCTGTAGCTCACCGGATAGAGCGCTTGCCTGCGGAGCAAGAGGCAGCAAGTTCGATTCTTGCCAGGCGCACCATCGCGCCTTGCTAGGCGCCGTTGAAGAACTTGATCAGGGCCGCCTCCATCGCCTGCGCGATGCGCTCCTGGCCGGCCGGGTCGCTCGCGATCTGGGCTTCGGTCGGGTTGGTGATGAACAGAGGCTCGACCAGCGCTCCGGGCATCTGGCTCGGATCGTCAACCCATCCCGCCGACGCCGGGCCGAGCTCGATGAGGTGACCGTACGAGTCACCGGAGGAGGTCAGGGCCGGGGCAGCGAGCTGGTCGTCGGTCCAGACGCCGCGGTCTGAGGTGCCAAGGCCGGCCACCAGCGCGGCCTGCAGGTCAGCCGCCAACCGCTTGCTGGTGGCGGCGAAAGGGCGCGCGGCATCGTAAAAGGTCTCGGTCCCGCCCACGGTCGTGTCGCTGAACCCGTCGAAGTGGATCGAGACGAGCACCGATGCATTGCCCGCGTTCGCGCACGCGGCGCGTGTGACGAGGTCTCGATGCTCCGCGGAATCGGTCAGGGCGCCGGTGATCGAGTCGGAGGCGGCCAGCCTGGTGACCGACGAATCCTGCGTCCGCGCCATCACCACGGCGTAGCCGTCCGCGCGCAGCAGCGCTCCGAGACGAGTCGCCACGGCCAGCGTGACGTCCTTCTCGAGGACCTGCTTGCCGCCGCTCGACCCCACCACGCCAGGGTCCAGGCCGCCGTGGCCTGCGTCGATGAAGATCGTCTTGCCGGTCGGCGCGCCCGCCGCGGGATAGCTGATGCAGGCTCCGGCGTCGATGCCGGCGACCGGCAGCTGGCTCGGAGCGGGAGCCCTGGGGGCAAGCGCGGCGTTGAGGACACCCGCGGTTGCGCCCGCTGGACGCATCAGCGCCATGATGCCGATCACTGCGAGACAGCAGCAAGCGACAAGCGCCATGGCGAGCGCTGTGCGAAGGAGGGGCGAAGGCCCCCGCCGGCGCCGAGTGCGTGGTAGGACGTTGCGGGCGTTTGCGATCGGCCCGGCCAGTATATGAGAGGCAACGGACCCGGTCGCCGTCTAAGACGCTATTTGATCCTGCCGTTCTCCAGGGTGGCGACCTTCTTGCTCGCGGTCGCGTCCACGTTGAGGATCGCGAGGATGACCACGAAGGTCTTGTTCTGCCACATCGCGATGTAGAAGTACTGGTTCGATATCGGAGCGCTGATCACGATGGAGTTTGCGGTGAGGCCCGTGGAGCTCCCTTCGGCCAGGCCCAGGCCACCCGTGCGCAGCTGGGAAGTTTTGAAACCGAAAATGGAGTCGTTGGTGTAGGCACTCGTCGCGCTCTTCTCATCCTTGAACTGGGTGACGAAGTTGACGGCGAGCTTGTAGCTCGCGGTGCCGATGTCGTAACCGCTGCTCTTGATCGCAGTGCAGTGCGCGGAGTTGTCGGCGTAAAAGGACGTGGACGCCGCGGTCGCGCCGCCATTCTTGAGCGCAGCCCAATCGGTGCTGGTGGATTGGTAAGTGCTCTGGTCCTGGTTCTTCTCTTTGGCAAGAAAGCTGTCGATGTCACCCGACAGGTCGCACCTGACCATGCCGGCGGGCAGGTCTGACGACTGCACGGCGACGCTCGATGCAGTGGGGCCCGTTACGGCGGATGTGCCGGATCCTCCGCAGGCAGCTGCGACCACGAGCCAGACGACGATCGCCAGTGCGCGTTTGATCATCAGAAAAGGCTAACAGTGCCATCCCGAAAACAATGCGGTCGGAAATGGCGCGCATCAGAAGAAGGCGATGGAGAGTGCCAAACCAAAACGCGATGTCCTGAACTCGATTGGTGAACTCCCGACGTCGCTCGGGAGTTCCAGCTCGTCGCTGGGACTCATGACGCGAAGAGCCCCCACTTGCTTTCGATTATGGCAACATGCAGTCGGCCTCGACATGCCACTCGACCTGAAGGCCGCCGCCACCGAATATCTCGGTTGGCTTCAACTCGAAGCCAACCGCAGCCCGAACACGGTCCGGGCATACGACGCAGAGATCCGGCGCCTCATCGCATTTCTCACCACGCACGGCCATTCGCTGCAGCTGGACGAGCTGCGCCACGAGGACCTGCGCGCTTTCCAGCGCCACCTCGCCGGAAAGCTGAAGAGTCCCGCCTCGCGCGCCCGCGCCCTGGTGGCGATTCGCTCCTGGCTGCGCTGGCTGGCCAAGGAGAACCTTATCGAGAAGGATCTTTCCAACGGCATCACGCTGCCCAAGGTGGAACAACGCCTGCCGAAGCCGATCGACCCCGACGAGCTCACGCGACTGCTCGCAGCGCTGCCACACGAATCGATCCATGAGAAGCGCGATCGCGCCATGGTCCAATTCCTGGTCAGCACCGGGTGCCGCATCTCCGAGGTCCTGGCGCTCGACCGCACCGACTTCCCACGATCGGGCAACCGGCTGGTCGTGACCGGTAAGGGATCCAAGCAGCGCTCCGTCTATCTGACCGCGGACGCCCGCGCTGCCCTGGAGGACTACCTGTCGGTGCGCGAGGACGCCAGCATGGCGCTGTTCGTCAACTTCGACCGTTCGGTGGCGGACGACCGCGGCAGACGGCTCACCGCGACCGGGGCACGGTACATCGTCACGCAGATCCGCAAGCAACTGGGCGCATGGTCGTTCAAGTCCCCTCACGTGGCGCGCCACACGGCCGCCACGACGCTGCTCGAGGTCACCGGCGGCGACGTGCGACTGGTCCAGGAGGTGCTCGGCCACGCGAATCTGAACACGCTCCAGGGCTACACCAAGATCGTCGACAGCCGCAAGCAGGAGGCATACCGCCTCTACCAGCAGTTCCTGGACGACAAGAAAGCCGGAGCGTAGACGCGAGCGGCGTTCCCGCGCCCGGCTCCTGCAAGGGCGTCAGCCTGGGGCGCTAGACGGTCAGGGCCTTCTTGAACGATCTCTCGGCGCGGGCGTCCTTGACGGGAGCGCGATCGACCAGCACTGGCACGTCGGCGATCTGGATGACCTTGTGGGTTACGGAGCCCAGGAAGAAGCCCTGGACGTCGGACAACCCGCGGGAGCCCATGACGATGAGGTCCACTCCTTTCGTGGTCGCCAGGTCGACGATCGTGCGCGCCGTGTGCTGAGCGGCGGCATCACGAACCTCACCCGACGCCTTGACTCCTGCGCCACGGGCCGTCTCGACAGCGTCCGCGACCAGTCGCGTCGCTTCCGCGGGGCTTTCCAACGAATAGACGGCCGCACGGCCGCGGTCGTGCTCACTGACATGCAGGACAAAGAGGTCGGCGCCGAATTTTTTGGCCAGCTCGATCGCAGTCGGCAGGGTCCGGTGCGAGTAGCTCGACCCGTCGAGAGCCACCATGACGTGATTGAACATTTCTGTACTACCCCCAGTCGTGATGATCGGAGTGTCAGGCCGTGGCATAAGCCACGCGAGAGGCAAACGGCCCGGCCACGAGGGGACTCATGCCCGCCGCGCCGAGCAGCACCTCGGCGAGGTGGTTCCACAGCAGCATGTGCGCCTCGCCTGGGCAGACCTGCAATGTCGCTCCAGGAATCACCGACGCCAGGTACTCGCCGTGGTGGAGCGGGATGACGGTGTCGAGGTCGCCGTGCCACAGCCGCACGGGGACCTTGATCTGGTCCAGCGGAAATCCCCACGGCCGCGCCAGAGCGCAGATGTCCTGGACGTAACCGGAGACTCCGTGGCGGAGCGCCTCCTTGAGGGACTCGGCCGCGCCTCCCATGACCGAGGGCATTGACAGCCACCGTAGATCGGCCGGCGGCTTGTCCCTGTTCGCCTGCGCGACGACGAAGCGCGCATACCGCTTGACCACTATGGCGACGGCGGCCGCGCCGATGTCCAGCAGCCATGGTGCGGAGGCTCCAAGCCAGACCCCGACGCGCGTTGCCAACCGCATGCCTGCCATCGCGCCCGGGCGCTGCATCGGCGCAGGACACCCGGTGACCGCGACCTCGATGATCCGTTCGGGAATCGCCGCGGCGCAGGCCAGGGCGTAGATTCCGCCACCAGACAGAGCCGTGACTCCGAAACGTTCGAGGCCGAGGGCGTCGGCCAGCTCGATGACGTCGCGGGGCCAGTCCAGCAGCCGTGCATGGGCCCGCGCGTCTGAGAGGCCGTAGCCAGGACGGTCCGGTGTGATCACGCGAACCCCAAGGGACCTGTAGAACTCGGACTCCGCCTCATGATCGAGCCGCGACCCGGGCATGCCGTGGTGATGGATGACGGGCACTCCCGAAGGGTCTCCTCGCTCGGTATAGGCCAGGCGGCGACCGTCGCTGAGCCGGACACTCCCGGTCACGACCTCGTCGCGCCCAACGCTCAAGGTCTCCATGCTCGCCTACAGCCTCGCGCCAGGGGCTGGCCGCAGGTCAGGGTCGAAGGGCC
>Ga0307374_10012997_pt1 | contig 11588 bp, 8 predicted proteins | sample OX3MG_FD_202532 | JGI IMG/M metagenome (GOLD analysis project Ga0307374, IMG submission 202532) | Soil microbial communities from Risofladan, Vaasa, Finland - OX-3 | ecosystem: Environmental > Terrestrial > Soil > Coastal area > Acid sulfate soil | place: Finland: Risofladan, Vaasa | collected...
CCGCGCTACGGCGAGCGCTGGGGACGGCACTGGATGGATATCTGGCGGTACAGCGATTGGTACGGCCGGCGGTACGTGCCCGATGTCTGGAACAGCGCCCCGCAGATCTGGCGCTGGCGCGACTGGATCGTGCGCTCGCTGAACGCCGATCACGGCTATGACCGCATGTTGCGAGAAATGCTCGCCGCCGACGAAATCTGCCCGGACGACGACGAGGCGGCGGTCGCCACCGGGTACCTGGTACGCAACTGGTACGCACTCAACCCGAACGACTGGATGCGCAGCACGGTCGAGCACACGGGAAAAGCCTTTCTCGGGCTGACGTTCAACTGCGCCCACTGCCACGACCACAAGTACGATCCCATCACGCAGGACGACTACTTCCGCCTTCGAGCGTCGTTTGAGCCGATCAGCATCCGCCAGGACCGCGTCGCTGGCGAAGCCGATCCGGGTCCGTTTCAAGAATACAGTTACAGCGTGCTGCGCAAGATTCAGCGGCTCGGCGCGGTGCGAATTTTCGACAAGAACCCAGAGGCCCCCACCTGGTTCTACACGGGAGGGGACGAACGGAACCGGGTGACGGAGCGGGGTTCGATCGCACCGGGCGTGCCCGCCTTCCTGACGGCGTCTTCGCCGAAGATCGAGCCGGTCCGACTGCCCGCCCGTGCGTCGTATCCGGGGTTGCGCCCGGCCATCCAGCATACGGTGCTGGCTGAGGCGCGTGCCGCCGTCGCCGTCGCTGAAACCGAGTTCACGGCCGCCAAGAATGCCGAAAGCGGCGTGCCGCCGGACCTGCGAGAGAGGCTCGCGCAGGCCGAAGCCGCGGTTGCCACCGCGACGCGAGAGGCGGAACTTGCGGGCAAGCCCGGCGCGCTTTCGGGCCGCCAATCGCTGCTTCTTGACGCGACGGAGGGAAGGCGCCTCGTGCAGAACAGCCTGACGCAACTCAAGATGCTCGAAGACGGAGCGACTTTCGAGTTTCGACTCTTGATCCTGAGCGACGCGCACGTCAACTTCCAGTTCGCAAAAGACGTCGTGAAGGGGCTCACGGCCGGAGTCGTGGCATTCGAGAAGGGCCGCATCGTCTCGTACCAGCCGGGCTCGACCACGGAGTTTCACGCCGGGCAGTACGACTTCGCCGCCGGACAGGTGCGGTTCAAAGTCAAACTCGTGCTGCAAACCAAAGCCGACCGCTGCCTGCTCACGGTCCGGTCGCTTACGGATGACCGATTGCTCGTGGACGGCGTCGCGGTGGCGCTGAACGGCTGGAACCCCGTGGGGGATGCGACCAAGGCGATCACGTTCGACGCGCGGCCCGGCAGTGTCGCCGTGATCGACGACGTGATCCTGACGGCACCCATGGCCGCGGACGCCAACGGCGGTTCGCCCCCCGCGCGGCTGGCGGCCTTCGACTTCGAAGCACCCGCGTATACCGCCGGGCAGGACGTGACCGGTGTCGAGGGCTGGACGGTCTCGGCGTTCAGCGCCGCCCCGGCGACCTCGGTGGTCTCCGCCAGTGCCGCGAATGCGTCGCTGTGGGAGCTGTCGCAAAAGCTTCACGCCGCGCGCCGCGCCGCCCGGATCCTCAAGCTGCCGCTTCTGGCGGCCGAAGTCAGGGCGGTCTGGACGCGAATTGAATTGGCCGGCGTCGAGGCGCGGATCGCCGCGGATCGCGCGAAGTACGGCGAGACCCCCGGCGCCGACATCGCCGCGCTGGTTCGCGCGGCGAGCCGCCTCGAACGGGAAGCCGCGTTGAAAAAGGCCGAGGCGGAGGTCTTGACGCAGGAACATGGTCTCGCCGGCGCCCTGGCGAAGCCGGCCACGGACGCGAATCGCGGCAAGGAAGTCGAAGACGCGAATGGTCGATTGGCGGTGGCCCGGGCCGCGCACGAGGCGGCGCGAGCGGCGCTGGCCGATGAATCGCTGGCCGAGAAATTCACGGCGTTCAGCCCAGTGTATCCCAGGACGAGCACGGGGCGAAGGCGGGCCCTGGCGGAATGGATCACCAGCCACGACAACCCATTGACGGCGCGCGTGGCCGTCAACCATATCTGGGGGCGCCATTTCCACGCGCCGCTCGTCGCCAGCGTGTACGACTTCGGCCGCGCCGGAAGCCCGCCCACGAATCCCGAATTGCTCGACTGGCTCGCCGCCGAGCTCATGGAGTCGGGCTGGAGCATGAAGCACCTGCACCGGCTGATCGTGACCAGTGCCGCCTATCGCCGCGCCTCGTGGATGGAAAACGCCTCTCGAAACGACACCCGGGATCCCGAGAACAAATTACTTTGGCGCATGAACACGGGCCGCATGGAATCGGAGGTGGTCCGCGACAGCCTGCTGTTTTGCGCCGAACGGCTGGATTTGCGTATGGGGGGCCAGGAGCTGGAAAACAGCGACGCGCTCACGACGTTCCGCCGCAGCGTGTATTACAGTGTCTATCCCGAACAAGGGGGCAAGAGCGCGCTGGGCGAGCTGTTCGACGCCCCCGATGCGCTCGACTGTTACCGCCGCACGAGCAGTATCGTCCCCCAGCAGGCGCTGGCGCTGACCAATAGCGATCTGGTACACAAGATGAGCGCGGCCATCGTAAGCGATTGGGAGACCGCGCCGAAGGTCGAGCCGCCCGGCGGAGAGCAGGCGAGCGTTGAGGAATACCAGTTGCGGCAGTTCATCACCGTGGTTTTCGAACGGATCCTGGCACGCGAGCCGACCGATAGGGAGCGGCGGCTCTGTGAGGAAACTTATCGGAAACAATGCGAGCTGCTGGCGCGGGATAATGCCGCGGATGCGGCCACACGCGCCAGAGAGAGCATCGTGCGGGCACTCCTCAATCACAACGACTTCATCACCATCAGGTAACGCCATGAAGCAACACGATGGTGGGCCGTCGCTCGCCCAAGGCGAGTTTCTTGCCGATATTCACCACTCACCACTCACCACTCACCACTCACCACTCACCACTCACCACTCACCACTTTGCAACGGGCACTCGCGCCGCGCCTTTCTGGCCGACCTCGGCATGGGCTTCACGGGCCTGGCCCTGGGAGCGATGCTGGCCGACGATGGGGTGACGCGCGCCGCCGAGCCTGCCTCCGATGCCGCGCCGGCATTGCAAGGGCCTTTCGCCCAGTCCCCCGCGCCGCATTTTCCGGCGCGCGCCAAGTCGGTGATCTGGATCTTTCTCTCCGGCGGCTACAGCCATGTCGAGACGTTCGATCCCAAGCCCGCGCTGAACCAGTTCGCCGGCATGACGTTCGACAAGACTCCGTTCGAGAACCCGGTCAACTCGCCGCTGCACAGGAAGCGGTTCCGCTCGGTGCTGGCGGAGGAAATCAACGTCCGCGACGTTTATCCGACGATCTATCCGATGCAGGTGGGCTGGCAAAAGCACGGCGAAAGCGGTATCGAGATCACCGACTGGTGGCCGCGTCTTGCCCGCCAGGTTGACGAGTTGTGTTTCGTCCGCAACATGTGGACCACCGACAACGACCACGCCGCCGAGAACCAGATCCACACCGGCCGGCACCGGCTGGACGAAGCGCAGCCCAGCATCGGCGCCTGGGCACACTACGGGTTGGGGACATTCAACGAAAACCTCCCCAAGTTCGCCGTGCTGGGAGGGCCGACGCGGTCCGACACGCGGCAGTCGATCGATTCGCTGTACCTGGGTCCGCAACATGCCGGTGTGCCCCTCGCACTCGATCCGAACAACCCCTTGCCGTTCGCGCAGCGGCAGGGGCGGCAGAGTCTGGAGGAGCAACGGCACGAATACGAGCTGATCAACGGCCTCAACGAGCTCACGGCGGTCGAATATCCGCACGACCAGGATCTACGGGCGCGGATTCGGGCGTACGAGCTGGCGTTCCGGATGCAGGCCGCCGTCCCCGAAGCGGTCGATTCTTCGCGGGAAACTGAAGCCACCATCCGCCTCTACGGTCTCGACAACGACGCCACGAAGGTCGCGGGACAGCGCTTGCTGGCCGCCCGCCGGCTCGTCGAACGGGGGGTCCGTTTCGTGCAGGTGTTCCCCTCGCCTTACGGTTCCTGGGATTCGCACCAAGGCCTCAAAGACAACCACACGCGGCTTTGCGCAACGGTCGACCTGCCGGTGGCGGGCCTGATCGAAGACCTCAAGAAGCGCGGGCTGCTGGAAGAGGTGGTCGTCGTGTTCTGCACCGAGTTCGGTCGCACTCCGGGACTGGAGTTGCGCGGCGGCGGCAAGGACGGCCGCGATCACCATCCGAACGGCTTTACGATCTGGATGGCGGGGGCCGGCTTGAAAAAAGGCTTCGTCCACGGCGCCACCGACGAGCTTGGCTACCACGCGCTCGGCGACGGCCACTATGTGACCGACCTGCACGCCACGGTGCTGCGTCTGCTGGGTCTCGACGGCCGCCGGCTGGAAATCCCCGGCCGCAAACGGCTGGAAATCGACCACGGAAAGCCGATTACCGAGATCCTCGCCTGAAACGATCGTTCGTGCTCGACCAGTCGGCCACGCCTCTCTTGACGTCAGTTGCCTGGCTTGCGGACGCGGAATTCGAAAGCTGCGCTCTCCAAATGCTCTTTGTCCGCGCGAGCAATGCCGATCGATGAGAGCTTGAATGTACGATCAAGCTGCTGTTTTGGGCAGTTGTATTCATCGGAACGAACTCCTGTTTTCAGGGGGACAAGAAATCGGAGCCCCGCCTTTCGTATTTGAGACGGCCGCGCTCGCGAAAAAGTTCCCTGGAGGTTCCTGTTTGTGCGGACGGCTCAGTCTGGGCGCTCTGGCCGCCGAATGCGCGTTGAGCCGTTCTTGTTTCCATTTTTATCGCTCCCCTTGGCAGGATTCCATTCGCAGAACGCCGCGTCGCGCAGTTTACACAACGAGGCGGGGTTCGTCTAATCGGCGCGATCGCCGGCTGGAAATCCCCCACGAACCGAAATCCTCGCCCGATAGGATCGGACGCGACGGGAAGAAATCACAGACCGGTAAGAAGGTTTGCCACGACCCAAATGCCAGATATGACGATCGCGATCAGCGGCATTGGTAATGCGCCGAAACACAGCCCGCCCCAAATGGCGGCTTGCGTCTGCTTGGCCGGCTTGGCTCTGCATGCCGCATAGACCAGGCGAGCACAAATCGCAAACCAGGTTAGGTAAATGAGCGTCGTCCCGGTACAGACGAGAGCCCAACGCCAATCGAACTCCTCGCCCAGCCCGCCAACCAAAGCGAAAAGCAACCCGACCGCCAATCCGGGCACCATGTACCCGATCAGGACAAAAGGGACAAACAAAGGCGCGACGGCAAACGGTCGGCGCACGGAGCACCAGCGGAGTCGAGCAGCCATCGGTTTGGAAGTGGTGCTCATGCGATTCCTCGCCTTGTCTGGCGCGGCCTACCTCGTATTGTACCGAAGTTGTTGCCATCGAGACAAGAGACCGATGCCCATAGGCGGAATCGTGGGTATCCTGGCCAGGGAACTCTGAAGCTTTTCTTTTCAACGACCCGCCAAAAGCCTAGGATTGATCCGTAGCGTAAAGTAGCAGGCACACGCCGTGTGCCGTCGCTTTCCACCCGCCGACGTCGATTCGCTCAAGGTTACGGCACACGGCGTGTGCCTACTACTTTGCCGTGTACCGCGGCCCCGCGCAAGCCGCGTCCCAAGAGTCATCGAGCAAGAATCCTAACATCCAGGCGCCTGCCGCTTTCGGCACCCCCCTTAGGCCCATCGAATTGAATCCAAGCGGGCGCGCCGCTATGATGCGGCGGAAACCGTTCCCAATCCAATGATCGAGACCGAATGACCATCGAAGACCTGATTGCCGTTTTCAAGATCATTCTGATCGATATCGTGCTTTCAGGCGACAACGCGGTCGTGATCGCCATGGCCGCGCACCGGCTTCCCGACCACCAGCGGAGGCGGGCCATTTTGTGGGGCGGCGGCATCGCGATCTTCTTGCGGGTCGTCTTCACGCTGGTGATGGCCATCCTCCTGAACGTGCCCGGTGTGCGCTTCATCGGCGGCGTCGTGCTGGTGTACATCGCCTGCAAGTTGCTCCGCGACGAAGAGGAGCATGAAATCTCGGCCGGCGATGCCCAGCGCAGCGCGATCGCGGCGATCCGTATGATCTTTGTCGCCGACTTCGTGATGAGCCTCGACAATATGCTGGCCGTGGCGGGCGCCAGCCACGGCAACCCGCTCATGCTCTTGATGGGACTCTTCGTCTCGATCGCCATCATCATGACGTGTAGCGCGCTCATCGCGCGGCTGATGAACCGCTACCGCTGGATCGTGGTCTTGGGGGCGGGAATCCTGGCGCTGACGGCCGGAGAGATGATTCTGGGCGACCGCGAATTGGCCGGTTATATCGTCCGAAACCATGAAGTCAGCCTCTGCAGCGATTGGGAAGTTTGGATGCTGACAACTGAAAAAATCGAAGATTTCAAGAGCCCAGAAACGCTTTCGCCGGCGCTGGCCAAGGTGGTCGAGGTACATGGAGATCGGTTGACGTTCATCCAGAATGCCGTCAAGCGAGTCAAAGGGTGGCTCGGCGCGGTCGTGATCGATGAAGAATGGCTGACGTTCATCGGTCAGATGACGCCCGTCGAGCGAAACGAGTTGCTCGCCCACGCGGGCGCCGCGGAAGACAAGCAGACGATCGAAAAGATGTACGAAGATGCTCGCGTACGCGACGTGCCCGGCTGGGTGCCAGCCAACATCGTGCCGTTTGTCGAGCGTTGGTTTCAGCGGAAGTGGCCGGCGGAGGAATGGTTCGCCGTCAAAGACCACCGCTACTATCTGGTTTCCTGGATCTTCTACGCGATCGTCATCGCGTTCTGTCTCAGCTCGCCGCATTGGTGGAAACGCAAAGAGAGCGCCGGTCAATCGCCGACCGGGCCGCCCAAGGAGCACGACGGCCCTCAGCCGGGTCCGCTGCCGTAGATGTGCTGAACCGGCGTCTTGTGGCCCCAGGTAATCTGATCGCGCGAGAGGCCGAAGACGGCGGCGACGCGGTCACGCTCGAGGGGGCTCGGCGTCCTGCGGCCGAGCACGATCGCCAGCACGACCTGTTCGTCGAGCTTCGCTCTTTCCGCCAATTGCTTGTAATCGAGCCGGTGCTGCTCGCAAAGCTCGTTGACGCTCTTGGTGGTTTCCATGGGTTTCTCCGGCGTCCGATATGTTAACCGCCGCCGGTCGGTCCCAACAAGCCACTTCCGTGGCTTCCAAGAGGCGGCGTTCGACCGCAACCAAACAAAGCTGCACGAACTACAAAACCACAAGAATGGATGCCTCATTTTAGAGGGGATAGGGGGATGACGAGGGGATAAGGGGATGAAGGCGAAAGAAGACCCCCTTGCGCCGGCCACACGACGAGGCCTCCCCGTCGATTCGGCACTTTTTGGCCGGCATTGAAAAAATACAACGACCCGCCAAAAGCCAAGGATAGAGACGGGCGGCGGCGTCGTGGGGCAGGTTTCCAACCTGCCATACAGCCTTTCTGGCAGGTTGGAAACCTGCCCCACGGGATCATTCGGCACCTTTTGGCGGAGATTGGAAAAATAACCTATGCTTTGAGTGGTCTAGTGGTCTGGCAACCATTCTCATTTCCTGTCTTGCCGGCCGATGGACTTCGCTTGATTCACTTCTGGAGAGATCTACGATGCGAAAGCCTTTGTCCGCGGTCGTCGTCGCATGCGCGCTAGTCACATGGAACGGCTCAGCCGGCGCTCACGGCGGAGGAGGCCACGGTGGTGGAGGGGGCGGCGGGCATGGCGGGGGAGGAGGCGGAGGGCACGGCGGGGGAGGGCACGCTGGTGGTGGGCACGGCGGGGGAGGGCAGCATGCCAAAGCCAGCGCGGTGCATCGCGGACCGTCGAATTCGACTGCTACCGGCGCGCATGGACATGGACAGAGCACCACGGGAACGTTGCAAACGTCCGCGGGCAAGGGGCAACATGCCGGCGACTTGAGGCACGATCGCCACGACCTCAAACACGACCGTCACGACATTCGCCATGATGAGCACGCAATCGGTCACGACCGGCGGCAACTCGACGCTCAACGCGGCACCGTGAACCAGGACAAAAGCGCGATCCGCAAGGATCTTTCGACGAACAACACGGCCAAGCTGAAGAGCGACATGTCGAAGCTCAAGGGGGACGAAAAAACGCTGGGACAGGATCGCCACCAACTGGGGTCGGCCAAACATGACTTGAAGCACGACGAGCGCGATCGCCAAAACGACCGGCGCGACTTGCGGAAAGACACCAACGTGTCGAGGTCAGGCACGTCGGCACAGAATGACCGCAAGGAAGTTCGCCAAGATGCGAAAGCGGTGGGTCAGGACCGGCGACAGCTCGACGCTCAACGCGGCACCGTGAACCAGGACAAAAGCGCGATCCGCAAGGACCTGTCGACGAACAACACGAGCAAGCTGAAAAACGACATGTCGAAGCTCAAGGGGGACGAAAAGACGCTGGGGCAGGATCGCAGCCAACCGGGGTCGGCCAAACATGAGTTGAAGCACGACCAGCGCGATCTTCGCCGCGACCGACGCGACTCGCAGCCAGTCGGCGGCAAGTCAAGCACGTCGCGGCCCAGCGGCACGGCGGGCACGACTCCGGGGGGCACGACGACTCCGACCACGACGACGCCGACGTCCGGCAGCGGTTCGTAGGCCAGACCGCACGCGGCCTGATTCAAAACTAGCCCGCGGCGCAAGCAAGGCACGCAACGACTTGCCACGCTTACGTTGCGGATTAGTGCGCAAAACGTCAGGCATCGCCGCGTGCGATACGGAAGCACGCATCGCGGTTACACGTTGGAAACTTGCCCCACGACCCAGTGGCTTCGACGCCCACCGTCCGCAGGTGAGGGACCGAAAGCGCCGTGGCAAAGCGGCGACAGCTCCGCCCTGCCGGCCCAAGACGCTGCGCGAAGAAAACCGACTCCGCATCCCCCTACAAAAAGCCGGCGCCACATCGCGCGAGGGGCGGAGGGTGGCGAGGTCGCAACCGCGCCGCTACGCGGCTTGCTTACTGGCGTGGGGATGGCGGAGATCAGTTTTCTTTGCTGCGCTTGCGGTGTTCCATCTGCATTCTCGTTGCTTCGCAAGCACCCGCCCCGCCGGGCACAGTCGGCGCGGTTTCCAGGGAACGTCGAAGGCTGCTTCCTCTGGGGGTCGTGGAGACGCAGGAGTTTTTGCCGCGTGCGTAACCGCAGCCCCCGGTCGGCAAGCCGCGGGTCGTTGAAAAACTTGAAATTCCCAGTCAAACGCCTGTCACAGAGACCACACCGGTCCGTATAAGGGTTAGTATCCTAAGACAACCGCTCAAGGAGCCCGAACCATGTCGAGTATGCTGTGCTTGTTATTGGCTGTGCTGCCTGCTTCGCGTCCCTCTGCCGCCCAGGCTGCGAAATCGCCGCAATACGCGGCCGGTGGAATCGTCGTGGTGACCAGGGACGCGGCCCCCTTGATGGACGGGAACCGGACCGTAACGACCGTGAAACGCGGTTGTCGGCTTCAGATCACCGAGGTCCGCGATTCCTGGTTGAAGACCAAGGTGTACCGGGGCGACAAGCCCCATCTGGCGTGGATCATCAATTCGAACGTGCGGCCGTACGACGTGGCGTTGGACCTCGCGAACCGCGTCGAGACGGGAGATGCCCATTTCAAGGCCCGGCTCGATGCGCTCGGAAGCTCCTCCGACCGCAAAGTGAGAAGCGCAGTCAAGGTCGCATGGATCAATTCGTGGCGCGAGTCGTTGTTGAAAGTGCTCGATTCGAAGGACGACGAGAGCTTACTGACTCCCGAAGCGTTCACCATCCTGCTGCCGAGCGTGGACACCTTGTTCCGCGCCGATGACACGTTGAAACGCACGGCAGTGAGCGTGCTGCACACCCGCACGCGGCAGCTTTCCAAAGCGGACTTGGACGCATGGCGACCCGTGCTCGAACAAGCAAGTGGAGAGCCGGTGCTCAATTCCCAGGTCGCGTTGATGCTCATTCAGCAAGACGATCTTTTTCATCGTGGTAAGTTCGACCGAGAGCTGTCGGATCGCTGGATTGAGCGGCTCAAGCTGCTGCCGATGCCGGAAGTGCTCGCCTGGTCGGAGCGAACGCACAGCCCACCCCACCGCGCCGCGGTGGCCTTGGCCCAGGCCGATTCGTTGTTCAACGACAACCAATTCCAGTCGTCGGCGTTCGAAGACCACTTGCGAAACCATCGACTCGTTTCCAGCAGGTGATGCCCAGCGGTTGCGTTCGCCGGCGACAAACGCCATGGCGGCGGAGTTGGGCAAGATCGACCAGGACCAGGTTGCTGGCGGTTTCATGGGCATGATTCAGGGCAACTTCGGCCCACCGGCACGCCGATGGGCATTAGACGACCATCACTTGCCCAGGGGTTTGGGGGTGCGGACGCGAAACGCTGATCTTTACGTCACAGCCCAGGACATTGAGGAAGCGGAACAATCGCTCAGTCGAGAAGCCGTCGAGCCGGCCTTTGATGATGGCGGAAATCTTGGGCTGGCTGATGCCGAGAATCTGCCCGGCTTCTTCTTGGGTCAGGCGGCGTTTCTTGATGACCCTGTGAATATGGATCGCCAATACGGATTTCGCCAGATAGGCGTCGGCGTCCTTGATCCCAAGGTCGGCAAAGATGTTGCCGCTGCTTTCGGTGACGCTGTTTTCGGCGGGTCGGCTGGTGTCTTTCATCATGGCTTTTCACTCCTTTTCTGTCTCTCATGCAACTCGATGGCGGTCTTGAGCCGTTGCTTGATGAGGTTGATCGTCTGTTTCGGCGTTTCGCTTCCCTTTTGCGATTTTTTCTGGAAGCAATGCAGCACATAGACGGTGCCTGCCAGCTTCACGGTATACACGGCCCGATAGGTGTCACCGGCGTGATCCTCCACGATCTCAAGGACGCCGGCACCGCCGAAGCCGTGCAGCGGTTTGGCGCTATCCGCCTTGTCGCCGGTTTGTGCCAGGTGCAGGGCGTGGCCCATTTCCTTCATGACCGGATCGGGGAACTCCATCAGCTCGTCCTTTGACGGGCCGATCCATCGCAGCGGTTTGACGGGAAGTGGTGGAATCTTCTTGCTCATAGTTAAATATCCCATATTGGGGTATAAAAGGCAAGTGAAAAATATCCCCTTTCTAGGGATAGATGCGTTCGAGTCTCCCCTTGGCTACTTTCGACGATTTGACGCAGGTGGACGGTGACTATCGAAACAAGGGAGTTCCAGTCGGCGGCGTTCGAAGACCACTTGCGAAACCATCGACTCGTTTCCAGCCGGTGATGCCCAGCGGTTGCGTTCGCCGGCGACAAACGCCATCATGTGCCGGCCGGAACGTCCACGACGCCGGCCTGGAGCCGGTCGTGCGCGCTCGGGTGTTTCGCGCCGCGTCGGCATTGCCGCTGATAGACCGCGTCGAGCTTGTCTCAACCCCTCGTTTTCACTCGAAAAGCGCCCAAAAACGCATCGAAATCGTTCGATTCAGCTCGATTCCAAAGTGAACCGATGGTCAACCATCCTGGCAGTACCTCGAAAAACCCGGGAAATACGCGTGCCCGCCGATCCGGGCGCTTGATTTGTTGCT
>Ga0307374_10012998_pt1 | contig 11587 bp, 9 predicted proteins | sample OX3MG_FD_202532 | JGI IMG/M metagenome (GOLD analysis project Ga0307374, IMG submission 202532) | Soil microbial communities from Risofladan, Vaasa, Finland - OX-3 | ecosystem: Environmental > Terrestrial > Soil > Coastal area > Acid sulfate soil | place: Finland: Risofladan, Vaasa | collected...
TCGCCGCGCACCTCGGAGTTGGTTGCCCGCATCAAGTCCATGGACGCCGTCGACGACCAGACGGTCAAGGTCGTGCTGCTCGCGCCGAACGCGGCCTTCCTGGTCGCCAACATGGCGTACGGCATCGTGCCGCGGCACGTGCTCGAGAGCGTCGACCCGGCGACGCTGGCCCAGCATCCCTTCTCGACCGGCAAGCAGGGGGTCACGATCGGCAGCGGGCCGTTCACCTTTGGGGAGTGGGTCAAAGACGACCACGTCACGCTCAGCAAGTACGCCGGGTACTTCAAGGGCGAGCCGAACCTCGATCAGTACATCCGCAAGGTCGTGCCTGACGCGACCGTCATCCCGCAGCAGCTCACGACCGGGGAGATCGACTTCGGCGAGGTCGACGAAACGGACGTCGACAACCTGCGGAAGCAGTCGGCCCTCAACGTGTCGGTCTACGACACCTTCAGCTTCACTTTCTACGCCTATCAGCTCGACCCCGCGAAGTCCAAGGTCTTCCAGGAAAAAGCGGTGCGGCAGGCGCTCTTCTATGCGCTGGATCGCCAGACGATGATCGACGCCATCCGCTTCGGCATCGGCGAGGTCGCGGTGGGCACGATTCCCGGCCTGTCCTGGGCCTACAACCCCCAGGGATTGAGCACCAGCTACGCCTACGACGTCGGCAAGGCCAAGCAGCTGCTCGACCAGGCCGGCTGGATCCCGGGTCCCGACGGCATCCGGGTCAAGGACGGACAGAGGCTGTCCTTCTCGATCTACACCAACTCCGGTAACCAGGTCCGCGAGGAGTACGTCACCGTCTTCCAGCAGGCGTGGCAGAAGATCGGCGCGGACTGCTCGCCCAAGACCGAGGAGTGGACCGCGCTCCTCCAGCGCATCACCGGCACGCACGACTTCGACATGTTCCTGATCGGCTTCCAGTGGGACGTCGACCCGGACCAGTCCGCGATGTGGGCGACGGATTCCTACACCGGCGGGTTCAACATGAACCGCTACTCCAACCCGCGGGTCGACCAGCTGCTCGAGGAGGGGCTGACCACGACGGACCGCTCCCGGCGCCGCGACCTCTACACGCAGATGCAGAACCTGGTGCTGGAGGATCTGCCGAGCCCGATTCTCGACTTTCCGAAGCAGCCCGCCGTGGTGAACGCGCGGGTCCACAACCTGATCCCGAACGCCGTGGATACCACCTTCAACGCGCACCAGTGGTGGGTCGACGCCTAGTCGACGCGCCTGTCGCCGGAGGTGGCCGGTCGATCCCGCCACCCCCGGCTCCCGCTGACGTTCTCCCTGGAATACAATTCGGCACACGCGGCGCATGCGCGGTAGACGCGCCGAGCTCGGCTGCACGGCCACCAACCGCCGCGGCAGCCGCTGTGCGCTCCGAACCGATACGTGAGGAGGGGGGATTCATGGGGCGCTACGTGCTCCGCCGGCTGATTCAGGTGATCCCGCTCATCATCGGCATCACCATCATCACGTTCGGGCTGGCGAACCTCGTGCCGGGCAGCCCGATCTCGTCGCTCGAGTTCAACCCCGACATCACGCCGGCAGACCTGGCGCGCATCAAGCAGAGCCTCGGGCTGGATCAGCCGCTCTACATTCGGTACTTCCAGTGGCTGTCGCACGTGGCCCGCGGTGACCTGGGCCTCTCGCTGGTGACCTACCGACCGGTCATGCAGTCGATCCTGGAGAAGCTGCCTAACACGCTGCTGCTGACCGGGACCGCGCTCGCGTTCGCGATTCTCATCTCGATACCGGTCGGGATCTACGCCGCCGTGCGGCGCAACTCGTGGTTCGACCAGGTCGCCACGGTCGGGGCGGTTGCCGGCTTCGCCGTGCCGACGTTCTGGCTGGGACTGATGGCGATCCTCCTCTTCTCGGTGCGGTTCAGCGAGTGGGGGCTGCCGTCGCTCCCCTCCGGCGGCACCTATACCCTCGGGTCGAGCAGCATCGTCGACCGGATCCAGCACCTCATCATGCCGGCCATCGTGCTCGGGTTCGTCTATATGGCGAGCTGGACGCGCTATATCCGATCGCAGATGATCGAGGTGCTGCGGCAGGACTACATGCGCACGGCCGAGGCGAAGGGGCTGATCCGGCGCGCCGTCATCTTCCGGCACGGGCTGCGCAACGCTGTCCTGCCGCTCGTGACGCTGCTGGCGCTGGATCTGCCGGGGCTGTTCGGGGGCTCGGTGATCGTGGAGCAGATCTTCTCCTGGAACGGGCTAGGACGCTTCATCCTCGACGGGGTCCAGAAGCGGGACTACACGGTGGTGATGGGGACGACCCTCTTCATCTCGATCCTGGTGGTGGTCGCCAACCTCCTGGCGGACATCGCCTACGGGCTGCTCGACCCGCGGATCCAGTACGAGTGAGCCGGCGCCGATGACGAGCTCACGACGTCGCGACAACGATGGAGAGCGACACGATGGCTGAGGCCGGGCGAGAGGCCGCCGCTCAAGCGGCCCAGCGACCACTACTCTCGAACCACCTGACCGTCGCGGAGCGGGTCGCCGCGCGGAGCTACCTGCAGCAGTCGTGGCTGCGATTCAAGCGCAACCGGCTGGCGATAGCCGCGGGCGTGCTGGTGGTCATCATCTTCTGCTTCGGCTTCGGCGCGCCGCTGATCTCGAAGTACGTCACCCACGTCGGCTATGCCGACCAGACGCTGCTGGATCGCTTCAAACACCCGGGGCAGGCCGGCTATCTCCTGGGTACCGACAACCTGGGCCGCGACGTGCTGACGCGGCTGGCCTACGGCACCCGCGTGTCAACGATGGTCGCGCTGCTGGCGGTGGTGAGCGCGCTCACCATCGGCGGGACGCTCGGCTCGCTGGCCGGCTACTACGGGCGCTGGGTCGACTCGGTGATCATGCGCTTCGTCGACATCATGCTCTCGATTCCGGCGCTCTTCCTGCTGATCTTCATCGGCGCGCTGTTCACCATCAGCTCGACGACGCTGGCGCTGGTGATCGCGGCGGTGAGCTGGATGGGGCTCTCCCGGCTGATCCGCGGCGAGATCATGTCGCTGAAGCGGCGCGACTACGTCGAGGCTGCCCGGGTGGTCGGTGCCTCGGATACGCGGATCATCGCGCGGCACATCGTGCCGAACGTCCTGCCGATCGTGATCGTCTGGGCCACGCTGGCCGTCCCCGTCTTCATCATCGTCGAGGCGTCGCTCAGCTTCCTCGGCCTGGGGGTGCAGCCGCCGGTGCCGAGCCTCGGCAACATGCTCAACGGTGCCATCGCCTTCATGGATCAGTCCTGGACGCTCATCTTCATCCCCGGTTTCATGATCTACGTCATGGTGCTGGCTATCAACCTCTTCGGCAACGGCCTGCGCGACGCCCTCGACCCGCGGCTCGGCGAGCACCAGTAGACCGGGAGCGAGCGGCCGGCCGCGCCCAGGGCACGCGTGTTGAAAGCGCGACCGGCCTCCCCTACTATTGGGCGGCGAAGTCGTCGCCGAGCAGTTGCTGGGCCGGCGCGGCCCCCGGGGACGTGGCCGCGTGCATGCTCCGGGGCGGGCGATGGTCGCCGGGCGCGATGGCGTTCTTGAAAGCACCGGCCAGACGAAGGGAACTGCCGCTCACCATGAAGATCTGCGTGTGCGTCAAACAGGTCCCGGATCCGAACCTGCCGTCGCGGGTCGACCCGGCCACGCGGCGCCTGGTGCGCAACCCCGACCAGTCGATCCTCGATCCGGCCGACGAGTATGGGGTCGAGACCGCGCTGCGGCTGGTCGAGGCGCACGGCGGCGAGGTCGTGGCGATCACGATGGGGCCGCCGTCTGCCGCCGACGCGCTGCGCCGGGCGATGGCCATGGGCGTCAACCGCGCCATCCACGTCTCCGACCCGGCCCTGGCCGGCTCGGACGCGCCGACCACGGCGCGCGTGCTGGCCGCGGCCATCCGCGGCGAGGAGCCGGACCTGGTCGTCTGCGCGACCGAGGCGACCGATGCCTATAGCGGCATGGTTCCTGGAGCGCTCGCCGAGGCACTCGACCTGCCGCAGCTGACCTTCGCCCGCTCGGTGGAGATCGACGGCACTACGGTCACGGTCCGTCGCGACGTCGAGCTGGGCTCTCAGGTGATCCAGACGCAGCTCCCGGCGCTCTTGACCGTGACCGCCAGCATCGCCGAGCCGCGCTACCCGTCGTTCAAGGGCGTGATGGCGGCCAAGCGCAAGCCGATCGACGAGCGCACCGTGGCGTCCCTCGGCCTCGAACCGTCCGCGGTGGGCGAGGTCGGGGCGCGGGAGCGGGTGTTGTCGGTCGAGGAGGTCCGCACGGAGAAGCAGGGTAAGGTCGTGCGGGACGATGGCTCGGGGAGCAGCGTCGACGAGATCGTCGCGTTCCTCCAGCGCATCCAGGTGGTGTAGGAGGGCGCGATGGCGACACGACGCATCTGGGTCTGGACAGAGCTGTTCGAGGGGCAGCCGCACCGCCTCTCGCTGGAGCTGCTGACGGCGGCTCGCGAGCTCGGCTCGGCGGAGTCAATCCTGCTGGGCCCGGCCGGGGACGACGCGATCGCCACCCTGGGTACCCACGGCGCCGCGGTGGTCCACCACGGCGCGGACCAGGCCTACGCCGACTGCCTGGTCGAGCCGCAAGTGGCCACGCTGGCAACGCTGATCGACCGTGAGTCGCCCGACCTGCTCATCTTTCCGAGCACCTTCACCGCGCGCGACGTGCTGGCCCGGCTGGTGGGCCGCCTGGGGCTCGGCGTGGTCTCCAATGCGGTCGGGATCGACTACGACGGTGAAGAGCTGCGGGTGACCGTCCCCTACGGCTCCGACACCCAGGCCACGATCACGATCGCCGGCCCGGCGCCCCACGCGGTGCAGGTGCGACCGAAAGCGTACGCGGCGGAGGCCGTCGGTGGCCAGGCCGAGGTGCGGCCGGTCGACGTGCCGGTGGACGCGAATGCCTGCCGGGTGAAGCTGCTGGAGACGACGCAGCAGGAGGCGTTGGGACCCAACCTGGAGGAGGCCACCGTCATCGTGTCCGGCGGACGGGGGCTCGGCCGGCCGGAGAACTTCGCCCTCCTCGACACGCTGGCCAGGCAGCTCGGCGGTGCGGTCGGCGCGAGCCGCGCCGTGGTCGACGCCGGCTGGGTGCCGTACAGCTACCAGGTCGGCCAGACCGGCAAGACGGTCAAGCCCAACCTGTACGTCGCCTGCGGCATCTCCGGCGCCATCCAACACCTGGCCGGCATGAAGGGCAGCAAGTTCATCGTCGCCATCAACCAGGACCCGGACGCCCCGATCTTCGAGGTGGCGGACCTGGGCGTCGTCGGCGACGTGCTCACGGTCGTGCCCGAGCTGACCAAGCGGCTGAACGGCTAGACGCGCCCAGTGGCGGGTTGCCAGCCCGCCCCGTGATCGTCGGGCGGGACCTGCGGTAACGCGCGGCCCGGACCATCGAAGTCGCCCCACGCGCGTGGCCGCTGCGATCGCGGAAAGGGGACGGCCACCGGTGAGATGCAACGCGACCATCCTGTCGATCGGTGCCGCCGTGATCGGGATCGCCGTGGTCGTGGTCAGCGAGGTCGCCGGGATCTCCTGGGCCCGCATCATCGGCATTGGCCTCATCTCGCTGGGCGGCATCGGTGTCGGCATCGCGTCCGGGCTCGGCGACGAGCGGCCGGGGCGCTGGCTGGGGCGGCTGCGCGACGCCCGGGTCGCGCTTGGCGTGGCGCTGACGATCGTGATGGTCGTGCCGGTCGCCGCGGCGCTGGTCGGCGCGGTCGTCGGCTTCTTCTCGGCGGTCGGCAGCGGGCTGAACCCGGCGGTGGTCAGCGGCGGAGGCCTGATCGCGCTCCTGATGCTGGCGGCGGCGGTCGGCTCCGTCTGGATCTCGGTGCGGGCGATCCGCCGCGCGGCAAGCCCCGCGACGGCGGCGGCTCCGAGCGAGGTGCCGGCTGGAGAGGAGCGCGGCTGATGCCCACGCGCCAGATCCTCTGGAACATCACCGCCGTCGGCCCGATCCTCCTCTACTCGCTGATGGTCGTGCCCTTCATCTTCATCGCCTTCGGTCTGGCGCGCCGGGCCAGGATGTGGCGTGTCGGCCGCCCCGAGGACCGCTTCGACCACATGCCCGCGCGCCTATGGAACGCCTTCGTCATGAGCGTGCTCCACGGCCGCATCGAGCGCCGGCGCAACCGCTTTGGCGGCACGATGCACCTGCTTATCTTCTGGGGCTTCATCGCGCTCTTCGTCGGCACCACCATCGTCATGATCCAGGCCGACGTCGTGACCCCGTTCTTCCACCTGAACTTCTACCAGGGCGACTTCTACCTGGGCTTCAAGGCGGCCATGAACCTGGCCGGGCTGGCGCTCATCGTCGGCGTGCTGCTCGCCCTGTACCGGCGCTACGTCCGGCGACCGGCGACCCAGGACACGACCGGCGACGACCTGGTCATCCTGTCGTTCCTGCTGGTCCTCTCGATCCAGGGGTTCGTGCTCCAGGCGCTGCGCCTGGCGGTGACGCAGGACCCGTGGGCCGCCTGGTCCTTCGTCTCCTATCCGCTGGCGCTCGCGCTGCGCGGCCTGTCGCCCGACCTGCTGCGCGCCATTCACGCCGTCAACTGGTACGGCCACTTCGGCACCACCACCGTCTTCCTCTCCTACGTGGCGTACAGCAAAATGGTCCACCCCTTCACCAGCGTGGCCAACGTGGTCTTTCGCCGGCTCAAGCCGCGCGGCGCGCTCGAGCCCATCCCCAACATCGAGGAGGCCGAGACCTTCGGCCTGGGCAAGCTGGAGGACTTCAGCTGGGCGCAGCTGATGAGCGTGGACGCCTGCATGCATTGCGGGCGCTGCCTGGAGTACTGCCCGACCTTCAACACCGGCAAGCCGCTCCGGCCGCGCGACCTGGTGCTCGAGATCACCGGCTACCTGGCCGACCGGGGCGACATCTTCTCGGGCGAGCTGGGCGAGGGCGAGAACAGCGCCCGCTACCGCTGGGGCGCCGGTCCGGACCGCGAGCTGGTGCCGGGCGTGGTCAGCGAGGCGGAGCTGTGGGACTGCACCACCTGCGGCGCCTGCATGGAGCAGTGCCCGGTCTACATCGAGCACGTGCCCCTCATCGTCGGCATGCGGCGCAATCTGGTGCTCGAGCGCGGCGAGTTCCCCGACGAGGTGACCAACGTCTTCAACAACCTCGAGCGCCTCGGCAGCGTCTACCAGTTCCCGCCCGACCAGCGCGACGCCTGGACGCGCAAGCTCGACCGGCCGGTGCGCCGCATGGCCGAGGCCGCCGCGGCGGGCGAGGAGGTCGAGGTCCTCTTCTTCGTCGGCTGCCTGGGCTCCTTCGACACGCGCAACCAGCGCACGACCCTGGCGCTGGCCCGCATCCTCCAGGCGGCCGGCATCAATTTCGCCATCCTGGGCAAGGAGGAGACCTGCAACGGCGACCCGGCGCGCCGCATCGGCAACGAGTACCTGGCGCAGATGATGGCCCAGCAGACGGTCGAGACGCTCAACCAGTACAGCTTCAAGAAGATCGTGACCGCCTGCCCGCACTGCTTCAACGCGCTCAGGAACGAGTACCCCCAGATCGGCGGCAGCTACGAGGTCGTCCACCACTCCCAGCTGCTCGACCAGCTCATCGCCGAGGGCCGTATCCGGCTCGATCCGAACTCGGCGCTGGCGCGAGGCAAGGTGACTTACCACGACCCCTGCTACCTGGGTCGCTACAACGGCGTCTACGACGCGCCGCGCGGCGTCATCGGTGCGCTGCCGGGCGTGGAGCTGACGGAGATGCGCCGTAACCGGAACCGCTCCTTCTGCTGCGGTGGGGGCGGCGGTCGTCTCTTCATGGAGGAGACGCGCGGCACCCGTATCAACCAGGCGCGCGTGCGCGAGGCGATGAACACCGGCGCGGAGCTGCTGGCGGCCGCCTGCCCGTTCTGCATGACCATGTTCGAGGACGGCATCCACGGGGTCGGCGCCGAGGAGCAGTTCCGCGTGCTCGACATCGCTGAGATCGTGGCCGGCTCGCTGGCGGTTGCCGACGGCCAGGCCGCACCGGAGCCTCCTGCGCCGGCGTCGTAGCGCCCGGCTTATCTGACCCGCGGACGCGGATCGATGCCCACGCGAGTCGCCGCGCATGATTGGGGAGTCCGATGACCGAGAGCTGGGCGCGCCGCGCCACCGACCCGATCATGGAGATGCTGCTGCCGCGGGTCTACGGCAGCACCCCGACGTTGTTTGGTGCGCCGCTCGCCGACTCGGACGAGACGCTGCGCGGGGCCGACGTCGCCTTCCTGGGTGTCCCCTGGCGGGCGCCCACGCCCGACTCGCGCATGGGCGGTGCTACTGCCAACTACGAGGGCACCCTGCTCACGCCGCAGCAGTTCCGGGTCAACTCGATCAAGTACGGCGGCTACCTGCCCGAGCTCGACCTCGACGTCTTCGAACACCTGAGGGTCGTCGACCGCGGCGACGCCGAGGTCGTGCGCGACATGGGCCGGACGCTGGCCAACGTCGAGGCCGAGGTTGCGACTATCCTGGCGGCCGGCGCCATCCCGGTCACGATGGGCGGCAACTCCGGTCCGAGCACCTGGCCGGTCCTCAAGGCGATCGCGGCCCGCGCGAACGGCCCGAGCGCCGTGCTCAACTTCGACGCCCATCACGACAACCAGCGCGGCGAGTGGGAGGACGACGACCCGCGGGCGCCCCGCTGGGGCTCGACCTGGGCACGCCGCATCCTGACGCTCCCCGGCGTCGACCCGGCGCGCTACTTCCACGTCGGCCTGCGCGGACCGCGCAACGATCGCGACGCCTTCACCCGCTTCACCGAGCGCGGCGTTTTGCGCGAGCACATCTACACCTACCGCGACATCAAGCAGGCGCGCAAGACGGGCTTCGACGCCTGGGCCGAGGCGCTGGCGCGGCAGGTCGTCGACGGCGCGGCGACGGTCTGGGTGGCCTTCGATCCGGACGTGCTCAACCTTGGCTCGAACCCCGACTTCGGCGACGAGCCGCTGGGGCCGACCGCGGACGAGGTGATCGAGCTGGTGCACCAGGTCGGGCTGGCGGCCGGGCGCCAGCGCTTTGGCGGCATGTCCTTCATGGCGCTGCCCTACGATGCCCAGACGCTGCACTTCATCTGCCTCTACATGCTGCTCTACGCCCTGGCCGGCGTCGTGCTGGCCGGCTCGCCGCCGCCCCGTATGGCGTAGGGGTGCGACGCATCGCGATGTAGGAGATCGCCATGCCACTGCGCATCAACGCCGACCGGCTGCACGCTCGCCTCGAGGCGATGGCCCGCGTCGGGGCAACGCCGGCCGGCGGCGTCGGTCGGACGACCCTCTCCGATGAGGATCGGGCCGGCCGCGATCTGCTGCGCTCCTGGTTGGAGGCTGCCGGCCTTGCCGTGCGCGTCGACGACTTCGGCAACATGACCGCACGTCGCCCCGGGCGCGAGGACGGCCCACCGGTCCAGCTCGGCTCGCACCTCGACAGCGTGCCGCGTGGCGGGCGCTTCGACGGTGCGCTCGGCGTGCTGGCCGCCCTCGAGGTCGTTGAGACGCTCAACGACACGAACGTCACCACGCGCCTGCCGCTCGAGGTCATCAACTTCACCGACGAGGAGGGGGCGCGCTTCGAGCCGGCCATGCTCGGCTCCGGTGCTGCCATCGGCCACTTCCCGAAGGACTACGTCTACGCTCGGACCGACGCGCGGGGGCTGCGCTTCGCGGACGAGCTGCGCCGCATCGGCTACCAGGGCCGGGAGGCGGACCGCCCGCGGCCCGGCGCCGCCTACCTCGAGCTGCACATCGAGCAGGGGCCGGCGCTCGAGGCGGCCGGCCTGCCGGTGGGCGTCGTGGCGGGGATCGTCGGCATTACCTGGCTCGAGGTCACCGTCGTGGGCCAGTCGGACCACGCCGGGCCGACCCCGATGGGCCTGCGCCACGACGCGCTGGTCGCGGCCGCGCGCGTGATCGACCGGATCGACCGGCTAGTCCGCCAGGTGGACGAGCGGGCGGTCGCCACGGTCGGTCGCCTCAGGATCGAGCCGGACGTCATCAACATCATCCCGGGGCGTGCCGTCTTCAGCGTCGACCTGCGTCACCCGGATCTGGCGACCCTCGATGCGCTGGTGACGCACCTGGAGGCGATCGTCGGCAGCGAGACCGTGGCCTCCGGCCTCGAGGCGACGATCGACCGCTTCTGGACCAGCGAGCCGACTCCGTTCTCTCCGGCCGTGGTCGACGCTGTGGCGGCAGCTGCGGACGAGCTGGAGCTTCCAACCATGCGCCTCTGGTCGGGTGCCGGGCACGATGCCAAGTACATGGCCGAGGTGTGCCCGACCGCGATGATCTTCGTCCGCAGTCAGGGTGGCGTGAGCCACTGCGAGCAGGAGTACTCAACGCCCGAGGACGTCGAGGCCGGCGCGAACGTGCTGCTCGGCGCGGCGCTGCGGCTTGCCGGAACCACGGAGGGTGTTGATGGCTAGCAACGAGACGGACCGGCTCTCCGTCCAGCAGCTCTACGGCGAGATCTGGAACGAGGACGAACCCGCGTTCGAGGCGGCGGTCCACACCAGCCTCAGTCCCAGACACGCCGACGTCCTCTACGACCTCTTCGCTACCTTCGGCATCGGCCCGGGCGACCTCGTGCTGGACGCCGGCTGCCGGGACGCCAAGTACGCGGTCGAGCTGGTGCGGCGTCACGGCTGCCGCGCCGTCGGGGTCGATCCGGTGGCGCCGCACATGGACCGCGCCACCGCGCTCGTTGCCGCAGCCGGGATGGCGGGCAGCGTCTTCCCGATGCGAGCCGCCATCGAGGCGCTGCCGCTGCGCGACGGGGCGTTCGACGCGGTCTGGTGCCGCGACGTCCTGGTCCACGTCGACCTGGCGCCGGGGCTGGCCGAGTTCCACCGCGTGCTGCGGCCGGGCGGCAACCTCCTCGTCTACCAGACCTTCTCCACCGACGCCATGGAGCCGGCCGAGGCGCGGCGCCTCTACGCCGCGAACGCCATCATCGCGGCCAACATGGCGCCGTCCTACTTCGAGGAGATGGCCAACTCGGCCGGCTTCGCGATCACCACGCGCGACGTGATGGATAGCGAGTGGCGCGAGCGCTGGGCCGAGGAGGGCAGCACGGCGCCGCAGGACGCGCTGCTCCAGATCGCCCGCCTGCGCCGGCAGGAAGATGAGCTCGTCGGGCGCTTCGGCCGCGCCCGCTACGAGACGGCGTGGGGCGACCGCATCTGGGGCATCTACCAGCTCCTCGGCAAGCTCTGCCCGACCGTCTACCTGCTGCGCAAGCCCGCGTAGGGTGCGCGTCGCGTGCCGTATAGGGGCGCGATTCATCGCGCCCAGGACGTCCACGGGCAGAAGGTCGCTCAGAAGAACGCGGTGACCGGCCGGCATGCCTCGACAAGCGCCCGCGCGGTGTCACCACCGGCGACCCGTCGCGGCGCGAGCGGGCTTACCGCCCCAGTACCGAGTTCCCCGGGCTCCGGCGCTCGACCGCACCCATGTACATCGCGGTGACCGGATCGCGGGCGATGAGCTTTGTGCCGCTGCCGACGCCCCAGGGGCCGGCGACGTTGACGCGATGTCCGCGCGCG
>Ga0307374_10012999_pt1 | contig 11586 bp, 9 predicted proteins | sample OX3MG_FD_202532 | JGI IMG/M metagenome (GOLD analysis project Ga0307374, IMG submission 202532) | Soil microbial communities from Risofladan, Vaasa, Finland - OX-3 | ecosystem: Environmental > Terrestrial > Soil > Coastal area > Acid sulfate soil | place: Finland: Risofladan, Vaasa | collected...
CCGAACTGATCGGCGCTGGCCACGAAGTAGTCGGCCTCGCCCGCTCGGACGCCTCCGCCACCGCGGTCCAGGCGCTCGGCGCCGATGTGCACCGCGGCTCGCTCGATGATCTCGACAGCCTGCGGGAAGCGGCGAGTGCCTCGGACGGCGTCATCCACCTAGCGTTCAAGCATGATGAGTTGAACGCTGGCGACCTCGAGGGGCCATTGGGCGCCGATCTTTCGGCCATCGAGGCGATGGGTGAGGCGTTGACCGGCACCGGCAAGCCGTTTGTGGGGACATCGGGAACCATTCCTCTGGCCTTTGGGGGCGTGGAAGGAGTGGGGTCCGAAATCGACATCCTGCCCGCCGGCCCTCGCATCGACGCCGAGAATGCCGTGATCGCCTTTGCCGACCGCGGCATCCGGTCGTCCGTCGTGCGACCACCTCCCTTGGTGCACGGTCAAGTCGACCACACCGGCTATACGCCGGCACTGATTTCGTTCGCCCGAGCCAAGGGCAAGGCCGGCTACCCCGGTGATGGCTCGAATCGTTGGCCCGCTGTGCACTCGCTTGACGCGGCGCGCCTCTACCGGCTCGCGCTCGAAGGCGCCCCAGCTGGGACCCGTCTGCACGCCGTCGGCGATGAGGGTGTGCCGCTGAGGGAGATCGCCGAAGTGATCGGAAGCAATCTGGGTGTGCCGACTGTCAGCATTTCGCCTGAGGAGATCGTCGATTATTTCGACTTTCTGGCCTTCTTCATCTCCTTGGATAACCCGGCGTCGAGCACGCTCACCCAAGAGCTGTTGGACTGGCATCCGACACATCCCGGGATAGTCGACGACCTCAACGAGGGCCACTACTTCCGAAACTGATCAGCTACATCGAGCAGGTCTCCCAAGGTAGGTGGGTCAGCTGTCCGTGGTTATTTTTGTAACCCGGCTTCGACTCAGCGGCCCGCGACATCGCAAGAAGTTCCTGACGGCTGCCGTGGCAGCGATAAAGCAAGCGACAAGGACCTCGGGCAACCTAGGAACCAAGGTGCTTCCGGATGCCAGCGACGTCTACTGGACGCAGACCGTCGAGAACGATCAAGGATCCTTATTGGATTCACATTCGTGGGGGCGGAGGGATTCGAACCCTCACTGGGGACGGTTTAAGCGCCCTGCCTCTGCCTGTTGGGCTACGCCCCCTGCACACCATTCTTGACCGAGTCCAGCTCTGTCGTGAGGATGGCTCCGGGACACCGCACACCCACGTGTTCCATGATGGCCCCGGCACTGCAGGTGGGCCCGGTACGCCGGGGCCGGCGTCCGGTGGGTCCCGCGGACACGGCGGACACGGCGGCCAACGGTCACGCCCCTCGTCGACGGAGGCCCAAGGTCTGCCCTCTCCGGCGGGCCCGGGGCTCCGCGCGTCTGGGTCTTCCTACCCGGGCACGCCCGAGATCAACGGCCGGGCCCGCTCCAAGACGACCAGTTCCTCATCACCCGGCGCCGACTCGAGCCGGGTGTGCGCCCCGAAGATCATGGTGGCGCGGTCCGCCGCTCCCCAGGGTCGCCAGGCGCCGATGCCCGGATGACTGGGGTCGCCGGTCTTGGCGAAAGAGAGCCATGCCGTCTGCATCTGGGCGGAGAGCGCCTCGACGGCAGGGCCGCCCCCCGAGAAGACCTGCACCACAGGCAGGCGGACCGCCCCGAACACGAACGGCAACTCCAGGGCATGGCACGAGCCCAGGATCCCGCCGAACGCCGGTGACTCCCAATCGAAGAGATAGACGTAGGCACGTGCGCCACGCGCAGTCTGCGCGGCCGCCAGCTGGAGACTGGGCCAACGGAAGACGACATCGGTTCCGATCGCGACCCACAGGGCGTTGGGCTCGATCGACTCGCCCCGGGTCTCGCGGGCCGATCGATAGGCGTCTACCACCTGGGGCGCGGAAATCTCTGGCACGGCGTTCTCGACCCAACGCGTCACTCCGTCGGCGTCGAGCGCCATCAATGCCGGGTTGCCGAGGCCGAAGAGGGTCAGCTCGTCCCGGTTGGTCCCGATCAACAAGTCGATCCCCGCTGCGGCGCCGCTGGCCACCGCCTCCAGCGGATGGGCAGGAAGGAGAACACTGTCGACGACCGGAAGGAACGGCAGAGGGATCATCCCGGGATCCGGGCTCCGCTTTCCCATCTCCTCGGTCGCCGCCACGAGCTCGGCGGCTGGTACTCCCTCCAAAGCCTCCCGGGTGCACGAGGCCACGCCCAGCATGGCGGCCAATCGATCGGCCGATCGCTCCGCTTCCGCCACGGTGTGCACGTGCACGCCGCCGCTCTGGACGATGGCGCGTCGGAAGAGCCCTTTGGCGGCTGGCGTGCCCAGCAGCGTCGCGACGCTGAATCCCCCGGCGGACTCGCCGAAGATCGTGACGTTGCGCGGGTCACCGCCGAAGACGGCGATGTTGTCGCGCACCCAGCGCAGGGCGGCGAGCTGGTCCTGCAGGCCCCAGTTCCCGAGCAGCGCGTCCGGATCGGCCAGGGATCGATGACCCAGGAAGCCGAGAGCGCCGAGCCGATAGTTGATCGTCACCACCACGGCGTCGCCGTTGCGCACCAGCTCCCCACCCCGGTAGAGGAACACCGACCCGCTCCCCGAGGTGAATCCACCCCCGTGGATGAAGACCATCACAGGTCGGCTCTGCTCCGGAGGAGCGCTCGGAGCCGCAGGGAGTTCGGGCGTCCACACGTTGAGCGACAGGCAATCCTCGCTGTGCGGCTCCGACGAGGACGGGTCCGAGGGACTCGTGATGCCAGGCACGGCGACTGACTGTGGGGCGATCGGCCCGAAGGTCGACGCGTCGCGGATCTCGCTCCACCCCTCGGCTTCCAACGGGGGTCGCCAACGCAACGCACCCACCGGGGCCCGCCCGTACGGAATCCCCGAGAACGACCAGTGGTCCCCACGCCAGACGCCTCTGAGCCTGCCCTGGGCAACGGTGACGACTCCCTGCACGCACCGGCACCCTACGGAAGCAGACGTCAACGGTCAATCGAACGGCCAATCGGGCCGATACACAAACGGAAGGTGACAGCGCGCGAACTCGGGACGCAACTGGAAGGAAACGATGGGGATACCAAACATGCCACCAAGGCGCCATTACGCTGTTGCGCCGTGGATGCAGTGAACTGTCGGGACACTGTCCGCAGGCGGATACCTGTTGTCAGGCTAACCATGGTGGTCGGCGTGCTCGCCGCGTTGCTGTCCACGGGGACGGCCGCGGCGAACGCGGGCGCGACCACCTCCACCACTCTGCCCGGGCCCGCGCCCAACCAGTCGCAGATCAACGCCACGCAGTCACAGGTGAGCCAGATAGAGGCGACGTTGTCCCAAGAGGAACAGCAGACCTCCATCCTCGACGACAAGTACAACACCGCCCAGCAGGCGCTCCAGGACGCGCAGACCGCGTTGCAGACCATTGCCGCCAACATCGTCCACGCTCGATCGGCCGTGAACGTGGACCGCAAGCTCGTTTCCAAGGATGCCGTCGCGGCCTACGTCTACGGGACGCCCGCTTCCGGCCTCGCCTCGTACTTCTCCACGTCGGCATCGATGAACCAGGCGCGCAACCAGTACACGTCCCAGATCGTGGGCAACCTCAGCAAGGACGAGACGGCGCTGCTGCAGTCTGAGAAGACCATGCAGGCGCAAGAGGTGGCACAACAGTCGGAGGCGGCGCAGGCTCAGTCGGAGGCGGCCCAGGCGAAGTCACTCGCACAGGCCAACGTGCAAGAGGCCGCGACGACGAAGGCCACCCTGAGCCAGGTGCAGGGCCAACTGGCCCAGGAAGTCGCGGCGGCCGCCATCCAAGAAGCGCAACAAGAGGCGGCCGCCGCGGCCGCGGCGCGCAGCGCGGCAAAGCAGCAACAGGCAGCCGCCGCGGCGGCAACGGCCGCAACCGTGGCGGGAGCGGTCGGTGGCTCCTCCAGCGCTGCGGCGGCGACGGCGGCGGCCAATCAGGCTGGTGGTGCCGGGCCGGTCGGTGGTTCCGCCTCCGGGGGGAGTGCCGGCATGGCTGCCGTGCAGGCGGCGGTTTCGCAGCTCGGCGTGCCCTATGTCTTCGGGGGCGAGCAGCCGGGCGTCGGCTTCGACTGCTCGGGACTCGTGCAATGGGCCTGGGCCCAGGCGGGGGTGACCATTCCCCGGACGACCGAGACGGAGTGGCCCGCTCTCACGCACGTGTCGCTCGATGCACTTGAGCCCGGTGACCTGCTCTTCTACCAGAACCTCGACAATGACGCGAGTCCGGCGAACCCACATGGCTTGGTCGACCACGTCGTCATGTACGCCGGCTCGGGGCCATACGGGACGGACACCGTGATCCAGGCCCCGTTCACGGGATCCACCGTGTCTTACTCCCCCATCTTCACCGAGGGCCTGATCGGGGCGGCCCGGCCGTAGCCCTGCCCGGCCGTAGCCCTGTCGGCCGGGACCCCGTCGCCCGGGTGATCGGTACGATGGCTCGGTGGCCAGCGGGCGCCAGGTTATCGGCGAGCAGAACCGATCGACCGCCATTGTGCCGATCCGCATCGCTTCAGGCAGCCTGGACGAGCCTGAGGATCCCCGCCTTTCCGACGTGGACGAGTGGGGCCGTTCCGAGCGGACGCGGGCGGTGGCACGGGCCATTTACGAGCCCATCTATTCCAAGTGGTTCCGCACGGAATGGGAAGGCCTGGAGCGGATTCCCGCCGAGGGCGGCGCGCTCCTGGTCGCGAACCATGCCGGGGCCATCCCTTCCGACGCGCCGGTGATCATGCACGGGATCGAGAAGGAGCTTGGGCGGCCCGTCTACGGACTGGCCGATTACTTCTTCCGAACCGTGCCGGTCGTGGGGACCTTGTGGGCGCGTGCGGGAGGCGTCTCCGCTCGCCCCGCCAATGCCTACAGGCTCTTGCGGGAACAGCGGCAGCTCGCGCTGGTCTTCCCGGAGGGAACCAAGGGGACGTCCAAGTCGTTCACCGACCGTTATCAACTCCGGCGCTTCGGGCGCGGCGGCTTCGTCGAGATCGCCATGCGGGCCGGCGTGCCCGTCATTCCGATCGCGGTCGTGGGCGCTGAGGAGGCGATGCCGGTCGTGTTGCGGCTGCCGACCGTGGCCCGCGCCCTCGGACTGCCGTATTTCCCGATCACGGCGAACGTGCTCGCCCTCGGACCGCTCGGGGTGGTGACGCCGTTCCCAGCCAAGTTCAAGCTGCGCGTCCTGGCGCCCGTGTCCTTCGATGTTCCGGCCGATCAGGAGCGGTACTCGAAGAGCCGGATCATGGAGGAGTCCGAACGCATCCGTTCGCTGCTCCAGGAATCCATCTATGACATGCTGCGCGACCGTCGCAGCGTGTGGTTCGGCTGAGGCGACCGTGGGTCGACGGGTCCTCGTGACGGGAGCCGACACCTTCTGGGGCGGTCGTATGGTCCAGGCCCTCGAGACCGACCCGGCCATGGACGTGATCCTGGGCATGGGGACGCGGGTGCCTTCGGTCCCTTTCGAGCGAGCCGAGTACGTCCGTGCCGACCAGACCTACTCCATCATGAACCGAATCGTGAAGGCGACCCAAGTCGACACGATCCTGCACACCTTCATGATCACCGACTCCTCGTCGGTGCCAAGCCGGGCCATGCACGAGATCAACGTCATCGGGACGCTGAACCTGCTGGCCGCAGCTGGCGCCGCCGGATCGTCGGTGCGACACATCGTGGTCAAGTCGTCCACGCTCGTCTACGGATCCGCCGCCAGCGATCCGAACACCTTTCAAGAGGACACGCCTCGGAGCAGCACGGCGAGGAACAGCGTGGAGCGTGCCCTCGTCGAGGCCGATGGGTTGATGCGCGACTTTGCCGAGGACAATCCGGGCACCCGGGTCACCGTGCTCCGCTTCGCCAACGTCCTCGGGGAGCATCTCACCACGCCGATCAGCCGGAACCTCGCCCGGCCGGTGTGCCCGTCCATCTTCGGCTTCGACCCCTTGCTGCAATTCATCGAGGAGGGCGACGTGGTCCGCGCCCTTCTCCATGTCACCCGGGCCGGCATCCCCGGTCTCTACAACGTGGCGGCCGAGGGCCGGCTCCCCTGGAGCGAGGTGGCGGACATCTGCGGCACCCGGCTGGTGCCCATCTCGCCGTACAGCCCCTTCAAGATCCGCCCCCTGGCCCGTTTGTTCGACCTGCCGCCCGAGCTGCAGGACCTCCTCCGCTATGGCCGGGGCGTGGACACGAGACGCTTTGCCGCCACCGGCTTCACCTACAACGCCACGTCCGCCGGCGCCGTGCAGACGTTCATCCGGGCCCTCCGGCTCCGCCGCCAGGCCGGCAAGCAGCCGTCGTCGTATACCTACGAGCACGACGTGGAGCAGTTCTTCCGCCACTCGCCGTCTGTCGTGACCGGCAGCGACACCTGAGACTCAGTCCTCGAGCCACTCCTCTACGAGCTCCTGCTCGCGCACTGCCCATTCTTCAGCAGTGATGCCGTACCGAACGTGATCCTCCCACTGCCCGTCGATCTCGAGCAGTCGCAGGGCGGTGCCCTCCTCGCGGATGCCGAGCTTCTCGACCACGCGCCGGCTGGCCGTGTTCCTCGGGATGATGGCGATCTCCACGCGGTGGAGCGAGATCGCTTCGAAGGCAAAGCGCAGCGCGACCACGACCGCCTCGGGCACCAGGCCGCGTCCCGCCAGCTCCTCGTCGACCCAATACCCGATGACGCCGCTTTGGAAGGGCCCGCGCTGAATTGAGGAGAGGGTCACCTCACCCGCGAAGCGCTCGCCCACGAAGATCCCGAAGCCGTAGCCCGTGCCGAGGTGCCGCTCACGTTCCCGGATGCCACAGCGGGCGGCAAAGCTGGGACGGTCCTCCATCGGGGCGGGTGCGCCCTTCGGACGGGGCTCCCACCGGAGAAGCCAGCCGGCACACCGTGTCCGCACCTCATGCCAGGCGGCAAAGTCGTTCTCCGTGAGCGAGCGCAGCAGGACTCGCCTTCCCCGGAGCTCCAGCGGCGCATGGCGCACCGCCCTGGCCGCAGTCATCGTCCGAGTACCTCCTTCAGCGCGCCCAGCAGGGCGACGACGTTTCTTCGGCGCGCCGTGTGCCCCATGCAGCCGATGCGCCAGATCTGCCCGGCCAGCCGGCCCGCGCCGGCACCGATCTCAATGCCGTAGACGGAGAGAAGTTCGCGCCGTACCAGTGCGTCGTCAACACCGGCCGGTATTCGCACGGTCGTGAGCTGCGGCAAACGGTGGTCGGGCGCCACCAACAGTTCGAGCCCGAGGGCACCCAACCCTTCTTGCAGCAGTCGCCCGCACTCGGCGTGCCGTTCCCACGACGCAGGAAGTCCTTCCTGGAGAAGGGCGCCCAACCCGGCGTGGAGTGCCGCCACCATCACCACCGGCGCCGTGTGGTGGTACACCCGCGCCCCGCCCGAGGTGTCATTCACGTAGCGCGCCAGAAGGTTCAGATCGAGGTACCAGCTCGAGGGCCGCTCGACGAGACGTTCGAGGGCCCGCGTCGAGGCGGTGAACGGCGACAGCCCGGGTGGGACCCCCAGGCATTTCTGCGTCCCGCTGTAGGCGATGTCGACGGACCAGTCGTCGACGGCCACTTCGATGCCGGCGAGTGAGGTGACCATGTCGACCAGCAGCAACGCGTCGCCCTTCCCCTGGCCCAAGGGGGCAATGTCGTTGCGCACCCCCGTCGACGTCTCTGCGTGCACGACCGCGATCACCGCCGGATCCGGGTGTGCCGAGAGCAGTTGCTCCGGGTCGATGGGCTCGCCCCACTCTGCGTCAACGCGGACGACCTGGGCCCCGTGTCGGTCCGCGACCTCGCACATGCGTTCCCCGAACACACCGTTGACGCCGACGACGACGACGTCACCCGGGCGGACGAAGTTGACGAAGGACGCCTCCATCCCTGCCGATCCGGTTCCGCTGAGTGGAAGAGTCAGGCCGTTCTGTGTCCCGAAGGCCTGCCGCAGGCGGTCGTTCGTGCTGTCGAGGATGGCCAGGAACTGGGGATCGAGGTGCCCGAGCACGGGACCGGCCAGCGCCATGGTCACTTCGGGGTAGGAATTCGAAGGTCCCGGCCCCATGAGGAGGCGGTCGGATATCCCCATCGGCGAATCGTGACAGGTCCACGCTCACCTGCGCCAACGCGCCGTCGACCTGATCCGGTTCCAGTAGATTGCCCGCGTGGAAAGGGTGCTCTACGCCCCCAGGGCTCTGCCGCCCCTCGCTCCCGATGTCTCGCAGGATCCCGGCCCGTATGCGGCCTGGTCCGTCGCCCGTGAGACCGAACGGGCCCGGGCCACGCGGTCGTCCAGGAAAGCCGCTCTCTGCCTGGTCATGCCCGTCTCCGACGCTGCCGCCGCCGCCGTGCGGCGCACGCTCGAGGCCCTGCGCCAACAGCGCGGGGGCTGGTCGCTCACCGTCGTGACCCCCGAGGAGAGGCTGCCCGAAATTCAGAAGGTGGTGCATGCCTCCACCTCCTTCCTCCATCGGCCGCGCGTGCGGATTCTGGGGGGCGGTGCATCCGGCTCTGATCGCGACCTGCTCGGGATCGGGATCGGAACCGGTCCTGGGCGCCCCAAGGCCCTGATCTTCCCGGGCGACGTCTGGGCGCCCGATGCGAGCGCTCTGCTGAGCGCCGCTCTCACGCCGACGAACGTGGTCTACGCAGATGAGGACGCTCTGGGCGCGGACGGCACACTGACGGCACCGCGACTCAAGCCCGACTTCTCGCCCGAATTTCTCTTGACTAGCGCCTACGTCGGCCGGCCCCTCGCCATGGGTGCTGTCGTCGCGGACAACCTGCCCCGCTTGGTAGCCACGGGCATCGAGGCGCTCGAGCACGAGTGCGCCCTGGCCGCCACCGAGGCCGCCGATGCGGTCGTCCACATACCCGAGGTGCTCTGCCATCGCACCGAGAAGCCCCCACAACGGGCGGGGCCCCCTTCCGTCCGCCATCTGCAGGAGGCACTCCGCCGGCGAGAGGATGAAGCCGGAGTCCTGGCCGGAGCCGGGGCAGGCGACTACCGCATTGTGCGGCCGGCCCGGACCGACGTCCCCGTGAGCATCGTGATTCCCTTCCGTGACGAGCCGCGGCTCCTGCGCACCTGCGTCGACTCCATCGGAGCCACGACCCGTCTGCACGCCAGCCTGGAGCTCGTGTTGATCGACAACGGCTCATCTGACCCCGAGACCCTCACTCTGGTCGAACGGCTGGGTGGCCGTCCCGACGTCCGCGTGCTGTGCGATCCCCGGCCCTTCAACTGGGCGGCGCTCAACAACGCGGGGGTGTTGGAGGCGCGAGGAGACCTGTTGCTCTTCCTCAACAACGACATCGAGGCACACAGAAGTGGATGGTTGGCTGCACTCTGCGCCCAGGCGCTGCGCGAAGACGTCGGCGCGGCGGGGGCCCGGCTCCTCTACCCGGACCGCCGCGTGCAGCACTGCGGCCTGGTGGTTGGACTCACGGGTGCTGCAGGACATGTCCTCGGCGGATTGCCCGAAGACGCAACCGGCTACCTGCGCATGGCGACGACGGCCCGCGAATGCTCGGCCGTCACCGGCGCCTGTCTGGCGACGCGGCGTTCCGTCTTCGAGGTCCTGGGCGGGTTCGACGAGTCCCTCGGTGTCGATCTCAACGATGTCGATTACTGCCTGCGTGCCGCTGCCCTGGGCCTCCGCACGGTGTACGAGCCCGCAGCCGAGCTGATCCATCACGAGTCGCCCAGCCGGGGCACGGCGGGGGGCGTGGGTGACGTCCTCGAGTTCGTCGAACGGTGGAAGGGCTACATTTCCGACGGAGACCGCTACTACAACCCACACCTCACTCGTGCGGATCCGTCCTGCGGACTCGCTCACCCGGGAGAGGAAGACGACTGGAATCGATGGTACGCGACGCTCACGAGCCACTAGCCGACAGGCCCGCTCCCGCTCCTCCCATGTTGCGCCAGCCGGCCGATGCGCCACCGCCACTGGGGCGGCCGAGCGACACGGATGGGGTGCGGTCGTTCCATCGCGTGTGGTCGGACTGGAACGCGGCCAGCACCACTCGATCGCTTCGTGCCTGGGCCGGCCGCGTCTCCGGCCGCTCGGACCGTCGCCTCCTGGTGGCGCTGGCAGGCGCGACCGAGGCCGTGGTGGCGCATTGCGACCAGCTGGCCGACCGCCTGAACATGCAGGAAACGGTGACGGCGGACGTCGCCGACTGCTTCGGCCGGGAGATCGTGCGGCTGCGTGCCGAGGTCGTCCGGCTGCAACGAAGCGTCGACGCGCTGCGCGGTACCGAGTCGTGAGCCGCCCGGCAGCCGTCGTCCTGGGCTGCCACTGGCTCGACCGTCAGAGCGAACTGGCTTTCGTCACCCGGTCGATCGCCGGAGCGGCCAGCCGCTGCGGTGAGGTGGCCGTGCTCGTGCCCGGCGTCGCTGGACGACGCGAGGCAGACGGAGCGTTCGATCTGCAGGCGATCGGCCCGCCCGGGGCATTGCAGTGGCCCGGTGGCGGCCCCGTGGAGACCACCGTCATCGTCGACGATCTGACGAGCGAGGTCACGACCCTCCTCGCGGACGCCCGGCCATCGGCGGTCCACTTCCTGTCCGGCACCGAGCCCCTCGCGAGCTCGACGTGGCAGCACCTTGCCGTGGTGGGCGGTGCGAGCACCGTCGGTGTCCACGTCCCGGTGAACCGAATGGCCGAACGGGACCGGCACCACGGCTTCGGGTTCACCGACTACCTGCTCGTCCTGGGTGATCGCACCGGCGAACAGGCGGAGCCGCCTCCGGCCGCCGCCTGGCTCAGCGCCGCCTTCCCTGATGCAGATGTGGTGGTGCTCGAGGATGCAGTGGCATCTGCCTGGAAGGGGAGGGCGCTCCGCGGCAAGGTCTCGGTCGACACGCGCATGGACCTGTGGCGGCTCCTGGCGCACGCCAACGTGTGCGTCGACCTGGCGCCCGGCAGGCTGATCGCCCGTGCCTGTGTGGAGGCGATGCGATTCGGGACCCCGATCATCGTCCCCGCCGGCTCGGGCCCGGCGGTCACGCACGCTGTGGCAACGGGCAGTGTGGCCTTCCGGGACGAGGCTGAACTCCTGGAAACCGTCGACGCCCTTCAGGACTCGACATACCGGGTCGGGGCATCGGATGCGGCCCGGCGCTACGCCGATGAGCGTTACGGCGATCCCCACGCGCTGGTTCGGCGGCTCGGGGCACTCCTGCCCGAGCGATCGCCCGAACCCCCGGGGCGCCACGGGTGATCACTAGGATGGCGGGTCATCGGACCTCCAGATTGCGCACATCGTGAGGCCTTGAAAATCAAAATGACCTGGTCAAACCTCCACTTTTGCCCCCGCGCCTCGGGTGCGGCTCCGACCGGCCGCCAACAGTCGTCATGACCTCGGACCCCGGTTCGCCAACAGGGGAGATGGCCGTGGCCCCCCAGGACCCCGCCGAGTTCGAGCTCCTCCCTTTGGCTGAGCCCGAGCGCTCGCAGGCCGTCCGCGCCCTCATCGGCCAGGTGATCGAGCAACAACATGCCGAGCGCGAGGCCTTTCTCTCAGCGCTGCGGGTCTACGAGG
>Ga0307374_10013001_pt1 | contig 11585 bp, 9 predicted proteins | sample OX3MG_FD_202532 | JGI IMG/M metagenome (GOLD analysis project Ga0307374, IMG submission 202532) | Soil microbial communities from Risofladan, Vaasa, Finland - OX-3 | ecosystem: Environmental > Terrestrial > Soil > Coastal area > Acid sulfate soil | place: Finland: Risofladan, Vaasa | collected...
GCGCCGGCAGCCGCACGCATTCGTCGAGCTGCATGGCGATGTCGGAGCCGAGCAGGATTTGCACCTCGATCGCCCGCTCCGGCGTCAATTCGACCATCGCGCCGTCGAGATGCGAGCGGAACGTGACACCCTGCTCGCTCACTTTGCGCAAGGCTGCGAGCGACATCACCTGGAAGCCGCCAGAATCGGTCAGTATCGGATACGGCCAGCGCATGAAAGCGTGCAGTCCGCCGAGCGCGGCGATGCGCTCGGCGCCCGGCCGCAGCATCAGATGATAGGTGTTGCCGAGCAGAATCTCGGCGCCAGACGCGCGCACGTCGTCATGATGCACGCCTTTGATCGAGGCTTGCGTGCCGACCGGCATGAAAGCCGGTGTATGCACGACGCCGTGCGCCGTGGTGACCTCGCCCGCACGCGCGGCGCCGTCGGTGGCGGTCACATGGAAAGAAAAGGGCGAAGCCAACGAATTCATCTAGTGGTCCGATTCTAACATTCGCTTCCGTATTCGGCAGCTTCTCATGCGAATGTTAGAATCAAAAGGACCACTAGCAAATATGAGTCTTAGTGGAGCTTTGGATTTGACATTCGCTTCACGAGGCTGCCGCTAGGTGGGTAGCGAATGTTAAATCCGCTCCACTAGGCCAATGCGCTGGGGACATCGTGTTCAACATGGACGATCAGCATTTGACTTGAGGGCTTTTGCAAAAACGACGATGCTGAGACGCGAAGTCACCGAAACTGCGGGTGAGGGTCATGGAAAAGCCGAATGCGACGAAACCAAAGCTCGCCCGGAGAGCGGCGCACGAGGCGATAGAGATTGCCGTCATTGCCTTGTATCTCTTCATCTGTTTCGCCGCGCTGTTATACCTCAAAGCATCCATTCTCGCGGAATATGGCATTCCATTTGCACCGCTCGGAATCGCCGCGGTCAAGGCGCTGATTTGCGCCAAGTTCGTCTCGCTCGGAAATCTGCTGCATCTTGGCGAACGCTTAAAGGCCCGGCCGCTCGTGTGGCAAACACTCTACCGGTCGGCCGTGTTTTTGGCCCTGTTGTTGGTCCTCAACGCGCTGGAAGAGGTGATTGTCGGCCTTCTGCACCACCGTACGGCCGCGGCATCGCTCGCTGAACTCGGCGGCGGGACGCTCAATCAGCTAGCCGCATTCAGCCTGGTCGGTTTTCTGACACTCGTGCCATTTTTTGCATTCCGCACGCTTGGCGAAGCCGTCGGCGAGAGCAACCTCGTTACCGCTTTTTTTGGGACATTCCGCAAAGCTTGAAAGCCGCAAATGAGCCCACTTACGTTGTCTTGTGTCATCTTCGCGCTTTCGCTCGGCGGCATCGCTGCCGGCTTTTTGTTTCGTATGGTGCTTCCCGAGCATCACCTGAGCAAGGAAACCGGTGATTTGGTGCGGCTTGGCGCCGGGCTGACTGCAACAATCGCGGCGCTGGTTCTGGGATTGCTTACCGCGTCGGCGAAAAGCACTTTCGACACGCAAAGCGCACAAGTCAAACAGATGACGGTCGATATCATTCTGCTCGACAATCTTCTGGCCCAATATGGGCCTGAAGCGCGGCCCATTCGATCACAAATCAGGGCGGTGATCGGCCCGTTCGTCGATCGGATCTGGCGTGAAAAGGAGAACGCCGGCAGCGGGCCTTTTGAAATCAAAGGAGATGCGGAAAAGGTCTACCTCGGCATCCTGGCCCTATCGCCTGGCAATGGCTTGCAGCGCGCGCTTCAGACTCGCGCCGCGCAGCTCAGTAACGACATTGTGCGAACCCGTTTGTTGCTGTTCGTCGAATCCGGCAAACTCATTCCTCGGCCTTTCTTGGCCATCATGATTTTTTGGCTGGTCATACTTTTCGCGACCTTCAGCCTATTCTCAAAGTTCAACGTAACGGGCTTTGTGTTCCTCAGCATTTTCGCCCTGTCGGCCTCATGCGCCATGTTCCTGATATTGGACCTGAGCGAGCCGTTCACTGGATTCATGAGCATGCCAAGCGGGCCTTTGCGAAATGCTTTGGCACCGCTTTAGCTCCCCGTGAAATAGGCTGCAGTAGGCGCCGAGGGCCGGATAGAGGCGACGCCACAGATCCGATGCGCCTAGCGGCAGCCTCGTGAAACGAATGTCAAATCCAAAGCTCCACTAAGACTCATATTTGCTAGTGGTCCTTTTGATTCTAACATTCGCATGAGAGGGTGCCGAATACGGACGCGAATGTTAGAATCGGATCACTAGTGCGGCAGGCCGGCCGCGTCGAGCGCCTGGGATAAAGGTTTTGCCAGGATTTCCGGAACGGCGAGCCCAACTAACAAGGGGCCCGTCCGGAAACCCGGCTCCAACGCCAGTGCGCGCGCCGCTGCGGCTTTGGCGTCATCGAGGCGTCCGCCTTGGGCCAGCGTGGCCGCCAAGAACACATGTGATACGCTAAATTCGGGCTTCGACTGGATCGCGCGCTGGGCCGCTTCGACCGCGGCCTCGTTGCGCCCAAGCAAGAAATTGCCGAGTGCTATCCCCTGGGCGGCAGGATAAAGTAGACGATCGAATGGGCTGATGCGCAACGCGCGCTCGCCCCATTCGATGGCGCGCTCCGCCTCGCCCTTTAAACCGAACGCCACCGCGCCGAACGCGAGCGCGAGGAAGCATGAGGGACTGATCGCCAGCGCCTGCTCAAAGGCTTTCCGCGCCGCCGGCATGTCGTGAGCGATATTTGCCAACGTGAAGGCCGCGAGCGCCAGCGCGTTGGCGTCGTCGGGGCCGTGCGCGACCGCCGCATGCGCATGCCGGATCGCAGCGTCGCGATCCTCCGGTTGCAGGCCGGCGCGCAGGAAGCGGATTTCGTGGCACCACGATGCGTAGCCGTGGGCGAGCGCATAATCCGGCTCGAGCGTCAAAGCCTGGTCGAGCAGCTGCAACGCTCTGCCGGCCGCTTCCGGCATGGCCAAATAAACATCGGGCAGCGCGCGCAGCAGCAGATCGTAGGCGCCCGGATGCTCGGGCCGCTCACGTTTGACCCGGTCGATCTCGGCTTGCCGCAGGCTCGGCTCAATGGCGCCGACCACATTGAGAGTCATCTCGTCCTGCACCGCGAAAATATCGTCGAGCGATCGGTCATAGCGTTCTGCCCAAATATGCAGGCCAGTCTCGGCCTCTATGAGCTGGCCGGTGATACGCACGCGGTTGCCACCCTTACGCACGCTGCCTTCGAGCAGGTAACGCACGCCGAGGTCGCGGCCGACCTGGCTCACGTCGACGGCGCGGCCTTTGTAGATAAAGCTCGAATTGCGGGCGATCACGAACAACCATTTGATCCGCGAAAGGCCGGTGATGATGTCTTCCACCATGCCGTCGCAGAAGTATTCCTGCTCGGCATCGCCGCTCATGTTCTGGAACGGCAAAACCGCGATCGACGGCCGATCGGGAAGTTCGAACGAACGCTGCCGCGCCGGGGCCGCCACAGCGGCAGCCCCGCCGTTTTTGTCCACGCGATAAACGTGGATCGGCCGCGCGATGTTCTTGACACTATGTTCGCCCATGTCGTCGAAGCCTAGCGGAAGCTTGTCACCAAGCTGCTCGCGTACCGAGGCGCTGATCCACACCTCGCCCGGCCGCGCTAGCGTTTCCAGCCGTGCCGCGACGTTGACGCCGTCGCCGAAAATATCGTCGTTCTCGACAATGATATCACCCAGATTGATCCCGACACGAAAGCGAATGCGCCTGTCGTCGGAAACGCCGGCGCTGCGGCCCTCCATTCCCTGCTGGATGATGACGGCGCAGCGCACGGCGTCGATCACGGACGCGAACTCGACCAGGATACCGTCACCCGTCGTCTTGACGATGCGACCCTGATGCTGCGCCAAGAGAGGGTCGATCAATTCACGCCGATGCGCCTTAAGCGCGGCAAGCGTTCCCTCCTCATCCTCGCCCATGAGTCGGGAATACCCGACAGCATCGGCACACAAGATCGCCGCAAGCCGCCTATTGACCCGCTCTTCGGCCACACATACCTCCGGAACCGGCACGTTCGCGGCCGGCAAAACCAATAATCAATCTAGGCGTTGGGCGCGAACAAAAGCAATCAATGTCGCCGCGTCACTCAGTCATCGTTCGGCTTTCGCCGGAACAGCAGACCCACGTCGCCGTAGGAATAGACCGGAAAAGAGATCACTGATGTCTGCTTAAGTGATAGGAAGCGACATCGCCGATCCAGCGCAGCAATGGACTTGCGGCAAGGCAACCCAGGGAACCTTTTAGCACCGGCAGCGTTGTGCCACGCGGAGTTGTGTCGAGGGGTTTCATGAACACAGGCTGCACGGGTTGCCGAGGGCTTCCGGAGGTCGCCCCGGCATGAAACCCGTTGCTTGGGCGATCCCCATGAGCGCGATTTCCAGCGAGCTTGACGCCAAGACGCCGCTCGGCGCCGTGCTGTCTCCGAGCGGGGAAATGTTGCGGCTGATCCGAGAGAAGGATTGGTCCCGCACCCCCATCGGGGCGGTCGAGCGGTGGTCCCCCACCCTCCGGATCATGGTCGAGTTCCTGCTCGCCAATCGCTTTCCATTGCTGCTGTGGTGGGGGCCGCAATACGTGTCGATCTATAACGACGCCTATCGGCCCATCCTGGGCGCAAAGCATCCAGCGGCACTGGGCCAACCGTTCAAGGAGGTCTGGCCCGAGATCGCCGACATTATCACTCCATTGATCGACACGCCTTTCAACGGCGGTCCGTCGACGTGGATGGATGACATCCCGCTCGAGATCAATCGCCACGGATACCTGGAAGAGACCCACTTCACGATCGCCTACAGCCCGGTCCCGGACGAAGCGGCGCCCCGTGGCATCGGCGGCGTCCTGGCGACGGTTCACGAGATCACCTACAAGGTCGTTGGCGAGCGCAGGATCAAGGCGTTGCGCGATCTAACGGCGCACGCGGGTGAAGGTAAGTCAGCAGAGGAAGCGTGTCGTTTGGCGGCGCTTGCGCTGAACGATTACAATAAGGATATCCCGTTCACTCTCATCTACCTGCTCGACGCAAACGGCGAAAACCCGCAATTGGCGGCGACATCCGGTTTCAAGGCCGGTGAGCAATCTTACTGCGACACGGACGCCGCCGTTAATTCCAGACGCATCGGAGCCGGTTGGCCGCTGGCCGAAGTCGCCAAGACCGAAAATGCGGTCGTGGTCGAGAAACTTGGGTCGGTAATGCCGAAAGTGCCGAGCGGCCCATGGCCGGACCCGCCGCATACCGCCGTTGTCGTTCCCATCAAATCCAGCGTTGCGCATCGGCTCACCGGCTTTTTGGTCGCTGGCGTCAGTCCGCGCCTGCGTCTCGACGATCAGTACCGCAGCTTTCTCGATCTCACCGCCGCGCAAATTTCCGCCGCTATAGCGAACGCGCGGGCCTACGAACAGGAGCGCAAACGCGCCGAGGCGCTGGCTGAAATCGATCGCGCCAAGACGATGTTCTTTTCCAATGTCAGTCACGAATTCCGCACACCCCTGACCCTGATCCTCGGCCCGCTCACCGACGCGTTGGCCGGCGGCAAGGGTCTCGATGCGGCGCAGCTTGATTTGGTGCATCGCAACTCTTTGCGCCTCCTCAGGCTCGTCAATTCGCTCCTCGACTTCTCCCGCATCGAGGCTGGCCGCGCGCAAGCCTCGTATGAAGCCGTCGACCTTGCGGGCCTGACCTCGGAACTGGCGAGCAACTTTCGGTCGGCCTGCGAGCGCGCCGGTCTTAAACTTCTGGTCCATTGCGACCCGCTTTCCGCGCCGGTTAGCGTGGATCGTGACATGTGGGAGAAAATCGTCTTCAATCTTTTATCCAACGCCTTCAAATTCACGTTTGAGGGCGAAATCGAGGTTTCCCTTCGCGAGGCCGATGGGTTTGCGGAATTGTCGGTGCGGGACACCGGCGTCGGTATTCTCGAGGCAGAGCTGCCAAAGCTCTTTGAGCGTTTCCACAGGATCGAAGGGCAAAGGAGCCGCACGCATGAGGGGAGCGGCATCGGACTAGCCTTGGTCCAGGAGCTTGTGAAGTTGCATGCCGGAACGTTACAGGTTGAGAGTACCGACGGGCGCGGAACCACGTTCACCGCGCGTATTCCTCTTCGCGCCGCCGATCTGCCCATTGACCGACCCCGCGCGCAGTCGAGCCTGCCGTCAACATCGATCAGTGCCGACGCCTTCGTGCAGGAGGCGCTGCGCTGGCTACCCGACAGTCCCGCTGTCGCGGAGCCGAGCGTCAAGGACATCCCTGAGTCCGGTAAAATTCCCAGTCTACCCGCCGGATCGCGGGTGCTATTGGCCGATGACAACGCCGATATGCGCGAATACGTCCGGCGCTTGCTTGGCGGCATTTGCGAAGTGCGCACCGTGGCCGACGGTCTGGCCGCCTTGAAGGCCATTCGCGAGCACCGGCCCGACCTTGTCCTGTCTGACGTTATGATGCCTGGGTTGGACGGTTTTGAACTGCTGCGCCAAATCCGCGCCGACGCCAGTATCCACGACATACCGGTCATTCTGGTCTCCGCGCGCGCCGGAGAAGAAAACCGCATCGAGGGCCTCGAAGCCGGCGCCGACGATTATCTAATCAAGCCGTTCTCCGCACGCGAACTCGTCGCTCGGGTCAAAGCCAATCTTGATCTCGCCAAAGTGAGGGCGGATGCAATCGCCTCCGTCCGCGACCGTGAACAACGCTTGCGCTGGTTGGGCTCGGTCGTCGAATCCAGTGACGATGCCATCGTCAGCAAAAACCTGGACGGCATCATCATGACCTGGAATGCCGGCGCCGCGCGTGTGTTCGGTTACACTGCCGAGGAAGCGATAGGTCAGCCGATTACGATCGTCATTCCGGAAGATCGCCAAAACGAAGAGCGCGAAATTCTGACGCGCATCAGGCGCGGACAACGTATCGAGCATTTTGAAACCGTCCGCCAGCGCAAGCACGGCAGCTTGATCGCGGTTTCACTGACCGTTTCTCCGGTGAAGGACGCTGACGGCAGGATTGTAGGAGCCTCGAAGGTCGCCAGGGATATCACCGAGCAAAAACGAAATCAGGAATTGATTGCGAATCTGGCGCGGGAGGCGGAGCATCGGAGTGAAAATCTGCTCGCCAACGTGCAGGCAACCGTCAATCTGTCTCGATCCGACACGACGGAAGGTCTCAAGCGGGCGATCGAAGGGCGCATCCGGGCGCTCGCCAACGTTCATTCATTATTTGCCGACAGCCGATGGATTGGAGCCGAATTGTCGAAAATCGCATCGCAGGAGCTTGCTCCCTATTCGGCGAACAACGAAGACCGCGTCCGCGTAGGAGGACCGCCGATTTTGTTGGAACCTGACACTGCCCAGTCCATCGCCATAACGTTGCACGAACTTGCGACCAACGCGGCCAAATATGGCGCCTTGTCCGTTTCGGGCGGCCAAGTCGATCTTAAATGGTCGCACGAAGCGGACGGACATTTGAAATTGCGTTGGAGCGAGATCGGCGGTCCGCCAGTGACGACGCCGGACCACCGGGGCTTTGGCGGAAAAATTATCGAACAAGTCATCGCTCAGCGAAAGGGCAAAACCACGCTGCACTGGCGCAAAGAAGGCCTTATCTGCGAGATCGTCCTTCAGACGTGAGGTCTTCACAGCGGTGGTGATTTTGAATTCGATCTAACCGCGATTTATGAGACCGCGCGGAACAACAAACACGCGTCACCGTAAGAATAAAAGCGATAACCTGCCGCAATCGCATGCGCGTAGGCCTGCTGCATCGTCTCGAGGCCGGAAAAGGCGCCGACCAGCATGAACAAGGTCGAGCGCGGCAGATGAAAATTGGTCAGCATCGCGTCGACGGCGCGGAACCGGTATCCGGGCGTGATGAACAGCGCCGTCTCGCCGGAAAATTCGGCAAGCGTTCCGTCGGCGGCGGCTGCGCTTTCTAGAAGCCGCAGCGCGGTCGAACCGACCGCGGCTACTCGCCCGCCGGCGCGGCGCGCGGCATTCAGAGCGACCGCCGTTTCGGCGCTGACACTCCCCCACTCCGGCTGCATGCGGTGATCGGACGTGTCTTGCGTCTTCACCGGCAGGAAGGTGCCCGGTCCGACATGCAAGGTCACGCGATGCAATGCGATGCCGCGCTGCCGCAGGCGTTCGACGATCGCCTCGGTGAAATGCAAACCTGCGGTCGGCGCGGCGACCGAACCCACCTCATGCGCGAATATGGTCTGATAGTCGGCGCGGTCCTGCTCGTCGGCGGCCCGTCGGCCGGCGATGTAAGGCGGTAATGGCATGTCGCCGCGCTCTGCCAGGGCCTGATCGAGCACGGCGCCGTGAAACGCAAACGACAGCGTGACCTCCCCGCCTTCGCTTTTGGCTTCGACGGTGGCGTCAAGCTGGTCGAGGAAACACACACGGCCTTCGCTGCCGAAACGCACCACGTCACCGACCGCGAGCCGCTTGCCGGGTTTCACCAAGGCATTCCAGCGCGAACCGTCGAGCCGTTTTACCAACGTCGCGGTGATCGCCGGCTCGTGCTCGCCGCGGCCGATGCGGCGGCCTTGCAGGCGCGCTGCAATGACTTTGGTGTCGTTGACCACGAGCGCGTCGCCGGCCCGCAACAATTCCGGCAGATCGCCGATCGTGCGGTCCTCAAGCGCGGGCGATCCCGCCGGGCGGACCACTAGGAGCCGCGCGGCATCGCGCGGTAAAGCAGGCCGCAATGCGATGCGGCCTTCCGGCAAGTCGAAATCGAACAAATCGGTGCGCATGTTCGCGATTATACCGATCGTCGCCGCCAGGAATGGATTGCTTCGTGGAGCTTGTCATCGGGCCCGCCACTTCGGGCCGGACCCGTTGGCTCGCAATGACAGCTAGACGACCATGTAGCGCTTGAGGGCGGCGTCGATGGCATCGCGATAAATATCGCGCACCTCGGCGGGGACATCGTGGCTCGCGTAAGTCCCGCGCGGCGGCGCGATCGTTACTTCACGTCGGCGGCGACCTGCATGTGGATGATGCGGTCGGGGCTGCTCGGCGGCTCGCCGCGTTTGAGCTTGTCGATGAATTCCATGCCACTGACGACTTCGCCGACAACGGTGTACTGGCCGTTGAGGAACGAGCCTTCGGCAAACATGATGAAGAACTGGCTGTTGGCCGAGTTGGGATCGTTGCTCCGCGCCATCCCGACCGTGCCGCGCTTGAACGGCACCTTGGAAAATTCAGCCTTGAGGTCCGGATGCTTCGAGCCGCCGGTGCCATTGCCATGTTGGCCGTCGCCAGTCTGCGCCATGAAGCCGTCGATGACGCGATGGAACGGAACGTTATCGTAGAAATGCTCGCGCGCGAGCAACTTCATTCGCTCGGCGTGATGTGGTGCGACATCGTTGAGGAGTTTGATGACGACCCGGCCGTAAGTGGTGTCGAGGTAGAGGGTATTTTGCGGATCGAGACCGGCAGGCAACGGACCGGCGGACGCTTGAGCGGCACTCATGATGAGGAACACTAGTGCAAGGATGCGGGTCATGTCATCTCCCGAACAAGGCTTGATCAGCTTTTGGCGAATTTCTTTTTAAGCTTTGCGGCAACTACCGGCGGAACAAAGGCGGAAACGTCGCCGCCCATGCCGGCAATCTGGCGCACCAGCGTGGCGGTGATCGGACGAACGTCCGGCGAAGCCGGCAAAAACACCGTCTGCACGTCGCCAGCCATTGCCGCATTCATGCCGGCCATTTGCATCTCGTAGTCGAAATCGCCGGCATCGCGCAGGCCGCGGATCAAGACGGTGGCGCCGGCCCGCCGCGCCGCCGCAATGACGAGATCGCCGAAGGTGGTGCAGGTAATCTCACAGCCGCCCTTACGGCCGATCGGCGTACAGATTTCCTCGAGCATGGCCACGCGTTCCTCGGGCGAGAACAGCGGCGCCTTGCCGGGATGGATGCCGACCGCAAGTACCAGCCTGTCGACGAGGCGGGCAGCGCTCGCCACCACATCGAGATGGCCATTGGTGATCGGGTCGAACGACCCCGCGAAAAGCGCGATGCGCGGCATGGCGCGGGTCTAGCCCGCGCTCAGGTTAATCGCAAGGCGGTCGACGGCGAACCGGAGATCGCCAAATAATCGTTGTCCGCACTGAAACTTTGCCGATTTCCAAACGTTTTCAGTGCGGTGGGGAAATCGCGAAAAATGTGATCTCCGTCAAGGAAGACCTAGCCGCCGAGAGCCAACATGCCAACCAGTCAGACCGCGACCCGAGCAAAAACGCACCGGCGGCAAGCCGGCCAGAGGGCGCGAAACGGGCAAACAGGGACAAGTGTCATGTTGAGAACCTTCTACGCCATAAGCGCGGCCGCGATCATCGCCGGCGCCTTTGTGACCGCGCTCAGCGTGGCCGACGTGGTGGACGCACGCGGCTCGGTGCCGGGTGCCAAGGCAGACCGCGCCGATACGCGGGCGCTGGCGGGCGATTGCTCGCAGAATACGTGGCCTTATTTCGAGGCCGCCTGCCTGCGGGATGTCCGCAATCCGTTCGGCCAAACCCACGACGTTCGCTTCGTCTCGACCGATCGGTTGGCGGCCAACTCCGCGCATTAAGCCTGGACCAAGCCGAAAACGCCGCCAAGGTCGATTCTGGCCGCAATTTGCGCTAAGAGCCCGGGAGCAGAACCGGCCGGGCTCTTTATGATTGTCCTGATCGACAATTACGACAGCTTCACCTTCAACCTGGTCCATTTCCTCGGGGACCTTGGGGCGAAGGTGCGCGTGCATCGCAACGACAAGATCACCAGCGCCGCCGTTATTGCCGCCGATCCCGACGCCATCGTGCTTTCGCCCGGGCCGTGTACCCCCAAGGACGCCGGTATCTGCCTCGACCTGGTCCGCGCGGTCGGCGGCAAAATCCCGGTGCTTGGGGTCTGCCTCGGCCATCAGGCGATTGGCGACGCCTTCGGCGGCACCATCGTCCGCGCGCCGGTACCTGTGCACGGCAAACTTTCGGCCATCCGCCACAACGGCGCCGGCGTCTTCCGCGGCATCAACGCGCCGTTCCAGGCGACACGCTATCACTCGCTGGTCGTCGATCGGGCGAGCCTTCCGGCGGCGCTGAGTGTGACCGCGGAAACCGACGACGGCCTCATCATGGGACTGGCGCACAAAGAGCTGCCGGTGCATGGCGTACAATTCCATCCCGAGAGTATCGCTTCCGAGCACGGTCACCTGATGCTGAAGAATTTTCTCGATATCGCCGCCGCCTGGAATTCCGCCAAGGGGCGCCGGTCGACCGACGCGCCGTCGCCGCGCCGGCGCGTGTCGGCGCATTGAGGGCACGGCCGTGACCGAGACATTCAAGGGACTCATCGGTAAGGTGGCCACCGGCGCGACGCTCACGCGTGACGAGTCTGCGAGCGCGTTCGAACAGATGTTTTCGGGCGAAGCCACGCCGTCGCAGATGGGCGCGCTGCTGATGGGAATACGCGTGCGCGGCGAAACCGTTGACGAGATTGCCGGGGCCGTTGCCGTCATGCGTTCCAAAATGCTGCGCGTCGCAGCGCCGCCGAACGCCATTGACGTCGTCGGCACCGGCGGCGACGCGTCGGGCT
>Ga0307374_10013005_pt1 | contig 11582 bp, 9 predicted proteins | sample OX3MG_FD_202532 | JGI IMG/M metagenome (GOLD analysis project Ga0307374, IMG submission 202532) | Soil microbial communities from Risofladan, Vaasa, Finland - OX-3 | ecosystem: Environmental > Terrestrial > Soil > Coastal area > Acid sulfate soil | place: Finland: Risofladan, Vaasa | collected...
TTCTTCTTGCGCATGCGCTTGCGGCGCTTCTTGATGAGAGATCCCATGGCGTCGCAGAGGTTAGCTGATCGGCGCTACCACCACGGCCGGGGGCGCGGCGCCGCGCCGGACCGGGCACCGCGCGGCGCCTCGCCGGACCGGGCACCGCGCGGCGTGCTCGCCGGACCGGGCACCGCGTCACGGCACGCCCGTGTAGGTGAAGCGGTCGCTCGCGAGCCTCGCGCTCGTGCCGCCGCGGGTCCGGACGCTCACGAGGACCGATCCGCGTCCCGGGGGGGCGACCGCGACGATCCGCGTCGGCGAGCGCACCGTGAATCGCGCCGCGCGCCGCGCGCCGAACATCACCGCGACCGCGCCGTCCAGGTGCGCGCCGACGAGCACGACCGCCCGGCCGCGGGCGGGGCCGGTCGGCGGTGCGACCCGGAACAGCACGGGTCGCACGAGGTACTCGAACGCGTCGGACGAGCCGCGCGCGCTCGTGCCGGCACGCGTCGTGACGGTCACGTGCACCGTGCCGCTGCCGTCCGGGGCCACCGCCGCGATCGTCGTGCGCGTGCGCACCGTGAACGACTGCGCGGCGGCGGCGCCGAAGCGGACGGCCGTCGCGCCGGAGAAGTTGGTGCCGGTGATCGTGACGTGCACGCCGGGTCGGGCACGGATCGTGTGCGGGGCCACCGCCGTCACGCTCGGGAGGGGGAGCTGTCCGAGCGACGCGCGGCGCGCGGGCGCGGCGCACAGGTCCGCGACGAGCCCGCCGCCCGGCCCGGACGCGACCGGCGTGCCGAGACCGCTCGCGAGGTCGTAGCCGGGCCGCGCCTGGAAGTCGCCGGGGTTGGTCCCCGTGAGGTCGTTGCTTCCGACGAGGACGTCGCGGAAGTCCTGTGCGTAGTGCCGGGACGCGATCGCGTAGAGCGCCGGGTTCGCGAAGCCCACGGGACCCGACGTCGCGCACGCGGCGCTCGAGTCGGCGAGAGCGAACAGCGCGGCCCACGTCGGCGCCGCGGCGCTCGTGCCGCCGAGCCCGGTCCAGCCGCCGCTCGCGCAGTCCGCGGGGACGCCGACCGTGCAGTAGATCGCGTACGGGGCACCGGCGTTCGCCGCGACGTCCGGCACCTCCCGGCACGTCCCCCCGGGCGTCGCCGCGCCGGCGACCGGCGCGCGCGCCCCGGCCGCGACCCCCGGGCCGCACGCGGAGAGCCGCCCGCGCACGCCGAGCGCGGGTGCCGCGTTCGCCTGGTAGCCGGGCATCGCCCACAGGCCCGACACGCCCCCGCCACCGGCGCCGGGCGTGGAGACACCGAGGGTCGTGTTCCACACGGACTCGGCCGGCGAGCCGCCGACGTCGAGCGTCGTGCCGCCCACGCCCGTCACGTACGGCTGGCTCGCCGGGTCGTCGACCGCGAGCGACGTGCCGCCGGCGCCGCGGGTCGTGCCGTAGCAGTCCTCGGAGCCGCCGTCGCCCGCCGCGGCGACGACCGTCTGGCCCTGGAGCGCGGCCTGCTCGAACAGCACGTCCTCGGCCTGCGCGGCCCCGGCCCCGACGGACGGCTCGCACCCTCCCCAGGACGTCGAGAGCACCCGGACCGCGTCCGCGTTCACCGCGGTCGCGTACGTGTCGTACGCGGCGTTGCCCGAGACGCCGTCGCCGGAGTCCGTGCCCTCGTAGACGACGAGGTGCACCTGCGGCGCGAGGCCGACGAGGTCCTCGACGTCGAGCTCGGCCTCGACGGTGCTCGAGGGGTCGTTGCCGGTCGCGCCGCCGTCGACGGGCACGACCGAGATCGACGGGTAGGCGAGCCCGTAGCACGACGCGTAGGTCGCGATGTCCGAGGTGACGACCGGGGCGAACGCGACGACGCCGACGGACACGCCCGCGCCGAGGTCCCCGGCGACGTACGCGCCGTCGAAGCCGTACGCGCCGGCGAGCTGGTCCGCCGTGTAGCCGGCCGCCCGCGCCGCGTCCGCGCACGAGGTCACCGGAGCCGGACCGACCGCCGCGCCACGCGCCGCGGGCGCCGCGCTCGCGACCGCCGCGCCCGCGCGGCGCAGGCGGGTGAGGGTCGCCGGCGAGCTCGTCGGGATCGTGTCGAGGCCGAGCACCGCGAGGACGTGCGGGGCGAGCGCGGCCGGGAGCGCCGGCGCCGCGACGTTGGCGATCGCGCGCGCCCGGTCGCCGAGCCCGTACCGGGTGATCTGCGTGTGCAGCGCGCGCTCGGCCGCCGCCACGGTCGTGACGACGCGGATCGAGCGGCCGTCCGGTCCGGTCCCGGACGGCACGAGGCCGTCGGCCCGAAGCGCGGCCTCGGCGTCGCGAAGCGTCGCTCGCGTCGGGCCGAAGCGCCGTGCGAACCCGCCCCGGGGGAGGTAGTGGCGGAAGCCGGGTGAGGCGGGGTCCGACACCTCGCGCGCGAGCGCCGCGAGGCCGCGCGGGTCGCGCGGCGCGAGCACGAACGTGAGCGCGACACGGCCCGTCGGGCGGGCGGGCCCGAGCCGGCGTGCGCCGCGCGGCACGGCGGGCGCCATGCCGAGGCGCACGACCGCGGGCGCGGCGCCGAGGCGCACGACCGCGGGCCGTCGCGCGGTCGGGGGGTCGGCGAGTGAGGCGCGCGCCGGGACGACGAGCGCGAGCGCGCCGAGCACGGCGAGCGCGTGGCGCCCGCCGGCGGGGCGTGCGGCCCCGTCCGCGACCGCGCGGCCGCGGCGTCGGCGCAGCTCATGGGCTCGATCGGCGGCTCGCATGTGGGAGTGGCGGTGCTCCGTTGTCGATGGTGCGGGACGGGTCGGCGGACCCGGAATCCGGGTGCGCCGGGCGGCGACGAGCGCCCGGTCGGCCCGCTCGGCGAGCCGGTGGGTTGCCACGGGGCGCTCGAGCAGCGAGAATCCGTCGATCTCGACACTTGGAGGTTACGTGAAAAAGCAAGCTGCGGGAGGGCTGGCGGCGCTGATGTCCGCCTCCGCCCTGGTCGTTGGCATGGCCGGAGGCGCGCACGCCGCGACGTCGCGGGCGTCCGCCGGACGCACGCTCGTCATCGACAACTCGTTCGAGCTGGTGACCGCCGACCCCGGTCACATGTTCGAGCCGACGGGCGAGCTCGTGGACAACGGGCTCTACGACACGCTCGTCACGTTCAACGGCGGGAACTTCAAGAAGGTCGTCCCCGACCTCGCGACGTCGTTCCAGACGCTCGACAACGCGAAGAAGTTCATCTTCCACCTCAACCCGAAGGCCCGCTTCTCCGACGGGTCGCACGTGACCTCGGCTGACGTCGTCTGGTCGCTGAAGCGGCTCGTCAACCTGAAGGGCAACCCGTCCTTCCTCCTCGCGGGCGAGAACATCTCCGCGAGCGGACCGGAGACCGTGGTCATGACCTCGGCGGCGCCGAACCCCGGCCTGCCGTACATCCTCCCGAACCCGGCGACCGGAATCCTCAACGAGAAGGTCGTCAAGGCCCACGGCGGGACGGACGCCGCGAACGCGTCGACGAAGGACAAGGCGGAGAACTGGCTGAACCAGCACTCGGCCGGCTCGGGTCCGTACGTCCTCAAGTCGTTCAGCACGACGTCGCAGGTCGTGATGACGGCCAACCCGCGCTACTGGGGGCCGAAGCCCGCGTACTCGACGGTCGTGCTCCGCAACGTCACCGCCGCGGTCCAGAAGCTCGACGTCCAGCGCGGCGTGAACGAGATCGCCGTCGACCTCTCGCCGGCACAGGTCACGGGCATGACCGGCGTGCAGGTGAAGAAGGGGCCGTCGCCGAACATCTTCTTCCTCTTCGCGAACCAGAACCCGAAGATCTCGAAGATCACGACGAACAAGTACTTCAAGCTCGCGCTGCGCTACGGCGTCGACTACGGCAGCCTGCTCCAGCTCGCGGGCTCCGGCGCGGTCCAGACGCCGGGCGTCGTGCCGACGGTCTTCCTCGGGGCGCTCCCGGCGAGCGAGGCGGCGAAGTTCGACCTCAAGAAGGCGCAGTCCTACCTCGCGAAGTCGGGCCTCGGGCACCCCTCGCTGCAGCTCACCTACCCGACGGGCATCACGGTCAACGGTGTCACCTTCGACGACCTCGCCGCACGGGTCCAGCAGGAGCTCGACGCGGTCGGCATGAAGATCACGCTCCAGCCGCAGTCGATCCAGGTCGCGCTCCAGACCTACCGCGGCGGCCAGGAGGCCCTCGGGCTCTGGGAGTGGGGCCCGGACTACCCGGACCCGAGCGACTACCTCGTGTTCGCGCCGGGCAACCTCGTCGGGCTCCGCGCCGGGTGGACCGCGTCGGACGCACCGGCGATCGCGACCCTCGCGAAGAAGGCGTCGGAGACGACGGGGATCGCAGCCCGCCAGGCGGTCTTCGAGAAGTACCAGCGGGCCCTCAACAGCTACGGGCCGTACGTGCCGCTCATCCAGCCCGCACAGGTCGTCGTCGGCACGAAGTCGTTGAAGAACCTCCAGGCGAACGGTCTCTGGTTCGTGGACCTGCGCAACCTCGGCTAGTTGGCTGACGCACCGCCCTCGAGCGCGCGCCGGGCCCGGCGGGTCACCCCCGCCGGGCTCGGCCGCTTCCTCGCGCGCCGACTCGGCATCGGCCTCGTGCTCGTGGTCGGGATCACGCTCGTCGCGTTCATCCTCACGCACCTCGTCCCGGGTGACCCCGCGGCGGCCAACCTCGGGCAGCGCGCGCTCGGGGACCCGGCGATCGTCAAGGCCTTCAACCACGAGTACGGGCTCGACAAGCCGGTCGTCGAGCAGTACTTCATCTACCTCTGGAAGCTCCTGCACGGGAACCTCGGCGTCTCCGAGCAGAGCCACCGCGCGGTCATCACCGACCTCGCGCAGTACGTCCCCGCGACGATCGAGCTCGCGCTCTTCGCGATCGTCGTGTCCATCGTCATCGGGGTCGGGCTGGGCGTCGTCGCGGCCGTCCGGCGCGGCAAGCCCGTCGACACGGGCCTTCGGATCGGCAGCCTCCTCGGCGTCTCGATGCCGACGTTCTGGGTCGCGCTGTTCGTCTTCTACCTGTTCTTCTTCCGCCTCGGGTGGTTCCCGTCCGGCGGGCGGCTCAACCCCGGCGTGAGCGCCCCGGGCCACATCACGGGCATGTACACGGTCGACGCGCTCCTGCACGGGCAGTGGTCGCTCTTCGTCGACGCGCTCGACCACCTCGTGATGCCGGGATTCGTGCTCGGCATCTTCACGGTCGGCACGGTGCTGCGCTTCACACGCGCCTCGGTGCTCGAGGTCATCAACCTCGACTACGTGCGAGCGGCCCGCGCGAAGGGGCTGTCGGAGTGGACGGTCGTCCGGCGGCACGTCATGCGCCCCGCGCTCCTCCCGATCGCGACGGTCGCCGGGCTCGCGTTCGGGAGCCTCCTGTCGGGCACGGTGCTCGTGGAGAACATCTACTCGTGGCCGGGCATCGGCGAGTACGCGTACCTCAGCGCGGTCAACCTCGACCTGCCGGCGATCATGGGCGTGAGCATCGTCGTCGCGATCATCTACATCGTGATCAACCTGCTCGTCGACCTGCTCTACAGCATCCTCGACCCGCGGATCGAGCTGCGATGAGCCTCTCCGACCCGCTCCCGCTCGACTCGGGCCTCGACGTGTCGCCCGAGGGGGCCGACGCGCTCGACCGGAGCGACCGTGCCGCGCTGCGCCCGCCGTGGCGCCAGCCGCTCGCGCTTCTCGGGGGGGTCATCATCCTCGCGTGGATCGTCGTCGCGATCTTCGCGCCCGAGCTCGCCCCCCACGCGCCGAACGACCAGTTCGCGACCCCGCAGCTGCCGCCGTCCCACCTCTACGTCTTCGGCACCGACGAGCTCGGCCGCGACGTGCTCTCCCGCGTGCTCTACGGCGCGCGCCTCTCGCTGCCGCTCGCGGCGCTCCTCGTCGCGGCGTCCATGGTCATCGGCTCCGTGCTCGGCTCGATCGCCGGCTTCTTCGGCGGGATCGTCGACGCGGTGATCATGCGCGTCGCGGACCTCGTCTTCGCGTTCCCGGGGATCATCCTCGCCCTCGCGGTCGCCGCAGCCCTCGGCGCGCAGCTCCGCAACGCGGTGCTCGCCGTGATCGTCGTGTCCTGGCCGTCGTACGCGCGCCTGTCGCGCGGCCTCGTGCTCGCAGCGCGCTCGTCGGAGTACGTGACGTCCGCGAAGCTCCTCGGATCGTCGGGGTGGCGGACCATGTGGGTCGAGCTCCGGCCGAACATCGCGGGGCCGATCTTCGTGCTCGCCGCGCTCGACATCGGCAACGCCGTGCTGCTGCTGTCGGGGCTGTCGTTCCTCGGCCTCGGTGCCCAGCCGCCCACCGCGGAGTGGGGGGCGATGGTGTCCGAGGGTGCGCAGAACTTCAGCAGCTACTGGATCGGGCTGTTCCCGGGCCTCGCGATCTTGACGGTCGTGCTCGCGTTCAACTTCGTCGGCGACGCGCTGCGCGACATGCTCGACCCGAGGACGGCCCGGATGATCCGCAAGTGACCGGCGAGCCGCTCCTCGAGGTCGAGAACCTCACGGTCCGGCTCCGGACCGCGCGCGGCATCCGCCGCGCGGTCGACGGCGTCTCGTTCGCGATCCGCGAGGGCGAGATCCTCGGCGTCGCGGGCGAGAGCGGATCGGGCAAGACGATCACCGCGCTCGCGCTCCTCGGTCTGCTCCCGCTGGGCGCGCGCACCTCGGGGTCCGTGCGCTTCGCTGGCACCGACCTGTTGACGCTGCGACGGCGCGAGCTGCAGAAGGTGCGCGGCGCGCAGGTGTCGCTCGTCTCCCAGGACCCGATGACGTCGCTCCACCCGCTCTTGCGCATCGAGGTCCAGATGACCGAGCACGTGCGCGCGCATCTCGGGTTCAGCCAGGCACAGGCGCGCGAGCGCGCGCTCGAGATGCTCGCGGCCGTGCGGATCCCCGACCCCGAGCAGGCGCTCGCGTCCCACCCCCACCAGTTCTCGGGCGGGATGCGCCAGCGGATCGCGATCGCGATGGCGCTCGCGTGCGAGCCGCGCCTGCTCATCGCGGACGAGCCGACGACCGCGCTCGACGTCACCGTGCAGGCGGGCATCCTCGCGCTCCTCGACCGGCTGCGGCGCGAGCGGGGCGTCTCGGTCCTGTTCATCACCCACGACCTCGGCGTGCTGTCGAGCGTCGCGGACCGGATCTGCGTCCTTTACGGAGGACGGGTCGCCGAGCACGGCGCGACCTCGGTCGTCCTCGGCACGCCCAGGCACCCGTACACGGAAGGGCTCATGCGCGCCCTTCCGGGCGCGGCGCTCGCGGGTGCCGCGATGACGCCGATCGCCGGGTCCCCGCCCTCGCTCGACGCGATGCCTGCCGGCTGCGCGTTCCACCCTCGCTGCGAGTGGGCGGTCGCGACCTGCGCGACGCGCGTCCCGGCGCTGCGCGACGTGGGGGACGGGCGGCTCCTCGCGTGCGACGTCGACCCCCTCGCCCCGGTGCCGTCGTGAGCGCGGACGCGCTGCTCGAGCTGCGCGGCGTCGACGTCGCGTACCAGCGGCGCGGTCGCGCGCCGGTGCGCGCCGTGCTCGGCGCGTCGCTCGCCGTGCGCGCGGGCGAGATCGTCGGCCTCGTCGGCGAGTCCGGGTGCGGCAAGTCGACGCTCGGCCGGGCCGCGGTCGGCCTCGTCGCCCCGACCTCGGGCGAGGTGCGCTTCTCGGGCGCGGTCGTCGCGCCGATCGGGAGGCGGGCCCGGCCGGTCGGCGTGCGGCGGCTCCAGATGGTGTTCCAGGACCCGTACGCGTCGCTCAACCCGCGGCGAAAGGTCGGCGAGCAGATCGCGGACGCCGTGCGCCTCGGCTCGGGCGGGGGCGTCCGCGCGGACGTCGCCCTCGCGCGCGTCCCCGAGCTCCTCGAGCGCGTCGGCTTGAGTGCCCAGATCGCGCACCGGTTCCCCCACGAGTTCTCGGGCGGGCAGTGCCAGCGGATCGCGATCGCCCGCGTGCTCGCGAGCGACCCGCGCTGCATCGTCGCCGACGAGCCGATCAGCGCGCTCGACGCGTCCGCGCAGGCGCAGGTCGCGAACCTGCTCGCCGCCGTCGCCCAGCAGTCGGGCCTCGGCCTGCTGTTCATCTCGCACGACCTCTCGGTCGTCCGCAAGATCGCCCACCGCACCGCCGTCATGTACCTCGGCCGGATCGTCGAGGTCGGCCCGACGGACGCGGTCTGGTCGGAGCCCTCGCACCCGTACACGCGGGCGCTCATCGCGGCGATCCCGCGTCCGGGGGCGGGCTCGCACCTGCCGACCGAGCTGCCCGGGGACGTCCCCGATCCCGCACGCCCGCCGTCGGGGTGCAGGTTCCACCCGCGCTGCCCCGTCGTCATGGAGCGCTGCCGGACCGACGACCCGCCGGTCGTCGAGGTCGCGCCCGGTTGGGAGTCGCTCTGCCTGCGCAGCGTCGGGCGCGACGGCCCGTGAGCGACGCGGGCGAGCGCGAGCTCGACCGGCTCACGGCCGACTTCTGGGAGTGGCGCCGGGAGCGCGCGCCGCGCACCCGCGACGACATCCCGCGCCTCGCCAGGCCCGCCGGCTGGCGTCCCGCGTGGTCGCCGGCCGACGTCGCGCGCCGGCGCGCCGAGCTCGGGGCGCTCGAGCGCCGCTGCGCGGCGCTCGACGTCGGCCGCGAGCGACGCGAGCCGTACACGGATCTCCGCCTGCTCGCGAGCGCGTGCGCCCGCGCGCGCTTCGAGCTCGACGTCGTCGCGTCGTGGCGCCACGACCCGGCCTTCTACCTCGACCAGACCGTCGGCACGGTGTTCGACGCGCTCCTGCGCCCGCCGCCGTTCCCGGCGGCGCGCTGCGCCGAGATCGCGGGGCTGCTAGACGCGATCCCCGACACCCTCGCCGCCGCGCGGGCGAACCTCGCCGGGGGTACCGCGCTCGAGCTCTCGGCGAGCGCCCTTCGCGTCTCGGGCGGCGCGGCCGCCGACCTCGTCGAGGCCGTCGCGCAGCTCCGGCCGCACCTCGACCCGTCGTCCACCGCCCGCGTCGTCGCGGCCGCGGACGTCGCGGCGCGCGCGCTCGACGGCTTCCACGAGCTGGTCGTCGCAGCGCACGGGCGCGCCGAGCCGCTCGGGGCGGTCGGCCGCGCCGCGCTCTGCCGCTATCTCCACGAGGTCGCGCTGCTCCCGTACACGCCGGAGGAGCTGCTCGCGGCCGGGCGCCAGGAGTGGGACCGCGCGGTCGCCGCGGAGCTGCTCGAGCAGCGCCGGCGCCCCGACGCGGCCTGGCCCGCCCTGCCCGCCGGCGCGGACGAGCAGTGCGAGCGCGAGCGCGTCGCGGAGCTCGAGGTGCGCGCGTTCTACGAGTCGAGGGGTCTGCTCTCCCAGCCGGAGAGCCTCCGCCACTACCGGAACGCGCCGCGCCCGGAGTACCTGGCCCCGCTGCGCTGGCTCGGCGTGACCGACGACCTCACGGGGCCCGACCGGCTCGACGAGGACGGCCTCAGCTACGTGCCGCCGCCCGAGCCCGGGCTGTCGTACTTCTACCGTGCCAACGCGGCCGATCCGCGGGCGGGGATCGTGCACGAGGGCGCCCACTACCAGCAGCTCGCGCTCGCGTGGCGCCACGAGCGCCCGGCGCGCCGCCACTTCTACGACTCGTGCCCGAACGAGGGAATCGCGTTCTACAACGAGGAGATGCTCGCGCAGGCCGGCCTCTTCGACGACGCGCCCGTGACCCGGCGGATCATCTACAACTTCATGCGACTGCGGGCGCTCCGGGTCGAGGTGGACGTCAGGCTCGCGCTCGGTGACTGGTCGATCCCGCACGCGGCGGCCGCGCTCGAGGACCGCGTGCCGATGGACCGCGAGACGGCGGTCGAGGAAGCTGCGTTCTTCGCCGCGACGCCCGCGCAGGGCCTCTCGTACACGACGGGCAAACTCCAGCTCCTCCGGCTGCTCGCGGACGTGCGCGGCGCGCAGCGCGACGAGTTCGACCTGCGGAGCTTCCACGACACGGTGTGGCGCAACGGCAACGTCCCGTTCTCGCTGCTCCGCCTCGAGCTGCTCGGCGACGCCGCGGAGATCGACCGTGTCGACGAGCTCGCGGCCGGCGAGCGGGCGGCGGCGGCACTCTAGGGCTTCCGGGCCACGGGCCGGCCGGGGCGAGGCCGTCCGCCCCGGCGGCCGGGCCTCAGGCGCGGTCGCGCAGCGCGGGAAGGACCCGCTCGCCGAGGAGGCGCACGCCCTCGGCGTCGCTCAGCCCGTGCGGGGTGCCGAACTCGACGCGGTCCGCGCCCGCGTCGAGCAGCCGGGCGGCGTGCGCCGCGACGTCGTCGGGCCCTCCTGCGAACGCGAAGCGGCCGAGCAGCTCGTCGGGGACCAGCGCGCCCGCGCCCCTGCGGTCGCCCGCGCGGAGCCGCGCGCCGATCGCGTCGAGCAGCCCGGTCGGGATCTCGACGGTCGGGTCGAGCCCCCCGACGACCTCGAGGTACATCGCGACCTCCTCACGGGCGCGCGCACGCGCGGCTCGGGCGTCCTCGTCGACGACCGTGACCGCGCCGACGGCGATCCGGGTGCGCGGTCGCGAGGGCGCGCGGGCGACCGACCCGGCGTCGATCCACCCGCGCATGACGGGCACCATCGCGGGGTTCGCGCAGCCCCCGATCTTCACCTCGTCGGCGAGCGCGCCCGCGTGGGCGGCGAGGCGCGGCCCCCAGGTGCCGACGAGCAGCGGGACGCGCGGACGCGGCGGCCGATCGCGCAGCGCGGCCCCCGCGGGCAGGCGGAACCTGCGTCCGTCGACGCCGCCAGTGTCGCCCGCGAGCAGCGCCGCGACGACACGCGCCGCCTCTGCGACCGCGTCGGCGCCGCCGCGCTGGTCGACGCCGAGCTCGGCGAGCCAGCTCCCGCGCGCGAGGCCGAGGTAGGCACGCCCGCCCGAGGCCTCGTCGAGCGCCGCGATCTGGCCCGCGATCTCGACGGGGTGGACGGTGAACGGGTTGAGGCACGCAGGTCCGAGCTCGACGGTCGACGTCGCCCGGGCGATCGCGAGGAGCGGGACGATCGGCGGCTGGTAGTACAGGTCGCCGAAGACGCTCACGACGTCGAAGCCGTACGACTCGGCCGCCGCCGCGAGCCGCTCGTAGTCCGCGACGCGCTTGTCGGACTGCAGGCCGATCCCGAACCGTGCGCCCACGGCGCTCAGGTGAGCTCGCCGGCGTCGAGCTCGACGACGGCGGTCCGCTCGATGCGCATGACGAGCCGCTCGTCGGGGTCCGGGCACGCGACGAGGGACTCCGTCTCGAGCCAGTCGTCGTCCGGGAGCCGGCGCTGCTTGGCGGGGAGCAGCGGGAGCACCGCGGCGAGCGCGTAGATGCAGAAGTGGTGCCCGGGCGGGATGACGACGCGACTCGAGTGCGTGAGCTCGAAGTAGTCGCCGACCGCGAGGCCGCAGGCCGAGCGCCCCTCGATCCGCTCGACCGTGACCTTGAGGTCGTACAGCTCCAACGTGCTCAGCGCTCCGACGCGCGCGCCCGGAGCGCCGGGACGACGCGCTCGCCGAGGAGCGTCACCGCCGCCACCGGGTCGGGCCCGAGCGGCGGACCGAACGACACGTGTGTCGCGCCCGCGTCGATGAG
>Ga0307374_10013007_pt1 | contig 11582 bp, 11 predicted proteins | sample OX3MG_FD_202532 | JGI IMG/M metagenome (GOLD analysis project Ga0307374, IMG submission 202532) | Soil microbial communities from Risofladan, Vaasa, Finland - OX-3 | ecosystem: Environmental > Terrestrial > Soil > Coastal area > Acid sulfate soil | place: Finland: Risofladan, Vaasa | collected...
GAGTTACGCCGGTGTCGGCTTCGGGCTGGGTGTGTCGGTCGTCATCGATTCAGTGAAGAACCGGAGCCTCGTGTCGGAGGGAACCTTCGCCTGGGGCGGCGCCGCGTCGACGGCCTTTTGGGTCGATCCGGCGGAGGACCTCACCGTCGGCTTCTATACGCAGCTTCTTCCGAGCAGTACCTATCCGATCCGTCGAGAGTTGCAGCAACTCGTCTACCAAGCACTGGTCGATTGACCCGACATTCGTTGGAATTGCTGTATTTCTAAGCCTTTAGGGTGCATGATGAAGAGGTCGCGAACTATCCAAAATACGAACACTTGTTCGTAGTACCGTGAGTATGGGTGGAGACCCGACCGATGTCACAAGAGGCTCATAGCGTTCCTCCGATGACAAAGAACAAGGAGACAGTAATGGCAACCGATGACCGCGAGAAGGCCCTCGACGCTGCGCTCGGACAGATCGAAAAGCAGTTCGGCAAGGGCTCGATCATGCGCATGGGCGAGAACCTCCACATGAACATCGAGTCGATTCCGACCGGTGCGCTTGCGCTCGACATGGCGCTCGGGATTGGTGGGCTACCGCGTGGTCGCATCGTCGAGCTGTACGGTCCCGAGTCCTCCGGTAAGTCGACTCTGGCGATGCACGTCGTCGCCGAAGCGCAGCGAAACGGTGGCGTCTGTGCCTACATCGACGCGGAGCACGCCATGGACCCGGTCTACGCGCGCGCGATCGGCGTCAACGTCGACGACCTCCTCATCTCCCAGCCCGACACGGGCGAGCAGGCCCTCGAGATCACCGACATGCTGATCCGCTCCGGTGCGCTCGACGTCATCATCATCGACTCGGTCGCGGCGTTAACGCCGCGCGCCGAGATCGAAGGGGACATGGGCGACTCCCACGTGGGACTTCAGGCCCGTCTCATGAGCCAGGCGCTGCGCAAGCTCACCGGAGGTCTTTCCAAGTCCAACACCGTCGCGGTCTTCATCAACCAGCTGCGTGAAAAAATCGGAATCGTCTACGGATCACCCGAAATCACCCCCGGCGGCCGGGCCCTCAAGTTCTACGCGTCGATCCGCCTCGACATCCGTCGCATCGAATCGATCAAGGACGGCACCGACGTGGTCGGCAACCGCACGCGGGTGAAGGTTGTGAAGAACAAGTGCGCCGCGCCCTTCAAGCAGGCCGAGTTCGACATCATGTACGGCCAGGGCATCAGTCGCGAAGGATCGGTCCTCGACGTCGCCGTCGAACTCGGTTTCGTGAAGAAGGCCGGCGCGTGGTTCACCTACGAAGGTGAGCAAATGGGTCAGGGTCGTGAGAACGTGAAGGCCTTCCTTCGCGAGAACCCGCAGACGATGGCCGAGATCGACGGTCGCGTGCGCGAGCACATGGCGAATGCCCTCCTGCCCGACGTCGTCGGCACCGGTGTCGAAATGGACATCGACACGCCGATCTCACTCGACTAATCCCTCCGCGTCAACGTCACCGATGACGTGAGTCGAATCGTCGGGTTATCGACGACGATTCACGATCACACGCGGAACTAGCGTGATTCCAGTGAATAATCGACTTCTCCGACAGTTCCTGGGCGCGGGCGTGCGCGCCGTTCGTCGCTACCTCAATGAGGTGGCCACGGTCGGACCGAACGACCCGTACGCGAGGAGATTCCAGTACTTCGGTCAGGGCGCGGCCTTGATGGCACCCCAGGGGGTGATCTACAACGAGCGGTACCTCGCGATTGGTGACGAGACACTCATCGGGCCGAACGTCTGTCTGACAGCGGGCATCAGCGGTGAGCAGACGATGCTCAGTTCACCGGTCGTGACCATCGGTCGAAAGTGCATCATCGGGCGCGGTTCGCACATCATCGGTCACTGGTCGATCGTCTTAGGTGATGAGATACAAACCGGACCGTACGTGTACATCACCGACGAGAACCATTCCTATGAGGATCCGGATAAGCCAATCGGTTGGCAGACGCCGACCGAAGCAGCGGTCCGCATCGGATCGGGGAGCTGGCTCGGGGCCAACGTCGTGATCCTGCCCGGCACGGAGTTGGGCCAAAATACCGTCGTTGCGGCTGGCGCGGTCGTGCGCGGAACGTTTCCCGACCATGTCGTGCTCGGTGGCGTCCCTGCGAAGGTACTGCGTCACTACACCCGGGAGAATGGATGGCAAACGGGATCACCGAGTGAGTAGAAACATCGGCGTCGATCTCACGCCGCTTCGAGTCTCGACGCAGTATCGCCGTCTCTACATCGCGGGGTTCGTGACCGCACTGGGGAGTCAGGCGACGTACGTGGCGGTGCCGTTTCAACTACGGCTCCTCACGCATTCAACGCTCGACGTCGGGTCCCTCGGCTTGGCGGAGCTTCTGCCGCTGATTGTGTTCGGACTCTATGGCGGCGTGCTCGCGGACCGCCTCAATCGTCGGCGATTGATCATCTCCATGGAACAGGTGTTAATGATCTCGACGGCGGTCCTTTTCGTGAACGCGCTCTTACCGCATCCTCAAGCCTGGATCCTCTACGTCGATGCCTTTGTCGCCTCGGGCGCCGGCAGTCTGCAGCGTCCGAGCATTGAAGCCCTGAATCAGATGTTCGTGCCCCACGAACTGCAACGAGCGGCGTCGACGCTCGCGAACATTCGCATGACCACCGCGTCGATCATCGGACCGGCCCTGGGCGGATTCGCCGCGGTCTTGTTCGGCCCGGCGTCGGTCTACTTGGCCAATCTCGTGACGTTTTCGATGTCGTTGGCTCTTCTCTACACTCTGCGCGCGACCGCGGCGTCCGCGCCCGCTGAGGCCGGCGACGTGGCGGCTCTTCGATCGGGACTGCGCTACGCGAGGTCACGACCGGACATCGTGGGCACGTACATCATCGATCTACTAGCGATGATCCTCGCCTTTCCCGTCGTCATGCTGCCGTTCGTGGCTGCTCGATTCCACGAGACCTACGCGCTGGCGCTGCTCTACTGCGGACTCCCGGCCGGCGCACTCATCGCGACGCTCACCTCGGGGTGGTCGCGCAGGGTCCATCGCTACGGACGCGTCATTGTGATCGCCGCGGCCCTCTGGGGCCTCGGCATCGCCCTCTTCGGTTACTCCTCGTCCCTCGGCCTCGTCTTTCTCGGGCTCGCCATCGGCGGCGGCGCGGACGCGATCAGTGGCATCTTCCGCACCACTATGTGGAACGAGTCGATCCCTCCGGAGTTGCGCGGTCGCATGGCCGGCATCGAGATGATCTCGTATTCGCTCGGCCCTACGGCCGGGCAGTTTCGCGCCGGCGTCATGGCGGCGTGGACGACGTTGCGTTTCTCCTTGACCTTCGGAGGTCTGGCCTGCACCGGTTCGGTCGGGGCCGTCGCACTCGCCCTACCTCGACTCTGGAGCTTCGACGCTCGCACCGACCCACACGTCGCTGAAGTGCGCGAGATGCGTTCCGGCGAGGACCACTCGGAGTCTTAACGCCGAGTCATCAACATCTACGCTTCAAGGGTGAGTTCTACGACATTTCTCGTGACGGTGAGCGGACCTGATCGCGTTGGGGTCGGCGCTGAGCTCTTCGCCGCGCTCACGTCGCTCGAAGCCCGGGGCATTGCCATCACCGACGTGGCGCAGATAACGATTCGAGGTGCCCTCGTACTGTGCGCGGAAGTGAGTTCTCGCAACGCAGTGAGTAGAACGGTCATCGAAGATGCATTGGCGAAACGATCGATCGTCAGCGACGGGATCACCGCGACGGTAGAAGAGGTGACGCCGAGTGACGTGAGCGACGGTCGGCGACTGCTCGTCACGTTCCTCGCCCCGCGTATCGGTGCGACGCAGTTGGAAGGCGTGTTCGCGGCGATCGCCGCGTCCGGCGCCACGTGCGAGCGGATCGTCCACCTCGCCAGTTATCCGGTCGACTGCTACGAGCTCGTCGTGCGCGGTTCAGATCACGACGCGCTACGCGAGTCACTCGTCGACGTTGCTCGAGCATCGGGCATTGACCTCGCGGTCCAGCGCGCGGGACTCCACCGCCGCGCCAAGCATCTCGTGGTGATGGACGCGGACTCCACGTTGCTCCAAGACGAGGTCATCGACCTCCTGGCCGAGAAGTGTGGGTGCGCCGCTGAGGTTTCGGTGATCACTGAGCTGGCGATGTCGGGTGAGATCGACTTCGCCGAAGCACTTCGCCGACGGGTTGCGCTCTTAGAAGGTCTGCCCGCGTCGGTGCTCGATGACGTTCGCTCTCGACTCCGCCTGACGCCGGGCGCGCGGACCTTGCTACGGACGCTGCAGCGACTCGGTTATGTCCCGGCGGTGGTGTCGGGCGGCTTCGTCGAGGTACTCGAGCCGTTGATGACGGAACTGAAGGTCGAGTACTTAGCGGCCAATCGACTCGAGGTCGTTGACGGGAAACTCACGGGACAACTGGTCGGCGAGATCGTCGACCGCGCGGGCAAGGCCAACGCCTTGCGACGTTTCGCCGAGGAAGTGGGCGTTCCCTTGGAGCAAACGGTGGCGGTCGGTGATGGGGCCAACGACATCGACATGCTCTCGACGTCGGGCCTGGGTATTGCCTTCAACGCCAAGCCCGTCGTCCAAGAGCACGCCGATACCCAACTGACCGTGCCGTATTTGGACGCCGTGCTGTACTTTCTAGGCATCAGTCGTGAGGAAATTGAGACGGTGTAGCCGACGGCCGCACCTCTGAGCGCGTCGGCGAAGGTCTGAGCGGCTCCTCTGACGACCGGACGTATAACTAAGTCATTACCGAATAGTAAGGTCGGTCCCAGCAAGGAAAAGGGGGGCCCGTGAAAGTACGCATTGACCCTGAACTCTGTCAAGGTCAGGGACGTTGTTTCTCCATCGCTCCGGGCATCTTCGACTTCGATGACTTGGGAAATGGCGTCGTCATCGGCGACGGAACGCTCACGAGCGACACTCTGGAACTGGCGCGCCTGGCCCAATCGAACTGCCCCGAACACGCGATCTTCATTGAGGAGTAGTTATGACCGACATCCCCCTCGTTCAAGACTTCGCCACCGACTGGGACCACTCGGATCCGAAGTGGGTCGCTGATCCGTACCCGATTTGGGAGGACCTTCGTCAGCGGTGCCCGGTCGCGCACACCGAACGATACGGCGGCGGCTGGTTCCCCGCGACGCACGCCGGTGTCTCCGAGATCGCCAAGGACACGGAGAATTTCACGAGTCGAACCGTCATCATCGGCAACGGTCGCCCGACGGAGTTGGACCTACCCGCGCCCATTGGCGTTGCGCCTCCGATCACGTCGGATCCACCCTTTCACGCAATCGCTCGTCGACTGATCCTGCCGGCCTTCGCACCCGGTCCGATCAACGCGCTCGAGCCCATGATCCGTGAGCTCTGCTCGAAACTGCTGGACGACGTGGCCGGGGCCGACGTGGTCAATGCGGGCACGCAGTACGCGCAGTACATTCCGCCAGGCGTCATCCGAGGAATGTTGGGGTTCCCGGAAGAGGACATCGATCTCTTCCTGGAGTTCGTCCACATCATCTTGGAGGGAATCGATCATCCCCTGGAAGAACGGATCGTCGAGTTCGAACCGATCGAGAAGTACTTCGTGGCCCAGATGCAAGACCACATTGACAACCCCCGTGACGACCTCACGTCGTATCTGTTGAACGTGGAGCTTGACGGGCAGAACTTGGCGATGGAGCACGTCTTCGGGACGATAATCCTCATCCTCGTCGCCGGCATCGACACGACGTGGTCGGCCATCGGTTCGTCGATCTGGCATCTGGCCCACAACCCTGACGACCTGGAGCGGCTGGTCAAGGAGCCTGATCTGATGCCCGTGGCGATCGAAGAGTTCCTTCGCTTCTACGCCCCGGTCACCATGGCGCGCCTCGTGAAGCACGACATGGAGTACCAGGGCTGTCCGATGAAAGAGGACGACTGGATCCTGCTGGGCTTTCCCGCCGCCAACCGCGATCCGGTCGCGTTCAAGGACGCCGACTCCTTCATCATCGATCGCGCGGAGAATCGCCACGTCGCCTTCGGATTGGGCATCCACCGCTGCGCCGGATCGAACCTGGCCCGTCTCGAGATGCGCGTCGCGATCGAGGAGTTCATCAAGCGCTATCCCCGATTCGAGTTGGCCGACCCTGGGGCCGTGACGTGGGCGCCCGGTCAGATCCGCGGTCCACGCAACCTGCCCATTCGAATTCTGCGTTAGGAGGCGCGATGAGCGACGTCGTTGACGAGTCCGTGGCGCACAAGGCGCCGGTCCAGGACTTCGCCACCGACTGGGACCACACCGATCCTCAGTGGGTCAATGATCCCTACCCCATTTGGGAAGACTTGCGCGAGCGCTGCCCGGTCGCGCACACTGAGCGCTACGGCGGCGCGTGGTTCCCCACGACGCACGAGATGGTGTCGTCCGTCGCCAACGACACGGAGCATTTCACGAGCCGAATGGTGGTCGTGGTCAACAACAAGTTCCCTCCGAACTTCATACCGGCGCCGATCGGTGGCGCGCCTCCAATTACGTCGGACCCACCATTTCATTCGATCGCGCGCCGCGTCATCCTTCCGGCGTTCGCCCCGGGTCCGGTCAACGCCCTGGAGCCGCAGATTCGCGCGCTGTGCAAAAAGCACCTCGACCGACTGGTCGGACGCGAGTACGTGGACGGAGGGAGCGACTTCGCGCAGTACATTCCGCCGGGCGTCATCTCGACAATGCTGGGATTCCCGCCCGAGGACGAAGAGATCTTCCGAGACATCGTCCACCTCGTTCTGGATTTGATCGATCTGCCCTCGGAGGTCCGTGCACCGCTGTTCGAACCCATGGGCGACTACTTCGCCAGGCAAATCGATGACCACATCGAGAGACCTCGCGACGACCTGACGAGTTATCTCTTGAACGTGCAAGTCGCCGGCAAGAAGCTCGAGCGCCAGCACGTGTCCGGGACCATGGTCCTGATCCTCGTGGCCGGCATCGACACGACCTGGTCGGCCATCGGTTCGGCGATCTGGCACCTCGCTCGTCATCCCGAGGACCTAGCGCGACTGGTCAACGAGCCGGAACTGATGCCGGTGGCGGTCGAGGAGTTCTTGCGCTTCTACGCACCCGTGACGATGGCGCGATTGGTGGCACAGGACCACGAGTTCTTCGGCTGCCCGATGAAGAAGGACGATTGGGTCCTCTTGGGATTTCCCGCGGCCAACCGCGACCCGAAGGCCTTCGAGGACGCGCACCGGTTCATCATCGATCGCGCGGCGAATCGTCACGCCGCGTTCGGGCTCGGCATCCATCGTTGCGTCGGATCGAACCTGGCGCGCCTCGAACTTCGCGTCGCGATCGAGGAGTTCATCAAGCGCTTTCCCAGGTTCGAACTCGCCCAGAGCGACGCGGTCACGTGGGCGCCCGGTCAAGTGCGCGGTCCGCGACAACTCCCGCTTCGCATTCTGCCCTAGGCGAAACTACAACCCGAGGTTCGGGGCCGGCTCACTCCACAGCCCAGCCATCCAGGCCTCGATGGCGTCGGCGCCACGCGGCAGGGCCGCCGAGAGATTCCTCGAGCCCGTCGCCGTCACCAGAATGTCGTCTTCGATACGCACGCCGATGCCGCGATACTCTTCGGGCACCGTGAGGTCGTTGACCTGGAAGTACAGACCCGGCTCCACCGTGAGGACGTAGCCCTCTTCGAGCACGCCGTCGCGGTACATCTCGTCGCGGGCGTTGGCGCAGTCGTGGACGTCGAGTCCGAGCATGTGACTGGTGCCGTGCAACGTGTAACGCCGGTGGAGTTGGTTTTCGGGGCGAAGGGCGACCTCGGGCTCTTCTTTCAAGATGCCGAGGTCGAAGAGACCCTGGGCCAGGACCTTCATGGCCGCCTCGTGCGGCGCCTTGAACGTCGCGCCGGGCGTGACGGCGTCGATTCCCGCCCGTTGCGCGTCGAGCACGAGTTCGTAGATCCTTCGCTGCGCCGGTGAGTACGTGCCGCCGATGGGCATTGTTCGCGTGACGTCGGCGGTGTAGAGGTTGTCGCACTCCACGCCGGCGTCGAGCAAGAGCAGATCGCCCTTGCGCACGACGCCGGTGTTCTTCGTCCAATGCAGTACGGTGGCGTTCGAACCGCTGGCGGCAATCGTGTCGTAGCCGGTGTCGTTGCCCTCGACGCGCGCGCGCATGTGGAAGACACCCTCGATGACGCGCTCGCCGCGACCTTCGGCGGCCGGCAGCGCCCGTACGACGTCTTCGAAACCCTTGACGGTGTGGTCAACGGCCAACTGGAGCTGGGCGATCTCGAAGTCGTCTTTCACGAGTCGATGTTCGCTCAGGGTGCAGGCCAGGACCTCGTCGTCCTTATTCGCTTCGAGAAGGTCGTCGACTCTCTTGTCGAATCCTCGAACGGTGACGATCTCGGTCGTGGCCAGCGCGTCGAGATCGCCGTCGAGGCGCTCGAGCGCCACGGCGTCGATGCCGTAGTACGTCGCCGACTCCTCGACGCCACGACGGGCGCCGACCCACAGTTCGCCGTAGCGCGCATCGGTGAAGAATTCGTGGGTCCTCTGGTCACGTCGGTCCGCGATGTAGAGCGTGGAGCGAGGTCCGTCGCCGCCCGGCGTGATGACCAGCACGGCGTCGGGTTCATCACAACCGGTGAGGTAGAAGAAGTCGGTGCCGGCTCGGAATCGGTAGTCCGTGTCGTTGGCGCGCACCTTGTAGTTGCCGGTCGCCACGACGATGGTGCGACCCGAGAACTCTTCGGCGATGCGCGCTCGCCGGGCCGCACAGAACGCGGCGGCGGGATGGACCTCGCGGCTCGGCGTGCTGGTCGCCCAACTGTTGGTCATGTGCTCGACGAGGGCGCGCGGCACCGCGGGGCGATGGTCACCGGCCCAGATCCAGTGTTCGGAGACGGGATTCTCTTCGGTGACGTCAGGTTCAGGGACAGCGGGAACGTTCTCGGCCATGTCCGTAACTTACAACCGAGTCGGTCGCCCGTCCTATGCTCCCTGAATGGACATCACCCTGACGCGCGAGGGTTCGGTCGCGGTACTGACGTGGAATGAAGGTGAGAACCGGATCAACCTCGACTCCCTCGCTCGGCTGAACGAACTGCTCGACGAACTCGAGACCGTCGAAGGCCCCCTGTCGGTCGTGCTCACCGGTTCGGGAAAGTTCTTCTGTAACGGTCTCGACCTGGAGCGTTTCGCTGACAAACGCGACGAATTCGTCGCGACGTTGCACGCTCTTGAGCGCACGATCGGCCGACTCCTGGTCTTTCCGGCTTACACCGTCGCGGCGATCAACGGTCACGCGTTCGCGGGAGGGGCGCTGGTCTCGTGCGCCTTCGACTTTCGCGTCATGCGCGAGGATCGTGGCTACTGGTGCATGAATGAAGCGGAGATCGGCCTGGCCCTGGACGAACGGCTGTGGTCGATCCTGACGAATCGACTTCCGCGCGCCACGGCCGTCGTTGCGGCCACGACGTCTCGACGATTCTCCGGTCCCGACGCGTTGCGTTTCGGCATCGTCGACGCGATCGCCAGTGAAGGCGCCGTACTCACCGACGCTCTGGTCGTGGCTGAGAGCATGGCGGGGCTCGATCGAGCGACACTCGCTGTCCACAAGCGTCTCGCTCACGGTGAGGAAGCGAGTTACCTCGGCTTCGATCTCTGAGGTGTCTCGCGAGCGTCGGTTTGTCGAGAAGTTGTGCTGTCACACCTCGGTACTGTTTCGAACGTCACTATCGTTGAAGGGTGAACATTGACGTGTATCGAAGCTGTACCTGGAAAGAGAAGCGCGACGTACTGAACGTCTTTTGGCGAACGAACGTCGAGGCGACGTCGCGCATCATTGAAGCGGCCGTGCAGTACGGTTTCTATGCCGTTATCTGTCTCGTTGTGGTGATGCTCGAACTCGCGTTGATCTTGGTGGTCGCCCTCAGCCACGATGCGCTCGTGGCCGGGCTCTCGGCGTCGGCCGAACTGTTCATGTTGTGGTCGACCTGGTGGGCGACGAAGAGGTATCAGGTTCTGAAGTGCCAATTCGCAACTGAACTGCCCTGAATATTGTCGGACTCAGGGGTTCGCAATCCAGCCTTGGTCGCGGCCGATCTGTTCGACGTCACCAATCCGCAGGCCGGTGCGATGTTGAAGCGTCCGAATCAGGCCACCCGCTTCGTAGAGCGACTCGTGGGTCCCGGTATCGAGCCAGGTCGTGGCGCGCGAGAGAACCTCAACGCGAAGTTCGCCGCGCTCGAGGTACGCGTTGTTGAGCGCCGTGATCTCTAACTCTCCGCGGTCACTGGGCTTGAGGTCGCGCGCGAGCGCCGAGGCGTTGGCGTCGTAGAAGTAGATACCGGGCACGGCGTACGTGCTCTTGGGCTCCAATGGTTTCTCTTCGATTGAAAGGACCTTGCCGAGCTCGTCGAACTCCACGACACCGTAATGCGAGGGGTCACTCACCTGATACGCGAAGATGAGGGCACCTTCGACCGACGTGTTCTCTTGGAGGTGCGTACCGAGTCCGGGACCGTAGAAGAGGTTGTCGCCGAGGATCAACGCACAACTGTCACCATCGAGGAACGCTTCGCCCAGCAGTAGTGCTTCGGCGAGACCGTTCGGTTGATCCTGTACGACGTAGGAGATGGCGATGCCGAGCTGTGAACCGTCGCCCAGCAGCCGTCGGAAGGCGTCTTGGTCGTGGGGCGTCGTAATGAGAAGAATTTCACGAAGTCCCGTCAGCATCAACGTACTGAGCGGGTAGAAGATCATTGGCTTGTCGTAGATGGGCAGTAACTGCTTGGACACCGCTCGAGTTATTGGGTGAAGGCGTGTGCCGCTACCGCCAGCCAGAATGATTCCCTTCACTGAATTAGTATAGAAAGTCTTGCCACCCCTTCTAAAGGTCGAGGTATCGCCATGCGTGTTGTGATAACTGGAGCGGCTGGGTTCATCGGATCGCGTTTCAGCGAAGTGTTACTCGAGAACGCCGAGCGGCTCGACTACGACGAAGTCGTGCTGCTCGACGTGCTGACCTACTCCGGTCGACGAGAGAACGTGGAAGAAGTGCTGCGCGACCCGCGCGTTCGCTTCGTCGAAGGTTCGATCACCGACGCCGGTATCACGGACGAACTACTGCGCGACGCGCACGCCGTGGTCCACTTGGCCGCGGAGAGTCACGTCGATCGTTCGATCACCGGCGCGCGAGACTTTTACGAAACCAACGTGATCGGCACCCACCAACTGCTGGAAAGTGCGCGCGACAATGACGTCCAGCGTTTCGTGCACGTCTCAACCGATGAGGTCTACGGATCGATCGGTGAAGGTTCGTGGCGTGAAGACCACATCCTCGAACCGAATTCGCCCTACTCGTCGAGCAAGGCCGGTTCCGACCTCGCCGCGCTGGCCTACTTCCGGACCTACGGCGTTCCGGTCATGGTGACACGTTGTTCGAACAACTACGGGCCGCGCCAGTTCCCCGAAAAGGTGATTCCTCTCTTCGTGACGAACCTGTTCGACGGCGAGAAGGTCCCCCTCTACGGCGACGGTCAGAACATCCGGGACTGGCTGTTCGTCGACGACCACTGCCGCGGGATT
>Ga0307374_10013010_pt1 | contig 11579 bp, 11 predicted proteins | sample OX3MG_FD_202532 | JGI IMG/M metagenome (GOLD analysis project Ga0307374, IMG submission 202532) | Soil microbial communities from Risofladan, Vaasa, Finland - OX-3 | ecosystem: Environmental > Terrestrial > Soil > Coastal area > Acid sulfate soil | place: Finland: Risofladan, Vaasa | collected...
AGGGCACGTGGTGACCCACTGAGAACCCGGAAGCGCCTGTTTTGTTTTTGCCAAGGTGAGGGTCGCGGGTTCGAATCCCGTCGTCCGCTCCAGAGAACGTCCAGGTAGATGGTGATATTGGGGTCGGCGTAGGCCGGAACGTCGCCCATCACTGCTCGCGACTTGCCCATCGCCGGCACTCAAGGTCGAGTGGCGGCAGCCCGATGCGAGGGGCGTGACAGGATCGATCCGTCAACGTGGCGTGAATTCTTGGGAGCTTCGTGTTTATCGGGGTACTGATCCCACCACGGGACGCCGCCGGTGGGCGACGCGCACGGTGCGGGGAGCAGGACCGAGGCTCAGCGGGAGCTTGTCGACTTAGCCCGGGTGGCGAACGTGGCTCCGGTGGTTGGAGCTCGCACCACGATGACCGAGCTGATGGAACGCTGGTATGGCGTCAGCTACGTCAATTGGGCCCCCACGACTGCCCGAAGCGTACGCTCGATTATTGACCGGCAGTTGGCGCCCGGGATCGGGCGGGTGCTGGTACGAGAGCTCACCGCGGTGACGATTGATGAGTTGTACTCTCGGCTCCGCGTCAGTGGTCGGTCCGACGGGAAGGCGCTCTCGGCGGGTGCGGTCCGCCGAGTCCATGCTGTATTGCATCGAGCCCTGGCTCAGGCCGTGCGCTGGGAGTGGATCTGGGCTAACCCGGCTGCCTTGGTCTCCCCACCTCGGAGCGAACCGGTGGAGATGCGGCCGCCTACGCCTGCTGATGTGGCTGTTCTCCTTGTCAACACGGCCGAAACGGATCCTCTATTGCATCTGTTCGTGGTCCTGGCGGCGACCACAGGTGCCCGAAGGGGTCAGCTCCTGGCATTGCGGTGGACGGACATCGACTTCGAAACGGCGAGCATCTCGTTCCAGCGGGCCCTGGTCGAAGGGCCGAGCGGGCCAGTGCTGGTTCCGACCAAGACCCGGCGGTCGCATCGCGTGGCGCTCGACCCTGGCACCGCAGTCCTGCTTTCGGCCTGGTTCGACGGCATCCCTCACGCTCAGGCTGAAGTTCGTGACTGGTTCATCTTCTGCTACGACGAGATGGGAACGCGGCCCTGGAAGCCGAACTATGTGACCAAGCGTTTCATCCGGTCCAGGAAGGCCGCAGGCCTGGGTCACTTCCGACTTCACGACCTGCGGCACTTCATGGCCACTCAGATGCTCGACGTCGGGGTAGCTGTGCCGATTGTGGCCGCCCGCCTCGCCCATGCTCGTGCGTCGACAACTCTCAACGTGTACGCCCACGCGGTACCTGGTGGCGACAGACATGCGGCGCAGCAGTTGTCCCAACGACTCACCGAGGCCATGTCAGCCTCGTCCGTGAAGCTCAAAGCATATTCGGGTTAGTCGGGAAATGGGAGCGGCTCGACGAACCTCGTCGCGCGTTCAACCCCCGGCGAGATGCGGTACGGATTCCGTGCTGGAGCATCATCGTGCGCACTGAACTGGAGCAGAGGCAGGTCATCTCCCCGTACTTCCCGAGGCCGCTGTTGCACCGACGAATCCGAAGCGACTCGAATGTGTGGTGGACCACGGGTTGAGGAGCGGGGAGACCCACGTCCCAACAGCTCGCGGAAGTATTCTGGCTGGTCAGGCGGCCACCGGGACGTGCTATCCCCACAGGTGGAGACACCAGGATCCCACCTGTCTTCATAGGATTTCGACTCCGCCACTCGCGTATGCTCAGGCCACGTGAGCACGACAGACCTACCCGCAGAAGGCGTCACCTCCGGAGCGACGCCGGTGCCGTCCGAGTACTCGGCTCTCGTCCAACAGCTGGTTGCGCTTCCGGCCATGTCCGAGCAGCGCTGGCACATGGTGGAGGCAGCCATCGGAGTGTGGCGGCGCCCGGGATTCGACACATTTGCCAGTGTGTCGAATCTGCCCTTCGAACCATTCGAGCATCAGCTCCACGCGGCAGCGGCAGTTCTGCAGAGAATGTCCGGCAGGGCGATCCTTGCCGATGAAGTCGGACTCGGAAAGACGATTGAAGCCGGCATCGTCCTTTCGGAGTTGCGACTGCGAGGTCTCGCCCGACGCGTGCTCGTTCTTGCCCCGACCGGTCTAGTGGCCCAGTGGGGGGAGGAGTTCGAACGGAAGTTCGCCATCCCGACCGTGGTGGCCACCAGCGAGAAGTGGACGCCCGCCGAAATGGCCTCGACGAGCATCGAGGACCCTGTGGTCCTGGCATCACTGGCCACCGCCAGGCGCCTACCCTTGCGCGATCTATTGACCGAAGTGGAATGGGACCTCGTGGTCGTCGACGAGGCTCATCGGGTCCGAAACCCGCGGACGGCGTCGTCCAAGTTGGTGCGAGCCCTGCGGGTCCGATTCATGCTCCTATTGACGGCCACCCCCGTCGAGAATCGCATCGACGATCTTTATCACTTGGTGTCGCTGGTCCGACCGGGACATCTGGGCACCATCAGCGACTTTCGCCGCCGCCACGGCGCTCCATCCGATCGTCGGGGAGAGGTGGAACACCCGGCGGCAGAGGGTGCACCCAGCGTTGCTGCCTTGGGCGAGCTCCGTCGCAGCATGCGCGATGTGATGGTACGGCATCGCCGGAGCGAGGTCACCTTGATGTTGCCAAGAAGGTTGGCTGAGACCCTCTCGGTCCAGCCGTCTGATGCCGAGGCCGCTCTCTATCGACACATCGCCGAACGGGTGCGCACCGAGGGCCGTCAGACCGGTCCTGGGCGGTCTATGGCCTTACGAACCGTCCTGAGGCTGGCGGGCTCCTCACCGAAGACAGTCGCCCCGACCCTCGATCGCCTGGGTTGGTCTGATCTGGCCGAGGTGGCGCGCTCAGTCTCCACGTGTGCCAAGACATCGGCCCTCGGGACCCTGGTGCGGCGACACGTCGCCGCGGGTGAAAAGGTGATCGTCTTCACATCGTTCCGCGAGACGATGGCGCAACTGGTCGCCACGGTGGATCTGTTGGGATTGCCGGCAGCCGTGTACCACGGGGGCCTCGACCGGCGGGCGAAGGATTCCGCAATCGCTTCGTTCGAAAACGAGGTGGACGTGCTTGTAAGCACCGAGTCGGCCGGCGAGGGACGAAACCTGCAGTTCTGCCACGCCATGATCAACTTTGATCTCCCGTGGAACCCTATGCAGATCGAGCAGAGGCTTGGGCGCATCCACCGGATCGGCCAGATGCACGACGTAGTTCTTACGAACCTGGTGAGCCGAGGCACGATCGAGGACCACATACTCGATGTATTGCACACCAAGCTCAATCTGTTCGAACTGGTGGTGGGGGAACTGGACATGGTGCTCGGGCGCATCGGTGAGGAGTTCATGTTCGAGGACGCCGTCTTCGACGCGCATGTCATGAGTGTCGATGATGCCGAGTTGATCGACCGACTGGAGAAGCTGGGGTCCAGCTTGGTGGAGGCGCGGGCTGACTATGCCGACAGTCGTGCCTGGACAGACGATCTCGTGGCCGAGATGGACGGCGGTCCGATGGCCCGAATCGGCACAGAAAAGGCGAAGTGAGTACCTCGGGGTCAGGCATCGACTTCCTCGTCGGTTATGTCGAAGCCGAAGGAGCCCTGGCCGAGGTGGTATCCGAAGGAGCGGTTCTGGTGCTCCCGCAGGAGCTGCGCACCGCTCTGGACCTGCCCGAGGAAATCGGGTTGACAGCGGATCCGGAGACCGCACGCGAGGACGGATTTCTTCTCGTCACGGCGGGCCACCCCCTGCTCATGACCGCGGCTCGCTCTGTTCTCGAACGCGGCGACGTTGGATGCTCGTCGCTGCCTCGTCCCGTTGGACTTCCACCCACGCCCAGTGCGTTGGAGGAGAGGGCCCGCGAACAGATCCACCCAGACCACGGCCGCATCGACGTGGCCGGCACTCCGGAAGCGACCAACGTCATGGTGTTGAGGGTAGGGGCACTCCTTACCTACAGCGTTTCAATCGATGAACGGGTGCAGGAGCTCGAGGAGGTCTGGGTGTTTGCCGATTCGGGTCGCACGGTTCCGACTGAACTGTCCGAACGGCTCCGCACCCGTGCTCTCGAGCCTGGCGTGCGGCCCGGGATCGGCGCTCCCAATGGTGCCGCCGTAGCCGGGGCGCACGATCTTCTCTGTGCCGCCGCCGGGCGTCGAGTCGACGAGCTGGCTCGCCAGACGTCGTCTCGCCTGCATGGACAGCTCGAGGTGGTGGATGATTACTACGGGAGGGTGTTGTCATCGATCGATGAACGCCTGCAACGAGCCTCCAGCGATCGTGTCACGATGTTGACGGAACAGGCGGACGCGACTAAGCGTGAGTGGACGCGACGTCGCTCCGAAGTCGCTGACGACCTGACACCGTCTTTTGAGGTGAAGCCATTCCGACTCCATCTGGTGGCAGTACCGTCCTACGCGGTTCAGGCCGCCGTACGTCGAGGCCCCCGTACTTACTCGTTGCCGTTGAGCTATGTGCCCATTCTCTCTTCGTATCTTCCTCCCCAGTGCCCGTCGTGCGGCTCCCAGGCCATCCTCGTGGCCGGAAAGGACCAGTTGGGCTGCCGTACATGCATGGTGTCCGCTCCTTTCACCGGTGCGGTTGTCCCTGAACAGGTCGAGGCTGGGGAATCAGTTCAGGCGCGGCCGGATGGAGCCGAAGATATGCAGAAGACCGACAACCCCGATGACGGCGTTGAGACGACGCCGGTTCCGGCTGTGCGTCGGCCCCCTGACCGAGCCGCCACGGGTGCCCAAACCCGAGCACGTGCCACTCCAAGGCGGTCCACCGGACGCGTCACCCCCAAGGGGTCACTCAATAGGGCACAAGGAAATCAATCGGGAGCACGGGTGGCGATGTCCTTCTGGTCGTCAGTCCGTTCAGGCGAACTGCGACCTCGCGACGCCGTACCCAACTCACCGATGCGGGCACTGCTTCGGCTCTATGGAGCGCTCGGCCCGGCGTTCGTGATCGGAGTCGGGGATGTGGGACGCATAACGGGGATTACCGTCTCGCCCGTATTGGAAAGTCCCGATGGATATTCGACCGTAGGCGAACTGCAACGCTCCGGCGAACAAGACGCGCCGTTTGCTCTGTTCTGGCGGCCCGGCTCCCGGTCAAACCTCCTCGAGGTCGAAGGGTTTCCGTTGGAGCACATCGGCCCGCTCCTTGCTCGCCGGGATGAGTACGGGACGATTTGCCGCCGAAGATACAGCGAGTTCCTGGCGCCTCCTCCTGTACCGGTCATCGAGCTCGATCCTACGGCTGGCGTACTTCTCCAACGAGCGGCGCTGTTTGGGGGCCTGGGCTATGCGACCAGGTGTATGGCAGCGTGGTGGTCCGTGACTGAAGGAGCCGATGTGGGAGGCCCGTCCATCGATCACTTCGATGCGGCCGCGGCGGCGGCGATTGAGTCAGTGGTCAGTAAGCGACTCGACATGAGGATCACAGTCCCGGCCTTGGCCGAGCGCTACGAGTGTTCCGTCGACAGTGTGCGGCGTCACCTCAAACTCCTTCACCCTATCGTTCGCCAATTCACGAATCTACGATGGTGAGAATCGGCCGGCCGGTCAATGCGGTAGGTCCCGAGTAGCTCGCGATCGTGCGCACCCACATGCCGAAGTAAAACGACATCTACGTGACGGGAAGTCGCTGTGAATGCCCATGGGAGGGATAACGAGTGGGGAAAGACGATCAAGCTTGGGAGCAGGCCGCTCGTCGCTGCCGGCTGAGCCGAGAGGCCCTGTCGATGGCGAGATCTATGGGAATGAATCCAAAGAAGCTTGTGAAGAATGTGCCCAGTCCCAAACAGCAGTGGAAGGCACCCGTCGAGCAATGGGTGCGGGAGATGTATGCGAAGCGGCACAAGTCTTCGGGATGAGCTGAATGAAAACGGACCCTCGAACACGTAAGCGTCTCGGCCGTCATCGAAAGGAAGGACCAGGAGGAGCGGGCAGGAGGTGACTCAGCGCCGCCAGGAAGGCGCGATCGGGACGCCCGACCTGGCGTCTGAGCGCGGTGATCTCGCGGCGAAGAGCTAGTAGCTCGACTTGAAAGGCGATGTCTCAGCGTACGAGGACAAACCTCAATCTCGAGCATGCGGCGAAGTACGGGATAGACGAGACCCCAAGCTCTCCGCGCACTGGATGTTTCCGCATCGATGGACGGAAGTCCGTGCGATCCGATGCAGAAACTCCCTGCTCAGTGATCCAATCGAGAATTCGGACAGTACGCGTGCAATTCTCGCCATCCACGTCTAAATCGCGAGCATCACGCCGCGAAAGACCCCAGCCTCCCGATCACCGCTCCCGTTGGGCAATCCGCACCGCCCGTCGTTGGAGGTAGTCGTGAAACTTCGGGGCCGTGTACTCGTACTGGCCCTTTTGGATCCGAAAGACGACACCTTGTTCGGCGAGGCGTCCCATAAGGACATTGACATTGCTCTCGCTCTTGCCGACGCGGCTGTGGATGTCGGCCGTCCTGAGCGGCGGGTACGGGCACCCTGCAGTCGACATCAGGAGATCCTGCTCAGCGGGAGTGAGAGATTCAACCCGACCGTCGTAGAAGTCGATGTCCAACCGCCGGTAGATGTCTGGCTCGACCGAGTCGAGAAGAGTGACGTCGAAGTGGTCGACGCCAGCGAGCTGTGCTGCCTCCCAGAGCTCCGCGCCCCACAGCTGTATGAAGAAAGGGTATCCCTCGACCTCGTCGATGACCCGCTCGATCAGCTCCTTCTCGGCGGTGATCCCGGTACCGTCCAATGGTCGGACCAAGGCCTCGGCCGCCTCACTTCGGGCCAGGCGACTGATCTCCTCACCCCGGAACATACGCTCGGTGTAGGTCCTGGCCTTCAGCAAGTTGGCACGCAGGGTGGGCAGGCCGCACAGGGTCAGGCCGACGGGGACCCCCTTCTCTTGAAGGGTGTTGATGGCGGCGATGAGGAGGGAGAGCGGGTGCTGGCCTTCTCGTTCCCGTTCGTCGCGAATGACCTGTGCTTCGTCCAACATCAGCAGATAGCCGCTGTAGCCGTGTTGGTCAGCAGCCGCGGCGACGTCGAAGAGGGCTTTCACGACGCTGAGACGCCGGTCGGGTCCAGCACCAGGGGCGAGAGACAACTCGACGTCTTGCCAAGTCACGCGAATCAGACCCCGGGCGGACGCGGTGACGCCTTTCACGGTCTTCCGGATGCGGGCCGCCCTGGAGACCTGGAGTTCGGCATTGTGGCAAAGGCCCAGGATGAGTTCGGACAGGTCGTCTTCGGTGTTGTGGCGCGGCTCGGCCTGGACCCGGCTGGTGAGCCATCCCTCCTCGTCTACTGCGATCTCTTCCAGGCGTTTCAACAGCACGCTCTTGCCCACGCCGCGCAGACCGGTGAGTCGGACGTTGGCGGGCAGCTCGGGAGCCCCACGAAGCGAGGCTCCGAAACGACGCATCTCCTGCTCCCGGCCGGCGAGGAACAACGGGCTGACAGCGGCACCAGGTCGATAGGGGTTGCGAGCCCTCGGATTGTCAGACATAACAGTGAGTATGTTAGAACAGGAGATACTAAGAGTAAAGCTGTTATATGGTCGGAACCGGGAATCGGTGACACAGAGGCATGCCAACCCTCACCCTGGGAAGGTGTGCTGAGCTGAAGGGCACCAAAATGGCGATCGCGTCACACGCGATCCCGGCTCGGACGTTTCCTCGCTGCTGCGGGGTCGCGATAGCGGGTTGAGAGCGGCGGCGGTACGCATACATCGGTAGCGAACGATCGTCCCCCGGCAGCTGGGCGAGCGCAGGCGATACCGCAGAGTCATGCCCACCATTCGAGGTGCCTGATTGCATGTCGCCAAAGAGGCGAGTTGACGGCGAATCCCCGACGTAGGTGTGGCTACGCCGCCACCGGGTAGTACTCGTGGATGAGACCGCCCAGCACATCGTGACGATGGGCATGGAGCGACGGGGGAGCGGCGGCGGTCTCGCTGGTGGCCACGGGTACTTTGAGATCGATGCCTCGGTGCGGGCGCTGTTGGTTGTAGTGCCTGACGTACTGGCGAAGAATCCCATCCAGGTGACGGCGACCGAGGATGAGCACCCAGTCGAGGCACTCGGTTCGGATGGTCCTCACCCATCGTTCCGCGTAGGCGTTGGCCCGAGACCGGACCGGGGTCTTGATCACGCGAATACTTTCGGAAGCAAAGACCTCGTCGAAGCTGGCCGTGAACTTGGTGTCACGATCCCGGATCAGGAACTTGATGGATCGACCGCAGTCGGCCAGGTCACCCATCAGGTTGCGGGCCACCTGGGTGACGTAGGCACCGGTCGGGTGGTCGGTGACGCCCAAAATGTGCACTTCTCGAGTCGACAGTTGGATCACGAAGAGGACGTAGAGCTGCTTCAAGGACACGGTGTCGACGGTGAAGAAGTCCATGGCCAGCGCGCCGTGGGCCTGGGAGGCCAAGAACTCCGACCACGTGGGTCCCTGTCGCGGAACAGTTCCGAGGCCCTGTTGGCGCAGCACCCGTCGGATCGAACTGGCCGAGACGCGGATCCCTAGCTTTCGCAGCTCACCCTGGATACGCACGCATCCCCATCGTCGGTTCTCCCGATCAAGACGAACGATGAGTTCGACGAGCTCGTCGGTCATCGGCGGCCGGCCAGGACCTCGTTGTGCTCGCCATCGCCGCCATTTGCGCTTTGCGAGCTCCCGATGCCACCGCAAGACGGTGTCGGGGGTAACCAAGAAGCACCGCCAACGCGCCCGAGGGAGCAACCGGCTGAGTGCAGCAAGGATCGCTCGATCCGCTGGCCGGTATCGGACACGTCCGCGCAGGTGCCGCTCGAGAACACGAACCTGGTGGCGGAGCACCATGATCTCGACGTCCTTGTCCGATTCGCTACGCCGACGAGACGTGACGAGGCCGAGGAGCCGGCAGAAGCCGAGGTAGAGCAAAGAGAAGACCACGGCGGATGATGCCCGCTGTCGATGCGAAGTGCCAGCTCAGCGGGCCGATCGTGATTTTGGCGCCCTTCACCAAGGTCACTGCGGCAGACTACGACGAACCAACGTGCTGTCGTTTTCGACGATCACGCGCTGTCGTTTTCGATGAGCGTTCACAGAGGCGCCGGTATCGGACACCGGATAATCCGGAGGTGTCGTCCTAGGCCACCACGACAGCGACGGCGCCAAGCTGCGCCGACAGCTGCGTCAGATCGCCAAGACCTACCCGAGGTGGGATTTTGGAAGATGGCCCCACGAGATCCTCATGCGTGAGGGCTGGAAGTTTATCAACAAGAAGCGTACCCAACATCTGTGGCGCAACGACGGTCTTCGCCGGCCTCAGCGCTGTCGGCACGGCTCACGGTGGTCGTCGATTGGCCGAACCGAGTGCCATCGCCATCCATCAAGCAAGACGAGGAGGGATCGTGAGTATCAAAGAAGGCTCGGTCGGTGGGTTCATCGATCAACTGGCCGAACGTCAAGCCACGCCCGCGGGTGGTGCTGTCGCCACCCTGTGTGCAGCTCAGGCGGCTGCCCTGATCAGGATGGTGGCTCTGTACAGTAGTAAACGACGGGACACGAACAACATCATCGATATAGCCGTGGTCCCCACGCTGGCGGCAGAATGTGATTTGCTCAGAGGTCGATCCCTCGAATTGGTCGAACAGGACGTCGTTGCGTTCGATGCCGTGGCGGCCGCCTATTCCCTCTCTCAGGAAACGAAAAAGGAAAGGTTAGGCCGATCGGCGATCATACAGGTGGCGCTCGTTGACGCCACTGAACCCCAAGCGGCCATCGCGAAAATCGGGGTCCGGCTTGTGTTCCTTGCCGACCAGCTTTTGCCGTTTGTGAATCCGAATGTGATCGTTGACCTCGCCGCAGCCGTAGAGGCCACTCGTGCAGCGCTCTCGATCGCTCGGCTCAACGTAGAAGCGAATGTGTCCCAAATCGTCGACCCCAGAGCCAGAACTGCATTCAGCAGCCGCCTGAGTGGCGTGAACCACGCGATAGACAGAGCGGAAGCTATTTCGGCCGATATTCTCCGAGATAAGAGGTAGACAAGATCAACAAGCCGGTGGGTGCCGACCAGCGTCATTCGACCCACCACTTCGTTTCACACCAACCACCTAGACGCCCTCTGACGACCCGGCTCCACGTCGTTCATGGCGCGACGAGAGCCGGGATCGCCACGGACAGGAGTAGACACGCACATGAACACCGTTGACACCACCTGGGTTCTGGTCTCAAGCGCTCTGGTGCTCTTCATGACACCGGGTCTTGCCCTCTTCTATGGCGGCATGGTCCGCTCGAAGAACGTGTTGGCGGTGATGATGAACAACTACATTGCCATCGGCGCTGTCACCGTCCTCTGGGCGATCGTCGCGTGCAGCTTCGCCTTCGGCCACGATGCGGGCTACGGCCTGATCGGCAACTTCTCGTTGACCGGCCTCGGAGGCATGGCGCACGGACTTCCCGGGTATTCCCGTTCGGGGGCTTCGCCGATGTCGATCGTCACGTTCCAGATGATGTTCGCAGTGATTACGGCTGCCTTGATCAGTGGGGGGACGACCGACCGGATCAAGTTCCCCGCTTTCGTGGTGTTCATCTGTCTGTGGCTCATCGTCGTCTATGCGCCGCTCGCGCACTGGGTGTTCAGCCCCGAAGGTTGGCTGGCCAGACGGGGGGTACTCGACTTTGCCGGGGGTACGGTCGTCGAGATCAACTCGGGATTCTCGACACTGGCCATCGTGCTGGTGCTCGGCCGACGCCGGGGCTGGCCCAGTGAGGGAATGGCCCCCCACTCGGTACCGTTGAGCCTCCTCGGCGTCGGTGTTCTGTGGTTCGGATGGTTCGGATTCAATGCCGGGTCAGCGCTCGGGATGAACAGCGTGGCCGTTTCGGCCTTCGTCAACACGCAGTTGGCAGCGGCGGCGGGGCTGCTCGGGTGGTTGTGCTTCGAGCGCATCAAAGAGTCCTACCCAACGACCCTGGGTGCGGCTTCCGGCGCGGTGGCCGGGATGGTGGCCATCACCCCGTGCGCGGGGTTCGTGGCGCCGATGGCCGCCATCGTGATCGGCCTCGTGGCTGGTGTCCTTTGTGCGACGGCCGTGCGAGTGAAGTTCAAACTCCGCTACGACGATTCCCTTGATGTTCTCGGCGTTCACGGTGTGGGAGGTCTGGTCGGCATGATCCTTCTGGGACTGTTCGCTACCCGGTCGATCAATCCCGGTGGTGCTAACGGACTCTTTACGGGCGGAGGCTTTCATCTCCTCGGCCTAGAGACCCTGGCCGCTGCCCTTACGGTCGTCTTCTCTTTCTCGGTGACGTGGCTTCTCGCCAAAGCGGTCGACAAGACGATCGGCCTGCGGGTGAGCCCGGAGGACGAGTCCACCGGGCTGGATCTCACTCAGCATGCCGAGAGCGCCTACTCACTTGGAGGCATGGGCCGGATTGGCAGTTGAGAATGAAAGTCGTATTCCTAGTGTGCCGTCAGCTTGAAGCGCTGATGTTCTCGGTGGCGGTTACAGCTTGGCAGTAGCCAGCGAGGCGTTCGAGGATCCGGTCGGCCGTCTTGTGCCAGACAAATGGTTTGGGATCGTCGTTC
>Ga0307374_10013011_pt1 | contig 11578 bp, 10 predicted proteins | sample OX3MG_FD_202532 | JGI IMG/M metagenome (GOLD analysis project Ga0307374, IMG submission 202532) | Soil microbial communities from Risofladan, Vaasa, Finland - OX-3 | ecosystem: Environmental > Terrestrial > Soil > Coastal area > Acid sulfate soil | place: Finland: Risofladan, Vaasa | collected...
AGCACACAGTCGCCGGGCTCCTTTCGCGAAATATCAAGGTCCGTCCCTCGGATATGCGCACCAGCGAGACAGAGAGGGAACAGCCCGCGGGGCCAACATGCAGCCAGCAGGGTGTTTCACCCGCGTGCTTCGAGAAGATATCCCTGACCGTCCAACACTCACTAAGTTGTCCAAGTAATGGCCAACTACCGAATACCGCTCAAGGTAGGCCTACCCCAGGAAAAGCTGTTCACCTACCTAACAACACTCTCCAATGCGAGGGATTGGGAGCCGAGCGTTGCTGGCACGCGTGACGAAAATACGGCTGCTCTTGGAATCGGAAGCTCCTTCGATCTTGAGATCCGCGCACGTAAGCGCACGCGACCATTTACCTACAAGATTGTCGAGTTCGAACCTCCACAGCGCGCGGTACTCGAGGCTATAACGCGTGCCTTCTATTCACGGATCACGATCAACGTCCTCAAGATCGACGACGAGACATCAGAGATGAACTTTGAGTCAGCGCTCCGCAGACGGGGGTTCTCAGCGATCTTCAATGGCATCTTGTACTTTCCCATGAGACGTATCGGCAAACGCGCTCATCTGAACCTTGAAAGGGTATTAACTGGGCGCTGAGGCGCAGTCCTCAGGCCAAATCCCGGATCGCACAGATATCTCTCAGAAACCGGAACCCTTCGGGAAGGACCGCGAACAGCGCCGATGAGCCACAAATATGTGAGCCCGAGAGGGGATTTGAACCCCTGACCTACGCATTACGAGTGCGTTGCTCTGCCACTGAGCTACCCGGGCGGACGATGGAACTGTGAACTCTTACCGTACCTGCAGGCAGAGACACTTTTTGTCGCATCGACATCGTAGACGGCTGGCACGAAGCACTCAAAGGTACTCAGAGGCACTCCGAGGCAACCTCCCTAGCTGGGACGATCAAACTTAAATGACTTAATACTCATGAAACGGTGGAGCCACCGCGAAAGAGCCCTATCGTGATAGTACTGAGCAACCGCGAAATTGCGATTGCCCACATGAAGGATGTGAATCACATGACAGAAGAGATTGAACGCCTTAACCGGGAGATTGCAGCTCTCCTCGCCCTTCACGGCGATGGAGTGAACTCGGCCAGTCGAGTGATCAACCCACTGTTGAACATATGGTCGATTGCGAATGAGATCGACCCCTCGATTGCTCTCCCTGTGCAGAACCTGCTTTCGATTCTGCCACATCGGGCGCTCATCAACGCAGACGAACTCAACGGCGTCTTTGCCCAGATGCGAGTCGCAATCGATGCGCTCGCGACCGCGGTATCTGCATAATCTCTGAAGCTTGAAACAACAAGAACCCTGCTCGGATGAATTTCCGAGCAGGGTTCTTGTGTTTTCTATCGCGAACTTTTTGATCGTGGTATTCCCACCTCGTAAAGTTGCTTAGCTAATAACGCGAACATTGGCAGCGTTGGGGCCCTTGGCTCCCTGTGTCACCTCGAACTCGACCTTGTCGTTTTCATTCAGATTTCGAAAACCATTGCCTTCAATCGCGCTGAAGTGCACAAACACATCAGCACCACCATCTTGTGCAATGAACCCGAACCCTTTATCAGGGTTGAACCACTTCACCGTTCCTGTAGCCACAGTCATTCCCTCCTCTCTTGGCCGTTGCGGATTTCAAATCCGTCGGCCCCCGGCGTTGTTCGCCGGAAAGGGATGTTGTGCTAGCAAGAACTGCGGTGCGAAAACCCCCTTCTCTCACAGTGTAGCCAAGCCAGTGAAACGCGATGGGAACCGAGTCGCCTTCAAACGGCAAAACACTCCCGGCTCAGCTCACGAGATCAACACGAGGTCGCCTCCGTGCGCGCAGCTTGAGCACAAACATCAGGGCGAAGGCAACCATCGACGCAACCGCAAGATCGATCCCGTCGCTCAGACGCTTGGGCCAGTACGACAGGACGATCTGGTGGTGACCCGAAGTCAGTGGCGCGGACATCATCACCTGTTCGTACTGACTGATCGCAACCGGATGTCCGTCGATCGAAAGATGCCAGCCTGGAAGGTTGGTGACGCGCATGATCAACGTTGGCGATGACATCTTCGGACTCACGTTGGTCTCAAAGGTGTAGCGCCCGTTCGCATTGTCAGATACCGAAGCAATATTCTCGTTACTCGGATGTGTTCCGAACTGAGCGATAGAAAACTGCGCAGAACCTGTGACTGAATAGAGCCGCTCGTCGGCGATCATTGCGACATAGGACATTCCCTGTGGAGCGCTAAGCCCTGGAGCAGCGAGAACGTAGGAGATCCCATAGCGACGCGCGAGTGCAGCTGAGTCGATGTCAGGCGTAAACAGTCCGACACCGAACCGCTGTGGGGCTGCGAGCTGATTAGGCCAGGAGAGGAAATAGGCCTTTGGGACAAGCGGGTCATGAACAGCAAACAAACGAATGCGGTATCCGATGTTCACATTCGGGTAGAACCCAACATGGCCAAAGAGACGGACGTTGCTTGTATTGCCTCCGTCGAGACCAACAAGCGATGTTTTGACAATTGCATGGAGCTTCTCGACAGCAGGGGTGACCGGATAGACCGCATGGGAATAGGTCGGGACCCCCACGCCGCTAAAGAATAGAAATGCGGCCTGTACAGAGAGCACCACGAATACCGCACCGCGCACAAATATTTTTCGTTGCTCGCGCAGTCCAATGATGCCGAGCACAAGAAGTCCGAACATGATGACCAGCGGCCATTCGAGAGAGGCAAGACGTATGGAACGCTGATTGTCGACAAGGGTCTGCGAGCGCGTATTCAACTCGACAATCAAGACTCCAAGCGACCCGAGTAATGACACAACCACGAATGCGATCTGGGTCTTTTTGCGCGACCACGAGGTCGTCAGCATGTCCAACCCAATTCCAGCGAGCATTGCGATGAGAAACGCACTGACAATCCTCATACGCTCAAAACGAATCGCGGAGATCTGCGAGAGGTGATCGATCAACGATTGGAGTGGATGAAAGGCAACTGGCTGATAGGTCATTCCAAGAGAGAACAAAAGTGCGATGGATAGTCCAAGGACCGCTGGTCTCTTCCACCCTCTCAACAGCGCAAGGGCGGCAAGCACAAGAGCTGCAATCCCTACATAGGCGACCGTCTCGTAATAGTTCCAGCGCGACAGCTGGAAGTGAAGGACGTCCTGCGAACCTACGGGGAGTCCGTAGTACCCCTGGGAGAACAAAAGCGGGAGTGTACGAAGTGGGAGGCCTGCATAATGCCCCTCTTGGGTGCGATGTCCCGACGAGATCACCTGGTAGCCAGGAAGCCAGAGCGGCGCCGAGAGCAGAACGCCAAACAATGACCCGCCGGTGACACTCGCACAGCCACGGAGATCGATCTTTCGACCCAAGATGAGCGTAAGTGCACCGCCGACGATGACCAAGACTGCGATCACCAATGCGAACATCACATTCGCCTCTGGAAAACCGCCATAGACCGAAAATGCAGCCGTTACGCCAAGCCCCGCGACATAGCCAAGTCGCTTTGGCTCGCGATACGAGAGCACCGCAAAAGCGCACATCCATCCAGACCATGCGACGACATCACTCAGCGGCCAGGTCACCCAGCTCGCAAAGGCACCTGAAAGCATGAACGTCGCACCAGCAAAGAGTGCGCTCTCCCGTTTGAGATAAAGCACGCGGGCAAACACATACGCGCCAGTTCCCGCGAGAGCGAGCTTGACATAAACGACAACGAGGAACGCAAACTTCAACGGGAAGAGGTAGCTGAAAATGTCCGGGAGACTCAACACCGAGGACTCAAAGTTCAGAAACTGTGGCATGCCGAGCAGGCTGTAGTGATTCCACAATGGGAACTGGCCATGGTGGATCATCTGCCAGTCAAGCGTGTTCCACGCGATCATCTGGCTCACTGCGTCACCATTGAATGGGTTGTGGATCGAGTGGTAGATCCCCTGCGTGAGTGGCGTCAACGCAAGATCGAGGTCATAGTTGCCGAACGCAAAACCGTCTTTCAACGAGGGCGAAAGAAACGCAAAGGCAAGAACGCAGAGTACGAAGAGCCCGACAATGTCAGAGCGAAAATGACGCGCCGTGCGACGGAGTTCCGCTAGGCGGCTTTGGATCCACATGACCTCTCAACACTAATGTTGCAACGCCACTCGACAAAAGGGTTCCTCCAATATTGAGTGGGGTAGGCACAAATGCTGACAGACTGAGGACAAGCATCCATAAGAAAGTCCATCGAAGAGGCAGGTTCCACAAAATTTCATGAACTCCTCTCCCCAAGACAGCGATAAAGAGGTCACTGCCCCTGCGGACGATCAGATTCCAGGAATCCGCTCGCGCGGGAAATCAAAGATGACAAGAAAGTTGTTCGAGTGGGCGCGAATCATCCTCGTCGCTGGAATTCTTGCTGTCGGAGTACGCGCCTATGTTGCGCGGACCTTCTTCATCCCATCTGGTTCCATGCTGCCTACCCTGCAGATCGGTGACCGCATCATTGTTGATCATCTCCCCTTTGTGACCGACAATATCAACCGGGGAGACATCATCGTCTTTGGTCGCGTGCCCGCAGACAATGACCCGACTTACCCAGCTGACCTGGTCAAGCGAGTCGTCGGTCTTCCAGGCGAGACGATCAGCTCGCGCGGTGACCAGATCCTCATCAATGGCCACGTGCTTCGCGAACCATGGCTCCCGAACTTCAACGCACAGCCCGCAATTAGCTACTGTGGCCAGACGGCATTTGACATCACCAAGACCAAGATCGCCGCGAACTCCTACTTCGTCATGGGCGATTGTCGCGGAAACTCCTCCGATTCGCGCGCCTGGGGCACGGTGCCCAAGTCATACATCGTTGGCAAGGTCTTCGTCGTCTTCTGGCGCAATGGGCATCCGTTCTTGCACTGGTTCTAATCAAACGGAGGGCTAACGGACGCTGAGCGCGCGACCAATCGCAGCTGCAGTCGCCTCTCGCAAGATACCAACCGCGCTTTCGACCTCTGCTTTCGTGACCGACATCGGAGGGGAGATGCGCAGACAGTTGCCATGTCTTCCACCCTTGCCGACCAACAGACCGCGTTGACGACATTCGTCAAGCACGCGCGACGTAATCTCGGGAGAGGGGCTCTTCCCACCGGATTCCACATACTCGACTGCGACCATGAGACCCTTGCCGCGCACCTCGCCCACCTCTTCGTGCTCGCGCTCCATGACAGCGAGCCCATCGAGCAGCTCTTTGCCGCGATGTTCCACATTGACGACAAGACTGTGACTCTCGATGTAATCGAGTGTCGCAAGCGCCACCGCAGTCACGAGAGGATTCCCCCCAAAGGTCGAGATCGAGTTGACGGTGATGGAATCGACAAGATCTGCCCTTGCCACCACTCCTCCGATCGGTAGTCCGTTGGCGAGCCCCTTGGCAAATGTCATCGCGTCAGGAACAACACCGTGATGTGAGATCCCCCAATAGGGAAGCCCTGTCCTCCCCCAGCCCGTCTGGACCTCATCGGAGATGAAGGTGATCCCAAGAGGACCGGTGATCTCCTGCATCGCCAGGAACAACCCGTCGGGAGGGACGACAAAGCCACCGACACCCTGGATCGGCTCGATGATAAGCGCCGCGACATCACCGGTCGTTGTCGTTTCGAGCACGTCGCGCAGATCATCGGCGACCGCTTGGATGAACGCGGCATCATCGAGATGACCAAAGGGCGAGCGATAGCGATATCCACCCTGGACATAGCTGACATCAAGCGGATTGAGCCCCGACGCTGACCAGCTCCTCGTTCCGGTGACTCCCATCGCCGCGAACGATCTGCCGTGATAGCTGTTCCGAAGTGCAATGACTTGATTTGACTGTCTCGAGATGCACGAGAAGAGAAGCGCTGCCTCGTTTGCCTCTGTGCCCGAATTCGCGAAAAAGACCTTCGCGTCCTTGATGCCAGAGAGCTTGGCGATCCGCTCAGCGAGTTCAATCTGTGACTCGATCAGATACAGCGTCGAGGTATGGACCATCTTTGCCATCTGACGTGTGGCGACCTCGACGATTTCTTGAATGTTGTACCCGATGCTCGTGGTGAGAATCCCACCAAAGAAATCGAGATACCGATTTCCCTCGGCATCGATGACATGTCGATCCTGACCATCAACAAGAGCGATTGGCTCGTCGTAATACAGAGCAATCCAGTTCGGCAGTACCGCTCGATGTCGAGCGAGTAGGTCAGCGTGCGTGGTCATCTCATCCTCCTCCACGACATGTCAGAGAACGCGACACTTCGGGCCATGTAGTTTCCCACGGATAGGCCGCCCTTCGCCTACCGAGCAACCGCGAACGCCAAAACCCCACTAGCCGGGAATGAGTCTCCAGAGCTTTCTCGGAAGATGGACCAGCACCCCGAAGACCCACATCAAAGACGCCGGGGCCCAGACCACCGAAGCGCCGGTCTCAAGTCCTCGGACGATCGCCTGGGCGACCGCCTCGGGTGTCGTCGCCATCGGCGCAGCCTTGAGTCCGAATGTCATCTTCGAATGCACAAATCCGGGGCGCACAATCATCACCGAAAGGCCGGTCTTCGCAAGTGCATCGTCGAGTCCCTGTGCGAATCCATCGAGTCCCGCCTTGGCCGAGCCATAAACGAAGTTCGCCTTACGAACGCGCACGCCCGCTACCGAAGAGAGCACGACAATGCGCCCATAACCTTGCCGGGTAAGTCGTTGCGCAAAGGCGGTCATCACCGCTGCAGGACCAGTGAAGTTTGTCGCGATCGAATGGGCAACGATCTCGGGGTCGATGACCTCAAGGTTCGCGTCGCCAAGAAAACCGGCTGCGACGAAAACGAGGTCGATGGTGCCAAGCAGCGCGACCGTCTTCTCGACAATTTCGCTGGCATGGGCAACATCGCTCACATCAAAAATTGTCGTCATGACATCTTCGACCCCAGCACCCTTCAGCAGCTCTGCTGCCTCGTTCAGCGCCTCTTCGTTGCGACCGAGAAGTACCACGCGTCGAAGCCGTCTCTTGGCAAGCAATCGCAACGTGGCGAGCGCGATATCAGACCCTCCACCAATCACGACCGCGGTCTGTGGCATACCAGTGACATCGTTCACGGAGTCATCCCTTTTCTGTGCGTTGGAGGCATTGGGGTCAGCCCGATGCGACGCGAGAGGTCAGATACAAAGACACCGCGCGGATCGGTTCGATGACAGATCTCTATGAATTGATCGAGACGTGGATACATCTCGCGCATCAGCTCGGGACGCATGCGACCATCCTTGGCGAGATAGACCCGCCCACCGGCATTTGCCACATGACGGTCACAGTCGTCGAGCGCCATTCCGAGCGAGGGGGACCCAAGGGGAATATCAAGTGCGAGGGTCCAGCCCAGCATCGGAAACGAGAGCGGGGCGAGATCGCCCTCCCCAAAACGCTTGAGCACCGCAAGTGTCGATGGGGACCCCGCCTCCTGGAGCCGTTCGATCGTGTAACGGACAACCTGTTCCGCGCCAAACGGAACGACCATCTGGTATTGCGTAAATCCCTTTGGCCCATAGAGGCGGTTCCAGTCACCGAGCATGTCAAGTGGATAAAAGAACGCGTTCATCGACTGGATCTCATTGACGCGATGTTTTGGCGCCTTGTGATACCAAAGCGAATTGAATGCTGGAAGGGTCAGTGCATTGACCACCGAGACGGGTGGCGTGAATGGAACGCTCAGGCGCTGCACATGATTGTAAGCAAGTGGAATATTGCGCTGCGTACCAACAAGGTCATCAACGTCCGCATGATCGCCGCGCGTCACGATTGCTCTCCCGAGTCCGCGACCACTCTTTCTTGCATCGATCCAGGCAACGCTGTAGCGATAACGCTCATCACCGGATGCAAGCATCTCCATGCAAGCCTCAAGGTCTTGCGCGCGATCGGTATCAACCGAAATTGAAGAGGTGGCAATGGGCACCAGGCGAAGCGAGACCTCGGTGATCACGCCGGTGAGACCCATTCCTCCACAGGTCGCCCAGAAGAGTTCGGGCTCCTGATTGGGGCTGATGATTCGGGGGCCCTCAGGGGTCGCGATGCAGATCTCCTCGACATATCTGGCGATCGATCCTTCGCGGTGGTGATTCTTGCCATGCACATCCGCTGCGACCGCGCCTCCAATGGTCACAAATGCAGTACCGGGGGTAACGGGAACGAACCATCCGCGCGAGACGCTGTAGCGCGACAGTTGATCGAGCGAGCACCCTGCCTCAACACGGATCACGCCGTGAGTGACGTCAAATGCAAGAATCTCAGAGAGTCCCGTGCAGTCGATCACCGTACCGCCGGCGCACTGGGCTGCATCTCCGTAGGCGCGACCGAGCCCGCGGGCAATGCACATCGACGATTCTTCGACGAGAGCATCAACCTCTCTCATGTTGAGCGGCCGAAGGTGTCTCGCTCCCGTACCATTGCTACGGCCCCAGCCAACAAAGATGTCCGACTGATTGGAGGTCACAGATAGATACCCGCAACGACAAGACCAACGCAACAGATTCCAAGCAGTTGCAGAAGATGGTTTTTCAATGCGAGCTCCTCTGGCTCTCCACCCTCTCCCTTTCTCAACGCGAGTTCAAGCACGACGAGACACGCAACAAAGGGAATGATCGAGAGCTTGAAATACACGTTGTCACCCGATGCATGCAACGCGTCAAAACGCGCCGCCTGGCTGAATGCCCAGAGCGCATATCCGACCGAGGCAACCAGACCCACGAGAACCCGCAAGACAGTGAATGATTGCTCGCTGTAATGGGTAATCACTGAACGGTGCAGCTGGCCCTGATCTCTTAACAACATCAACTCTGCAGTGCGCTTGCCGATGACGATCAAGAGTGCACAGGTAGAGGTAACCAACAAGAACCATGGAGAGATCGATACGTGAACGGCAATTCCACCCGCTACGGCGCGAAGCACGAATCCCGAGGCGACGATGGCGAGTTCAAGAAATGGCACGCGCTTGAGCCACGTGGAATACGCCGTCGTCAAGATGACATAGCTTGCGACCAACAACGCAAGATCGCGTCCTGCAAGCAGCGCTGCACAGACCACCGAGGCACCGATCAACGTAACGCCAAGCACCCATGCGAAACGTATCGTGATCTCTCCCGCGGCTATGGGCCGGAATCGCTTGATCGGATGAGCACGGTCGTTGCCAATGTCGTTCGCATCGTTGATGAGATAGGTTCCCGACGAGGCAAGAATGAAGACCAAACCGGCGGCGGCTGCGCGCAGAGCCGAGCTCGGATGTCCCAGTGCTCCTGCCGCAGCAGGAGCGACAAAAACCAGCAGGTTCTTTACCCACTGGCGCGGACGAGTTGCGCTGAGCAGCGCAGCCCCAAAAGACCGCGTCGGGGGCACGATTTTCAGCGCGTTGTCTGACTCAACCACGTCATTAGCGCCCACGTCGTTTCATCGTAGTTCGCTGTATCTTTCAACATTCGGCAGTATCTGCCGACTTTTTGCGAAATGCTCAGCGAGCAGAGGCGGTAAAGAAGTCGCGCGACCACGAACCCTCAAAATAATGCACCGGTTGATAGGCCATTCCCGGTAACAGGTTCGTGCCATTCGTGCCTGTAGCGGCGCCATGCGGAGTCGAAGGCTTGAAGAACGAGAAGTTCACCCACGCGACATTGATATCGAGTTCCATCGCACGGATCGCACCCACGCGAACCAAAAGATTCGCGAGAGTCGTGATATTGAGTCCCGGTCCACCGACATAGACAAGCGCTCCGTTCTTGGTGATCCCGATTCCCGAACGCCAGACGTAGACCTGGTTCCCAAGCGTGAATCCCCATTGCGAGGTGTCATTCGGGTTGAGTCCCGTAACGGACCTGCCGTGATCGACCAACAGATTCAGGTTCTGTCTGACCGACTCTACGTTCTTGTTAATCTTCGTGTCGCGACCCCAGTTGACGACGTTCGCGGAGCCATCCTTGTAGATCACCAATGAGGCAGCACCGTTGCGCAACGGTAGGATCACGTGACCGTCGGTGTAGTAACCACCCTGGGCATCTTGTTCACGAAATCCCGCATTGAAGGCAGCAACAAGGGATTTTGAGGCCGTTGACGAGATCGGCGCGGTGTACTTGTAGGGGCCGCCGCCGGGAATATAGGAACCCGAATAGAGGCGCATATTCAAAAGCTTGGTATCCATCCAGACCACGCCGTCAACGACGCTCGTATGAATGGGATCAGGGCGCATGAACGTCTCGTACATCGTTGGTATCCCATTCACCGTACGACCGATCGGGCGCCAGTCGCCCTCACCCGAGACCGCCGGAAGGGCAAAGGGCGTGATCGACTTTGGTGTCGGCAGGATACCCTTCCCACCGGTAATTTGCTCAATCCTTGTCTGCGCGGGGATCGCTCCCTTCGGAGGCTCTCCACCGACTTTGGGTGCATGGTGCGAATACCACTCGTTCTCTATCCATCTGACGAAACCAGACCCACCATGGTTCCTCGTCCATTCGGCAGCGCGTGCAGCAAGCGAGGGTCCAAGGCTCTGATCGCTCAGCGCGCTCCCGAGGCTGATCCAGACAGGGGTCATCAACACGAGCAAGACACACAGAACCGCAACGATTCTCCGCAGCCAGTAACGCCACCGCGTAAGTTCCGGAACTTCTTCTTCATGTTCGTCGCCAATGCCTTCGGGCCGGCGCAGATGACGAGGACCGCCCTCTGGCTCGGTCTCTTGGAGATCTTCGAACGAGGACCTGGGCCCGCGACGATCACGACGCGCGGAGCGGTTTTTCATATCGTCGCCAAGTTTTGCAGATCGAAGGTCAAAAATGATGTCAGCAACAGCGCCCGCGGAGCACATCTCAGGCTCAACCAGAGAGCTGACCGGTGTTGAGCACGAAAACTGCCAGCAGCGAGATGGCGCCCGTTCAAGAACGCCAAAGGAAGAGCCCGGGCACGGTGACCACCCCTTGGAGCAATCGAGCGGAGGGGGGGGGATTTGAACCCCCGGGGCTTATCACCCGACGGTTTTCAAGACCGTTGCAATCGTCCGCTCTGCCACCCCTCCGCCGTCTATTCAACCAGAGGTTTTTAGTGGCGCGTTCACGCGTGCGTCACCAACAGAAAAACTGCTGGCAGCACGCCCTTAGAAGATCAGCGCGTGATGCGGCTCAACAGCCCTGAGATCCATTCCTGTGCATTCGGGCGATTCGCATCCTCGACCGCTGAAGAGCCGTTCGCTATTGATCGAGAGACAGGATACGAACCGAGGAAACGGATGCTCGAAAGCCCGAGGTAGATCTCGCGAAGCGCATCAGCAACATCAGGGTCACTGATGTGTCCCTCCACCTCAATTACGAAGCAGTAGTCACCGAGTGCCATCTTGGTCGGTCGAGACTCAATCCGCGTGAGGTTGACCTCACGGGCAGAAAATGCGCCGAGAATGTCATGAAGGCTCCCCGGTCGATCCGAACGCTGGAAACACACCACCGCTGTCCGGTCATTCCCGGTAGTTTCCTGGATTCGATGCGATCCCACAAGCACGAAGCGTGTCTCGTTTGCGAGCTGATCCTCAACCGATT
>Ga0307374_10013012_pt1 | contig 11578 bp, 10 predicted proteins | sample OX3MG_FD_202532 | JGI IMG/M metagenome (GOLD analysis project Ga0307374, IMG submission 202532) | Soil microbial communities from Risofladan, Vaasa, Finland - OX-3 | ecosystem: Environmental > Terrestrial > Soil > Coastal area > Acid sulfate soil | place: Finland: Risofladan, Vaasa | collected...
ATACCTGATGCCAGAAACCCGACGCCTCTGAGTGGTGGGCCGGCGCTCGCACGCTCGCTTGCCCCACCCTACGCACTAAGAAACCAATCAAAGCCCGATGCCCGAAGCGAAACGATTTTTGCATCCCGAAGCGATCAAACGCATCGCCCGGCTCGACCTGCGGGCACGCTACATCGTCGAGGGGTTTCTCTCCGGCACGCACCGCAGTCCGTACTTCGGCCAGTCGGTCGAATTCGCCGAGCACCGCGAGTACACGCCCGGCGACGACCTGCGGCACATCGACTGGAAAGTCTGGGCCAAGCAAGACCGCTATTACGTGAAGCGTTACGAGGAAGAAACGAACCTCCGCTGCACGCTGCTGGTCGACGTGTCGGGCAGCATGCGTTACGGCTTCGGGGCCTTCAACAAATATGAATACGCCTGCACGCTGGCGGTGTCGTTGGCCTACCTGCTGTTGCGGCAGCAAGACGCGGTGGGCTGCATTCCGTTCGACGAAACGGCCCGCACGGTCGTGCCCTTGCGGACCAAGCGGAACCACTTGCAATCGGTGATCGCCGCTTTGGACGTGAGCGAGCCGAAGCAGAAGACCGATTTGCAGCGCATTTTGCGGCAGGTGGCCGAGAGCTATCCGCGGCGCGGCATGGTAGTGCTGTGCTCCGATCTGCTGACGCAACGGCCGGGCCTGTTCCGCGGTTTGCAGTTATTGCGGCAGCGGGGGCACGACGTGATGGTGTTTCACGTAATGGACGACGACGAGCTCGACTTTCCCTTCAACGGTCCGACGCGCTTCGAGGGGCTGGAAGTGCCGGAGTATCTCACGTGCAATCCACGCGCGTTGCGCGAGGGCTATTTGAAGTCGCTGGAGGCGTTTTTGGAAGAAGTGCGTCACGGCTGCCGGCGGCAGATGATCGACTATATGCTCGTGCGGACGAGCCAATCACTCGACGCCGCGCTGGCCACGTTTTTGAGTTATCGGCTTCGCATGCACCACCGCGCATGAAACAGAATACCGAACCACAAAGAGCACGAAGAGCACAAAGAGGAGAAAGAAGAACAACGGGTATTTTGATTTCAGCGTAGGTGGGAGAAGCGAGCTTGCGCTTCGGCGGCCCACTGCTTACGACGTTATGGCAGGATAGACTCGTCCGTACATCATCCTTTGTGATCTTTGTGTGCTTTGTGGTTCGTTTTAGTTGAGCAATGACAAGTTTCGTCAATCCGCTGCTGCTCTGGGGACTCGGCCTGGTGGCCGTGCCGGTGCTGATCCATCTGATCAACCTGCTGCGCCACCGGCGCGTGCCGTGGGCGGCTATGGAGTTTCTGCTCGAAAGCCAACGCCGCAACAGCACGTGGATCAAGCTCAAGCAGCTCTTTCTGCTGCTTCTGCGGATGGCGGCGGTGGCGGGCGTGGTGCTGTTGGTGGCGCAGCCGATCGGCTGCAATCAACTTGGCCGCTTTCTGGGCGGCCGCAAGACGCAGCACATCGTGCTGTTGGACGACAGCTTCTCGATGACCGACCGCTGGGCCAATACCAGCGCTTTCGACGAAGCCAAGAAAGTCATCCAGCGCATCGGCGACGAGCTGTCGCGGCAGCCGATGTCGCAAACCTTCACGCTGCTGCGTTTCTCGCGCGCCGGCCGGGCCGCCGATGGCAGTCCCGCCGATTTCTATGAAGAACGTGTGACAAGCGACTTCGGCCAGCGGCTGAGCGACCGGCTGGCTTCCATGCGGTCGTCGCAGCGTGCGGTCAGCCCCGATGCGGCCCTGCGTGCCGCCGACGGCTGGATCGACAAAGAAAAGGACGAAGACCGCGTGGTCTACCTGGTTTCCGATTTTCGCAACCGCGACTGGCAAGAAGCCGACCCGCTGGTCAAGGCGCTCTCTCGCCTCGACTCCTCCGGAGTGCAGTTGCGGCTCATCAACTGCGTCGACGCGGCCCATGCCAATTTGGCCATCACCGCTCTGGAGCCGGTGCGCGGCACGCGCGCGGCCGGAGCGCCGTTCTATATGGCCGTGACGGTCAGCAATTTTGGCAGCGATCCCGTCGACTCGGTGCCCGTCGTGCTCGAAGAAGACGCACAACCGCGGCCGGCGTTGACGATCGACCACATCGGGCCGGGCGACAGCGAGACGCGGCGGTTCAGCGTTTATTTCAAAACGGCCGGCGAGCATACGGTGGCGGCGGCCATCAGCAGCGATCCGCTCGCGGTCGACAACGTTCGCTTTTCGGTGATCGACCTGCCGGCCAGCGTGCCCGTGCTGCTCGTCGACGGCGACCGCGATTTCACGAATGCCCGATACCTGGCCGCGGCGCTGGCGCCCGGCGGCGCGGTGAAGACGGGCATCGACCCGCAAATCGAGCCGCCCAGCTATCTGAACAACAAGCCGCTCGACAAGTTTCAGGCCGTCTACCTGCTCGACGTGGGGCATCTCGATCGGCCGGCAATCGAGGCGTTGGAGAAGTACGTGACGCAAGGCGGCGGGCTGGGCGTGTTTCTGGGCGAGAACTGCCGGCCGGCGTTCTACAACGAAAAGCTGTATCGCGACGGCGCGGGCCTGTTTCCGCTGCCGCTGTTGGGCAAAACGCAGCTCCTGGTCGACCGCTTGGAGAAAGGGGCCGACATGGAAGTCAGCGACCATCCGATCTTCCGCGTCTTTGCCGGCGAGCGCAACAGTTACTTGAATGCGGTGCTGATCGATTGGTATGTGTCGGCGCCGCGGCGTTGGTCGCCCGGTCCGAAATCGAACACGCACGTGTTGGCGCGGTTGCGCAACCAGGCGCCGCTCTGCGTGGAGAAGAAGGTCGGCGAGGGGCGCGTGGTGGCCTTCACCACCACGGCCGCACCGGTCTGGAACAATTGGGGCCGCAATCCGAGTTATGTGGTGGCGATGCTCGAAATGCAATCGTATCTGGCGCCTCCGCCGGCGCTCGACGCCAACCGCATCGTCGGCACGCCGATCGAGCTGGAGCTCGATCCGGCCCGCTATCAGCCGGAAGTGCGGCTGCTGGCTCCCAGCGAGCACGACGCGACGCCGGGCGAAGGCAACGCGGTCGTTGCCGGCGCCACATCGAGCGATGATGGCGGCTTGCGGGCGACGTTTCCAGAGGCGCAGGCCAGCGGCATCCATGAATTGCAGCTCACGACCACCGACAACAAAATCGAGTTGCGGAGACTGGCGTTCAACGTCGAGGCGGCCGAAGGAAACCTGGCGACCGTCGGCGCCGACGAGCTGCGCACGAAGCTGGAAGGCATCGGCTACGAATATCGCCAGGCGGACGAATTCCGCGTCGGCGTGCAAGATTTGGCCGGCACGAATCTGAGCCAATGGATGATCTTTCTGCTGGCGTTGATCTTGATCGGCGAGCAGGCGCTGGCCTATTCCGCCAGTTACCATCCGGCGTTGGAGGGAGCGCGCTGATGGAACGATCGTCGAGCATGCTCGAGCGCAGCAGCTTCGAATGGGGCCGCGTGCAGTCGCCGGCCGATTGGCTGCTGCCGATCGCGGCCACGCTGCTGGTGCTGCTCTACGTCGGCTGGCTTTACCGCCGCGATAGCGCCGAACTGCCGCTGCCGTTGCGGGTTTTGCTCGTCACGCTGCGTATCGCCGCGTTCGTCACGCTGCTGGTGGTCTATCTGCAGCCGCAGTGGCGAAACGAAATCGACCAGGTGCAAAACTCGCGCGTGGTGCTGCTGGCCGACACGAGTCTGAGCATGGGCCTGCACGACCAGGAGGCGAGCGCCGTGCCCGCCGAGCCGAGCCGCGCGCAACGGTTGACGGACGCCTTTCGCGACGGCGGTTGGCTGCAAAAACTGCGGGCCAAGCACGACGTGATCCTGGTGCGGTTCGACCAGGATTCGCAGCGTCTGGCAATGCTGCCCAAGTTGGCCGGCGACGCGACCAGCGACGAGGCCGCTGCGGATGAGCAACCGATCGACTGGCAAGCGGCGTTGGAGCCGCGCGGCACCGAAACGCGGCTGGGACAAAGCGTGCGGCAGTGGATCGAGACCGAGCGTGCCGCGCCGATTTCGGGCCTCGTCGTGTTCAGCGACGGCCAGCAGAACGCGGGCGTCGATACCAGCGCCGCGATCGGCCTGGCGCGCGAGGCCCGCATACCGATTTATACGGTCGGCCTCGGCTCGCTGACGCAGCCCGCCAACGTGCGGATCAGCGATTTCGTGGTTCCTACGCGGGCCTATCCGGGCGACCATTACACGGTGACCGGCTATCTGCAGGCGCAGGGCCTGGCCGGCAAGTCGGTGTTGGTCGAGCTCACGTCGCGGCCGGCCGACGCCGCGGCCAACAGCGAGGGCAAGCTGGAAGCCTCGCAGCAGGTGACGCTGGGCGGCGACGGCGAAGTCGTGCCGGTCAAGTTCGACCTGGCGCCCACCGAAACCGGCCGCCGCACGCTGAAGCTGACCGTTCGGGCACCGGCCGACGACCGCAATCCGTCGGACAACCAGCAAGAGGCCGACGTGGAAATCGTCGACCGCAAAACGCGGGTGCTGCTGTTTGCCGGCGGCCCCACGCGAGAGTATCAGTTCGTCCGCAACCAGTTCCGCCGCGATGGCGACATGATCGTCGACGTGTTGCTGCAGACCGGCGTGGAGGGCATCTCGCAAGACGCCCACGAAATTCTGGAGGTCTTTCCCAACGACGCCGAGACGCTCTTCGCTTACGACGCCATCCTGGCCTTCGATCCCGACTGGCGGCAGCTTTCGGCCCAGCAGCAAGAGCTGCTGGAACGCTGGGTGGCCGATCAGGCGGGCGGGCTGGTGGTGCTTGCCGGCCCGGTTTATACCGATTCCTGGGCGCAAGACCCGGCAATGGTCCGCGTCCGTTCGCTCTACCCGGTCGAGTTCCACCGCCGCTTTTCGCTGTTGGACGACAGCCACTACGGCTCGCGCGAGCCGTGGCCGATCGAGTTCACCCGCGACGGCCTGGAAGCGGAGTTCCTTTGGATCGAAGACTCGGCGACCGCGTCGTCGCGTGCCTGGGCCGAGTTCGCCGGCGTCTACGGGCACTACGCCGTGCGCGGCCCCAAGCCGGGGGCCACCGTCTATGGCTGGTTTTCCGATCCGCGCGCCGCCGAGGGGAGCCAGAAACCGGTCTACCTGGCCGGGCAGTTCTTTGGCGCCGGGCGGGTGTTCTACCTGGGCAGCGGCGAAATGTGGCGGCTGCGGGCCAACGACGACGCCTGGTTCGAGCGGCTCTATACCAAGCTGGTGCGGCACGTGTCGCAAGGCCGCTTGCTGCGCGGCTCGCATCGCGGCGTGCTGCTGGTGGAACGCGACCGCTATCTGCTCGGCGGCACGGTCGACGTTCGGGCACAGCTCAGCGATCACCGGTTGCAGCCGCTGGAACTGCCGCGCGTCGAACTGGAAGTGACGTTGCCCGACAGCACGCACCAAAGCGTGCCGCTGGTGGCCGATCCGAGCAAGAAGGGGAACTATCGCGGGCAATTCACCGTCCGCAAGGAAGGCGTGTACCTGATCGAGCTGCCGGTGCCCGAAAGCGACGAGCGGCTCACGCGGCGGCTGCAGGTGAAGGTGCCGGAGCTGGAGCGCCAGAAGCCGCAGCGCAACGACACCCTGCTGAACGAGCTGGCCGCGAAGACGGGCGGCGTCTATTACATCGGCCTGAAGGCGGCGCTGTTGGGCGACGAGGCAAAAGGCCGTTCGCGGCCGCTGGCGGAGGTGCTGCGCGATCAGAGCCGCACGATCACCACGATTTCGCGGCCCACGCCGTTGTGGTCGAACTGGTGGACGATCGGCGTTCTGTGCGGCGCGCTGTGCCTGGAGTGGCTGATCCGCCGGTTATCGAAGCTGGCATAGAACGCGGCAAGCTGAACTAAAACACCTGGGAGGGAGTCGATTGCCCGTTGTGATGAATCCAGTCGGGCTTGCCGGCCACCCCCTCGTGAATGCGGCGAATCACCTCTTCATCCGTCGGATAGGGCGATTTCAGCGCCGGCCGCAAGGGGAGCGGCACCTCGTCCATGCGATAGCCGGTGCCCGGCGCGCTGATGCCCGTCACCGCGGTGGTAATGTGGACGCGGGCCAGGCGGCTGGTGTGCGTCACCTTGGGGTCGAGCACGATCGTCGGGATGCGGGCCAGGTGGTCGATGCACGGCTGGGGCATGGTGGCGCCGGGATCGGCGCCCAGAATCAGGGCCGCGTCGCAGTCGCCCCGCACCAAGAGGTCGATCGTGGAAAACTCGCCCGGATTGTAACGCGGATAGCCGCGGCTGAAGTTGATGCCGAACGGGTAGCCGGTGGTCCAACGCATGACCACGTCGGCGCCCGTCACGTTGCCGTGGCCGCGCATCGGCATGGCCACGAACTTGGTGAAGGCGTTCAGCTCGGCGGCCAGCGTGAGGATGGCGGCGGAGTTCATGTGCTTGCCGCGGGTCATCGAGATTCCCATGCCGAAAAACATCACGCCGAACTTGGCCCGCTTCATGCGGCCGACCAGGTCTTGAAGTTGTTCGAGCGTCAGCCCCGTTTCGGCCACCATCGACTCGTTGATCGGCTGCTCCTTGACCAACGCGCGGAGCAGGGTGAGCACCTCGAAATCTTTGCCCGGCTTGATCTGCAAAAAGATGTCGGCCGCGCCGACGCTCTTGGTCTCGCGGATATCGACGAGCACCATCGTGCGGTCTTTGCGGCCGCGCGGCACATACTTGCCCTTGGGCATCAAGCTGTATTTGGTAAAGTGCCGCGGATGGCACTCCGCCGGATTGCCACCCCAGTAAATAATGAAATCGGCCCGGTTCTTCACTTCACCGAGCGTACACGTGACCTTGCCACCCAACTGGGCGGCGATTTCGGTGGGGCCGTGTCACAACGAGGTGTGGCTGTCGACCACGCCTCCCAATCGTTCGGCCAGGGCCACCGCTTCCCGCTGGGCCTCGCAAGTGATGTTGCTCATGCCGTAAACCAACGGCATGTGGGCGCGGTCGAGCAGCTCGGCGGCGGCGGCGACGGCCTCGGCGACGGTCGCTTCCCGGCCGTCGATGAGCGCGTCGGGATAGAGCCGCTCGGCCGTGTGGTTCAGGAACCAGGCCTTGCCCAGCACGCAGGCCCGTTTGGCTTCGACGATCCGCTCCGCGTTGGCGTGCAGGTCGATGTCGTCGCACACGCAGCCGCAAAAGGTGCAGGTGGCATTCTTGACAACCGTCAGGTTCATCTCGTCTCCTGGTTTGCTGTGTCGTTCTCGGTTTCGTTGCTGGTCGTGGCGTCCGCACGGGACGCGGGAACGGTAAACGTTCAGCCCAGCGCCCGGCCCTGGCAGCTTCCCCGCACTCGCCGCGGCATGAACCGGCCGGCTTCGATCTCTTCCCAGGCTGGATAGTTCTCGGCGTCGAGGGCCACGCTGAAGTGCGGACCCTCTTGGCCGTTGGTGATGTCTTTCTGCATTGCTGAACCCTGAACGCTGAACCCTGAACCCTACACTCGCTCGACCTCGACATCCCAACCCTTCGAGAGCGGCATGCCGGTGCCGTCGGTGCTGCCGCCCATCAAGCGGCAGGTGGGCGGGCCATAAGGAACGAACAGCATTCCTTCCGGCACATTGCCTTTCTCACACTTAAAGGTGGCTTCCCCGTGTTCCGTCCGCACGCGCACGCTATCGCCCGGTGCCACGCCCAACGATTCCATATCGGCCGCGTGCATGGTGAGGGTGTTGACAATCGCCTGGTATTCCGGACTGTCCTTACCCGCGTTGATCTGGGCGCCCTGCTTCGCCGTTCGGGAAGGATTGAGCATGAACCGCCTGCCACTCATAAAACCGGGTCACTTTCGCCAAGGGAGGGAACAGAAGCTTTGATCTTATCGCACGGAGAGTGACTCGTGCAACCGAAGATTGACAGCGAAACGCCGAACGGAAGAATGCAGGCATGCCTTCTCGAAGTTTTGCGATCGTTCCGGCGGCCGGCCTGAGCTTGCGGATGGGAACGCCGAAATTGCTGCTCCCCTGGCGAGGCAAAGCGATCGTCGAGCACACGATCGAAGCCTGGCGGGCCGGCGGCGTCGATCGCGTGCTGGTCGTCATCCGGGCCAACGACGCCGCGCTCGCCGAGCGCGTGGCAAACTGCGGTGCGGAAGTGGTCCGGGCCAATCCGCACCCCGCCGACATGAAAGCCTCGGTAAGAGTGGGCCTGGCCTACGTCGCCGACCGCTATCAGCCGTGCGCCGGCGACGCCTGGCTCACGGCGCCGGCCGATTTGCCCTCGCTCAGCGCTGTGGCCATTCGCCGCTTGCTCGCCGCTCACCATCCGGCCGCATCCGCCGTGCTGGTGGCCGCGCACCAAGCGAGGCCAGGCCATCCGGTCCTTTTCCCCTGGTCCTATGCGGCCCAAATCGACACTTTGGCGGCGGACGAAGGACTGCGCCAGCTTATCGAGCGCGGCTCGGCCAGATTGATCGAATGTGGCGAAGGTGCCGTGGGTGCCGATTTAGACACCCCGGCCGACTACGAGCGTTTGCAGAACGAAACGCCTTCCCGGCCGGAATGAGCTAGGTTTGCATTACGTTAAGCTACGATAGGCGAAACATGCTGCGCGTGCCCGTGGAAAAATTGGAGCCGGGAATGGTCCTGGCGCGACCGGTTCCGTTGCCGAACGACCCGCGGCGTTATTTGCTGCAGCGCGACCGCGAAGTGCCGCCGGAGCTGGCCCCGCGGCTTTTGGAACTGGGCGTCTACGAGGTCTGGATCCGCTGCCGCAATCTCGAATTCCTGGAAGCCATCATCGACGAAGACCTGGGCGAGCACCAACGCCAGGTTTATGCCCACGTGCGGCGAAGCTTCGAGGCCGTCATGTCGGGCCATGCCGCCGAGTTGGACATCACCCGCTTCCAATCGACGATCGGCGATCTGTTCGATTATCTCAAGGCCAGCCCCACGGGCAGCATGATGCTGCAAAAGCTCGACGCCTTCGACAATTACTTGATGTCGCACGCGGCCAACGTCTGTTACCTCTCGCTGCTGCTCGGGCTGAAGCTGGAACGCTACCTGATCGCCGAGCGGACCTGGAAGACGGCCCGCGAAGCGAAGGATCTCCAGCTCCTGGGTCTGGGCGCTCTGTTGCACGATGTGGGCAAGATGAAGATACCGCCCCAGGTACTGCACAAGCCGGGCAAGCTGACCAGGGAAGAGATGGAACTGATGCGGCAACATCCCCAGCTTGGCTATGAGATGCTCAAGGGGCGCGTGCCGATCGCCGCGGCCCTGGTGGCGCTGAACCACCACCAGCGGTTCGACGGCGCCGGCTACCCGGCGCGCCGCGACGCGCAGACGGGCGAGCTGCTGCCGCCGCTGTCGGGCAAGCATATTCCGGTCTTCGCCCGCATCGCCACGATCGCCGACATGTACGACGCCGCCACGGCCAAGCGTTGTTATTCGGAAGCCAAGCTGCCGGTGCAAGTGCTTTATGAGCTGCGCACCTTATGTCAGGGAGCGTTCGACCCGCCGGTCGAAAAGGCGTTCTTCGAAATCATTCCGCCCTTCCCCGTCGGCCAGATCGTGACGCTCAGCGACGGCGTGGATGCCGTGGTGGTGGAGTTCAATGCCCGGCATCCTTATCGGCCGAAGGTGCAGGGCATCCGGGGTCCGACGGGCGAGCGGCTCGACGATCCCGCCCTGCACGAGTTGGACTTGGCGCTTTATCCGGAGCTCGAAATCCAGTCGGTCAACGGCGTCGACGTTCGGCCATTCCAGCCGGCCGCGAGTGCGAGTTGCCGCTGTGCGTAGAACGTGGGGTCGCTAGCGCGTCGTACCTACGCCGGTGCGTATCGCGATCCCATGCACTCGGTCAGAATCGCTATCGGAACTCGCAAGAACCCGAAATGGTGAATGATTGCCTAACCGGTAACGGCGCGGTTTAATGACGGCACTGAGAACTTGGACGACAGCCGAAGCCGCGGAACCAACCAGTTCGCCGGCCACTGGCGCGTTCGTCCGCAATCGTTTCACCCCCCGCCCGATCCAGGAGAATCCGCCATGCAACGCCCAGCCCAGCACTGCCCCGATTGTGACCGTTTGCCCACCGACCCGTCGCGCAGCAGCCGGCGCGAGTTTTTGAAAGTCACGGCGGCGGCCTCCGCGGCGGCGGTCGCCACCACCACGCTGCCCCTCTGGGCCACGGCCGCCGATTTGCCCGCCTCGGCCGGCGCGACGCCCGAATCATTGGTCAAGGTGCTCTATGAATCGCTCAACGACGAACAACGCACGGCCGTCTGCTTCGACTGGGACTATCAAGAGCCGCAACGCGGACTGCTGCGGACCCGCGTGGCCAACAACTGGCACATCACCAAGCCGGAGATCAACAGCAAGTTTTTCACCCGCGACCAGCAGGCACTCGTCCGGCGGATTTTCGAGGGGACGATCCAGCCCGACTGGCACAAACGCATCGACCAACAGCTCGACGACGACGCGGGCGGGTTCGGCAACGAGCAGAACATCGCCATTTTCGGCAAGCCGGGCGACGGCAAGTTCGAGTTTGTGATGACGGGCCGACACATGACGCTGCGCTGCGACGGCAACACAGCCGACCACCTGGCCTTCGGCGGGCCGATCTTTTACGGTCACGCCGCCGCCGGCTTCAACGAACCGGCCAACCACGAAGGAAACGTCTTCTGGCCGCAGGCGCTGGAAGCCAACAAGCTGTTTCCCATGCTCGACGGCAAACAGCAAAAGATCGCCCTGGTCGAGAAGATGCCCGTCGAGCAGCAGGTCGCCTTCCGCGGCGCCGGCCAACTGCCGGGCATCCCGGTGACGGAGCTGTCGAGCGATCAGAAGCAGCAGGTGCAGAAAGTGTTGCAAAAGCTGCTGGAGCCGTATCGCCAGTCGGACCGCGACGAAGTGGCCACGTGCCTGAAGGCCCAGGGGGGTCTCGACCGTTGCTCGCTGGCCTTTTACAAGGAGGGCGACATCGGCCACGATCAGGTCTGGGACTGCTGGCGGCTGGAGGGACCGGCGTTCGTCTGGTACTTCCGCGGCACGCCCCACGTTCACGTGTGGGTGAACGTGGCCGACGATCCGTCGGTGGCGACCAACGCGGGGTGACCGCCGACCATCGGTCGGAACCGGGCATCGCGAGTCCCGCGGTGCAAGCGACACGCGTGTCGCGTCCACTCGCTGTTGCCGCAGTAGGGCATCCGCTTGCGAGCGAACGAAAAGCGCCGCGCGCGGCGCTTTTGCGTCGCCTTAGCGTGGGCCGGCTTTCTCGATCGCTGGCGCAAAGGCGCCGCGCGCGCGGCGCCTTTGCGAGCGCATCGGCTTCTGGTTCCAAAAGAAAAGCGACACACGCGCGTCGCTTTTGTGTGCGCACCGGCTGGTGCGCTCGCCGTAACACCCATCGCTGCAAGTGGTTGCGACGATCGCAAAATGAGACTCGGTGCGGTTTGGACTTGGTTCTGGTCTTACTCGCTGGCAGGCCGTCGGTCGATAGGCCGACCGCGCAGTAGAATGTGCCTTTCTTCATGAATGTGTAATGCGCGGATAGAAATGTCCCCTTAAGGCGCAGGTAGAAATGTCCCCACAATCACCTCTTCAAAGGAGGTGTTCATGGAGACAATTC